>OGOD01000573.1_pt1 | contig 30833 bp, 32 predicted proteins | sample 1573631 | NCBI WGS metagenome assembly OGOD01 (sample SAMEA2581895, study PRJEB24529) | metagenome | biome: Human gut stool | place: China | collected 2011
ATTTTTGGCCGTCGTTTTTCGGAAGGCTTGCATCAGGCTATTGAAGCTAAAGAAGGTGTTAAAGTTGAGCGTGAAAGTCAGACTTTGGCGACTATTACCTTCCAGAACTATTTCCGTATGTATGAAAAACTTTCCGGTATGACTGGTACTGCTAAAACAGAAGAACAGGAATTCCAGAAAATTTACGGACTTGACGTTGTTGTTATTCCTACCAATAAACCTATGGTCAGGATTGATTATCCTGATGTTATTTTGAAAACGAAACGCGCTAAATATAAAGCCGCTGTTAATGAGATTGAAGAATGCCATAAGTCTGGACGACCGGTACTGGTGGGTACTACTTCCATCGCTCAGTCAGAAGAATTATCGGCGATGCTGAAACGGCGCGGGATTCCGCATAATGTTTTGAATGCTAAATATCATGAAAAAGAAGCTGAAATAATTTCCGGAGCCGGTCAATATGGCGCTGTTACCATTGCTACGAATATGGCTGGCCGTGGTACGGATATCATGCTGGGCGGCAACGCCGAGTACCTCTCCCGGGCCGATCTGGTGAAGGCCGGCTACTCTGAGGAAGTCATCGTGGACGCCACCGGCTACGCCGACACCGACAACGCCGATATTCTGGCCGCCCGGAAGCTGTTTGCCGAGCGGATGGCCTATCACAAGGCCATCATCAAGGAGGAGGCTGAAAAGGTCCGTGCGGCCGGCGGCCTGTTCATCATCGGCACCGAGCGCCACGAATCCCGCCGGATCGACAATCAGCTCCGTGGCCGTGCAGGCCGTCAGGGCGACCCCGGCGAGACCCGGTTCTATATCTCTCTGGAAGATGACCTCATGCGTCTGTTCGGCGGCGACCGCATCCAGAACATGATGGAGAAATTCGATCTGGACGAGGACACCCCCATCGAAAACAAGATGCTGACCCGTGCCATCGAAAACGCCCAGACCACCGTGGAGAGCCGCAACTTCCAGTCCCGTAAGTCCGTTCTGGAATACGACGACGTCATGAATAAGCAGCGCGAGATCATCTACGCCCAGCGCCGTCAGGTGCTGGACGGTCTGGACATCAAGGAGACCGTGCTGAACATGATGCACACCTCCGTCAGCAACCATGTGGCGCTGGCCTTCGGTGAAAATCAGCATCTGGATGCCGCCCAGTATCACGAGATGCTCAAGGGCATGGAGGGTATCTACTTCGCCAAGGGCGCCGTGGAATTCTCCGACGAGGAAATCCCCTCCAAGACCCAGGAGGACTTCGACGAGGCGTTTATCGCCGCCGCCGAAAAGACCTACGAGGCCAAGGAGCAGGAGATCACCACGCCCATCATGCGGGAACTGGAGCGGGTCATCATGCTCCGCGTGGTGGATGAATACTGGATGGATCATATTGACGCCATGGACGATCTGAAGCAGGGCGTCCGGCTCCAGGGCTACGGCAACAACAACCCCGTGGACGTCTACAAGCGGGAATCTCTGGAAATGTTTGAGGAAATGGTCTCCGCCATTCAGGATGAGACCGTCCGCCGGCTGTACTCCGTCCGTCTGCGGAAGGACGAGGAGGTCAAGCGGGAGCGTGTAGCCAAGGCCACCGTGGAAAACGTGGGCGGCGACGGCACCACGCCTAAAAAGCAGCCCGTGAAAAAGACCATCAAGATCGGCCGCAACGATCCCTGCCCCTGCGGCAGCGGGCTGAAGTGGAAGAAGTGCACCTGCAAGGAGTATCACCCGGATCTGTAAGATCCCGTGCAAACCGCGCCGCCCTGCGGCGTTGATCAGTTCCCCGTTTCCCTTTCCCACTGCCGAAAGGGGAACGGGAACTCCAGAAAATATCATATCCCTGCCCTCTGGCTTTCCAGAGGGCATTTTTTAAGAGAACAAGCGAGGTTAACTATGCCCTTTCAACAGCATGAGCAAACCGGTCTGGTGTGGTTCACCGCCGATGTTTTGAATGATGTCCCTCACGGCTTTTCCACCCGGAAGGGCGGCGTGTCCCCCGCACCGTGGGACAGCCTGAACCTCCGCCCCGGACAGGGGGACGGCCCGGAAAAGCTGCGGGAAAATTACCGCCGCTTTTTCGCCGCTTTGGGCCTGGACGAGACCCGTGCGGTCCTCAGTCAGCAGACCCACACAGCCAACATCCGCACCGTCACGGCAGAGGACGCCGGGAAGGGTCTGCTCCGTCCCCGGGACTACACAGATGTGGATGCTCTCATCACCAACGTCCCCGGTCTGCCCCTGACAGTCTTTTCCGCCGACTGCGGCACCGTGCTGCTGTACGATCCCGTCCATCAGGCCATCGGCGCCGTTCACGCCGGTTGGCGGGGCTGCGCCGCCGGGATCGTGGAGAAAACCGTGGCAGCCATGGGTGCGGCCTATGGGAGCCGTCCCGCTGAGCTGCTGGCGGCGCTGGGTCCCTGCATCGGCCCCTGCTGCTTCGAGACAGACGGAGATGTGCCGGAGGCCATGCAAGCCGCATTGGGAGCGGATGCCGACGCCTATATCACAGTGAAAGGTCCCAAATTCCATGTGGATCTGGCCGGGCTGAACCGCCAATGGCTGCTGCGCGCCGGGCTGCTGCCGGAGCGGATCGAGGTCTCCGGCATCTGCACCGCCTGCCGCCCCGACCTGTTCTGGTCGCACCGGAAAATGGGCGATCAGCGAGGCGTCCAAGTGGCCGTCATTTCTCTGAAGGAGGGCCTATGAAACGAATCACCGCCTGGGCGGCGGTCCTGACTCTGACCCTCTCCCTTCTGACCGGCTGCGCCCAGATCGACGAATCCTCCGCAGATGAATTGCCCTTTCCGTCGGAGGAGACCCCCGTAGAGGAAGAACACAGCGGTCTGCCCGCCGTGTTCGCCCTGCCCTATTTAGAGGGGCAGCCGCTGAATCCCCTCACCTGTCCCGACGGCGTTCAGCAGACGGTGGCCTCCCTCCTTTATGAGGGACTATTCCGGCTGGATCAGACCTTCACGCCCCAGCCGCTGCTGTGCGCATCCTACACCTACGATTCGGAAACGCTGACCTACAAGCTGACCCTCCGTGACGGCGTGGTGTTTTCTGACGGATCTCCCCTCACCGCCGCCGACGTGAAGACCACCCTCAACGCCGCCCGCAGCTCCGCCCGCTACGCCAGACGGCTGTCGGATGTCAAAAGCATTTCCGCCGGGGACGGTACGGTGACCCTGACCCTCAACCGCCCCAATACCGGTCTGCCCGCTCTGCTGGACATTCCCATTCTGAAGTCCGGCACAGAGAAGCACAGCGTCCCTCTGGGAACCGGTCCTTACCTCTATGATGAAAGCAGCGAAAGCTGTCTGATCGCCAGTCAGAACTGGTGGCGGCACCTCAGTCAGCCGGTGGAGCGGATCTCCCTCACCGGTACAGCGGATCAGGAGTCCATGCTCTACCGCTTTTCTTCCCGGGATGTGCAGCTGATCGTGGCAGATCTCACCGGCACGGACCCTGTTGCCGTTTCCGGCAGCGTCAGCTACGATGATGCCGACACCACCGTGTTTCAGTATCTTGGGATCAATGTCTCCGCAAAGGGGCTGGACGATGCCGCGTTCCGCCGCTGCCTTTCTCTGGGCGTCAGCCGCAGGGCCTTGGTGAGCAGCTTACTTTCCGGCCACGCTAAGGCAGCGCAGTTCCCCGTTTCTCCGGTGTCCCCTCTCTATCCGGCAGACTTGGAGCAGACAGATTCCGTGGTGGCCTTCACCGATGCTCTGAATGCCTGTGAGACCCGGCCCAGCCGCACACTGCGCCTGCTGGTCAACAGCGAAAACAGCTTCAAAGTCTCCATGGCCCGGCAGATTGCCGCCGCCTTCACCGCCGCCGGCGCTGCCACAGAAACCGTGGAGCTGCCTTGGGAGGAATACACCGCCGCACTGGCCGCTGGCCGCTTTGACCTTTATTACGGTGAGGTTCGGCTGACGGCGGACTGGGATGTTTCCTCCCTGCTCGCCACCGGCGGCAGTCTCAATTACAGTGGATGGAGCGATCCACAGTGCGATCAGCTTTTGGAGGGCTGCCGCTCCGGAGGAAACCGGGAAACGGCGGTTCGTGGCCTGTGCCGGTACCTGCAGAGTCAGGCTCCCATCCTGCCCATCTGCTTCAAGACAGTCTCCGCACTGTACGAGTCTGATGTGCTGGAGGGGCTGACCCCCACCGCCGCCGAGCCATTTTACGGATTGGAGAACATCTCCATTCACCTCCGGGCGAACTGAGCAAGCTTTTTCCATTGAAAGCGCACCATGGAAAGGATTCCTTGCGTGACATTTCTCCCGGCTTCTGATAGACTGACGGTGAGGTGAGGCATGATGCGTGACATTGGAAAAAACATCCGGGATCTGCGTCAGCAAAAGCATCTGACGCAGGAGGAACTGGCAGAGCTGCTGTTTGTCACCCGGCAGACAGTTTCCAACTACGAAAATGGCCGCACCCGGCCCGATGTGGATCAGATCCTGCGGTTAGCGGAGATTTTTGATACAGACGCCAACGCTGTCCTCTATAGCCCGCCGGTGCCGGAAGGGCGAAAAACCGCTCTGATCCAAGCTGCGGCAGGCTGCGGGCTGACTGCGGCCATCTATCTGCTGTATCGGTTTTTCCTGCCCACAGCCCAGGATATCCAAAGCTTCCACTATGACCCGCGTTGGACCGCAGCTTTGATGTATGTGGTGCGGCCCGTATTCTTATTGCTTCTGGGCTGGTCGCTGGTACAAGTATTGTCTCTCGCTGCGGCAGTCAAGCTCCCGGAGAGGCCTTGGGTCCGCTGTCTTCGCCGGACTCTTTTAGTCATTGTTCTCTGCGGTATCCTGTCCTCACTCTTTGTTTGTATCGCCTTCTTTGTAGATGTAGGGAATGTATACTCGGTTCTCAGGCCGTTTCTCTATCGGATCATAAAGTGGAATCAAAAACCGATTTTCCATCCCCTTTTGGGTGCGCTTCTCTGTCTTCTGGGCTTTCCGCCGAAGCGAAAGGCCCCGGTAGAAAAACAGATTTCTCAATAAAAGCCACGGTGCCACGAGCATTGCTCATGGCACCGTTTTTTTCATTCCATCCTTCCCGGATTCGCCTTTCCGGTGATCTGTTCCACGGTGATGCGCCAGACCGCTGTCTTTCCCCGGCACTCCGAAAAATCGCCATGGCTTCTGGGGTGCTCTGGTGCCAGTCTCATGCACAGCAGCCGCAGTGCCTTTACCTTGTCTGCCTCATCCGTCAGTTCTTCCACTCTGCCCAACATGACTGCGGAGGCGTAGCGCGTGGTCAGGGCCGGCTGGTCCACCCATGCGCCGCCTTCCACACAGGTGACACACACCTGCGGCTGGTGGTTCAGACAGTCCGTCTTTTCACCGGCCTGCGCGCAGTGAATATACAGGCAGTTCCCCTCCCGCGCAAAATTCACCGGCACGGCATAGGGCGTTCCGTCCGGCTTTGTCATAGCCAGTACGCCATAGGAGCAGCGCTCCACAATTTCCCACGCCTGCTCAGCGCTGACTTCACGATCCTTTCTTCTCATAACTCTCACATTTTCCTTTCTTTCATATCCGCTGTCATAACCTGTTCCGTCGGCAGGCCGCCATCATTCACAGGAACACAGACGGTTTAAAAATTATTATCACAGGACTGTCATTCTTCCCGCTTCGTGGCATAGTGCCTGTACACTGCCTCCACATCTGTTGTATCTGCCCGGGCCGATTCCGGTAATGCGGCCCAATAGCTTACCAGCGCTACTACCATTTTCTCCCAGAACCAAGCGTTTTTTCAGGTTCATGGTGTACCTCCTTCGATCAGCGCCAATTTCCGTTTCCGGGGCAGCTTTTTGATAGCCGCCTCCCGGCGCTGGGCGGCGGAGCGGTCCGAAGCCTCCTCTGTGTAGGCCAGCGACACCGGAGGCCGGGCGCGAGTGTATTTGGCCCCGGTCCCGTTCTGGTGCTCCCGGAGCCGACGGGCCACGTCGGTGGTGGAGCCGGTGTACAGGCTGCCGTCCCCGCAGCGGAGCATATAGACATACCAGGCCATTCTCCCACCCCCTTTTCTGCCATTTTAACATGCCGTCCCCGCTACCGCAAGACATAGGGATTTCCCTTCCCGTCATAAAGGCCGCCATCATCGTCGGCAAGAAGGTACTGGACGCCGCAGAGTCTCAGTTTCAGGCAATGGAAAGCCCTGCCTCAGGTGGCAAACATCCACGCCAAGCCGGAGGACCTTCCCGCTGTTATAGAAAAGGCTCTGGCGGACATCGACGGCCCGGTCCAGCCATATCGATCGACGCGGTGATGGAACAGGAGCAGGTTGGCTGATTTGGCAGAACAGAACCACTCCGACGCAAAAAGCATAAGGGACAACGAGAACCAAGCGCTTCTCCGTGAAACATTCTCCTGCGTCATTAAGATCGTCAGTATATCGCCAAGAGCTATATTCCAAGCAAAAAACGAGGCAGGCTGCCCTAAACGGACAGCCTGTCTTACACGTTTATATATGTTGTTTCGCTTATTGATAGGAAAACTGAGGATTCTGCACACAGCGCTTTCCGCCGCTGATCTCAACATGACAGCCATTCATGTAGCCTGCGGCATCCGAAGCCAAAAACACCAATACCTTTCCCAGGTCCTCCGGCGTACCGAAGCGGCGGCACGGGATGTCTGCCAACAGCGCATCACCGTACTTCTCAATGCTCTCCGCAGCGATCTCTGTTGCGATCATGCCCGGCACATAGGCCACAGCACCCGGATATTGGCGGCCGCAAACTCTGCCGCCATGGATGCGCTGAGATTTTTCACAGCAGCCTTTGCGGCACTGTATGTTGCCCGCCCCGCATTGGGGTCCAGCGCTGCGAAGGAAGAAGCGTTCAAAATCACGCCGCCCCCCTGCGCCTTCATGTACGGATAGGCAGCCTTTGCCCGCCAAGGCCTTTTGGACTCAGCAGTTGAAAGCATTTTTGATATGTGCGTCGAGATAATAACAGGACACATCAGGCGCTCGCCCCTCAAACAGATAATCTACAAGCAGTTGGACCGCTTTATATCCCTGCTGATAAGGACTTTGATCGATTAAAAATTGGACTGTACCATTCTTCATGTAGGTAATATTTCGCTGTGTGGCGTCAAACCCCACAATCTTTTGAACATCGGCGGTCCCTCGTTCGTATACCGCCTGCGCTACGCCGCTCAGGCCCGCGCCGCTGACGAAGATACCCGTGATGTTCGGCATCTCATTCAAGACATCCCGCGTACGAGCGTATGCAACATCATGATAGCCTTCTCCATAAATGATCCGGTATCCTGACGATGCCTTTGGGGCAAGGCCCCATTGCTCCAGAAATCCCTCTATCCGTTTTTCGCTGTCCTTATGCTGGGGCGTTACGCCCACGATCAAGGCGTATCCGTCAGGTGGGGAGATCTGCCGCATCAAAAGCGCCGCACATTTTCCGGCGCGGCAGGAGTCAATGCCCACATAGCAGTTTCTCAGTGCCGGCCGCACATCTTGATTATACGTAAAAACAGGAATTCCCTGATTCTTCAGGATCTGAAGCCGTTCGTCAAACGCCTTGGACTCGATCCCGCGTAAAACGATCCCTTGAACCTCGGAAGCGATCATCTCATCGATCTTCTGCAAATACAGCAGCTCATCATCCGGAGAAACCACTTCGATCACAGCTTCGATTCCATGCTGCTGTGCATAGGCGACACCGTCTTCTATGCCCTGCTTGATCTGTTCTTGAAAGTCCGGTTCACGCGCTGATAGAAAGATCCCGATCCGGTTTCTCTTTTTCGCTATTGAAAAAGCTCGGCCCAATGTGTTCGGCTGAAAATCCAACTCGCGCATGGCCTGTCGAACTCTCTCGGCAGTTTCGCTCTTGACCTCTCCCCGATGGTGGAGAACGCGGTCAACGGTTCCACGCGACACACCGGCCATCTTTGCCACCATTTCAACGGTTACCATTACACTGACCTCACATATCGTATCTCATTGCCATTTCCGTGTTCGTGCACGAAACAGGGGGTTAAAAGAGTGCTCCGAATCGAGCACTGATTTAAACATGTAAAAACATCAAAATCTCAACAGACTTTGCGCCGGTACAAGAGAATGTTTTAACCAAAATCTATGGAGTCCCATCTTGCGGACCAAGCCGCATTTGGCCAAACCGGACGATTGCCACAGTAATGGATTGGAATGCAAAAAAAAATCACAAACGATCTAAATTGGCCTTTTTTAAAATATCATACTATTTCTTGTTTTTCAATTGTGAGAATTTTTATAAATATTTAACATTTTTTGTGCTATTTGCACAGCGCTTGCGGCAATGATCATCATTTCTCAATATGCATTTTAAAGCTGTACCACTTGTATATCGTTCAGGAGAGAAGGCTTCCAAACGGTTTCGATCCCTAAAAGCAAGCTTTTCGGATCGGACGAAAGCCCCCTCTCCCTCAGTTCTTCACTATTAGCTTATTGCTTCACCAGATACTGCTCGATCGCCGCGTCCAGCAAGGCGATTTCTTCCGAAGTCAGCATCCACTGATAGACAGCGCAGTTTTCTTCGATCTTCCGTCTGCTCTGTGCGCCGACAATACAGGAAGAAACAAATTCCTTCTGTGCACACCAGTTCAGTGCGATTTGAGACAGGGGCACGTTATCCCGATCAGCGGAGATCCGATCCATGACTTCCAGGACCTTCATAACCTTAGAGAACATTGGCTCCTGGAAGTGCTTATAAAAACGGTTCCGACTGTCCGTGGCTTCAAAGGTTGTCAGCTTCCGGAATGCCCCTGTTAAGATCCCGCCGCCCAGAGAACCGTATGTCATGACGCCCATGCCCTGTTCAGCCGCCCACTTCATCTGTTCTTCATTTGTGCGGACAACCATAGAGTACTGCGGCTGATAGGCTTCCAACGTACAATACTGTCCGATCTCCTCCATTTGCTCCCTTGTAAAGTTGGAAACACCGATATGAAGAACCTTACCGGATTTTTTAAGCGCATTCAGTGCGTCAGCAGTCTCAGCAAAGTCGGTATTGACATCCGGCCAATGAATCAGCATCAGGTCGATATAATCCGTCTGCAGGTTTTTGAGGGAATCATCGCACTGCTGAATGATTTTGTCATAGTGTCCGTCACGAACATACGTCCCATTTCCCATGTAGAAATTTCCGCACTTTGTTGCCACTATGACCCTTTGGCGCGTTCCGCTCTGCTTGAGCGCCTTCCCCACCAGACATTCGGCTGCACCGGCATTATAGGCCGGTGCAGTATCAATAAAATTGACACCATTTTCCACTGCGGCGCAGATCGCATCAATACGGGTCTCTTCCGGATTGTCATCCCAGCCCGCTCCGCCGATCCCCCAGGTTCCCAGCGCCATCTCGGACGCCTTCATCCCGGTTTTTCCAAACTCCTTATACCGCATGTTCATTCCACCTTTCTGCGCCTCTCAACGAGCATACGCCCGGAGGCATCCGCAGTCAATAAGAACAGAACCCCCGGCCGGCGCACCGTCAGTGCACCGAGGTCGGTGCTCCTATTCTTCCAGACCCATGTTGCGTTCGCTCCTAATTAAAATGCCCCCGCAGTTTTCGGCCCATGGCCGCACTGAAAAGCAAGACCCTGAGCCTGATCTCCAGAGCACGTGATCTGTACTTTCGTTTTAGGGGCTCTTTTTTATAGAAACCGGTATGTAATTTACACCTGTTGGCGTCATCTGTCAACGGGAGCAGCTGCCGCCGCATGAAAAAATCAGAGCAGTCTCTCTGCAGCCGCCATCAGTCTCTGCCATTCATTTTAACACGCCGTCCCCGCCGCCGCAAGACATAGGGACTTCCCTTCCTGTCATAAAGGTGAACAGGAGGTGGTGCGCATGATCTCTGCCGCGCTGATGCTGTTTGCCAATACGCTTTTATTTTCTCTGCGGCTGGACCGCAGCGGGTCCTTTCCCCGGCCCCTTTCCGCCAGTGAGGAAAGGATGTGGCTGGAACGTCTGGCTCAGGGGGACCCGGAGGCCCGGAATGTCCTCATTGAGCGGAATCTTCGCCTTGTGGCACATATTGTGAAGAAGATGTGTTCCAAAATGCAAATCTCTCCCGTGAAAAAGTGACTGAAGCGGTCTGCCCCAGCCTTAAATAGAGTTCCAGATCAATTCGCTGTTTCGTGCTGCCCTCGCAGACCACCACATGGTCGAGGATCGCCGCAACAACCTCCGTCGAGATGGTATCCTGAAAGGAAAGCTCCTGCCAAAGCGCTTTTTCGATTGCGGACAAGTCAACACTCGCAGCTGAGCCATTTTCCTCCAGCTTTTGTAAAGAAATCATCTGCTCCTGCATATCCGCAATTTGCTCATTGAAGCGGTTGTTTCGCTTTTTGAATTCCTGAATTGTGATTGCGTTGGCGATACTAAGCTCCAGCAGTTTATCCTTTTTTTCCTCCAGTTGGCTGATCTGTGTGTTCAACTGGGCGATTTGTCCGGAGTAATCATGCTTCTGCTGAACGCCGGAAACGCTGTCCATCACAAGTCGGACGATCTTCTTTTTGTTTTTTACCAGCTTCTGGAATTGGTCTGCCAAAATCAGATCCAGTTCCTTCGTTCGGAGCGCCGGCAAATCGCATCCGGCTTTTCCATGCTCACGATACTCCTTGCACTGCCAGTATTCCGTATGTCCCTCCATGGTTTTGAAGCTCTGACGGTGAAAGGTGGTTCCATGCTTCCCGCAAATGATCTTCCCGCTGTATGGATACTTGCTCTGATAGCCTACACCGTAGGCTTTTGTTCTGGCGCTGCGTTTCTTGAATATCTCATTTGCCTGATTCCAGAGTTCTTCCGATACAATCGCCGGGATATTCGGATCTGGGTATGTTACCCCCTCGCTTTCATCAAGAAATGCCGTTTTTTTCTTTCGATAGTCCAAGGATTGTGTCTTATTGCCGCAGTACCACCCCTTGTACTTCGGGTTTTGCAGAATATGTCCGATGGTGACGGAATTAAACTCATTTCCCAAAAGGCTTGTGTATCCACGGCAGGTCAACTCCTGTGACAGCTTGCGCAGCCCATAGTTCCCAGTGGCATAAAGCTGAAAAATCAGCTTGACCGCTTCCGCCTGCTCCGGGATGATCGTCAACTTGCAATCCTTCTTATCGTAACCCCACAAGCGATTATTTCCCAAAACATGACCGTTCTTGATGGACTGGCGGAATCCGAACTTCAAGCGTTCAGAAAGCTTCCGGACTTCGTCCTGTGCCACACCAGCCATGACGATCAGCCGAAATTCACTATCGCTATCCAGTGTGTTGATGTTATCATTTTGGAACAGTACGCCCACATTGTTGTCCAGCAGCTCCTGTGTATATTGGATGCTGTCCAGTGTGTTGCGGGAAAAACGGGATATTTCTTTTGTGATGATGAAGTCAAACATCCCGCGTTTGGCATCCTCGATCATGCGCAGGAAACTGTCACGCTTATAAGTGCTCGTTCCGGAAATTCCCTCGTCAATATAACCGGGAATATATGTCCAGTTCGGATTCTTCTGAATAAACTCCGTGTAATATTGGATCTGGTTTTCCAGACTGCCCTGCTGCTCCACCTTTTCCGTAGAAACACGCGCGTAGAAGGTAACCCGGAGCGGCAGGTCAAAGATAGATTTTCCCTGCCGCATTTGCTCACGCAGCCATCTAATTGTCAACATCCGCACTGACCTCCTCAATCATTTTATTGTTGGTCTCAGTATCGGACGTAAAGTGCCGTTTGTCAAAAAAGCGGGAGCTGCTGGCAGAAACATACGTTTCTTCCGAAATCAACTCCCGCTTCCATAGTTGTTTTAATAACGCCAAAGCAATCTCACGATCAACCTCTGTCACTGTCCCAGCCCCCTTTCTTCTAAGCTATGGGGCATGATCTGAAAATATGATGGATAGTCATTCCTTTGCGTTCATGCGCCCCTGTCTGTTACGATAGTCGGCACCGGAAACACCGGTGCATCGTCCATTTTCCATGAATAGCTCATCCCGGTTTACAACGAGAATTGCGTCAGATATTCCTTCTTCCGCAGTTCTCTTCATACGGTTCAATTCCGGCCTTGTAAGGTCATGCCCCGGAAGGCCGATATCAGAATAAATGTCAATGACAGCATAGTGGTGTTCCTCCGCCAATCTCGTCAAATGAGCAATTTGATGTTCTATGACAAAGTGCGTATTTTCAACAGAGGTTCCTTGAACTGCGCGGCAATATAACGCCGCTCTTTTGCTCATGATAATTTTCGTCCCATTTATAAATTGCTCATGGCAAAACCGGATGGCTGTTGGCAGCAGCCCACGGGAATCTCACCCCGGCCCATGCTGATGGGTGCGCCGCGCAATGCTTTGAGGGCGTTCAACGCGGGAGTATCATTATCTGAACAGAGGTCATGGCCACTGTGCTGCCATGCGCAGATACAGACTGGCTGAATCGCTCCCCTGATGCATTTTTTCGTGGATCATGGCGCGTCATCTGCCGGGCTTTGCTCTGTTCAGGTTTGTTATCCGGTTGCCTATAAAATTTCCAAGGAGCATCAAATCCACGCTTTCAGATGCGTGTGATTTTTGGCTGCGAATCAGCCAGGAAAGGCTCTTATCAGGCGATAAGGACTTTTCCTCTCGGATACGCAAGCTATTCACAGACGGAGGTAAACACGCTCCTATCCAGGCAAAAATCAAGCTACAGCATCCATTCTGGACCCAAGGTGATTCATAACGAACATTGTTTTCAATCTGCGACAGACTTTCTCATTTACATGCAGATAGCTATATTGTTTTCGCTGCACACAGGAAGAACACATGAAGACTATTTCACGGTTTTCGGTGCAAACTCCGCAAGAATCGCATCTAAAATCCGAGTGTCGTCTGCGTTAAGCGCAGGGCGAATCCGTCTGAGTAATTCTGCCTGTTCAAATGACAACATGTGTCGATTTAGATGGAACCAATTTGCAACTCGGATTCCACCATAGGGGCCAAAAGAAGTTTCAATTGGATAGCTACAAGTTAGGACAACTAAATCATTGCGAATTGTTCTCTCACATACGCCAAATAATTCTGCAAGATTCTTAGTTGTGTCAAACCGCTTTTGGCACAGATGCTCTAAAATTGCCCGCCTCCGCTCAGACGGTCCCATCCAAATCACCTCCTCGCCCTGCTTGTTGGCTTGGAGTATAAAGAAAGACCCGGCAACCCTTTTGCCGGGTCTGTAAAAAATTAAAAGAACCATACTATAAAAAGCTCCCGAAGCGGCGTAAGCCGCTCCGGGAGGCAATGCTTTACAGCACAAGTGGCTTTATTAGCTGCGCAGACAGAATAGTCAATATGAAACCTCATTGGAATAAGCAGAAGGCGTCTCAACAATCTTGCCGCTGGAGTTATAAACAGTTGCAGTCACTACTACCTGATAGTCATGGCCCGGAGTCACATAGTAGGTTTTCAAAATATCAAACCCCTTACTTCCGGAGTCAGTCCATGTTTTAATGGTGCGTCCGTCTCTCTGCAATTCCATTTTCAAGTCAACACTGTACCCACTACGAGACGAAACATACCCATAGCAGCTCGCCTGTCCTCCAGAACTAATATCGAGCGTGGCAGACAACGACATAATCCCTGTATAGCACGGTTCCACTTCAACCGCTCTTGCACCGATGCAAAAAGCTGAAAGCATACATGCCAACACAAGGATCACACTGACAGACTTACCTAGAGTTCTTTTCATTTTTAACTTCCTCCTAAATTGTGTTTCGGGAAATATCCCTATGTTTAGGAGACAACTGATCTCAGAATCTGCAACATACTTTTTTGCTTATTCAAATTGAATATTCTGGGCAATTTTTACAAGGTCATCTGTCTGCTCCATGCTTCCTGTAATCAGAAGATAATTTCCCTTCTTTTCGTCAATCAAACATAATTGCGACACTCCTTCTTTTGTAATGATGACTGCCTTCTTGCCGTTGATCATCTCATCATGAACCTCGGCATTTTCAGTATCTAAACAGAGTCCTGTATTCTCCCCTTCAAACAGGCCAATCGAAAGTTCCTGGCAGTTATCCGAAGAATATACACATCTGGCACTAAATCTATTTTCACGATGGCTTTCCAATTCATATCCTTCAGGAATCCAATTCACTGTGAAGTTCAGCCCATCATCAGAAGCGTTTTCTGTTGGTGGGGTATATACTAACCGAAACCCTGTGTGATCTTCAAAAGTTTCAACAAGAAGGTTCATCGCGCTCGCGCGAAGTGTCGGCGATGCGGCAAAAGCAGTTGTGGCAAGCATGATCGTCAGCATAGCAATAACTGCCACTTTTGAAAACGCATGATAGCACTGATTGCTGATACCTTGAAGTTGTTTTTTTCTGCAACATCTGGCGATAGTCTCTACACAACGCTTTCGACTCTCCAACGGAACTTCAAAGGAGGAATCCGCTTTTAAGCGCTCGTTTTCCTCATACGCCTTTTTTCCCTCTTCAACTGCCAAATCATCCATCAAAAGGGCAAACAAGGCGTCTTCATATTGTTCTTGCAATTTTTCACGTCTTGTCATGTTCTTTCACCTCGTTTCGCTCAGATAATAACAATAACGCAGCTCTGCGGGCACGAGTCAATTTCATCCGGATGCTGCTTGGCTTGCATTTAAGTTGGCAGGCCAGTTCCTGATCTGTATAGCCAAGAATATACTTCCCTTTTAACAATATCTGCGTCTCTTTAGGCAATACTGGCCATATATCTAATAAAGCCTTGCGTCTCTCTGCCAGAACAAGTAATGTCTCCATAGGCACGTATCTATCTGCGCCGGATACATTCTCCTCTGTAAACTCTGCTATATGATCCTTTTCATATTCCTTGACTCTAAGTCTGTTAATTGCTGTATTTCTAACTGTAGATACTATATATCCAGCAAGCACTTTATCAGGCATCGGCTTTAAAATATCAATCTTACCATAGAGGCTAACGATACTGTCCTGAACAATATCGTCTACCGTCAGAATATCTGATACATACTTATATGCAATCGAATACATCAGTTTATAGTAGCTGTCATACAAGCTCAACATAAAGGCCTTATCATCAGGCTCTTGAGGTATTGCGCAAATAAATGAAATCATCGCAAAGCTACTCCTATACTTACATCTTAATAGGAGACAAACTATAAGTCAAATTGCAACATTGACAAAAACAATTCCATCAATGAAACAACCACTTTGTCTATATATCATTATATTTCAACTAAAATATTTAATCAATTAAAAAACAAAAATATTGTATTTTTGATGTTTTGAGCAAATGCATATCATGCAAAATTATAATGGTAAAAAATATCAAGGTGGAGGCATTGACATGGCCACATTTGGCGAGTTGCTGCAAGAATTGCGAAAAGATCATAGACTTTCTCAAAAACAGCTTGCCGATGTCATAGCAGTAACAACGGGAACCGTCTCAAACTACGAAAACAATCAACATCTTCCGGATATTGAAAAGCTCATTATGTTGGCAGACTATTTTGGTGTGACAACAGATTATCTTTTGGGTCGTTCCATTTCTCGACTTCCTCCCGATATTTTTGAGGAACAACTAGTTCCAGGGAAATCGATGTCTTCAATCCTCAATGATTTTCGGAAACTCTCCCCTGATCGGAAAAACACAATTTTATCTCTTATGAAAGATATGGAAGCAGGAATGATGCTCAGTCAGTACGTTAAAAAGGAGCAAGCATGATTCCGTATTATATTCTGGCGATTGAAGACGAGACTGACAGAGCCTACATGACAGCGCTGTTCTTTCAATATCAAAAGTTAATGTATTCAACAATTCAGAAAGTGACAAATGATCATTGGCTAATTGATGATATATTTCAGACCTCTTTTGAGCATTTAATAGGTAAAATAGACTTGTTAAAAGATTTAGATAGGAACCGATTAGTTAATTACCTGATTGTCACCTGTCGCAATACAGCGTATAATATGTGCCGCAGCTATTCTGCACACATTACTGAAGACCTTGATGAATACGCCACTATCTTGCCCGATGAGACGCAACCGTCTCACTTGGATGATTATCTGATACAAAAGGATAGACTATCTTCCTTAAAAAGCATTTGGCCAAAGCTAGACAACAGAAGTCAAAATTTATTAGAAGCCAAGTATATACTCGGCAAACTCGATTCTGATATTGCCAAGGAACTGGATATTAAAGAGGCCAGCGTTAGGATGGCACTTAGCAGAGCCAGAAAGAAGGCCTATGAGTTGATTAAAAGAGAAGTGGGAATAGATACTTATTAGGGCCCAATTTTTACTCAATGTATAAACACCTACTCCCCCCCTTGTCTCACAGAAAACGCAACAAGTAGATAGTAGTTGTAACTCTTTCGGCCGGTGAAATACACCGGCCTTTTTATTTTTTGTCTATTAGAGAAAACAAAGAACGGCTGTCCATATGCCGTTATTCAAAATATCTCAATATATTATAAGCACCAATCTTAATACAATCATTTTCTTATCGACGTCCCATCGAGTCATACTCGCCACTGATTGCAGCAACCTACTTAAACCATAAAAACGTAACTCGGAGCATCCCAAAACCCAAAACTCTACACAACAACAAAATCACGGAAAGGTTTTAGGAAATCCGCTGTTCCACCCTGAATCACTACCGCTGTTAGACGAAGAACCACCTCTAATTTTCAATTTCAAATTCACTTGTTTCCTTGTTGCACTTTTATAGTTTTTTTGTCTTATGGAACAAAGGGGTATGCAAACTATTCATGTGCGTTATTTCATCGTTTTTACTCTCCGTTCTGGAAAGTATAGTCTGACATTTGTTTGAATCTAATGATGCAGTAATCCAAATGTATCGGCGGCATCTCTCAGATGAGCAAAGAGTATAACTTTACCCTCATCAAGTAGGCCTTTAGTGACCATGAAATGAGAAATATTTTCAGATTGTACCTACTTTTTAGTGAAATTGTAGAAATACGCTAATACAAATTTATTGACTACCAGGCGGAAAGGAGCTGATTTTAAGCATGTAAAAAAGAAAATATTTGAAAGGGGGGAAACATGGGTAAAAAATACACTCGAAGTTTTTATTCATATAGTAAACTAGATATTAATAAAGGAGAGTAACCAATGAAAAAAATAATAAGTCTTTTCTTGGCACTTACAATGTGCTTTATACTGTGCATTCCAACGTTAGCATATGAACAAACAGAGAACGCAGCAATTGGTATTGACGAGTTCATTTCGATATATTTAGAGGAAATCTCTCCTAACGAAGAAGCCATGGCCGTTGTGAGGCAGGAGGCAGAACTTCTTAACAAATTTCTGGGTTTAGATGGAGTCTCTATCAAAATTACAGAGGATGATAAAACCTACGTCTACGAAAAAGTCTTTCCAAACGATGTGGTCGATTATATTCGAGTAGGCCAGGATGATAAGGGTGTTATCACATTTAATATTTCCGAAGACGGAATCCAGGATACAGTGAAGTTTGATAAAAACGGAGACATATATGTAAATGGAAACAAAGTGGTTATTTCATCCACGAATGGTTTTGATTCAGAGCAAACTATTGTTCCACAAACATCAACAGTAGTGGAACATAGCTTAATTCCATTTGCAGGAACAATGACCTATCAGTATTCACAATTGTTATATAGTCATAAATGTGCAAATGTTAATGCTGGATCAGTCATTGGAAATCTCGCAGTAGGAACAATCATTTTGATTATTTCTAAAGTTGTTGCATCAATATTTGCTTCGCCAATTGCTGGTGATGCAGCTAGTCTTCTTCTCGGGCCAGTTGCAACAGAGTTAAAAACCGAAGCTCAAGAAAATGCTCCGGATTCCGCATATTTTTCATATAATTATAGTAAATACAAATATCCGGACTCTCCATTAACAGATAGCTATTTCCGCTATTTTGGATTGTATTATCCTAAAAAAGATCTAGTGGGATCGCCAGCTACATCTTCTATTTATGAACATTGTGTCAATAGTTATATTTAAAAAATTATAAATTGTAGATGCTACTAATAGATAAACATTTAAGAGGACTTAGTAGATGGATTTAATTCAAAAAGCGAAAGCGCTCTGTTTGTCAGCCTGTTTGGAGGCTGTTATTGCAATAATTTGCATATGTGCCTATGCCATTGCTGTTGATGTGCTTCAGATTTCCCAATATAGTACACTCACAAGAATTTGCTGCATTATTGGAATGGTCTCTGTTATGGGGTCGGGATGGGATTCTTTTCAAGCATTTAAGCAAATTAAGAAATATCTCTCTTCACAGGGAAATAAGTAACACACAAAAAAGTATTTATTGCAAAAGCAACACTCAGTCCGACGAACTACTTTGCCTAGTTACCCAGTAAACATAATCATGCATGCACCGCCACAAATGTTTTTGAAACCCGAGTCCAAAAAAGCATCTTAAAATGTAAACATTAACTTTTTTCTTTGAGAAAAGACGCTTAGCACAAATTGGGTGGTCAATATTATTCTGAAAGGAGTCATTATGAAAAAATTTATCGCTTTGGTGCTTTCTTTGATTATGACATTTGCTGTTGCTTCTCCTGCTTACGCAATTTCAAACGGCTACGCTTTCGTCGAGACCAGTGTATTAGCGAATTGCGACGTTCAAGAGAAAATGGAGGATATCTTATGTGCTGTTGAGCCGCAAAAGGCTCTATTTGGCTTGAGCGATATTAACTTTGAAAATGTTCAATTAGGAGAAGAAATTCCTGTTTATGAGACATATAATAATAGTCTTGTACCTTCAGAATTGCATATTGTACCGATTCTACTGGATGGAGAGGTAATAAGTCTTTTCTACATTATGCAAAGCGAAAATGAATGGATTGTTCAATTAGGAAAGGGCTTAGTTAGTAAAATTAAAGCATATGCAAACAATTCTCCCTTTGCAATCATTTACACTAGTGAAGGAGCATATGTATTTACAAATGGAGAATACTATCTTATTGCTGAATCTGATTGCAATGAGCAAACAAAACTTGATCCCACATCTGTTTCTAGTCTTGAAACAAACAGTTCTAACCTTGAGGTAATTTCGAGGACCTCAATTTCGTCTGTAACAAGTTCTGCTTTTAGCAACATTATCTGCAATAATCTATCTAGTGGAATCACGATTGAGGCTAGTCCCGCAGGCACTCAAACGCGAGCCGTTAGCCCGTCAAATTATGATACGTTCTGCTCAGTTGATAAGATTCAACAGCCTTCCGGAAGTTGGTTCTGCTGGGCTTGTTGCATTGCTTCTATGGTAAATTACATGTATGGGGGTATTGAGACATACCAGAGCATTGCATATCTATTTAACCACTACACTGATGAAGGACTAACTTTGGCTGAAATCATTAGCAAATTTAATAGATGGTTTGATGCTGATTATATTGATGAATATGATGACCACATTAGTCAAACATTCGCATATAATGAATTGAGAAACGACCGCCTTATTCTCGGCGCATACAGTTATGCTGGATATGGACATGCATTTGTGATTTGTGGCGTAAACCAAACTGTAAAATCTTATGCGTTTATGGACCCGGCGGTAGGGGAATATTGCGCCGGAACAATCTATACTTCATCAGGCAAGTGGAGTTTCATTAGTGAATCCAGCGGGAACAGATTTACAATGAATGGTTATGGCTATTACGATGGTTAAGGATGTTTTTAAAAGGCCTCATTTTCAAATAAAACCTACCCACATTATTTCCCGTTTTCTTGTCCCTTTTCTTCTGATTGGAATCGGTATTCTATTTTACTCTAGTATTCAGAAAGGAACCCTTTATGAATTTCCTTTTTCTGAAGAAGAAATAAAAGAAGTGAATTTTTTCAATATTCTGGAGAATGATTCAGTTTTGGTTGATGATGAAGTGGAAATAGAAGCACTTTTCGATTTGTTCAGAAAGATGTGCATTGATGAACAACTATCGGATGTCAATAAGACGGAGGCTAAAGAGATTCCTCTTGGCAGTCAGGGCTTTATCATGACCGTATTTACCAAATCAGGCGATGTAATGGTCTATCAATATGACCAACTAGGACGAAATGCATATAGTGGGTACGGTTTTTTTTCAGACAGCAGTAACAAATATTCCGTGCATAATCTTGACTTAACGCGAATCTGGCTAAGACTCTTTGAGGGGAAATAATGTAAACATAATCATGCATGGAAGTCACTTCAAAACCCATTTCTGGGTTCCTCTAATCGAAAATTGTTCGGACTTTGGAACACTTCGGATGCAATTCAGTTAGCTTATCCGAAAGAAAATATTCCCTTTGTGCGAACAAATAACGGCATTCAGGTCGATTCCACTGTATAAACGCTTCCAGAAAATGAAGATGAACTTGTAACATATTCAGTTTACATGGGTGGAGACATCGGAGAGTCTGTAATTACAACAAACCGCCCCAAATTACCAAATATCCTTATCTATGGTGATTCTTTTACAAATCCGCTGGAAACTCTGTTATGGACACAGGCAAATGAGCTCCAAAGCATTGATTTTCGATATTATACCCAATGTACCCTCAAGGACTATATTGCGGAGCACAAGCCGGATATTGTGATTTGTGTGCGGGATGAAACTACTTTTCTATCGGAAGCCGGGAACGGGATCACGGAATAAGTTTGTAATGCGAGCGTTATTTATCAATGCAGTCTGTCATACTGATACAGTTTATGTTCAAAGAATCTTTTTTAATGAAGGAGATAGCCGGTGCACCGGCTATCTCTGAGGCTGTCGATAAAGTGATAAATTTTCTGCGACGGTAAAAAAGGGTGTGCGCGTGAAACCCAAGAAGGGTGTCCCGCGCCATTAAAATCCTAAGTTTTCAGAACTTTTATGAAGTTCTGAAAATTTGCTCAGCGGGGAGAAAAGGCTTTTTCGACACGCTGGGAGATAGCCGGTGCACCGGCTATCTCTCATATTGTGTAGTACCTCGGTCTACTGATAGATGTAAAGCCCTCCTTACCAGTAATGACTACATTGTTATAGCCGCTGGCGCAGTGAATGATTAGCAATTCTCCGTTTGCGTCCCTGCCGCCAACGATGCCCACATGGGAATTATCCGGGTAGAACACCAAGTCACCGGGCTGTGCGTCCGCCCACGAAATATCGGTGCAATAGCTGTGCTGTGCGGTGGCTCCTCCGCCGTGTCCGATGACATAGCCGCCGCCAGACTGATTGTAGAAAACCCAATCGACGAATCCACTGCAATCCGTCCCGTAGGGACGGTAGGTCCCCGTGGTGGAGCTGCCTGCCGCAGTGACCTGCCGCAGCTCGCCCCAGCGGGCGTCCCAGCCAATTACGAGGGATTTTCCTCCCCAAAAATAATTCACCTTGCCGACAAGAGAACAGGCGGTGCGTACCACCGCCTCGCGCTCCGGCGACAGGCCCTCCGGCAGATCGCGGAGCAGCGCCGCCGTGTCCCTGCTGACGGAGTACACATCCTCGATCAGCTCCCGCAGGAGGTCGCGCTGCTCCAGCAGCTCGTCCAGCGCCGCGATTTGGTTACGGTTGAAATGATACGCGGTTTTCATCTCCTCTGCCGTTTTTGCAGTAATGGTGATATAGAGGTTTCGCTCCGTCCAGCCATCGTCGTCACCGCTGCCAGGATGTTGAATGACCTCAATGCGGTGTGCAATGGTGGTCATGTCCCAAAAGACTGCTTTCAGGCGGGCAATGCGGTCGGCATCCATGGTGGCCACGTCCGCGGCGTCCGCATCGTTACTGCCCGCCACCTTCACTGCGAACACCGCCAACACCTCCACCCAATCAGCAGACTGCCCGGTCACGGAGATGGAGTCGTAGCTGTCCGCTGTTTGCAATTCCTCCAACCGCTCGTTATACTCATATTTGACCTGCGCCACCGCAGCGGAGAGCGGCACAACGCCTGCCTCCCGGCTTTCGTTGGAAAAAAGGATGCCGAAGGGTGACGCCACGATTGCCGCCACGAGGATCACCGTCAGGAGCAGCACCAGCACCACCGCTCCGCCGCCCGCCGCCACGATGGAACTTGCGGCGGACGCGATACCTCTCCCAATCGTCTGTACCGCCTGCACCATTGCGCCGCCCATCTTTTTTGCCCCACTGCCTCCGTTCTTTGCGGATGTCTGGAGCATTGTCTGCTGTGCCTTGCGCTGTGCCGCCGCCCTTGCGCGGCGCGTGATGATTGCATTGTTCGGCGCTACGTGGTCAGTTGGTCGAACACGCATGGTGCGCGTGGCCTTGGTCATGGCCTGTCCGCTCTTGGGGCCAGGGCTGCCCTTGGCCGATACCCCCGAATTACCTTTCTGCGGAGTGGTCATTGTGCCTCCACGGTCGGACGGTGGAGGTACAATGTGCCGCTCCGCTGTTCTTTTCTCGGCAAGGTTCCGCCGATAGGCGGCTTTCGCGTCCTGCGCAGCTTTCTGCCGCCCACGCTCCTGCGGGGCGGCATCTGCGCTTTTTGGACCTCCGCAATTTTGCGGAGAAATGGTCCGGTTTCCGACTTCATTTCGTGCAGCGGTTTGTACCGGAGAAAAGGCATATTCCATCGGTGTGTCGATGAAAACATTTTCCGAACCGATCCCCATATCTGCCGCACTGTGACCTCCCACCGCATTTTCTTTACTCTGTCGCAGCTTTCCTCGGTAGTGCTTTATCATGCGCCGCGAGGCATCCGCCGCCCCAGCCGCACCCCGGCGCATATTTTTCTCCACGCGGTCGGTAGCGTAACGCACAGGATCGCGGCTCTCCGGCTCTTTCTCTTTCTGCCGCTTATCCATGTGCTGTTTCAGAAGGGAATCGGCGTCTTTAGGCGCGGGGTTCTTCAGCTTTGCCTTTGGCGTGTCCATGCCGGGTTTGATCTTCAAGTCCCGCATGGCGTCACTCCTCACCGGGGCGTGTTGACATTAGGCGGTACAGTTCTGTATTTTTGGGCAGCTCATTGGCGAAAGGCACGATGGCCCCGCCTACCTTGATGAGCCCGTGGCCGGCAGGGGCATTGTCCACATAGCTCATCTGCGTATCCGACGCACCCAGCAGGCGGGCAAGCTGCTCCCGGTCGGTGGTAGCCTGATTGAGCATCAGCAGAAACTCAGAGTTTGCGAACATCATCCGTGCCGTATTGGATAGCAGACATTCCTCCACATTCTGCGTGATGCCGGTGAGCGTCGCGCCGTATTTGCGGAAGCGCTTCCAGCACTTGTAGAGGAATTCGCTGCTGTAATTGGTAATGCTGTGTCCGCTGCCGCTCCCGTTGGCGAAAAACAGATAGATCTCGTCGATGTAGACATGGGTGTATTTTCCCTCTCTGCGGTTCTGAATGACGCGGTTGTAGATGGCGTCCAGCATCACCAGCAGGCCCACCGATTTCAGATTCTCGCCCAAGTCCTGAATGTCAAAGCAGAGGATACGGCTTTTTGTGTTGATATTGGTCTGGTGGGAGAACACATTCAGACTGCCCACTGTGAACAGTTCCAGCGCCAGTGCGATCCGGTGCGCCTCCGGGTTGACCTGCTTCATCAAATCGTCATAGAGGTCTTTCAGCGTAGGCGGCTGACCTTGGAAATTCTTGATGTACTCTCGGTAGATATTGCCCACGCTGCGGTCAATGATGGACTTCTCCTGCGGCTCGATCTTATCCGCACCCATGAGCTGCTCATACAGTGACATGATAAACTCGGACTTCATCACCAACGGCTCCCTGCCATCGCCGTAGCCCTCAGATAAGTCCAGCGCATTGATGTGGCAGCCATTTGGGTCAGCGGCAGAGATGGTGATAACCTCGCCGCCCAATGCCCGTACCAGCTCCCCATATTCACGCTCCGGGTCAACGATGATAATATCATGGTCGGTGGAGAGCGCCAGCGCGGAGACCTCCTGCTTTGCCGCCATCGACTTGCCGGAGCCGGACACACCGGTAATAAAGCCGTTGCCGTTGAGCAGATTTCCGCGGTTGCAGACGATGAGGTTATGCGATACGGCGTTGACACCGTAGTAAATACCGCCCGCGTCCTGGATCTCCTGCGATTTGAACGGCATAAGGACAGCGGTACATTCCGTGGTCAGGGTGCGGGTAGCGTCAATGCGCTTTAAGCCGAGGGGCAGCACCGTGTTCAGCGCGTCCTCCTGCTGATAGCGCAGAATGTTAAACTGACAGCCCCGCGCCCGCCCGATGGCTTGCAGGGCCTCGGTGTCCTGATCGAGCTGTTCAAGGTTATCTGCCAAATGTGTCAGCGTGACAAGCGCCAGCATCATGCGCTGGTCGCGGCTCATGAGGTCGTCCATAAATTCCTTTGTTTCGCTCCGTGCCAGCTCCAGTTCATAGGGGATATTGGCGTCATAGTTGCCATTCTGGTTTTGCCGCTGCCGACAGCGGGTAATGTCTGAGTCCACCGCCATGATCTGCTTGCGGCTAATGCTCACCGCTTCGTCCATCGCCACGGGGATAATGTCGATGGAGAGCATCATGTTTCGGGGATAGTCCATCAGCTCCGTGATCATCTCGTCGGAAATAAAGCTGGCATATTCCCGCAGGAACAGGGTACGGCCCACATGATCGCCCAGCTCGTAGTGATTTTTCTGAAAGGAGATACAGTCCGGGGCAATGCTGTCCCGGAAGTCATGCCCTTTGCGTATGGTGTCCTCCAAATCGAAGCGGAATAGCTGTTCCTCGCCGGGACGATAGAAGTCATGCAGAAGCCGCAGGCGGTCATTGACCGTGATCTCCCGGACACTGGATGACATACGGGAAAGTCCCGTGGTAAGGTCAGTTCCAACGCGGGAGAAGAACGCGCGGGCCTCCTCCACGCTTTTCTTCTCCGCCGAAACGGTGATGTACTTCTCCTGAATGAGATTGTTGCTCTCCGCCGCCTTGCCCAAAACAAGCGCGTTATACTCGTTCCGATAAAGGTCGCGGCGGTCGCCCTGCATGGGCATGAGCAGCGTCCGCCCGAAGTCCTTTTGATTGAGCTGACGGTTAAAGAGCGTGATCTTTGCCGTGGCTCCGATGGGCAGCGAGTTCAGGAAGGAGCAGTAGGTCATAAAGAGTTCCCTCTGCTTTTCCGGGGAGGCCACGGCATAATTGACATCAAAAAAGCGCCAAGTTTTTGAAAACTTGCCGCTTACCTGAAATACGCCGTCTTGATAAATACGTTTGATGGGAATAGATTTTTGAACGCTGTGGGGAACGGAAAAGGCGTCCCGTTCTGCGCTGCGGTGCTGCTTAAAAAACATCAATGCTTCTTCACCTCGCGTTTCAATGCTTCTTCATAGTAGTTTTCCGCTTTCCAGACACGCTTGCCTGCCATGATGACCTCGGATTTCAGCCACGCCCACAAGAATTGCTCCAGCGTGAGGCCATTATACTGAAAAAAGCCCGCAGCGGCCACGGGAGCTGCGCCGACAATGCACACCCAGCTCACCGTTTCCCGGTCCAACACTCGGCTCAGGCTGAAATACAGTCCCACGGCTACGCCCACCGCTAAAACAGAGCAGACAAATTGCCGCACGGACAGGCCGAAAAAGAGCGTTTCACGGTACGCGCGAATCTCCTTGTTAATTTTGATTTCCATATTGTCATTTCCTTTCCAAAATAGTATTTTAAATGGTATAAGGTGGTGATTGAAAATGAACGTAACTTTTGACAGGAATTGTCCCTATAATCCAATCTACACAGAGTTTCTCACAAAGGGCATCGCTGCAATTACGCACCGCATTGAAGTGGATGCTTCCTCCATTCAATGGATCGTTTACGACAGTAATCATGCGCCTGACCTTACTGCATACGGGAAACCGAAAAGCACCTTGCAGCAGCTTAATGAACAATTCATGCTATCATTGCCCCAAACCCGCAGGCAGTATGGTGTATCGGAATATGGCTTTTGCTATATCTGCAATAAGACCATCTATATTTCATTGAAGACCATTCTAAGCTGCCGCAACTTGCTGCCAGTTCCATCCTTACCGCCACAGGTCAACTTTATGCTGAATCGGAGGGCAGGACCGAGCCTTTTCACCAGCGTCATACTGGATGAGCTAACGCATATTGTGACGGGAAAAGGGCATGACAGTCCAGAATACAAGGCAACACTCGCATCTTATTATCAAAAGTGTATGGATCTATAAGGCAAATGAGGAAGAAGGTGTTCTATGGCATATAGTGAACAGCTATGGCAGGATGCAAAAAAGAAGTGTCGTCTGACCGATGAAGATATTGCCCGCGCTAAGCGCTTGGGACTAAATCCTCGCAGCCTGATTAAGAACAATCCCAGCAAGTGCGAACCGTGGAAAGCCCCGGTCAGCGAATGGCTGCGGGAAATGGAAGAAAAGTGGGAACGAAAGTCCGCCCAACGGCAGGCCCGGAAAGCAAGAGATCACTCATAACCCCAGCATTTCCTTTACGATGTGGTCGGCAGACTTTACCAAGCCCACCAGTACCAGCAGGTTGAATATGACCTCGCCCAAATAGCTCCACACCTGCGTCACCACGGAGGCACTGCTATCCACCACCGGCGTACCGCTGGAGGAAAAGGCCGAAAAGATGATACAGGCCAGAACGATCACCGCCCCTTCCATGCACACGCCTACATAGCTCCGAAGGAACGCCTTGCCGAAATGGGAAGTCCCCTCTCCGGAAAAGGATGCCAGTGCCACCGGGGACAGCGCGGCGTACATATAGATCTTAAAAAAGCGCCCATAGACGGTGAGGATCATAATGAAGGCCAGCACCGTAATAAATAGACTTCCCAACAGAGTTACCAGCCAAAGGGGGATGCTTGCAAAAAAGCCCACATCTCCGATGGCATCCGCGATCTCCTGCGGCAGTGCCACGGATGCGCCGGTCAAGCCGCCGATGCTGCCCGCCGCCGTTGCCACAATGCCGCTGCACACATCAAATACATCTACCAGCAAGTCCATACCGTAGGTGATACCCAGCTTTGCCAGCACAAAGTAGATGAAGTGCCGCAGCAAGTGCTCCGGCCTTTGAAAGTCCCGAAAGCTGGAAGCGCTGCGAAAGATACCGATGGCAAAGAACAGCACCAGCAGCCCGTAGCCGATGGCCTGCATTCCGCCATTGATGGTCACAATGGTCTGCCAGATGGTGCCGCCCTTGAAGGTCTGGGGCGATTCCGTCAGCAGTGACCACATTTCCGTCATTTTACTATTCCAAACGCCAAAGGCGTTGGTCAGGTTTTCTACGATCCAGTTGTTATCCAAATGAAAATCACCTCCCACAAAGGAGCCGGGAGATCCGCCGCAAGGCAGTATCTCCCAGCTCTTTTCATCAGATCGCGCCGATGGCGGTCAGAATTTCCTTTGCAAAGGCGATCATTAAGCCACCAAAGAGGCAAAGAAAGCCCTGCGTTCTCTGGCTGGCGTCGTGGGACTGGATCGACATACCCACCTGCACGATGCCCCAGCCAAGAATGATCACGCCCAGCGCCTTGATGATGCTGAAAATAAAATCGGAAAGGTTATTTACAATATCCAGCGGATCGCTGCCCGCCGCCATCGCAGGCGTAGCACAGCAAAGACAGAGAACAGCAGCCCCAGCCGCCGTCCAATAGCATTTTTTCACCTTACTCAGTCTTGTCGGGTTTGAAATCTTTTTCTTTTTCAGATAATTCATGTTCAGGTTCCTCCACATCAATAAAATCATAATCGTCCAGTGATTTGAACGCATAGGGCAGGTCAGGCAGTGCGTAATCCGGCGCGCCCTGCGGCTTGTGGATATAAGGCTTTGCCTTACCGTCTGTTGTCAGCTTAATGTTGGGGTGTCGCTTGATGTTGTACTTTTTGTCCAGTACAGGATCTTCCCCTCGTATAAACAAGATCGCTTTATGGGTGTCCAATTTTCGTACCTCGTCAATGGTCATCAGGTCGCGGCCCGTCTGCTGGAAGTTGGTAGAGCTGGAGCCGCTGCGTCCCTTCGTCTGCCCTCGTGTGCGGGTTGCGATGGTCTCCTTGCCCAGCAGCTTTACGATAAACTCCAGCGAAGTCGGCTCGTTGCCGCCGCCGAGGAAGAGCAGCGTGTCGCAGTTGCCGATGATGCTTTCCCATTCCTTTTCGTACAGCGCCTTGATCTGCTGAATGTTCTGCACGATGATGTTCAAGCCGATGTTGTAGCTGCGGCAGGTGGCCAGAATTTTCGGATAGCTCTCCGGCTGGGCCACATTCGCCCATTCGTCCTGAATGACGCGCACCGGCACAGGCAGACGCCCGTTGTGCTTCTCGTCCGCCCTGCGGTAAAGCGCCTGAAAGCATTGGGTGTAGAGCATTCCCACAAGGTAGTTCATGCTGCTGTCATCAACAGGAATCAGGCAAAAAATTGCTTTCTTTTTCTCGCCCAGACTTCCAAAGTCCATCTCATCCTTTCTTGTGATTTCGGCATACTGCGGGATATTGAAGGTCGCCAACCGAACTGCGGCAGTCACAACAATGGATTTCGCCGTCTTACCCGCTGCCTGCTTGAATATTGCATACTGCTTCACCGCAACATGGTTCGGCTGTTCCTCCTCCAAGGCTCGAAACAGCATATCCAGCGGGCTGCGGTACTGCTCATCTTCTTCCTTTACATCGGCAAAATTCATCATGTAGATCAAAGTCTCAAAGTTCTGTTCCTCCGAGGGTGCTTCGCTGACAAGATACAGCATAAGGGCCGAGTCCAGAGCGATCTCACCCCGTTCCCAAAACGGATCGTTGCTGGAAGCGTTGCGGGGCGTGGTATTTTTGATGAGGTTATCAATGAGGGTCAGCACATCCTTTTCACTGTGAATATATGAAAAGGGGTTGTATCCGTCGGACTGGCTTGGGTCGATCAGGTTGAACACCCGGACTTCATAGCCCAGCGCCACCAGTAATCCGCCCGCTGCCCGCAGCAGTTCCCCTTTGGGGTCGGTGATGAGGTAGGAACAATTCGCGCTGTAAATATTGGGCTTGCAGAAAAACCGGGTCTTGCCGGAGCCGGAGCCACCCACCACCAGAACATTCATGTTGCGCTGGGTGATATAGCCGTCCATGCCCAATCGGACGCGCTGGGTCAAAATGATGTTGGCGTCCTTATGCTGGTGATCCATATACTTCCGGTTCAGATCCTTGGGACTACCCCACTTGGCGCTGCCGTACTCCTCGCCCGGTCTGCGGTTTTCTCTGCCGGAGTAGTAAAGGGCAATGCCGAACGCATAGATGATCAGGCTCACCAGCATAAATTTTGGCGTATGCGCTGTCCAGCCAATGGCAAAGGGGCGTTCCAGCACTTGGCTGAAACGCCCCATCCATTGAAAGAGGTTCATACCGTCCTCGTAGGCATAGGCAGCGATTGCCGCCAGCCAGAGGACCAACGGGGAGAGCGCCGCCCACACAGGGGCAGTGCTGCGAAAGTCATTCTGCCGCAAGGCTTAGTACCCCGTCTTGGGCAGCTTCGCCGTTGTTTTTGTGTAGACGGTGGTGAGCCAGCGGGACACTGCCTGAATCCACTGCCCGTTGTAGACGCCGCCCGCTTCTGCCACATTCACAATGCCGGATCTGTTGGCAAGACCGCTGCGGGCGGTGGCGTAAATGTACGGCGTTTCCACCTGTGCAAAGCCTGCCGGAACGATACCGAACACGAACATGACTTCGGTTACACGCTCATTGGCGGCAAGGCCGAGGACAGCGGGGCGGGCATCCAGTACATAAACCTTGCTGGTGGAGAGATTATCCGCCAAAGTGCGGTAGTCCCCGGAAAGATTGGTCTTATAGACCACCTTGTAGGAAAGCGGCTGATTGTAGCTGCCGGTGACGATTTTGCTCAGCGTCACCTGCGCAGGAAGCTGATCGCGCCAGTAAAAGGAATTGAGCGTTGTGGTGGAACTGTTCTTAATTTCCGAGAACACATAACGGATGGGCTGACCGGGAACCGCCTGCACGGGGCCTGTTTTCTTGATGGATACGCCGGTCAGAAGATTGCTGTCCTGCACCTCAATGCGGACGATCTGACCTTCATACTCAAGGTAGACCGTCAGCTCCTTTTCACTGATGCCGTAATGCTCCGGGGCCTTGACTTCTCGCACAAAGTACCGCGAAAGAGGCAGCTGCTTGGAAATCGCCAGCCCTCGGCTGTTGGAGCGAATGGTATCCACCACATTTCCAGCCTTGTCGGTAATTTCAAATACCGCGCCCTCCAGCAGCGTACCGGCGCTCAGGCCGTTGGTGGGATTGTAGTCCGCGGAGCGCTTTGTAATCTGAATCTGTCCGGTGATGGGTGTATTTTCCCATTCGACCTCAGTGGTTTCGCCGGACTTGACATAGACCGTCTTTTTCTGTGTGTCGCGCACATAGCCCTCGTTTTCCAGTTCACGCAGATAATAGCGGCCAGTGGACAAGTCCTCAAAATAGGCATAGCCGCGGTCATCGCTGGTGGCCTGTGCGATGGGGGCATTGGTGCTGTCATAGAGGAGGAAGGTCACGCCGGGGATTCCCTCGCCGGTGGCCGAATCGACCTTGTGGATCAGGATGCCGGAAATGGCCTTGTTAGTCACCGTCTTGGTGGTCATCTTTCCATCTTCCACGGTGAAATAAATGGGCGTGCTGTCAAGCTGGAAGCCCTTGCCCGCCTCGGTTTCCACGACATAGTAGCTGCCGCTTTCCAGCGGCACATACACGCGGCCATCCGTTCCGGTGGTGACGGTGTCCACCAGACCGCCATCGCTGACACGGCGGATCTCGAAGGTGGTGTTGGGGATGCGCTGGGTTTTGTCCGCCGCATTGACCTTGATGAGCTCCACGCCGCCGATAGGGGCGTTATAAAAATACAAAGACTGCGTATCGTCGGGGTTGACCACCAC
>OGOD01000579.1_pt1 | contig 30489 bp, 25 predicted proteins | sample 1573631 | NCBI WGS metagenome assembly OGOD01 (sample SAMEA2581895, study PRJEB24529) | metagenome | biome: Human gut stool | place: China | collected 2011
GGGCCAGAAAGCCGATGTAGCAGGAAGGAAGCAGGAAAATCTGGATCAGGACTGTGAAAAAGGTCGGAAATCTGTGAAACCAGGAAACAGATGGCAGGGCGTAGCGGCAGATTCCCACAGAAATCAGTAAATAAAGGGTTGGTTTCAGAATCATATCCCATGGCTGGATAGAAAAAGAAACCAGCCCTTTTAGTGTATACAGATGCATGGCAGACAGAAAGAGTTCACTGGCTAGCATCCCCCATAGACAAGCGTGGATGCCAAACCGGGGAATGCCGAAAAATACAAAGGCCAGGCGGAGACTTAAGGCGGCGGTATTTTGTAAAAATACAGCGCTGGTCTTTCCGAGACCATTTAAGATACTTCCTGTGGTAGTAGCCAGATAGAGAAAAGGACAAAGCCAGGCCAGAACCTTCATGAAATATCCAGCGGAAGATTCATGGAACACGATATTTCCCAGAAAATCCCCAAAGCAGGTGAAGACACCGATGCACAGGATTCCCATGTACAGGCTGTATCGGAGGGAAGTCAGGACAGCTTCCCGGATGTGATGTTCCCGTCCGTCTGCCTGGGCCCCTGCCACTGCCGGCAGCAGGATCACTGCCATGGAATTGGTAATGGCAGATGGAAAAAAGATAAAGGGAAGTGCCATTCCTGTCAGAACACCGTAGATCGCAAAAGCTTCCCTGGAAGTAAGACCGGAGAGGACCAGACGGCTGGGAATCCAGATGGCCTCTGCACTAGAGAGCAGGTTTAAGACCAGGCGGTTTCCCATGAGAGGGAGAGCCATGGACATCAGTTCACGGCCTGCGTGGAACGTGGAGAGGGCGGTCGGTGAGGTGAGTGGCAGACACAGTGAGGAGGCAGTATGGTCAAAGATCAGAAAGGTGAGCGCTGCGTAAAAACAGGAACCGATTTCTCCGGCCAGGTGTCCCAGAACAGCCAGTTCCGTGGTAATGGGGATCTGGTTTGCCTGGAAAAATAGGACCAGGAGAAAGACAACGCCCATACGGATCAGCTGTTCTGTGATCTGGGATGCGGCCGGAACTCTGGTCCGCTGCATACCATAATAGTAGCCATTGACGCAGGCGTGGATGGCTGAAAATGGAATGGATAGTGCCATCAGACGAAGAAATTCCCCACAGCGGCTCTCCAGCAGAATTTGATCAGCCAGAAACTGGGAACCGGCAGATAGAATCAAGGCTAAGAGCGCAGCGATGGAAAGCGAAATCATCAGTCCGGTGCGGAGAAATAGCTTCTGGCGGGACAGATTGGCCGCGATGCAGCGGGAAATGGCAGTCTGGATGGAACCGGCGCAGAGTGCAAAGCAGATACCGTAGAGAGGATGTACCAGATTGTAAAGCCCCAGTCCCTCCGCCCCGATGGTGCGGGATAAAAAGATCCGATAAAAAAATCCAAGGATCCGGACGGCAAATCCAGCCGCAGTCAGAAGTAAAGTTCCAGTGATCATGGAGTGCTTGCGGAAGAAATCGCTCATAGAACGGGCCTCGCAGATGGGGGATTATTACAGAGTATGACTTTGTTTAAGAAAAAATACGAAGAAATCCTATTGCAATGATAGGAATAAGTAAATATAATAAAGTGGGTAGATGAAGCTTTTAACTTTATTACTACAGAAAGGCGGATCACAACAACATGAAAAAAACAATTTATCTTGACAATGCGGCAACGACCAAAACCAGACCAGAGGTCGTAGAGGCAATGCTGCCATATTTCACAGAATATTATGGAAACCCTTCTTCGGTGTATGAGTTTTCAACTCCATCGAAAAAAGCCATCGCAGAGGCACGCGAGACCATCGCAAAGTCCCTGGGAGCCAAAACCAACGAAATTTATTTCACAGCAGGCGGTTCTGAGTCTGATAACTGGGCCATCAAAGCCACTGCTGAGGCATATGAATCCAAAGGAAAACACATCATCACCAGCAAAATCGAACATCACGCGGTTCTTCATACCTGCGAGTACCTGGAGAAGCGCGGATTTGAGATCACTTACCTGGATGTGGATGAGAATGGTACGGTTAAGCTTGATGAGTTAAAGAAAGCGATCCGTCCGGATACCATCCTGATCTCCATTATGTTCGCTAACAACGAGATCGGAACCATTCAGCCGATCAAAGAGATCGGAGAGATCGCAAAAGAGCACGGGATTATTTTCCATACAGATGCGGTTCAGGCTTATGCCCATGTGCCGATCAATGTAGACGAGTACCATATCGATATGCTCAGTGTCAGCGGCCATAAGTTTAATGGTCCGAAGGGAATCGGCTTTTTATACATCCGTACCGGATTAAAGCTGCGTTCCTTTATTCATGGCGGTTCTCAGGAGCGGAAACGCCGTGGAGGCACCGAAAATGTACCTGGTATCGTTGGTATAGGTAAAGCAGTAGAGATTGCTATGGCGAATCTGGCAGAGCGCACGGCTTATGAGGTAGAATTAAGAGATTACCTGATTGACCGTGTGTTAAGTGAAGTTCCATATGTGAGACTGAACGGACACCGTACCAATCGTCTGCCAAACAATGCCAACTTCGCGTTCCAGTTCATTGAGGGTGAGTCCCTCCTGATCATGCTGGATATGCAGGGCATCTGCGGTTCCAGCGGTTCGGCCTGCACTTCAGGTTCCCTGGATCCATCGCATGTACTGTTAGCCATCGGTTTACCGCATGAGATCGCCCATGGCTCCTTAAGACTGACCTTAAGTGAGGAAACCACCAAAGAGGATATTGATTTCACCGTTGATGAGATCAAGAAGATCGTAGAGAAATTAAGAAGTATGTCCCCGCTGTATGAGGATTTTGTGAGAAAATCCAAGAAAAACTAAGGAAAGAAAAAGAGAGGAATTACGAAATTATGTATACAGAGAAAGTTATGGATCATTTCCAGCATCCAAGAAATGTAGGTGAGATTGAGAATGCCAGTGGTGTTGGTACCGTAGGAAATGCAAAATGTGGCGATATCATGAGAATTTATCTGGATATCGATGACAATCAGGTAATCCGGGATGTAAAATTTAAGACATTTGGCTGCGGTGCGGCAGTGGCAACCAGCAGCATGGCTACGGAGATGGTAAAAGGAAAGACGGTTCAGGAAGCCATGGAAGTGACCAATAAGGCGGTTATGGAGGCTCTGGACGGACTTCCGCCAGTAAAGGTGCACTGCTCTCTGTTAGCAGAGGAAGCGATCCATGCGGCTCTGTGGGATTATGCAGAGAAACACGGCATTGTGATCGAGGGACTGGATAAGCCAAAGAGTGATATCAGCGAGCACGATGAGGATGAGGAGTATTAATGGAGAAGAAGAAGGTAGTCGTAGGCATGTCCGGAGGCGTGGATTCCTCCGTGGCAGCCTATCTGTTGAAGCAGCATGGCTATGATGTCATGGGTGTGACCATGCAGATCTGGCAGGACGAGGATCACCAGACCCAGGAGGAAAATGGCGGCTGCTGCGGGTTGAGCGCTGTGGATGACGCCAGAAGAGTGGCCTGGAGTCTGGACATCCCTTACTATGTGATGAATTTCAGGGAAGAGTTTAAAAACCACGTGATCGATTATTTTGTAGACGAATATGTGAAAGGAAGAACACCGAATCCGTGTATCGCCTGCAACCGTTATGTGAAATGGGAATCTCTGCTGCAAAAAAGTCTGGCGATTGGTGCTGATTATATTGCGACCGGTCACTATGCTAAGATTGTGCAGTTAGAAAATGGAAGATATACGCTGATTCGCTCGGATGCAAAAGGAAAAGACCAGACTTATGCCTTATATAATCTGACACAGAATCAGTTATCGCATACACTTTTTCCGATTGGCTCATACGAAAAACCGCAGATTCGTGCAATTGCGGAAAAGGCAGGCCTTCAGGTGGCACATAAGCCGGATAGTCAGGAAATTTGCTTTGTGCCGGATAATGATTACGCCGGTTTTATTGAACGCGAGACCAATGAAGTGGAAAAGCCGGGGAATTTTGTTTCGACTTCCGGTGAAATCCTTGGTACACACAAAGGAATCGGGCATTATACGATTGGTCAGCGAAAAGGCTTAGGAATTGCTTTTGGCGAGCCGATGTTTGTTGTGGAAATCTGTCCGGAGACAAATGAAGTTGTACTTGGAAAAAATGATGAAGTCTTTACGGACTGGTTAAAGGCAAATCAGGTAAATCATATGGCAGTGGACCACTTTGAAGTGGGACAGAAAGTGACTGCAAGAATCCGTTATAATCATGGTGGGGCAAAAGCGGTAATTTCAGAAGTGACAGAGAATTCTTTTTCTCTTACATTTGAAGAACCTGTCCGGGCAGTTACACCGGGACAGGCCGTTGTTTTATACGATGGTGATTATGTGCTTGGCGGCGGAACGATTTGCCGCAAAGAAAAAGAAGATTAGCACCATCCACCATCAATTGTCAGAATTTGACCTGTCAGATAGATGGGAGCTTTAGAAAGAAGTGAAATTGTTTGTGCCACTTCTTCTACACTTCCCATTCGTCCGGCGGGTATTTCTTCGCATATTTCACAAATTTCGTCTTTTGAAAAACAAGCATTCATCGGAGTATCAATCATACCGCAGGCAAGCGCATTTACGGCGATGTTACTTGGTGCAAGCTCCTTGGCGAGCGCTTTTGTAAACAGATTGATGCCACCTTTGGCTGCCGAATAAGCAACTTCGCAGGAAGCCCCTGCATTTCCCCATACAGAAGAAATCATAAGGATTCGTCCCTTTTTTTTCGATATCATATAAGGCACAACTTTCCTACAACAGTAGAATGCTGAAGATAAGTCACTGTTAATTACATTCATCCATTCCTCATCAGACATATCCGTCAGTAATCCGATGTGGGAAATACCGGCGCAGTGCAGGAATAAATCCACATGTCCGAGTGATTCAACCGCTTTTTGTATCAACTGCCCCGCTTCTTTTGCGTTACTCAAATCCCCACAGAGCGAAAAGATAACCGCATCACTATTTGGTTGTGCATTCATGCACGCCTGTTTGACTTTTTGGAGTTTTTCTTTGGAACGGTGTCCTAATAAAGCCAGTGAATACCCTTCTTTTGCTAACTGGATGGCGGCTGCTCCGCCGATTCCTCCGGATGCTCCGGTGATGACCGCTGTTTTTTTCATTTTCATGCCTCGCTTGTTTTTTTTCTTATTTTAGAGCATAAGAGGGTGCAGTGCAAGTAATCTGGCAGGATTTTTTTAGTTTTCAACGATTAGGCAGGAAAGTTTGTGATTCATGGGCCGCTCCCGCTAAGACAAACGCACAGGGGTATCGGCACGCAGACTACGCGTTGCCAGATACCCGTGTGTTTGTATCCCATTTATCACAAATTTTCCTGCCTAATCGTTGGAAGCTAAAGAAAATTGTGACAGATTGTACATCTTGGTTTTGGGGAGTTAGGGGAGGGTGATAAGCGGTTGGGTTTTGTTTTCTCAGGATTCTAATAATTCAGCAAGAAGAATTCGCAGCGAGTGGCTACAAATACGCAAGTATCAGGCATTGCGTATTTTGCATGCCGATACTTCTGCGTATTTGTCTAAGCGGGAGCGCCCACGAGACGCGAATCCTTCTTACTGAATTACTAGAAACTGAAAAAACACCAACCAATGATTGAATTTCTCCCCATCATCTGATATAATACTAATACTTATGTGCACATGGCACGCAATTTTTGCGGGAGGAATAGTATGAAAAATCGAAGTATTGCACAAATTATACTTATTAATTTTTTTAAGACAATTGGTGTTATTGTATTACTGTTAGGCGTAGGTGTACTCAGTTATTATCTTACAATGCTGTTTTTCAAACAGACGCAGCGAGTGGAGAGAAGTACGCAGTACGAGCATGTGATTGATGTAAATCCCGGCAGCATGGAATCCAGCAACTTAATTTACAGCTATGACAAGAAGAGCGGAAAAATCGATGCAATGGTGCTTGAATTGTTTGATGCCGGAACGAAGAACATGACATATGTGACGATTCCTGCCAGTACGCAGATTACGATTTCGGCAAAGACCTATAATGATTTATTAAAGAAAAGTTCCAAACTGCCACAGGTGATTACGATGTCAGAAATTTCTTCTTATTTTGAAGGAGATGTCAAATATGAGTATGGTATTCTTATTTTGCAGGAGGAATTAAAAGCAGATATCGGTTATTTTACCGCGATGACGTCGGATGAATTTAACAAATGTTTTGAATGGGAGAATGGCAAAAAGAAAAAACTCTGCCCGACAAAACAGCTTTTGGATGAGGCAGCGAAGTGCAGCGATGAAAGTGATATGAATGATTTGATTGAATCTAAATGGGATTCTTTGATTAGTGATGTGACATTGAGTCAGAAGCAGCATTACAGCAAAGAATTAAAACAGGTCAATCGCGAATATATTCACACATATTGTGCAAAAGGGCAGACGTTTAATAAGAAATTTAAGTTAGATAAAACAAAAACTGCCAAGATGATTGAGAAGATCTGGGAGAAAAAAGCTTACCAGAGTGCACAAAACAGCACGAGCAGTACATCTTCCACGGAAAATAAAGGAACGGTGTGGATTTATAATGGAAGTAAGATAACCGGACTTGCTGCAAAATATCAGAAAATACTTCAGGAAGACGGTTATGAAGTAAAAGGTGTTGGTAATGCGACAGGTAACATCCGTTCGCAGACAGTTATTTATGCAACAAAGAAAAAGAAAGCCAATGCATTGAAGAAATATTTCAAAAACCCACTGATTCAGACGGCTGATAATATGAGCAGCGGCGCATCTATCGAGATTGTACTCGGTACAGATGATGACATACAGTAACGAAAACCGAACATTCTGACAGAAAGCGAGGTGTTTACGTGGGGACTAAAGTAAATATCATGGACATGCAGGTGGATTTGCTGACCAAAGAAACACTGAAGCAGGAAATGCAGAATTTTCTGGAGAATGAAACGGTGAATGTAGCACATGTTATTTCACTGGATTATATGGATGCCTATGATAAAAATGAGCTGGTGCGTGAGTCGCTCGCTCATGCAGACCTTGTTCTCCCCGGTGAAAAAGCAATACTGACAAGACATCATGTTGATGTTTTGGAGACCGGCGGTATGGCAGTTGATTATCACGCGGAGTTAGAACTGCTTTCGCTTGCAAACGAGAATAACCGGACAATTTATTTGGTGCTGCGAAGTGAGAAAGAAGCCAAAATGGTATATCGCTTTTTATCCGAATATATTGACAGAGATCAGATTGTCGGTATCTATGTGGCGGATGGAGAAGTTGCAGAGGAGAGTCTGATTAATGACATTAACATGAAACTGCCGGATATTGTGCTTTTATCGATGGAGAGCACAGAGCAGGAGGAGGGGCTTGAGAATAACCGTGCGAAGGGGAATACCAAACTTTGTGTGGGGATAGGAAGTGTGATGCCGCTTTTGTTCCGGGAAAATGTGCCGGTGCCAAAATGGCTGAAAAAACTACATCTGGGAGGTGTTTACCGCTGGTTTTTGGTGATGCCGTATTCCCATTCGCTAAGAAGGCGTATATTTCATAGAAAAATGGACGATTATAATACCAAGAAAAAATTTCGGAGGTAACAAAAATGTCCATATCAGAGAAGCGTATCTTTCGTTCCTATGGTATGATTACCATGGGAACTTTTTTGATGGCTTTGGGAACCTGTCTCATTTATGAGCCGATGTCAATGGTTACCGGAGGATTTTCAGGTGTGGGAATTGTACTTGAAAAATTATTTGGAATTCCGGTGTTTGCTGTGACATTTCTTTTAAACGTCCCTTTGTTTTTTATGGCGAGAAAATTCCACACAAGGGAATATTTATTTCGTTCGCTGTATGCCATGATTACGTTCTCACTGGCATTAGCGGTGATTCCCGTTACCTCCGTTACGCATCAGGACTATTTGATGGCGGCAATACTGGGTGGTGCGTTTCATGGTGGAGGGCTTGGACTTGTGTTTCTTGCAGGAAGTTCAACCGGCGGCACGGATTTGTTAAGTACCCTTTTACATCCGCTGTTCCCAATGATGCGGCTGGCAAATATCATAGGAATTGTCGATGGTAGAATTGTTGTTGCCGGTATGCTGGTTTTTGGTGTGCGGACGGCACTGTATTCCATTGTGGCGGTTTTTGTGACTTCGAAAGTAATGGATGGAGTGACATCCGGAATGCGTTATGCAAAAATTATGTATATCATTTCCGACCGGTCGGCAGAAATTGCAGAAATTATTCTGCACCAATTTGAGCGCGGGGTAACGGCACTGCGGGGAAACGGTATGTATTCCGGGAAGGAAAAGCAGATTTTAATGTGTGTTGTTTCACGCCGTGAGGCTGTTTCTATGGTAAAATATGTTAAGGAAGCCGATGAGCGGGCATTTGTAATTGTTGCCGATGCCAGAGAGGTGCTGGGGGAGGGATTTAGTACCGGTGATTAGTATGCTAAACGGAATCTGTGCAATTTACACAAAAGATTTTTGAATTATTTAGGTATTTTGAATATGGTGTTTTTGATAAAGATAGTGTATAGTATCAGTTAGATGTTTGTGACAATATTATATCCTAGGAGGAATTTCAAATGGCAAGTTTATCTTTAAAAAACATCAATAAAGTATATCCAAACGGCTTTCACGCTGTTAAGGACTTTAACTTAGAGATTGAAGACAAAGAGTTTATTATTTTCGTAGGACCATCCGGATGTGGTAAATCTACTACACTTCGTATGATTGCCGGCTTGGAAGAGATTTCCAGTGGTGAGTTGTGGATTGGTGATAAATTGGTGAACGACGTTGAGCCAAAAGACAGAGATATCGCGATGGTATTCCAGAACTACGCTTTGTATCCACATATGTCCGTATATGACAATATGGCATTTGGTTTGAAACTGAGAAAAGTTGCAAAAGACCAGATTGACCGCCTTGTACATGAAGCAGCTAAAATCCTTGATATCGAGCACTTGCTTGATCGTAAACCAAAAGCTTTGTCCGGTGGTCAGAGACAGCGTGTTGCTATGGGACGTGCAATCGTACGTGATCCTAAAGTATTCCTGATGGATGAGCCGCTTTCTAACTTGGATGCAAAACTCCGTGTACAGATGCGTATCGAGATTTCTAAATTGCATCAGAGACTGGAAACAACAATTATCTACGTAACACATGACCAGACAGAGGCTTTGACACTGGGTACTCGTATCGTTGTTATGAAAGATGGTGTTGTGCAGCAGGTTGATTCTCCACTTGATTTGTATATGAGACCAAACAACTTGTTTGTTGCCGGATTTATCGGTTCTCCTCAGATGAACTTCATCGATGCAAAAGTAGTTGTATCTGGTTCTGAAGTACGTTTGATGTTTGGTTCTAACTCCATTAAACTTCCGGAGAATAAAGCTAAGAAGTTGATTGATAATGGATATGAAGATAAGACAGTTACCTTTGGTATTCGTCCAGAGGATATTAAAGATGAAGAGATGTTCATCAGCAACTCTCCGGATACTACACTGGAAGCTACTGTTAAAGTATACGAGATGCTTGGGGCAGAAGTATTCTTGTACTTCACAGTTGAGACATTTGACATTACTGTACGTGTAAACCCTCGTACAACAGCTCGTCCTGGTGATACAATTAAGATTGCTTTGGATGGTTCTAAGATTCACTTGTTTGATAAAGAAACACAGGAAACAATTACAAACTAGTCTTAGCACATAACATGTTTTTGCTGGGCGTCTTCTTAAGGAGACGCCCTTTTTGTGGCGTAAGAGTTTTACAACTAAAAAAGGAGGTTATATGAGTGAGTAACGAAAGTAAGAGTAGGGCAGTGCCGGAAGAGAATAAAATGGGTGTCATGCCGGTCGGCAGGCTGTTATTTAGTATGTCGCTCCCAATGATGTTATCCATGCTGGTTCAGGCACTTTATAATATTGTAGATAGTATTTTTGTGGCGAAGTTATCGGAGGATGCTTTGTCTGCGGTTTCCCTTGCCTTTCCGCTTCAGACGTTAATTTTTGCGGTTGGCGGCGGTACCTGTGTAGGTGTGAATGCTCTTTTGTCAAGGGCGTTGGGAGAAAAGGATTTTAAGAAGGCGAATGATGTTGCGATGAATGGTGCTTTTTTGACAGTCCTCAGCTATGTTGTATTTTTAATCCTTGGTCTTACGGTAGTAAAACCATTTTATGTAGGACAGTTAAATGGGACAAGTTCTCCGATTTATGGAATGGGCGTTGACTATTTGAGTACAGTCATGATATTTTCCATTGGTGTTTTTTGTCAGATGTATTTTGAGCGACTGTTGACTTCTACGGGGAAAACTGTGTATACAATGCTCTCCCAGCTTACCGGTGCGGTTATCAATATTATTTTAGATCCGATTTTGATTTTTGGGCTGCTTGGTGCACCGGCAATGGGCGTTACCGGTGCGGCTGTGGCAACCGTAATCGGACAGTGTGGAGCGGCGATTCTTTCTGCTGTATTTAATGTGAAATTTAATCATGAGGTGGATTTGAAAATCAAAGGGTTCCGTCCGAGTGCTAAAATTATCGGACCAATTTATGCGATTGGAATTCCATCCATTATTATGCAGTCAATTGGTTCTGTTATGACTTATTGCATGAATCGGATTTTGATTGGATTTTCTTCGACGGCAACAGCAGTATTTGGTGTTTATTTTAAATTGCAGAGTTTCTTCTTTATGCCATTGTTTGGATTGAATAATGGAATTACACCGATTATTGCCTATAACTACGGAGCACAGAAAAAGCACAGAATGATAAAAACGATTAAAATGAGTCTGGTTGTATCGTTCTGTTTGATGTTTATTGGTTTCTTGGGATTTGAACTGATTCCGGACAAATTACTGGGATTGTTTGAGGCTTCGACAGCGATGCTTACAATTGGAGTTCCGGCACTTCGTATTATTGGAATCCACTTTTTGATTGCTTGGTTCTGCATTATTGCAGGTACGGTATTCCAGTCTTTGGGAAAGGCTGTTTACAGCATGGTGGTTTCGGTTATGCGTCAGCTTGTCGTACTGATTCCGGCTGCATATCTTCTGGCTCATTTTGGCGGCTTGCATGCCACTTGGTGGTCATTCCCGATTGCGGAGAGTATGTCACTTGCGGTATCAACGATATTTCTTATGAGGATTTACAAAAAAATCATCAAACCGCTGCCGGATAAGGAATAAAAATAATATAAAAAATTGTTTTTTTGCAACTTTTCCTCCTTTTGAATCGTCTTATATATAAAGACAATACAAAAGGAGGTTTTATTATGATGAGAAACAAAAGAATACTGGGTGGAGCGTTACTGTTGTCTATGTCATTGCTTGGCGGCGGTTTAAATATGGGGTTTTCAAATAACGGACAGCCTGCTATTGTGAAAGCAGCTGACACAAAAAGCCAAAGCACACTGGCGGGATGGAATACAGGCAAAGAGGTAACCTATAAAGGTTCGGAAGCTACATATCATGCGTATTTATCCGAAGATGGAAAAAATGCATGGATTTATCTTGTAGAAACAACAAACAAGACAAAATCCTTAAAGTTTCCGGATACGGTAGAAGGAGCTGTTGTGACAAGAGTAGGTTATGACACGGCACTTCGCAAATTGGAAGATGCAGATGAATTTAACCAGAATATTTCCGGTGTGACCGTTGAGTATGCACATGGTGTTGACGGCTGGAGCGAAAAGACGATAAATATTGAATCCGTTGTTCTGCCAAAGAACTTGACGATATTAGAGTCAACAGCGCTTAGCGGACTTCGCAAAGTTAAGAGTATTACAATTCCGGATGGTGTGCAGAAAATTAGTGCAGAAACATTTTATGGCTGTAAGAGTCTTAAGGAAGTGAAATTGCCAAAATCACTTGCTTCCTTTGACAATTACACATCCTTTTCTGCCTGCCCGAAACTTTCCAAAGTCACACTTTCAAAGGAAAATAAAAGCTTTAAAGTGCAGAAAGGCCTGTTATTAAATAAGAAGGGGACAAAGCTTATCTGGGCAGTGCCGGCGAAAAATAAAATTACAGTTCCTGATAGTGTTACTTCGATTGCGGATAATGCACTCAAAGCAGGAAAAGCAACAAGTGTTTATCTTGGCAAGAAGGTGAAAATGATTGGCAAATATGCTATTGCCGGAAAGAAGATAACAAAGGTAAGTATTGCCAAGAAAAATAAAAGTATTGCCAAACAGGGACAGTGCATTTACGAGAAAAAGAGTGGTAAGTTATTAATTGCTGTTGCGAAAAAGAATGTAGTAAAAATAGGAAATAAGGTAAAACTGATTAGTGAGGATGCTTCTCTTTGCGGCAGTCGTCAGTTGAAGAAATTGGATATCGGGGCAAGTGTAAAGACATTACAGGGAGCATGGGGTGAATTTTATCGTGCCGGTTATGTGACGACGACAAAAGTTTATTTTCGTTCTAAGAATCCACCGAAACTGACACAGAATAATGATAAAAATTATTGTTATCTTCCAATTTTCAGAGATGTGTATGTGCCGAAGGCATCCTTGAAAAAGTACAAAAAATGGTATAAGAAAAATGATGCCCTTCAATTTGTGAAGCTTAAGACCTTTTGACAATAACCCGAATAAATGGTACAATGGGGAGAAATGAGGTGTTGTGAACGAAAAGTACAAAAGGAGCATTTAAGGAGGGGCATAAATGATATCAAACCAGATTTTGCAAAATACAATTGATGGTGTAAAAGGAATTACAAAAATAGACCTTAGTGTAGTGGATGCCGATGGAAATGTATTAGCGGAGACGGCAGGTGACAGTGAAGATTACTGTGCGACCGTTAAGATATTTGCGGATTCGCCGGCAGACAGTCAGGCGATTTTGGGATACCAGTTTTTTAAGGTTTATGATGAGAGCCAGTTAGAATACATTGTGGTGGCAAAGGGAGAGGCCGAGGATGTATATATGATTGGAAAGATTGTTGTATTCCAGATTCAGAACTTATTAGTTGCCTATAAAGAACGTTATGACAAAGATAACTTTATTAAGAATCTTTTGCTTGATAACCTCCTTTTGGTTGATATTTTTAACCGTGCGAAGAAACTTCATATCGAGATGAACGCACGCCGAGTTGTTTATATTGTAGAGACAAGTAAGGAAAAAGATAATGGTGCCTTAGAGACTGTACGCAGCATGTTTGCCGGTGGCAACAAGGATTTCATCACGGCAGTGGATGAGAAAAACATCATTATCGTAAAAGAAATTAAGGACAAAGATACTTACGAGGATTTGGAGAAAACCGCACAGGTTATCGTAGATATGTTAAATACTGAGGCAATGGCACGTGTACGTGTGGCGTTTGGAACGATTATCAAGGATATCAAGGAAGTTTCAAGATCCTATAAAGAAGCGAAGATGGCACTGGATGTTGGAAAGATCTTTTACAGTGACAAAAAGGTAATGGCGTATAGTAATCTGGGAATTGGACGGCTGATTTACCAGCTTCCGCTGCCACTTTGCAAAATGTTTATTAAAGAAATTTTTGATGACAACACACCGGATAATTTCGACGAAGAAACCTTGACGACAATTAACAAGTTCTTTGAAAATAACTTAAATGTTTCGGAGACATCGAGACAGCTTTACATCCATCGAAATACGCTTGTTTATCGTTTGGATAAATTGCAAAAGAGCACCGGACTTGATTTGCGTGTGTTTGAGGATGCGATTACATTCCGCATTGCGTTGATGGTTGTGAAGTATATGAACTATTTGGAGACCATTGAGTATTAATTGACGAGAGAGGTTTTGTATCATGGAAACAAAGAAAAAGGTGATACCTATTATTGCAATGGATCATATCAGTAAGCAGTATTCTACAGGTGTGGAAGCGCTAAGTGATGTATCCATTCGCATTCATAAAGGCGAATTTGTATTCGTAGTTGGTAAAAGTGGATCTGGCAAGTCCACTTTTATTAAATTGCTTTTAAAAGAGTTAAATCCGACCGAAGGCCGTATATTTGTCGGTGGCAGACAGGTGACGAATTTGAAGCGCAAACAGGTTTCGTTATACCGGAGAAAGATTGGTGTGGTATTTCAGGATTTTCGTCTATTAAAGAATAAGACGGTATTTGAAAATGTTGCCTTTGCACAGGAAATCATCGGCATGACCAAAAGGGATATTGCAAGAAATGTTCCAATTATGTTAGAGATGGTTGGATTAAAAGGGAAAGAGAAGATGTATCCGCACGAATTATCCGGCGGAGAGCAGCAGCGTGTAGCGATTGCCAGAGCACTGATTAACCAGCCGACCATTTTGCTGGCGGACGAGCCGACGGGAAATCTTGACCCCAAGACAGCATGGGATATTATGATGTTGTTGGAGGTAGTAAACAAAATGGGTACAACAGTTGTTGTTGTAACTCATAATAATGATGTTGTGGATGTCATGCAAAAGCGTGTTATAAATTTAGAGGATGGCGTTTTGGTAAGAGATGAAAAGAAAGGTGGTTATCAGGTTGAAGGGGATTAATTTATTTTTTCACAGCATCAAACAAGGACTAGCAAATCTGAGAAAAAACCGGATGTTTACCCTAGCTTCCATGGGAACGATTGCAGCCTGTCTATTTGTCTTCGGCTTGTTTTATTTTGTGCTTAGTAATTTCCAGAATATTCTTCACTCGGCAGAACAGTCAGTGGGAATTTCTGTATTTTTTGAAGAAAATCTTTCGGAAAAACAGATTGCTGATATTGGACAAAAAATTGAGAAAAGAGATGAAGTGGAGCGGATAGAATACATTTCTGCTGCACAGGCATGGGAAGACTTTAAACAGGAAAACTTTTCTAAGACACCGGAACTGGCAGAAAGCTTTGGGGATGATAATCCGTTAGCGGAATCAGCATCTTATGCTATTTACTGCAAGGATTTGGAACGACAGTCTACGTTAGTAGAATACTTAAAAAACGTAAAAGGAATCCGAAGGATTAAGGAAGCGGATGAAATCGAAGAAGGCTTTTCGAGTGTTAATAAACTGGTTGGTGGTGTGTCACTGGTGCTGATTGTTGTGCTTTTACTTGTATCCGTATTTTTGATTCATTCGACAATTGCGACCGGAATCGCCGTAAGAAAACCGGAAATTGCGATTATGCGTCTGATGGGAGCGTCTGACTTTTTTATCTGGGCGCCGTTTATTGTGGAAGGCGTAGTGATTGGTTTGATTGGTTCAATTCTTCCGCTTATTGTGCTTGGAATTTCGTATGGACGGATTCTTACTTATATAACAACACATTTTTCTCTTTTTTCGGAGGGACTTGCTTTCCTTACGACAGGAGAAGTTTTTGTGATGTTAGTTCCGATTTCACTGATTTTGGGTGTTGGAATTGGATTCTTTGGCAGTTTTATTACGGTGCGGAGAAATTTAAATATTTAGGAAGTGATAAAGATGAGAAGAAAATGGCTGTTGTGTGGCATATTGTGTGGCGTTGTGTCGCTTTCTGTGTTTGGACAAAACGTAGGTGCCTCAAACTATGACAAGCAGATTAAAGAAACAGAAAAACAGCAGAAAGAATGGGAAAACAAGGCGGATAGTCTGCAAAAGGAAATTGAAGAGATTCAGGCCGATAAAGACGATACCTTAAAATATATTGAGAAGTTAGATAAAAAAACAGCATCTCTGGAAGAAGAATTAGAGAAACTTCATGCACAGGTTACGTCGTCTGGAAAAAAGTTAAAGGCAATTCAGAAGGAATTAGCAAAGGCACAGAAGGAAAAAGAAAAGCAGTATACGACGATGAAGCGGCGCATAAAATATATGTATGAAAATGGAAATCAGGAATATCTTGATATTATATTTGGAGCAAAAAGTATTTCTGATTTGTTGAACCGCTCAGAGTATGTTGAAAAAATTTCCGAATATGATAACAAAGTGTTTGCGCATTTTAAGAAGGCAGCACTTACGGTGCAGCAAAAGGAGAAACAGTGTGAACAGCAGACAAATGAGTTAAAGGAATTAGAAACAAAAACAAGGGAAGAAAAGCAAGCGGTGTCCGAGTTAAAGGCGGATAAAAAAACAGAATTGGATAAGATTGATAAAGCGATGGAAAAATCGCAGGATCAAGTAAGTGAGTACACGAAAAAAGCGCTGGAAGCGGAAAATCAGGTGGAAGCACTGCTTCTGAAAAAACAGGATGAGATTGACCGTGAAATGGCGGCAGGCGGCGGAAATTCCGGCGGCAGCACAACAGGATTTGGCTGGCCGTTAAAAGGTGGCGCCGGACGTATTTCTTCGGGATTTGGTGGCAGAAAAAGTCCGACTGCAGGTGCCAGCACATATCATAAAGGTGTCGATTTGGCTGCACCTTCGGGAACGCCAATATTAGCAGCCGGCAGCGGAAAAGTAGTGACCGCTACGTATAGTTCGAGTGCCGGAAATTATATTATGATTTCGCATGGCAACCGTTTGTATACGGTATATATGCACTGTTCCAGACTTGCAGTGAGTGCCGGAAAACAGGTAACAAAAGGACAAGTAATCGGGTATGTTGGCTCGACCGGTATATCGACCGGAGCACATCTCCATTTTGGTGTTACGAAAAATGGAAGTTATGTGAACCCGTTAAATTATATTTCGAGATAATGGAGGATAGTGAAAGATGAGGAAAAGACGAGGCAGTGGTTTTTTTGCCGGAATATTTGTTGGCGTATTGTTTTCTATGACATTTTTTCTTGTCATGTATTTTTTAGATATACAGATTCTGCCGGCGTCCTCTCTTGCGTCGGATATTAGAAACCGTGCAGAAATTGTGGAATCGTACATTGACAGCTATTACTGGAAGGACGATGTATCGGATCAAACAATTTCGGAATATGCCGCAAAAGGAATGGTAGCGGCACTTGGCGATAAGTATTCAGCGTATTTTACCAGTGAAGAATTAAAAAGCAGTATGGAAGATGTAGAAGGAGATTACGAGGGAATCGGTGCAAGTGTGCGCTACGATGAAAAAACAAAAAACAAGACGATTCAGGAAGTGCAGAAAGGCAGACCGGCACAGAAAGCCGGATTAAAAGCCGGAGATATTCTGCTTTCTGTAAATGGCGAGGACGTAACAAAATTGTCATTAAATGATACCATTCAGAAGATTAAAGGAAAAGAAGGAAAAAAATCAGAACTCGTTGTTTTGCGGGAAGAAAATGGAGAAAAGACAAAGAAGAAAATTACGGTGACCTGTGAAAAGATTGTTAATCAGACGGTTACACATCGGATGTTGTCCGGGAAAACCGGTTATATTGCCATTACTTCTTTTACAAAGGAAACGGTAAAACAATATGAGAATGCGCTTTCTGACTTAGAGAAGAAGGGACAGAAGGGATTGGTTGTAGATTTGCGAGGCAATGGCGGTGGTTCACTGACGGCGGTTGTGGATATTCTTGACCGGATGCTTCCAAAAGGAAAACTGATAACGGAAAAAAATAAAGTAAATGGTGATAAAGTATATACCTCAACCGATGAAAAGCATTTTGATAAGCCGGTGGCAGTTTTGATTAATGGGGGAAGTGCCAGTGCTTCGGAAGTTTTTGCCGGCTGTATGCAAGACCGGAAAGCGGCTTCGTTAGTCGGTGTCAAAAGTTTTGGGAAAGGAATTGTACAGACTATTTTTTCTCTGGAAAAATCGTGTGGTGGCGGAATTAAACTGACAACCGGGGAATATTTGCTGCCAAGCGGCAGATGTATTCAGGGCAAAGGGTTGACTCCGGATGTGGAAGCAAAGAATCCTTCTGATTTGAAGCAATTCGGTGGAAAAGACGATTACCAGCTGCAAAAAGCAGTGGAAGTGATAAATGAAAAAACAGCCGAATAAGTAAAAGACACAAAAATTTCACATTTTGTGTCTCTCCTAGAGTTGCGTTAGCGAATCAAACGGTGTTATACTCGACTAATAGTCATTTTAGAAAAAGGGAGGAACTTTCAGATGTTATCTAAGTTCAGTGTTCGCAAACCATTTACCGTATTGGTTGCGGTTGTTATATGTCTGGTACTCGGATTTTTGTCATTTCAAAATATGAGTACGGATTTTCTGCCAAATATGGAATTTCCGTATGCACTTGTTATGACTACATATCCGGGAGCAAGTCCGGAAGAAGTAGAAAAGGCTGTTTCCGAACCGGTGGAGCAGGCGATGGAGCGTATCAACAACGTCAAAGAACTGCAATCTATTTCCATCCAGAATATGTCAATGGTTGTTATGTCATTTAATGATGGAACGGATATGGGTTCTACAGTTGTAGATATGAGAGAAAGCCTTGATATGGTGACATCGCAGTTTGATGATTCCATCGGAAATCCGACAATTATGAAAATGAATCCCGACATGATGCCGATTATGGTGGCGGCACTGGATTATGATAAATTAGACAGTGCGGAAGTTACGAAAAAGGCGGAAAAGGAAATTATTCCGGAATTGGAGAGTGTGGAGGGAGTTGCCTCTGTCAATGAATCCGGTTCTATTGAGAAAAAGATTCAGGTCATTATTCAGCAGGATAAGATTGACAAGATGAATGAGCTTGTGCAAAAGGCGATTGAAGGAAAATTAAGTGATGCACAGGATAAGATTGATGAAGGAAAGAAGAAACTGGAAAATGGCAAAAACAAATTAAAGAATGGAAAAGAGACCGCCGCCGATAAGATGGCGAAGGGAGAGACGAAACTTAGTCAGGCATCGGATAAAATTAAGGATGGCCTGAAAGTTATTAATGAAAATATTACGAATATTAAAAAGCAGCAGGCAACGCTTAAAAAGAGTGAAAAACAGTTAAATACGGGGCTTGCCTCGCTCGCTGCCAATAAAACAAAACTGACAAATACAATTAAGACACTGACGGCGACGCAGACGCAGCTTACGACACTGAACACGACGCTTGAAAAGCTCAAAGTTCAGGAGACATCTCTGAAAACGCAGCTTGAGAATGTCGGTGGGAATTCACAGGAACTGAGTACTTCTTTAGCGTCGGTTCAGGCACAGTTACAGGTTGTCCGTGGCAAATTGAAGGATGCCGGCATTACGGAAGAAATGCTTCCATCCAAAGTAAACGAAGTGAATACGGCACTTACTTCAGCAAACAGCGGACTTAAGCAGGTGGAAACCCAAGAGAAAACGCTGGCAAAGAATAAAGCCAAAATTACAGCGGCAAAGAAAAAAATCAATGCCGGTCTGAAAAAACTAAATGCAACAAAGAAGAAATTAGAGAAAGGTCAGATTTCGACAACGGAAGCGACCGAACAGCTAAATAAACAGAAAATTCTTTCCAGTATCCAGTTAAGTGTTTCGGAAGCACAGATGGATAATGGAAAAAATAAGTTAGATGAAGCAGATAAACAGTTAAAGGACTCGAAAAAAACGACAAAAAGTAATGCGAACCTGAAAAAAATCATTACAAAGGAAATGGTTGAAAATGTATTAAAAGCGCAGAACTTTGATATGCCGTCCGGTTATATTACCGAAGGAGATGCTTCTTACCTTGTACGTGTAGGTGATAAGATTCAATCCGAGAAAGAAATCAAAAACCTCGTTGTCTGCGATATGGATTTGGATGGTTTAGACCCGATTAAACTTTCAGATGTGGCAGATATTGCGGTTACGGATAACTCGGATGATGTGTATACCGTAGTAAACGGCAACCCGGCGGTACTTGTTACGTTACAGAAACAGTCCGGATTTTCAACCGGAGACGTAACGAGTGCACTGACGGATCGTTTTGACCAGTTGCAGAAAGACAATCAGGGACTGCATGTTTCTGTTTTGATGAATCAGGGGGTATACATTGACCTTGTAGTGGATGCTGTAGTGCAAAATCTTTTGCTTGGTGGGTTGCTTGCTATTTTGATTCTGCTGTTTTTCCTGCGCGACTGGCGGCCAACCTTTATCGTTGCCTGCTCGATTCCGCTCAGCGTAATTGCAGCAGTTGTAGCGATGTACTTTAGCGGTGTAACACTGAATATTATTTCCTTATCCGGTTTGGCACTTGGTGTTGGTATGCTTGTGGATAACTCGGTTGTCGTAATTGAAAACGTTTTCCGTCTTAAGCAGCATGGGATTTCAACGAAGCGTGCAGCAATTGAGGGAGCAAGCCAGGTGGCAGGAGCTATCGTGGCATCTACACTGACAACGGTTTGTGTGTTCGCACCGATTATTTTTACAGAAGGTGTGACAAAGCAGTTATTCGTCGACTTGGCGCTTACCCTTGCTTACACACTGGGAGCAAGTCTTCTTGTAGCACTTACCTTAGTTCCGGCAATGTCGGCCGGATTAATTAAGAGAAAGCCAAAGAAAGAGTCAAAGATTATTGCGGCAGTTCAGCGTGCGTATGGCAGGGCAATTCAATGGGTGCTGCGGTTTAAGTGGCTTGTTTTGGCTGGCTCGGTTGTTCTCCTTATATTGTTTGCGGCATTGGCAGCCGGCAGAGGATTTTCCATGATGCCGGATATGGAAAGTACGCAGATGACGGCTACGCTTACGATGGATAATGGAACAAAACTGGCGGATACGAAAAAAGCGTCCAATCAAGTGGTTGAAAAAATCCGTGAGATTTCGGATGTTGAATCAGTTGGTGCCTATACAGGAACGGGTTCATCCATGTCGATGCTTACCGGTTCCGGCGGTGAAAATACCGTAACTATGTATATCATTTTGAAGGACGATAGGCAGTTAAGCAATGAAGAAATCACAAAACTGATTACGGAAAAAACGAAAAATATTGAGGGGAAAGTAGAAGTAAATGCTTCTGCGATGGATATGAGTGCCCTGATGGGCGATGGTGTCACCATCAATATTAAAGGAAAAGATTTGGATAAATTGCAGACGATTTCGGAAGATATGATGAAGAAACTTGAAAAAGTAGATGGTCTTGATAACATTACGAATGGTCTGGAAGATGCCGGTAAAGAGTACCGCATTACTGTGGATAAAGCGAAAGCAATGCGTTATTCACTTACGGTGGCTCAGGTTTATCAGCAGATTTATGCAAAAGTAAAAGAGGCTTCTTCGTCTTCTACGGTATCGAATGATACCGATGATTTAGGTGTTTATGTCAACTCGGCGGAGGATGAGGACTTGACAAGAAATGATGTCAAAAATCTGAAAATTGATTACACCGATTCGATGACTCAGAAGACAAAAAAGGTTTCTCTTAGTAAGATTGCTGATTTTAGCACTGCGGATTCGCCAAAATCGATTTATCGCAAAGGGCAGACCAGATATATTGCTGTAAAAGCGGATATCAAGGATGGTTATGTGGTAAGCGACGTTTCGAGAGAGGTTGAAAAAATCGTAAACCAGACAAAGAAACCGGCCGGTTATGAAATGGAATTAGATGGTGAAAATGAAGCAACCACAGAAGCAATGGGACAGGTGCTTTTGATGATGGTACTTGGTGTGCTTTTGATGTATTTGATTATGGTGGCACAGTTCCAGTCGCTGTTATCTCCATTTATCATTTTGTTCACGATTCCGCTTGCCTTTACGGGAGGTTTCCTTGGACTGTGGATTTCGGGAAGTGACGTCAGTGTCATTGCCATGATTGGATTTGTAATGCTTTCCGGTATTATTGTAAACAATGGTATTGTGCTTGTGGATTATATCAATCAGTTACGCCGAAGCGGTGTCGAGAAACGACAGGCAATTGAGGAAGCAGGCGTAACGAGACTTCGTCCGATTCTGATGACGGCATTGACGACGGTACTTGGTTTGATTCCAATGGTTGCCGGCAGCAGTATGGGAGCGGATATGACAAGACCGATGGCAATTGTTACGATTGGTGGTCTGGTATATGGTACGCTGCTTACGTTGTTTGTTGTACCATGTATTTATGATTTGTTAAACCGCAAAAAAGATATGAGAGAAAAAACAGTAGATGAAGAATCTATGATAGAAGAAGCAATGGACGAAAAAGAATAAGAACAGATTGGAGGAAGGATTATGAATGCACCGATTGGCGTGTTTGATTCGGGAATTGGCGGATTGACAGTGGCAAAAGAGATTATGCGGCAGATTCCGGGGGAAAGTCTTGTTTATTTTGGAGATACAGCCCGTGTGCCATATGGTTCCAAATCAAAAAATACAGTTTGTAAATATAGCAAGCAGATTGCTAAATTTCTCCTGACACAGGATGTTAAAGCAATTGTAATTGCCTGCAATACAGCCAGTGCACTTGCCAGAGAGGAACTTGAAGATATGGTGGATGTGCCGGTGATTGACGTGGTGCAGCCGGGAGCGAGAATGGCGGCGGCATCGACTAAGAATAACAAAATTGGCGTGATTGGAACCCAGAGTACAATAAAAAGTGGAATTTATGAGAGCTATCTTCACAAAATAAATCCGGAATTGACGGTAGTGAGTAAAGCGTGTCCGCTATTTGTACCTCTTGTGGAAGAGGGGCTGTTTGAAGACCGTATTACGGAAGATGTTGTTTCCAGATATCTGCATGATATGAAAGAGTATGAGATTGATGCGCTTGTTTTGGGATGTACTCATTATCCGCTTTTGCGCGGTGTGATTGGGCGTGAAATGGGTGAGTCGGTAAAACTGGTGAACCCTGCTTATGAAACGGCAAAATCGTTAAAGGATCTGTTAAAGGAAAAAGATTTACTGAATGTATCCGGTGAGAAACCGGAGCACAAATTTTTTGTCAGTGATGGTGTGGACCAGTTCCGTTCTTTTGCCAATTCCATTCTGCCATATCAGGTGGAAAATACAACGGTGGTAGATATTGAATCTTATTAGTTAATAACGCATACATTTTAGAGATAGAAAAATGTGAGGCGTTAGATGAGGCGAAGGGTTTTTTTGAAAAAGTTTCTTGCTTGCATGGTTTTATTTTTCTGGACGCCATTTTTATGTGGACTGTTATTTTGGAAAATGGAAGTGAAAAAGACTCCGAAATGGGAGCAAAATACAGAAAATATCCGGGATTTTCAGGTGGTACCAAAACGGCTTGCCGGATTTGAAACATGGGGAAAAGACGAATATGAAGAGTTCGCAAAGGACTTTTTATATGCGGACGGTAAACTGGAAAAGACAAGCAAATCACTTCCGTCCTTATCGTGGTATCGTATCCTTTTGGAAAGAGAAACATGGGAGCCCTATGCCGTTTACTATCAAAAACTTCTTTCCGGGATAAAATGTTTTCCGGTTGTCTCAGATAAGAAAGAAAAAGAGGGGATTTCTTTTGAGGATTCATGGGGGATGTCCCGCAGTTATGGGGGAAAACGGCTCCATGAGGGGACGGATTTAATGCCACCGAAAAATCAAAGAGATACGTTTGCTGTTGTAAGTGTCTGTGATGGTGTTGTGGAAAAAATCGGATGGCTGGAATTAGGCGGCTACCGCATTGGAATCCGCAGTAAAACGGGCACTTATTTTTATTATGCTCATCTTTCTTCCTACGCGGAGGGGATGAAACAGGGAAAGACTGTGAAAGCGGGCGAGCTGCTAGGTTATATGGGAGACAGCGGTTATGGAAAAGAGGGAACGGTTGGAAAGTTTCCGGTTCATCTGCATTTTGGAATTTACTTTACGGCAGGTGACAAAGAAATCAGTGTGAACCCGTATCCAATTCTAAAGGCGATGGAAAAGCCTCTTTCCACCGCACGGTTTTTGTGATAAACTTTATTTGTGTGTAAAAAGCATGATTTAAGAAAGGAAAGAAAATGATGTACGAAAAATGTACCTTGGGATATCTTACGAAACGTAAGAAAGCAGAAATTTTATGGATTGTATTTTTTGTAGTGCTTGGCGTTGCTATTTTTTTAACCGGATATTTGTGGAGTGGTGTGCGTGCAAATATTTTTACTGTAATGGCAGTGTTACTCGTGCTTCCGGCGGCGAAACATCTGGTTGCGCTGATTGCGATGTTTTGTAAAAAAGGAGTTACGAAAGAGCGGTATGATAAAGTAAAAACGGCAGCAGGACAAGCGGTTTTGTATACCGATTATGTATTTACCTCGACGGAAAAAATTATGCATTTAGACTTTTTGCTTGTGAAAAATGGTAATGTTCTTGGCGTGATTGCGAAGTCCAAACAGGATGTGCCGTATTTGAAACAATATTTGACGGATGTTGTGAAAAAGACGGCACCGTCGTATCATGTGCGCTTGTTTGAGTCGGATGAAAAACTGATTTCACACCTGCAGCGCTTAACGCAGGAAGAAGCGTCAGAAAATTCGGAAAAAACACTGGTGGATTATTTACATTCACTTGCGATGTAGTGGAGAAGACGATGAGAGAGGTGACGATTGGAGCAAAGGAAAGCGGACAGCGTTTTTCTAAGTTTCTGGAAAAGTATTTCAAAGAGGCGCAGACAAGTTTTTTGTATAAAATGCTGCGAAAGAAAAATATCAAGCTAAATGACAAAAAGGCAACGGGCAGTGAAATGCTGCAAACGGGCGATAAAGTAACTGTGTATTTTTCAGATGAGACCTTTGAGAAATTTCGCGGAGAGACTAAAAAAGTGATTTATCCGGTAATAGATTTGGATATTGTTTATGAAGATGAGGATGTCCTGATTGTGAATAAGCCTGCCGGTATGTTGTCTCAAAAGGCGAAGCCTCAGGATGTTACACTTGTAGAATATATACTTGGTTATTTACAGAAAAAAGGTGAGTGGTCACCGAAAGACAGCCTGAAACCGGGGATTTGCAACCGGCTTGACAGGAATACAAGTGGTCTTGTGATTGCCGGGAAAAGCCTTCGGGGCCTGCAAAAAATGTCAGAGCTTTTAAAAGACCGAACGATGGATAAGTACTATCTTACAATTGTGGAAGGTGTTATGAAAGAACCTTCGGTTGTCCGCGGATACTTAAAAAAGGATGAACAGACAAACCGGGTTCAGATTTTTTCGGAAGACGGAGAAGACCGCGTGTGGATTGAGACCGGGTATGAGCCGTTACGGACCAATGGCACAGTAACACTTTTGAAAGTGAAGCTGGTGACGGGCAAGACGCATCAGATTCGCGGACATCTGGCATCTTTGGGACATCCGCTATTGGGGGATGTAAAATATGGTGCAGCAAAGAGAGCGGATACGAAGCATTATTTTTTGCATGCGAAAACATTGTGTTTTCCTGAAAATATGGGAGAACTTAAAAATCTTTCAGGCAGGGTAGTAACGGCAAAAGAGCCGGATTACTTTGCGAAAATGATAAATAAACAATTTGGAAAGTGAGGAAAAAATATGAAACGTGCAGTGATTTTATTTGCAGAAGGATATGAAACCGTGGAGGCGCTTTTAGTCGTTGATTTACTGCGCCGTGGCGGTGTGGAAGTGACGATGGCTTCAATTACAGAAGATGAATTTGTGAGAAGTTCACATGGCGTAAATGTTGAGATGGACGCTGTTTTAGGAGAAGTGGATGTACTTGATTATGACGCTGTCATTCTTCCGGGAGGAATGCCGGGAACCATTAATTTGGGTGAAAGCGATGCAGTCAGAAAGGCAATTCTTGCTATGAATGATGCCGGAAAAATTGTTGCAGCCGTGTGTGCGGCACCTGGAGTTCTTGGTAAATATGGTTTGCTAGAAGGAAAGACGGCATGCAGTTTCCCACAACATGAAAAGAATTTGATTGGTGCAACGGTAGTTCGTGAGCCGGTCGTTGTTGACGGTAATATTGTGACAAGCCGCGGTCTTGGAACAACGATGGATTTTGGTTTGAAATTATTGGAGCTGCTTGAGGGAAAAGAAAAGTCAGACGAAATTGCACATAAAACTGTGTACCGGGAGAAAAATTAATGGCAACCTGGAATTCGAGAGGACTTCGCGGTTCTTTTTTGGAAGAACTCATAAATATGACAAATGACAAATACCGCTCGCAGAAACTGGCACTAGTGCAGAAAGTGCCAACGCCGATTAAACCGATTACGATAGACCAGACAACAAGCCATATTACGCTTGCCTACTTTGAACAAAAAAGTACGGTGGATTACATCGGGGTCGTTCAGGGGATTCCGATTTGCTTTGATGCAAAGGAATGTGCGACTGATCGGTTTCCGCTTGCGAATGTGCATGAACATCAGATTCGCTTTATGAAAGAGTTTGAGGAGCAGGACGGCATTGCATTTTTATTGATTTATTTCAAAGCAAAAGATACCTTTATGTATCTGCCGTATGCAAAGTTAGATGAATTTTGGAGACGGATGGAAGAGGGCGGAGTAAAGCATTTCAAATATGAAGAATTAGATCCCGCATATGAAATTTCGACCTATTCCGGAACATTTGTCCATTATTTAGAACAGATGCAAATGGACTTAGAACAAAGAGACAGCCGCTAAGCAATTTTTATCAGCAAAGCGGCTGTCCTCTTTTATTTCGCATTTAGGCTGCGATTATTTCATGCTCTCTTCCTGTTTCTTAATCATCTGACGAACCATCTCGCCGCCGATTGATCCAGCTTCACGGGAAGTAAGGTCACCGTTGTAACCATCTTTCAAGTTTACACCAATCTCGTTTGCAACTTCCATTTTGAAACGATTCATAGCCTCTTTAGCCTGTGGTACTTCCATCTTGGATGAATTTTTGTTTGTCATGATTTTTCACCTCCGTTTTATTTATTGTGAAGATAAAGGAATGCCGGGAAACGGCATCCCTTTTGTTGAAATGCTGTTTTTTTTCTCCTGCATCCGATTTATCTTGGTAATATTGTTGCCACAAAAAAGAAAAATATAATGGAAATTTGTGGCATAAAAGTAATGAAAAAAAATACTGACAAAAAAATACGAAAATGCTATAATGAAGTTCAATAAGAGGATTGTATAGTTTTGAGAGAAAGCTGTGCTTTTGAAAGGAGAAGTAGGATGCGCTTTCGTGATGTTGGGGTACAATTAGAGTACGACGGTGATTTTAAAATTTATAGAGAAGATGGAATTTCCCGGTATGGAAAACCGGATTATTTATTTTTGTATTTTCATACGGAGTGTTGTGTTGTGCTTGATAAGCAGCCGGTTTATGTTAAGCCGCCATCCGTGATTTTATATGATATTGGTGCTAAGCAGCACTATTATGCCGTAAATGATTCCTATAAAGATGATTTTGTGCATTTTTGGCTGGATGACAGCCGTTCTTTTGTGGATGAAATCAATCTGCCGATGAATACAGTAATTCACCTGCCGGAAAATACGTTGATTCCTTCGATGATGAAACAACTCTATCAGGAATATATTTCGATGAATGAGTACAAAGAGACGACGATGGAATGTTTATTTAAAATGATTTTGATTAAAGTTTCCGAGATGTCAGAAAGACGCAAGGTTGCCAAAATACCGGACCGATATGATGAATTGTTTCAAAATCTGCGTTCTCAGGTATATTTGGAGCCGTCGAAAGACTGGCATGTATCGGAGTGTGCCGGTGACAATGGGCTAAGTACACCGTATTTTCAGAAATTGTATAAATCATATTTTGGAAATACGTTTGTGCAGGATGTTGTACAGAGCCGGATGGAGCACGCCAAACATTTTTTGCTGGTTTCCAATTATTCGATTAAGGAAATTGCGGATTTGTGTGGCTATCACAATGAAACATTTTTTATGAAGCAGTTTAAGAAAAATATTCACGTGACACCGAGCCAATACCGGGCGCAGGCACGAAAAAAATTACAGGAATAGCAAAATCGTCATTTTTTTGCCACATTTTCCTGTTACATTTAATACAGTAGTTACTTTGTTGACTACTACTCCCACCCTATTATACGAAGAGGAACACCTAGTCTTTTGACTGGGTGTTCTTCTTTATGTAAAGAAAATCTTGCCAGTTTCCGCCAGATTTAGTATCATAAAGGTAATGGCTTGAGAGGGGCGTTGATATGAAAAAAGAGTATTTTACAATTCCAAATCTAATGGGATATTTTCGGATTTTGTTAATTCCTGTATTTTGTATTTTATATTATCATTCGGAGAATGCAGGCTGCTTTTATGGGGCGGTTATTGTTCTTTGTCTTTCGTTTTTGTCGGATTTTTTTGATGGGAAAATTGCAAGACATTTTCATCAGGTGACCGAATGGGGAAAAATGTTAGACCCTATTGCGGACAAACTGACCCAAGCGGCACTTGCGATTATGTGTACCGTGCATTTCCCTGCGACCATCTGGTTGTTTTTATTATTTGCAGCAAAAGAAATTTATATGGGGCTGATGGGATTATTTGTGATTCGAAAGAAAAATCAGGTTTTTGGTGCCAAGCGGTTTGGAAAAATTGGTACGGCAGGCTTGGATTTTGGAATTTTAGCACTTATTTTATTCCCCGGCATGCCTCTTTTAGTATCGAATTTATTGATTCTGGTATTGATGATTTTAATGGTTGTTACCTGGATTTTGTATCTTCGATTCCATATCGAATTACTCACAGATAAAACGTTTGGAAAAATAAAAAAACGTTATAAAGCAGTGGGTGTGGCAGGTGTTTTTCTCTATCTGATTTTGGGAGCGGCACTTCCATATCTGAACCAGCCAAAAGTGAGTGAAGAATATAAAAAAGAATTTGCAAATAAAGTTTTTGCATCGGAAAACTCGGCAGGAGACCGCGTGATGCTCATTGAAGATAATGGGGAGGCATTGGCGGAAAGAATTCGAATGCTTGAGCATGCAAAACAATCCATTGTTTTATCCACGTTTGATTTTCATTCGGATATCAGCGGGAAAAAGATGTTGGCTGCCTTGTGGGCAGCGGCAGAACGCGGCGTCAAGGTGAAAATTTTGGCGGATGGCTGCAATTCATGGCTCCGTATGACGGGAAATGCCTATTTTTATGCACTTGCTTCCCATGAAAATGTGACGATAAAAACGTATAATCCGGTCAATCCCCTGTTGCCGTTTCGCGCGATGAGCCGGATGCATGATAAGTATGTGATTGTTGATGATTCTTTGTATCTGCTAGGAGGAAGAAATGTCTATGATTCTTTCCTTGGAGTGCAGGAAGGACCTAAAAATTATGACAGGGATGTTTTAGTTTACCACGAAGGAGAAAAAGAAGGCTCCATTTATCAGGTAAAAGCCTATTTTGAAGCAATCTGGAATGATTCGTTGTGTAAGGCATGGAATGATAACCATTTGCTTTGGTTAATTCCCGGTGTAAAAAGGGCAGCGCAGGAACTGGAAAAACAGTACATTTCTATGAAAAAACAGGAACCTGGATGGTTTCAAAACATATCATATCAAGAAAAAACAGTGGTGGCAAATCGGATTACACTGCTCTCGAACCCGACTTGCCTTTACAGCAAAGAACCGCAGGTGTTTTACGGTTTGTGCGAACTGATGAAGCAGGCCAAAAAAGAAGTTATCTGGCACACACCGTATATTATCAATAATGATTATATGTATGGTGAAATTGCAAAGATAGCCAAAGAGGTCCCTGAATTTACCGTTATGACGAATTCAGTGAAAAATAACGGGAATCCGTTTGGCTCCGTGGATTATGCACTTCACAAGGACGAGGTGTTAAAGATGGGGGCGAAAGTGCTTGAGTACCACGGTGGTGTTTCTTACCACGGAAAGAGTGCGGTGATTGATGACAGACTTGCAATTGTCGGTTCTTTTAATATGGATATGAAGAGTGCTTATCAGGATACGGAGTTAATGCTGGTGATTGACAGCAGGCCTTTGTGTGAGATATTGAAAAAAAGTTTTACTTCCTATCAAGAAGAAGCGGATGCAGCAGACGGTACAGTGGACAGTAAAGAGGAACTTTTTGATGATACAACAGGTGCGTTAAAAAAAGTTTCCAACTATGTAATCTCAAAGCTGAATCCGTATTTGCGATATTTGTTCTGATAATTTGTTGAAAAATTTGTAGAAATGGTGTATTATAAGGTGGACTATGAAAAAGTATGGAGGAATATCATGAGCGACAAGTTAAAAGTAGGTATCCTTGGCGGTACCGGTATGGTAGGCCAGCGTTTTATTTCGCTGTTGGAAAATCACCCTTGGTTTGAAGTAACAACAATTGCAGCAAGTCCAAGAAGTGCGGGGAAAACATATGAAGAGGCAGTAGGCGGCCGTTGGAAAATGCAGAAACCGATGCCGGAAGCAGTAAAAAATATAGTTGTAAAAAATGTAAATGACATTGAGGCAGTCAGCAGCGAAGTTGATTTTGTTTTTAGTGCCGTAGATATGACAAAAGAAGAAATCAAAAAGATTGAAGAAGATTATGCAAAAACCGAGACACCGGTTGTTTCTAACAACAGTGCACACCGCTGGACACCGGATGTTCCGATGATTGTACCGGAAGTAAATCCGGAGCATTTAGAGGTTATCGAGAGCCAGAAAAAACGTCTGGGAACTAAGAGAGGCTTTATCTGTGTAAAACCAAACTGTTCGATCCAGAGTTATGCACCGGCACTTACCGCATGGAGAAAGTTTGAGCCGACACTGGTTGTTGCTACGACTTATCAGGCAATTTCCGGAGCAGGAAAGACATTTAAAGACTGGCCGGAAATGGAGCATAATATTATTCCATATATTGGCGGCGAAGAAGAAAA
>OGOD01000595.1_pt1 | contig 29889 bp, 20 predicted proteins | sample 1573631 | NCBI WGS metagenome assembly OGOD01 (sample SAMEA2581895, study PRJEB24529) | metagenome | biome: Human gut stool | place: China | collected 2011
CATTCCGTTCTCCGGCTTATAAATTGCAGAAAAAATACCTGCAATTACTACAACCGATAAAATATTGGGAATATAAAAAATAATACGGAAAAAATTCTGTCCCCTGATTTTTTCTCTTGACAGAATACCCGCAAAAACAAGTGCAAATGCAAAGGTAACTATTGTAACAACAACAATAAGTAAAATCATGTTTTGCATGGACCTTATAAAATTAGTATCCGATATTAATGTTTTAAAATTTTTCAGACCAACAAATGCTTCATTCGGTGAATATGCACCCTTTTCAAATAACGACATTCGGAATACATTTAAGGTAGGCAATATCATAAACACAAAAAATAAAATTACTGCGGGTGCTATGCATACCGCCAAAAAACCGCTTCGTCCTCTGGCTTTTTTCATACTTTCACGTTCCTTTCAAACAAACCGTACTATTTAAAATTCGGCGGACAAAAATCCTGTCCGCCGACTCATTTTTACCACTATAGCATTAAGGAAAACTAAAAACTCTTATTTCAAATTTGCCCGCATCTGGTCACTTGCCGAAATAATTCCATCAATCCACTCCTGCTCTGTCATATCTCCTGATACCAAAGAGTTTACAGGGTCAAAGAATACAGTACGTACTTCAATACCCGGAATTGCTTCAAATGATGCAAAATTGCCCATGGCTGCCTTTGCTCCATTATCATAGATAGAATAAAACATGACATTATCACCTTCTAATTTATCTGCAATTCCTAATACCGGCTGAATAGCTCCTGCTTTTGCAAAAATTTCACATGCTTTATCACTGTATAAATATGAGATAAATAATTTTGCTGCATCCTGATGTTCTGCACCAGAAGGAATCCATGCCTGTTCAAACCATGTATAACTATAACTGTCTCCTCCCGCTTTTACCGCCGGAAGAGCTGTCATACCCCACTTAAATCCATCTGCACGAGGAGCATCTGCCATTTCACCGACAATCCAGGTTCCATTTGGCATGAAAATTGCCTTATTATCAAGTACTAACTGCTGGTTCTGTGTAAAATCCTGATCATTTGCCTGTGCCGGTGTAATAGGATTTGTGTACTCAGCTAACTTTGCAACAATATCAAAACATGTCTGTGCTTCTGGTGTTTCCCAGATACCTTCTTCATAATTTGTGGCCTTATCAAAGAATTCAGATCCGCCTGCGGCATACATTAATGCATAGAAAAATGCATCAAAATATCCTGTTGTCGGATATGTAAATAAATAAATTCCCTCTTCTTTTGCTTTATCTCCAAGTTCCCACATTTCATCCCAGGTTGTTGGAACATCCCATCCTTTTTCTTCTAAAAGACCTGCATTATAAAACAGACCACATGGGGAATAAAACATTGGTGCAAGATATGTCTTTCCATCACCATAAGGATTCGTCAATGATGTATCTGTAAATCCTCCTGCAATCTTCTCTGAAACAAGTTTATCTTCTCCCGGAACTTTCATAGATAAGACATCTGTAATGTCAGTAATCATATTTCCCTTAATAAACTGTTCCGTTAACGCAGCTTCACGTCCCGTGGCCAGATGAATAACATCCGGGTATTCGCCTCCCTGCATGGATGGTCCTATTACATCCTCCAATTTTTTATCTGTTGTAAGTTCTACCTGAATTCCGGTTTCTTCTGTAAATGCATCTGTCACTTCCTGCCACATTTGCGAACCATAACCTGTCTCAATTGCGGCTACACTGATTGTTGTTCCCGCATAGGCTGCGTATGGATTATCAGATGTTGGCTGCTCTGCCGCCTCTGTTCCTGTTTCTTCTGTTTTGCTGTTATCTGATGCAGAAGTCTCCGTTCCTGTTCCTGTGCCGCACCCCGCAAATAAAGATGCTGCCATTACCATGCTCATCATTGTACACAAAATTTTTTTCTTCATAGTAACCTCCCATTTTTGTTAATTTTCACTATAAACTCTTGTGTTTTCCTTCTTGCAATTGTTATTATAGCGTATATTTTTTCTTTTTCCTATCTATATATTGCTCTTTATTTTATAATTCTTGCTTTATTTTTAAAAATCTTGTTATTTTGCTTTTTTCATTGTATACTAAGTACAACACCGTTCCTATATAAATAGGAAATCATTGCAATTATAACATGAAAGGACTGTATTTTCCATGAGTAACCGAAAGTTTAATCTGGATAATGAGGTACAGCCGGAAATCCATTTCCGCCTGCTTTCCATATCAGCATCCAAATTTGAAAATGACTGGACTTCGTTTCCCCATAGCCATCATTTTACGGAAATCTTCTTTATTAAAGACGGCACCGGACGCATGCTGATCGAAAATGAATCTGTTCCGGTCTCCTCAAACAGCCTTGTCGTGATCGGTGCGCAGGTAACACACACAGAGTTTTCCGATCCGGAAAATCCACTGGATTATTATGTGCTCGGGGTAGAAGGATTAAAACTGAATACCGACAAAGAACCGGAATACATTCATGTCCCGGCTTCTGCAAACTCACCTTTTATCCGCCAGTGTTTTGAAAATATCCTGCGGGAAATGCATAACAAACAGGACCGCTACGCAGAGATCTGCCAGCATTATCTTGATATTTTAATTTTATATTTCTGCCGGAAAGACCATGTATCCTATGAAGTGGTGGATGCGCAGAACAGCAGCCATGAATGCCACAAGGTAAAACGCTTTATCGAGCACAATTACCAGAGCATGATCTCTCTGGATTCGCTTGCCGAAAACTGCAGCCTCTCAAAATATTACCTTTCACACCGTTTTGCAGAGCTGTATGGGAAATCTCCCATCGCTTACCTGAATGAAGTTCGGCTTGCGTCTGCGCGTGACCTGCTGCTCACAACCAATCACAGTATCGAAGAGATTGCCGGATGTATCGGGTTTTCCTCTACCAGCTATTTTTCGCAGTCCTTCCAGAAAAATTTTCATGAATCGCCACAGCAGTTCCGCAAATCCCACCGTGTCAGGACATGACCATGTTTCATTTTTTACATAAAAAAGACGGTTTTCCTGCAAATGAAACTGTCCCAAAAGAGGCGGCACCGGAAATCCCGATGCCGCCTCTTTCGATAATGATTTTTATTTAATTATAAGAATTTTACCAGTCTATCTTATACATATTCCTTCTGTTGATCGCACCGATCTCCTCCAAGGTATTGATCATGCGATACACGGTCGCAGTCCCGATTTTTGAATCGATCCTGGATGCTTTGTAATAAATTTCTTTACAGCTTGAGCAATTCTCATTCAGTATGATGTCGAGCAGCACCATCCTCTGCTTTGTGATCCTGCATCCCTGCTCTTTCAGCCGCTGAATCACAATTTCACGCTGCATCTGGGTTTTCTCATACTTCTGCTGATTTTCGTCCTGCTTCTGCTGTTCGGATGTATGCTGAATCATCTTAAACCATGCCCTTCTTAATCACCTGAAATTTGTGTTTATCACTATATCTAATGGCAGCCTCTGCAATGTGAACAGTCCCCACCGCAGGAAGATTTTCCACTCTTTTTGTCCCGGACAATGCCTCTGACGATCAGAGCAACTACGGATATCAAAACAACTAATACAACGAATGTTCCCATATTATACTACCGCCTTTCTGTTTTTTTTAAGGAGAAGCCTCTATGTATGAGGCTTCTTCCTGAAATGACTATTATTTTGCACTTACAACTTTCTTTGCGTCAACCTTCAAAGAGCTGCTCTCTTTGTATGGGCGGAACAGTAAGTACAGGAATCCGATCACAAGTAAGAATGCCACAACTGTTCCGATTCCGAATGTTCCAGTTGTAATTAATGTACCGATCTGGTAGATGCAAAGTGATACCACATAAGCGAGTCCACACTGATATCCGATTGCAAACCAGAACCATTTTGCATTGTTCATCTCACGTTTGATCGCTCCCATTGCTGCAAAGCATGGTGCACACAGTAAGTTGAATACCAGGAATCCATAAGCTGCGATCGGAGTCATGGCTGCTGCAAGGTTACCCCAGATCTCAGCACCATCTTCTGCTACTTCTCCGAATCCATATAACATACCGAAAGTTGCTACAACGTTCTCTTTTGCAATCAAACCAGTGATCGCTGCAACTGCCATTTTCCATCCTTCACCTGCTTTTGTCCAGCCAAGTGGTGCAAAGATCCATGCGATTGCGCTTCCGATAGAAGCAAGGATAGAATTATTTAACTCCTCAACCATTCCAAAGCTTCCGCTCTCCCATCCAAAGCTCATTAAGAACCATAATACGATGGTAGATAAAAGAATGATCGTACCTGCTTTTTTGATGAAGGACCAGCCTCTCTCCCACATGCTGCGGAGTACGTTGGAAACTGTTGGCCAGTGGTATGCTGGAAGCTCCATAACGAATGGTGCAGGATCACCGGCAAACATTTTTGTTTTCTTTAAGATGATACCGGAGCAGATGATCGCTGCGATACCAACGAAATAACAGCTTGTTGCGACCCATCCGGAGTTATCGAAGAACGCACCTGCGATCATGGCGATAATTGGAAGCTTTGCTCCACAAGGAACAAAAGTTGTTGTCATAATGGTCATTTTACGGTCACGGTCATTCTCGATGGTACGGGATGCCATAATACCAGGAACACCACATCCGCTGCCGATCAGCATCGGAATGAAGGATTTTCCGGAAAGACCAAATTTACGGAAGATACGGTCCATGATGAATGCAACACGTGCCATATATCCGCAGCTCTCTAAGAAAGCAAGGAAAATAAATAATACTAACATCTGTGGTACGAAACCAAGAACTGCACCGACACCGGAGATCACACCATCTACGATGAGTCCTGTCAGCCATTCTGCACATCCGATTCCCTCAAAGAAGCTCTGTGCTCCAGGAATGATCCATTCTCCAAACAATGTGTCGTTTGTCCAGTCTGTCAGCAGTGCTCCAACGGTTGTAACAGATACATAATATACAATGAACATCACTACTGCAAAAATTGGTAACGCAGCCCATCTGTTTGTCACGATGCGGTCGATCTTATCAGATGTTGTCAGTTTTTCTTTGTTGTTCTTTGTCACACATTCACCAATGATAGAAGAAATGTATACATATCTCTCATTTGTGATAACACTCTCGGTATCATCATCAAATTTGTCTTCCATCTCTTTGATCTCTGCGGATACATCTGGAACGTTTGTCATCATTTCATTGATCTTATCATCTTTTTCCAGTAATTTGATCGCAAAGAATCTCTTCTGTTCTTCCGGCATTCCTTTTAACTTGCCTTCTACTTCTGCAATAATATCCTCAGCCTCTTTAGAGAACTCATGGGTTACAACTGCTGCTTTTCTGCTCTCTGCAAGCTTTACTGCTTTCTCAGCTGCCTCTTTGATCCCGGTTCCTTTTAAAGCGGAGATCTCAACGACTTCACAGCCTAATTTTTTGCTTAATTTATCTGTGTGGATTTTCTCACCGCTCTTCTCCACAACGTCCATCATGTTGACTGCCATGATGACCGGAATACCTAATTCCATAAGCTGTGTGGAAAGGTAAAGGTTACGCTCGATGTTTGTACCGTCGACGATATTTAAGATCGCATCCGGTCTCTCAGCGATGAGGTAGTTTCTTGCAACTACTTCCTCAAGTGTGTATGGAGATAAAGAATAGATACCCGGTAAGTCCATGATAACGACATCTTTATGTCCTTTTAATTTTCCTTCTTTCTTTTCTACCGTAACACCCGGCCAGTTACCAACAAACTGGTTGGAACCTGTCAGCGCGTTAAATAATGTTGTTTTACCGCAGTTTGGATTTCCTGCGAGTGCAATTTTAACTGCCATGATCAACTCTCCTTTTTTCTGCTTCTATGTAAGTCCGTTTCCATGTCTGGAATCCGTATGCTGCATTCCGCAAAAGTATGCCAGCACTACTCATTTTCATAACATTTTTGTTTTATAGGTTAGTTATGTTTAACCTTTAGACAAAAAAAATTATTCTACTTCAATCATCTCTGCATCTGCTTTGCGGAGTGATAACTCGTATCCGCGCACAGTAACCTCTATAGGGTCGCCAAGTGGTGCTACTTTTCTGACAAAAACATCCACACCTTTTGTGATACCCATATCCATGATCCTTCTCTTAACCGGGCCCTCGCCAGTTAACTTTTTGACTTTTACTGTCTGTCCGACAGCTGTTTCTTTTAATGTCATTTCCTAACGGCTCCTTTTTATTTTTTCATTCATTTATCAGCAGACAGGAAACACTCCTGCCATCGCTTACAGCTTGGCACACCTAGACCATGATCTTGTTTGCCATGTCTTTTCCGATCGCAACCCTCGAATCCTTGACATTCACGATCATGTTGCCACCGATCTCAGATACGACCGTAACCACGCCTCCGGTTACAAATCCGAGATTCTCTAAAAATCTTCTGGTTTCTTCTTTTCCGCCAACTTTTTTAATTGTATTCTCTTCACCTGTTTTCACCATTGTTAAAGGCATCATATCTTCCTCTTCCTTATCTTTCCAAAGACTATTGATAATCTTTTTCGTTTCTACGTTGGTTAGTATAATCTAACGATAGTTAGTTGTCAATAACTTTTTCACATATTTTTCTAAAATATTTTCTTTTGTAGGGCTGCACAATTTTTCATTATTTTAAGTCACTATTTTCAGTGAGATGTAAACCTCCTCAGACGTATGGTCATGAAAAAAAGAAGACATCACACATTTTGCTGTGCAATGCCTTCTTCCGCATCATTTCTTACTGTTTATTCTGCTTATTCTGTTTTAACTCTTTTTTCCATGCCATATAGCTTGTGTACTCTTCACTCTTTTTGAACTTGCGTTTTTTCAGAATGAACATCACAAGTGAGAGGATGAATCCTACTACACCGATGGTCGCAATTGTCTTTAAGATCACAAGTAATTTTGGCTGTACAAATTTAATGGTTGTATTTTCACCAACACCGTTCATAGCAACAGAGTTTGCTAATACATACAGGTCATGGTGGCATGCCTCACGCATTGCTGTTACCATAACCGGATCATTTTTATATGCCGGTAATTCTTTGGTCACATACGGCATCATGGCATCATAGGTTGTAACACCACCTGCCATCACTCCGTCCGGACCATTGACATATGGATTAAGAACGTTATCTGTGATGGTAAGTCCATTGCTGCCCCACTCATTTCTCATGATTCCGGTCATCAATCCTTTGTTACCGCCGGACCAGATACATCCCCAGCGTGTGTAAGCAACCATGGTTCCGTTTGCATTTCCTTCTTCAAATACATCCTGGAATGCTTTTAAATATACTTCACGCGCTGCCTGCTCAGAGAGCCATACGCCAAGACCGATACGATCCTGCTCGCAATCGTTTAATGCAAAGTGTTTCATTACGACATGAACACCTTTTTCCTGGATAGCTGCCACTTCGTAAGCACTCATTTTTCCGGAAAGGAATCCATCTTCACTGTAGTACTCGAAGTTACGTCCGCCATAAGGAGTTCTGTGGATATTGTTACCCGGTCCGTAAAGGATCGCAACGCCTGCAGACAGACAGTTATTACCGATCACTTTACCAATTTCTGTCATAATATCCGTATTGAAAGTTGCTGCCATCACATCCTCAGATGTAAATGCAGTTGCTGTCAGTTTTTCTTTATCCGTATTGCCGAATAAGGAAGCGGTCAGTCCCTGTGGTCCGTTCTCATCACGGGAACCCGGAGCCTGGATCGATTTGATTGGCATTGTCCAGTGGAAGGAGTCGCCAATTAAAGTTACCATCTCGTCATAGGTAAGCTGGTCTAATAAAGTATCCCAGTCAGCATCGTCATAATCTTTGCCGATCATATCGTATAAAGTAAGACCATTTTTTGCTCCTAATGTCGGCATCTCTACCGTATCATAATCTGCTGCATCATACTGGACTACCTGCAGGTCATCGATCATAGTATCTGTCAATGCAAATACCGGAGATTCTGTTGGGAATGTTCCCTCCCAGTCATTACGTGAAAGGTAAGTTACGGAGTTATCTCCGGCGCCTTCGTAAAGGTTCATATCGGAATCAGATAACTGGTTTGTCACCTCTGCACCACTCTTGGATACTGCATAAGTAGTGGTATCTAATGTATCATTTGTCCACTGGAATGTAAGTTCTGCATTACCTTCTGCATCCATTCCATTCTCAGCTGTAAATCCTTTGGCTGCAAGAATGTTGTTTACCGCATTGTGTGCATCTGTTGCTGCTGTAAAATAGTAATCACCTGCATCTAAGATATATGTTTTTGCACCGTATGCATCATAAGATGCGATATCTGCCCTGTCCACATTGATCGTTAATGTCTGGGACTCACCCGGAGCTAAAATATCTGTTTTGCCGAATCCGCATAACTGTACTGCAGATTTCTCTACAGAATTCTCTTTGTCATACTCTGTATATGGAGACTGTGCGTAAATCTGAACGGTCTCTTTTCCTGAATAAGTATCACCTGTATTGGTAACTGTCACATTAAAGTTATAAGAATCTGTCGCAGCATCATAAACGCCCGTCATGTCACTGTACTCGAAATCTGTATAGCTTAATCCATAACCGAATGGGAATGCCACATCATCACTGTATACATAGCTTCCTGCATTTCCGGTTCCCATAACCGTGTCTTCATAACGTGTCTCATAATATTTGTATCCAACGTAGATACCTTCCTGATATACCATGTAGCTTTTTGCTTTTTCAGGAATCAGTTCTTCTGTATAGCCTTCATAAATCATTGGCGTGAAGTTCGCCATGGCCGGTGAAGAGTAATTATCATAGCAGTAAGTATCCACAAGGCTACCGGATGGATTGACGTTACCTGCAAGGATATCAGCCACTGCATTGATACCTGTAATTCCGACATCGCCGATCCACAGACAGGCATCTACATTATAAATATTATCTTTTAAGAAATCTAACTGTAAGGTGTTTGCGGAGTTGATCAGCACGATAATTTTGCTAACAGTTCCGTCTGCTTTCATTGCTGCCACATTGGAAAGCATTTCTTTTTCATTGTCATCTAATGCAAGATAATTGACATCACCGTATGCAAGGTCAGCACCCTCACCACCTACACGGGATAATGTAACGATCGCTGCATCACCATAAGAAGTGACAGAATCTTTCACTTCGTCTGTGTACTCATTCCATGGAACCTCTGTTACAACGGCACTTGCAGTTGCGATTGTACCACCATTTCCACGTTTGTACATTCCCATCTCTTCGGATTCATAGAAGTTCCAGAGTGTTTCATTTACATTGAAACCTGTTTTTTCCATTGCAGTTTTTAATGTATCTGCTGTGGAAGCATCAATGTTACCGGATCCTGTACCACCATAAACAAGGTTTACAGATGAATTGGAAAACAGACTGACATTGGCACCTTCTGCTAAAGGAAGTGCATTGTTCTCATTCATAAGAAGCGCTGCACCCTCTGCCTCCACCTGCTGAACAAGCTGTAATCCATAGTCAACCATATCTTCTGTAGACTCAAAGTCAGAGGTAAAGTACTGTGCGCTTTGATCCTCATTCTTTAATTTCCAGAATGTTCCTCCGACGAAAATGGCCAGTGAATTATCAAAAACGTTTAATAAGCTGTACAGCGGCACGAAGATCACTGCCAGAATCGCACATACGATCGATAATCCTTTCCATGGACGGATCGCTCTGTGTTTTGCTTTACGGAAAGCCTTCTTGCGGGCTTTCACTTCTTTTTTGTTCTCTCCCATAATTTTTCTCCATTTCTTTTTTCAAATTCCGTCATTTTGACGAACTTTGTTTACTTTGTGTTTTCATTTTATTAAAATTTTGTTAAAAAATCAACAAACCCGCCCTAGTCGGTTCTTTTTATGACGTAAGTGGTCATTTGAATTCTTCCGGCACATCCTCATAAGTTTTCCATTTTTCCATGGCTTCTTCCAGTGACATTCCCTCACTTACCGCGTGTTTTCTCACAGCATTGACAGCCTGGATCTCTTTCATTCTGGCTCCTGTTAAAGTGTAGCCCTTCATGGCCCAGAGTGTTGCAAGCCATGCGATCATCGGAACGATACAGAACAGGATCAGAACAACTCCATGCATTCCGGAAGAATATGGTGTCTTGCTGTCCGGTAATGTCTGGATACCGATCATTGCAACTGCTGCACCAACGATGGTAGATCCAAGAGAACTTACTAATTTATCTACAAGTGAGAATAATGTTCCCATAATTCCCGGCACATACTGTCCGGAACGGTATGTCTCATAATCGGAACAGTCTGCAACCATCGGAATCGGCATATCTGCTGTTGCATAATATGCACCATAACCGATACCAAAGAATAACACAAATAACACCGTGTATACATTGATGGATCTCAGGCTTAAGTTAAATGCCGGAACCCCCTGATTCCATAACAACAACAACACTAAAACTCCAATGTACATGACCAGTGCAAGCATTGTATAGCGCACCAGTGAAGCTTTCTGTCCATGCTTCTGTGATGTCTTTACCGTCAAAAGGAAGAACGGAACAGAGAAAATATATCCAACGATCATCATTGGAAGATACAGTCCGCCGTAGTCTCCCATCATTGCTCCGTAAAGCATACAGAGTACTGTCATATTCGTTGCGATGGAGAAAGCAAGCTTACATCCCGCTCCTGCGACCATAAGACGCTGCAGCTCTTTGTTTGCTTTTAAAATAGCAACATATTCTTTTAATTTTACTTTTTCCTGTTTATTGCCAACACCGAAAAATTCCGGTCTGTCTTTCTCCCAGATACCGATCACTGCAAGAAGTGTCAGCACTGCAGATACCACGATGGCAAGCGGGATCATAAAATCAAAAAAGTTTGCGCTGTTATAGCCGCCAAGACGGTCACCTAAGATCGGTGCCAGAAACTGTACAAGTCCCATACCGATCAGGCTGGCGATCGTATTAAAAATAGTAAACATCGGGCGCTGTTTCGGATCGTTTGTCAGACAAGTCTGTCCGGAACGGGTACAGGCTGTCTGGAATGTGTATCCGATAACATATAATGCATAAAATAACACAAAACATGCATAGCGCAGCCACTGCATGTCCGGTGCGATGATCCTCGTTCCAAAATACAGTAAAATGGAAGAAACGATCATGATCACATTTCCGATTACCATGTATGGACGGAATTTACCGAATTTTGAATTTGTCCGGTCGATCAAAGCTCCGATGATTGGATCCGTCACGGCATCAAAAAGACGCATAACGGTTACCATTGTCGTTGCAAACATAAGCGCAAGTCCTAACACTCCGTTTGCATAATATGCGATAAAATTCATGGTAAGAATATAATAAACATTTGTCGCACCATTGTTCATCGGGAACAGCACAAGCTGATACGGTTTTGCCCGGTTCATTCCGGCTGCCTGTGCAGTGGTTTTTTCTTTTTGATTACTCATTATTTCTTCTCCTTTGGAATATCCTGCTAAAATCTATACCCAGTTTTCACTCTTTTTCGCTTCTTTTTTCAGCTTATAATCCGGATTCTCTTTTTCTGTGTGATGAAGTACCATCGCATCCTTCACACTTCCGGCTACAGCTTCGATCTTATTCTCTTTTTCCATAGGAAGCTGGAAGGTAAAAATATGATTTCCGCTCTTCTGCTCGATCAGCTCTCCGTTATTGTATAAGGATACGACCGGCTGGTTTGTGTAAACTTTAATGGTCGTTGTCTCCTCAGAACGGTCACTGCGGCGTGATCCACACAGATGTACAAATGGTTCGTCACTCCAATATGCTTTATATAAGAAGAAACTGTCTTTCTTTGTCTTGCGGTCAAATGTCACAAGTCCCTTATGGTTCATGCCCGGCTCGCCGCCCTGATTTCTAGCATCTGCCGCAAAATCAAACATATTCCACACATAAGTGCTCCACATAAATGGATGACGCTCGAAACATTTGATCATATACTCATGATATTTTGCCTGATATTCCTCAGTATGGTCTCCACGTCTCGGTCTTCTGCTGTGAAGGTTTGGCATACCTTCCGCGCCATACTCGGAATAACCGATCGGGCGGTTCGGGAATACAAGGTGGAAAAATCTTAAGAACAGATCATTTAAGAAAAATCCCGGTACATACCATCCCAGATATAAATTCCATCCAACCAGATCTGTGATGTGTGCAGAACGGTTAAATGGTCCGCACATTGCATAACATGCTAACGTTGTCAGTCTTGTCGGGTCCATCTTGTGGCAAAGATCATTTAACACATGATGATTGTCCAACATATCTTTTTTATCCTTTGTACTGATGGTAATCTCATTGGATACGCCCCATACTACAATTGACGGATGATTGTAATTCTGAACGATCAGCTCTCTCATCTGGCTGATGGTGTTCTCTCTTCCGCCCGGCATATGTTCCGAAATGTATGGAATCTCTGCCCATACGACCATACCTCTCTCATCACAGAGATCATAAAAATACTGGTCATGCTGATAGTGTGCGAGACGAATCGTATTTGCCCCAAGTTCGCAGATCATATCCATATCTTCATCATGGTTTTTTGTTGAAATCGCATTTCCTAATGCTTTAAAATCCTGATGTCTGGAAACTCCGTGAAGTGGATAATGCTCTCCGTTTAAGAAAAATCCCTTCTTTGGATCTACCGAAAAAGTACGGATACCAAAACGGTTCGTGATCTCATCCTTCACTTCCCCATTTACGGTCAGCGTTGCAACTGCCGTATAAAGGTATGGATTTTTTCTTCCATGCCAGCGGATTGGATTCTGGATATTAAGATTTACGTCACATCCGTTCCCTTCTGCAACTACTTTTCCGTCCTGATCTTTGATCTGAACGTTTACCTGTGCTTCCTCTGTATTGGTAAATGTTTCGATATGAACATTCGCTTCGTTCTCTTTTACTTCCGGTGTGATCTTAATTCCGTTACTTCCGAGGTAATCTAAGTCAAAATGCTCTTTTGACACGATCAGGAAACGGACATCGCGGTAAATTCCGCCATAGAACGTAAAATCGGCTTTCTGCGGATATACTTTTCCATTGACGGAGTTGTCCACGGTCACTTCCAGTTTATTCCGGTCTTCTAAAACCTCTGTGATATTGATGCGGAATGTGGAATATCCGCCATCATGATGTGCAAGTTCTTTTCCGTTCACAGTCACATCACTGCTTGCATTTACACCAAGAAACTCCAGATATACTTCCTCTGCCTCCGGATCAAATTCCGGTTTTTCAAATGTTTTCTCATAGTGGCAGGTTCCTCTGTAGTAATCATTTCCTCCGTCCTGTCCGTCTTTTGCATTCCATGTATGTGGCAAGTTCACCTGCTCTTGTCTGTTGTCAGGTCCAATGAAAAGCCACTGCTCCATCAGATTTTGAATTCGTCGCATATAACACATCCTTTTTATTATTTATGGTGCCTGTCACTTTGTATCGTTTCAGGCTATTTTTATATATTGTTCCAATTTCAATACATAAATAATAAATAAAATTCGTTAATTTTTCAACGAACCTGACTTAGTCGGTGCTTTTTGTGACGTAAGTGGTGTTCCTTTGTAAATACGAAACCGTCTATCCAAACTATATGTATAATTCAGACAGACGGTTGTTCTTTTACTTCACCGGGAGCAGCACTTCCAGATTGAAACAGTTCATCTCTGTGGATACTGAGATATCCCCCCCGTATTTCTCTGCAATGTGCCGGATACTCTTTAACCCGATCCCGTGATACTGCTTGTTTTTCTTCGTGGTCTTTGGCAGATCATCCTCATACTCCGGTGCCCGCTCGATTGGATTCGAAAAACGGATATATAAAAAATGCTGCTTTTCTGCAACACAGATATCGATAAACCTCATCTCTTTCTCTGAAAACTTTTCCACACATTCGATGGCATTATCGATGGCATTCCCAAACAGTGCATAAATATCAATGGAATCCATGAAGAACAGCTTCTTTCCATCGATCACACAGTGTATGGTGATATCTCTTGCCTCACAGATCAGACTTTTCTCTGAGAGCAATGTATCCAGAATCTCATTTCCTGTTTTTACGATAGAGTCGTAAATACGGATAGACTGCTCCAGTTCTTTTAAATTTTTCTCCCGCTCTGCCGGGTTTTCAATATGCCGCATTGCTGCCACCTGATATTTCAGGTCGTGACATTTGCGGTCGATCACCTGCATCTGGTCTTTTGCGATCTCGTACTGCTTCTTCTGCTGGTACCACATGCGCTCCATCAGCGCATACTCCTGCTTTACTTCGCTTTTTTTGAAAAGCTCTGCCTGCAGATACAAAAAGGTCACACAGTATAGCTGAACCAGAACTGCAAGATTGGATTCTCCACGGTTCTGATAAAAATTGTAGTAAGAGAACAAGGATAAGAAAAGCACTGCTGCTGCTGAGAGTGTTCTTCTTGGTCCTGCCTGGTAAAATCCATTTCTTGGAAGCCAGCGAAACAGTGTGATGGACAAAAGCAGATACATTGCCGCAAAAAACAGGAGAGAAAAGAGATATTGCAGCACCCGCGGCTGCTGCTCAATGGCAGAAACGCGATGTAAACTGTTCCAGATAATATTGATACAATGATATACAATGAGCGGCCAGACCGTACAATAAATCATTTCCCAGCTTATTTTTTTGCTGATCAGTCCAACAGCAATCATCGTGATCACAAAACGCATGAAAAACTCTGCGATCAGATGTTCCCCGATTGCCGGAATGAGCAGTCTTGCTGCAAGCATGACACACCAAGCCCCACAAAGTATCAGACCGTTTTTTATTTTTTTCTTTTCCATGACATGCAATGGCATGAGAAACAGATACACACATACCAGCAATAAAAAATCCTGAAAAAACATGATACCAAAATCACGAACCATTCTTAACTTCTCCCTACACTGCGGATGAGTGCCGTCATAAAGTTTTTCTTACTGCGGCGGCTGATCTGCAGTTCATCTCCCTCTACGATCACTGTGTCATCCTTAATCTCTGCAACATGTGTCAGACCTACCAGACACCAGTTGCTACATTTTGCAAACAGCCCCTTTGGAAGCTCCTCTTCCACATTTTTCAAGCTTCCGCGCACCTCAAAATTGCCCTGTTTTGTGTGATAGCGCAACACATGATTCTGGATCTCCACATAAAAAATGTCTCTGGAATCAATCTTTTTGACGCCGGTTCCCGTCTGGATCATCACCGGTCTGCTTCCGCGGTTCTCCACCAGCTGCATGGCACGATCCATCTTATTGGCAAAATTCAGGTACTGGATCGGCTTTAAGACAAAGTCCAGTGCGCCCACTTCATATCCTTTGATCGCATAGTGCGCCATGTTCGTGATAAACATGATGACTACCTGGGCATCCTTTTTACGGATCTGCTCTGCTGCATCCATGCCGTTTGTTCCAGGCATCTCAATGTCCATCAGGATAATGTCATAATCTCCGTTATAAACTGCCAGAAAATCATCCGCTTTCTCAAAAGGTGTCGCCTCAAATGCTGTATCACGTTCTTGTTCATATTGTTTTATATAAGTAAAAAGTGTGTCACGATAACCCTGATCGTCTTCCACAATTGCTATCCTGTTCATGTCTGCTCCATCTTTATGAATCCTGCATTTTGGCAGTGTTCTTCACTACCTTCTTTTTTCCGTATCTCTTATTATAACAATTCACATTTGCAGTGTCTAGGTTTCGTATGCAAAAAGATTGATGAGCCCGCCAAAAGGTATTGGGCGACAGCAAAATCCCACCGGCAGATAGGATGTTCCTGTTCGCTTCGCTCACGAAGGAAATCATATCTGCCGGTGGGATTTTTCTATCTTGTTGCATCGTTGCTGCCGTCATCCTCAAGGTCAAAATGCTTGACAAGAGCTTCGAGTGTTGCAGCCTGTGCAGCCAGCTCCTCTGATGTTGCGGAAGTCTCCTCTGCAGATGCAGAATTGTCTTCCACTGCCTTGGAGATTTCTTCGATACCAAGTTTGATCTGCTCAATGTTTTGATTCTGCGTCTGGTTATTCTCTGCACTCTTCCCTATCATACCATTCACATTTTCAATCGCATCCAATACTTCCTGCATGGAGACAACCACATTCGCTGCAAGTTCTGTTCCACGCTCAATCTCCTGAATGGATACTCCAATGAGGTCTTTCGTATTATTTGCAGCCTTGGAACTTCCTTCTGCAAGCGATCCAATCTCAGAAGCAACCACTGCAAATCCCTTACCGGCTTCACCGGCTCTTGCCGCCTCAATCGAAGCATTCAGTGCCAACAGATTCGTCTGGTCTGCAATATCTTCAATTGTCTTGATGATGCTGACAACTTCGTTTGATGTCTCGGTAATCTTGTTCATTGCCTCTGTCATCTGATCCATCTGTGTTCTGCTGTCCTGCATCATCTTTGTGACACGAGCAGTCTCATCTGCTGATTTTAATGCATCGTCTGTATTCTCTTTTACCTGCTCAGATACAGAAACTGAAGTTGCGACAAGTTCTTCCACAGAAGCTGCCTGTGTGCTTGCACCCTCAGCAATATTCTGGGCTGCTCTCGAAAGATCATCTGCACCAGCCGAAACCTGTGCGGAACTGTTGATGATATTCTCGATCATTCCCTGTAATGATTCTGAGATATGCATCATTCCATCTTTTACTTTTGCAAAATCACCTGCATAATCGTATTTTAATGTAAATTTCAGTTTTCCATCGGATAAACGGTTCAGGACATACGCAATCTCATCAATATAATTAATGTATTCTTTTAACCGGTCTACGGTCTTCTGGATGGAATCTGCAAGTTCTCCAATCTCATTCTCCGAAGAAACGTCGAGCGATACATCCAGATTACCCTCTGCCAGTTCCTGTGCCACCTCATTTAATGCAACGATCGGTTTTGTGATATTGCCTGCCAGACGTCTGATTGCCATAATGATAATGACAGCTCCAACAATTACAAGCAGCAGTACAATAATGATACACTGGATCAGGCTTGCTAAATATTCGCTGGAAGGCATACAGCTTAACGTATAATAATCGGTCGTTCCGATTCTTCCGACATATCCATACTTGCTGCTTCCATCTGCTTTATACTTCACAGATGTTCCGTTCTGACTCTGAATTGCTTTCATCACGGAATCCGAAACGTTCAGCTCGGAAAGATTTTTCAACTGGTTATCTGAATTAGGATGATAAATAATGGTTCCATCCGATGTTACTAAAATAACAAATCCATTGTTTCCAATCTTATAAGCCGAAAGCAGTTCATCAATATGCTCAAGTGCGATATCCGCTCCTGCAACACCAATGATATTCTTGCCATTTTCATCATAAACCGGAGTTGCTGCACTTAAGATCAGATTTCCGGTACTCGCCTCCACATAAGCACTTGTCAGGATCGTACTGTTCGTCTCCACTGCACGATACCAGGTACGCTCTGTGATTTCAAAGCTGCTGTCACTTGTAAACCCGTCTGACTGTGTCGCCACATTAGCATCAATATCTCCAAGCCAGACTGCCTGAATGTTATCACTGTCTGCTGCTGCAATTTTTTCCATCTCGTGAAATACCGTCTGATAGTCTGCCGACTCTGTGATCTTATCTCCTGCTTTTGTCTCAGTAAGCAGTGTCCGCACATCTTTGTCAAGCGCCATCTGCTCCACAATGGTCATATACTCCTGAAAAAAGATTTCAAGCTGGTAAGATGCTGCCTTCGACTGCATCTCCAGATCATTCTTCTGTGCACTTAAGCTGACATTTCCAACCATAACTGCGACCACAACCGCAACCACCATAAAAATCGCAATCACAATGGTAAGAATACGGCTCTGGATTTCCTGCGCAATCCGCTTTTTCTTTGTTTTCATATCAAATCTCCTCTCTGGTTTTTCTGACATCTTCTCGAAATGTAACAATCTATTTTTATTATAATACTCTTTCTGCCAAAAGCAAACAAATTCGGGCATTTTCAGAAATTTTTCGTCAGTTTGTTTTCTCATCACTCCATAAATGCGACAGCGGCTGGAAGGTATATCCCATGTCCTCCCATCTTGTGAGCAGCTCATCTAAAATTTTACCATTGGTGGATGATGTATTATGTAACAATACAATTGCGCCCGGATGGATGCGTCCGATCAGTTTTCCATAAGCCTCCTCCTCTGTCGGCTGTGCATCCGCATTCCAGTCCACATAGGCGAGGCTCCAGAAAAAGGTCTTATACCCCAATTCTTTTGCCATCGCAAGATTCTCTGTACTGTATTTGCCCTGCGGTGGTCTGTAATACTTTGTCATCTCCTGTCCGGTCACTTCCTGAAACAAACTGCTGACTGCATCGAGCTCTTTCTGAAACGACTCTTTGTCCGAGATTGCCGACATATCCGGATGATGATAGGTGTGATTTCCCACCGTGTGTCCCTCTGTAACCATCCGTTTGACCAATTCCGGCGCACTCTCCAAAAAATGTCCCACGACAAAAAAAGTTCCCGGTGCATTGTGTTTTTTGAGTGCATCCAGAATTGCTCCTGTATTGCCATTCTCATAGCCGCAGTCAAATGTGAGATAGATCACCTTTTCCTCTTTACTTCCTATATAATAGGTATCATACTGCTTTAACTCATCCGCCGTGGCATTTCCGGTCGGCTGCAGTTCCTTTCCAGACTCGCCAAAGCCAAGTCCCCAGTTATCGACTGCCGCCTCGATGTGCATCGTCTCCTCTGTTTCCCTGTCAGACTGCCACTTTGCCACGACGGCTGCGCTTCCCCAGCCGAATAAAAACATCACTGCAAAAAGCAGCAGGCTGGAACGGTATTTTAATAAGAATGCTTTCATTTTCTGCTCCGCATATCTTCTCTTTTTATGTATACGAAGCCAGACGTTGTCCTATTCATTTTGTTTATAACCACAGCGAGGACACACACCAACGCCCTTATAGATGTAACCGCAACGGTAACAGCAAATCGTATCGTGTTTTTCCTTTGCAAGATAAGATTCTTTTCTGGAAAATGGTTTTTCCTGCAGATAGCGCACAAAATCTTCTAGCACCTTTGCAAATTTTTCCATCTCTTCATGCTCCACTGCCAGCGGAAGTTTTGTCTTACTTCCATTCTTCTGATACACATAAATGCCCCGGTTTAATAGTCCTGTAACAGCCTGGATAGACTCAATCTCCATCACCGGAATGTAATAGGAAGTCATCCATGCGCTGTAGTAAAGGTTCTCCGGTGTCAGAAGGACTCCTTCTTTTCCTGACTCATCCTTTGATTTGTCTACCAGAAGCACCGGATACTCAAACTTTCCGATTCCGTTTGCAAAATTATCCACTGCTCCCTCAAAGACAGCTGTCTCCTCCGGTTCCGCCTGCTTCTGCCACACTCTTTTTGCCGGATAAAAATGACACCGTTTCGACTCTGTCACACCGGCTTCGTCAAATGCATTCAGCAATTTGCTGACTAAAAGCTCGCACTCATCCGTTTTAATCTTGGACATGCGCTGCTCCAGTTCTTTTAATGCATCAAATTTCAACTGAGGAAGGAAATCGCCATCCTCTAACTGCTTTGCTGCTTCGCTGGCATCCTCAAAATCCATCCTGCCGACATCTCCGCAGATTTCCTTTATTTTTTTCTCATCCATAGCACGAATCCTGTTCTCCACTTGTTCCGTGTACGGTCTGACAATATCCGGACTGATGCTTTCTTTTTTTATGTCATCCAGCAGAGAAACCAGTTCCTCTCTTGTTTTTCTTCCCGGCTGGTTGACAAGCCGCTGCACCTGCGTCAGACGCTTCAATTCCTCCTGGCGGGCCTGTCTGTCTCTCTCAGCATTTGTGGATGTGTCTGCACTGCCTGTTGATGCGGCATACTTTGATGCGTTTCCACTGTCTACTGATGAGCCGTATTTTGATGGAATTCTGCTGTCTGCCGGTATTATATTTCCGGATGGATTCTTCCTTCCTGTTGTTGACGCATTTTCTGATGATTTTGTATTTTCAACCGATTCTGTCTTCTTTTGCGGGCTCCTCTCAAATATCTGCTCTGCATTTCTTGCACGCCCTGTTTTTTCTTTTGCAGATTGCGTTTCCTCTACTGACGTACCGTTGGTTTTCTCTACCGTTTTTTTCTGTGTTTTGTCTATAACCTTTTCTGTGCTCTGCCGTGGATTTTCCTTACTGTTTTGGTTGTTTTCCCACACTGCGCCCTTATTTTCCTGCGTTTTTTCTCTTGCTTTTCCTGTAATTGCAGAGGAATCTTCTCTTAGTTTTTCCACAGTTGTTGTGGCATTTTCTTTTGCTTCTTCCAGATTTGCATGAGATATTCCACTTGATTTTCCCGCAGTTACAGGTGCGTTTTCCCTCGGTTTCTCCGAATCTCTTCCCGGCTTTCCAAATGTTCTCTCAGAGTTTCCATCCGATTTGTCTACATTTTTTTTCGTTTTGCCTGATTCTTCTGCATTACGTTCCAATTCTGTATCCGGCTCATCTTCCGCGGCTCTTTCCGTATCTGCTTCCTTCTCATCATCTGCGTCGCAATCCGCATCTGTTTCCATCTCATCCTCGCCGCGGATTGCTTGCTCCAAACGTCTTACACCCTCGTCCGAATAAAATCCTTCTTCCATTTTCCGCAGAGTGTGAAACATTTCCTGCTCTGACACTTCCGGCAGATGCTCGATCAGTTCTGTAATTTCCTGTTCCTCATCCTGTAACGAAGATGCGTCTGCACGTTCCATCTCCATTGCCATTTTTTTGTCCACATACTCATTGTATTTTGTATTCACATTCCGTCCGGCAGTACGTCCCAAAAGTTCCTGATAATCCTCATAGGCAGCCTCATCCCGCTCAAAGTCCATTTTGTATACATCCCCATCCACCAACAGACGCTTTGGTCTTGGCGTATACATGCAACAGCACTTTTTACAACTGTAAACGCGGGCAATGCGGACTGCCCCCTCTTCTGTCTCAATCTGAAATTCCCTGCCTTCCGGGTAAACTGCCATGTAAAGCTGGCTTCCACACTTCGGGCACAGATATCCGGCCAGATAAAAGTTATTTCCGATCCGGTTTCGTCTCCGCTCTGCAAGCGTGGTATCCCGCATCAAAAAACTGCTCGCCGCCTTTTTCCAGACCAGCTTATGCCACAATCCCTGCGGCTCCTCTTCCTCCGGCAGTAAAACCTCCTCGGGTTCATCTGACAGCACTGCCTCGATCACGTCCTCATAGGTCAGACGGATTTTATTTTTATAGAAGCGGAAGTGTTCCGGTCCATACTGCGATTCCACCTGAAATTCCCCGAGGATCTGTGCAAATAACCGGTTCAGCTGCACATAATCTTTATCCACACGGAGTCCTTTGATATGTCCCCACTTTCCAAACGCATAAAGCACCATATTCAAAATATCCCGCACATTTGGGTGCTGCTCCACGGCAGCGATCATCTGCTCCTCTGCCTTCAGCTCGATAATATTCGTCACCACAAGCTTCGTGTCAAAGTTGAAAAAAAGTGAACGCACACTGCCCTGCAGGATCAGATAATCTCCGACCACAAAAAACATGCCGTTCCACTCCACCGGCGCATCCATCATTTTGATCAATTTCTGAAAAGTTAAATTCAATTCTTTATCCGCTTTTAAAACTATCATGTTATCCTCCGTTCTCTTGTGGTTATTATACCATGAACTTCAATTAAGTTTATAAAGTTTTTATATATTCTGTAAACACCTTATTTTTCTGCTTTCGCCCGTTCATTGTTAGCACTCATTTAAAAAGAGTGCTAATTTTCTATTGACTTTTGCAGACAAGGGTTATAAAATCCTAGATATAAGTTGAAATGCAATGATTCATATATTTGATAAGTGCATTTTATAATAGAACATAAAATAATTAGTTTTACTTATGGATAGAAAAAGGAGTGTTATATTATGGCTGAGAAACATGGAAATCTTTCAATCAACAGTGATAACCTTTTCCCGATCATCAAGAAATGGTTATATTCCGATCACGATATCTTCTATCGTGAATTGATCAGTAATGGCTGCGACGCCATCACAAAATTAAAAAAACTGGATATGATGGGCGAGTACGAATTACCTGCTGATTACAAACCACAGATTCAGGTTATTGTAAACCCGGACGAAAAAACGTTAAAATTCATTGATAATGGTCTTGGTATGACAGCTGATGAAGTAGAGGAATATATCAACCAGATTGCATTTTCCGGTGCTACTGATTTCATCGAAAAATACAAAGACAAGGCAAACGACGATCAGATCATCGGTCATTTCGGACTTGGTTTCTACTCTGCATTCATGGTAGCGGATCAGGTGACGATCGATACTTTATCTTATAAAAAAGATGCCACACCTGTCCACTGGGCATGTGACGGAGGCACAGAATTCGATATGACAGACGGCACAAAAGAAGGTGTCGGTACTGAGATCACTTTATACCTGAATGAAGACTGTCTCGAATTTGCAAACGAATACCGTGCAAGAGAAGTCATCGAGAAGTACTGCTCTTTCATGCCAACCCCAATCTTCTTATCTAAGGCAAATGCTGAGACAGAATATGAAACCATCGATGCAGCAGATAAGTTAGATACTGATACCGTTGTGGAAGAAATCCACGAGGAAGCAAAAACAGAGGAAAAAGAAAATGAAAACGGTGAAAAAGAAGTCGTTGAAGTTTCCCCTGCAAAAGAAAAATTAAAAATTGTAAAACGTCCGGTTCCATTGAACGATACCAACCCATTGTGGGCAAAGAATCCAAAAGACTGCACAGACGAAGAATACAAGGAATTTTACCGCAAAGTATTCTTAGACTACAAAGAGCCTCTGTTCTGGATCCACCTGAACATGGACTATCCGTTCAACTTAAAAGGAATTTTATACTTCCCGAAGATCAATACAGAATACGATTCTATTGAGGGAACCATTAAATTATATAACAATCAGGTGTTCATCGCAGATAACATCAAAGAAGTCATTCCTGAATTTTTAATGTTATTAAAAGGTGTGATTGACTGCCCGGATCTTCCACTGAACGTATCCCGTTCCGCTTTACAGAACGATGGATTTGTAAAGAAGATCTCCGAATATATCACCAAGAAAGTTGCGGACAAACTCATCGGCATGTGCAAGACCGAAAAGGAAAGCTATGAGAAATACTGGGATGACATCAGCCCATTTATCAAATTTGGCTGCTTAAAGGATACAAAGTTCTGTGACAAGATGAACGACTACATCCTGTTCAAAAACTTAGATGACAAGTATCTGACTCTTCCTGAATTATTAGTGAAGGAAGAAGAAAAGAAAGACGATGCGGAGGTATTAGACAAAGATGGTAATCCAATTGCAAACACTGGCGATGCTGCTGCATCTGATAATACTGCTGATGGCAGCGACACTTCTGCTGACAGCGAAAAGGATGAACGTAAAGTTATCTACTATGTTACCGATAAAGTCCAGCAGGGTCAGTACATTAAGCTCTTCAAAGAACAGAACATGCAGGCAGTGATCTTAGATCACAACATTGATACCTCTTTCATCACACAGTTAGAGCAGCGCAATGAAAAATACAAATTCATGCGTATTGATGCGGATGTGACAGAATCCTTAAAGGATGAGACTTCTGCAGAAGATCTGAAAGCTGAGACAGATGCTTTGACAGAAGTATTCAAAAAAGCTCTGAACAACGATAAACTCACTGTGAAAGTGGAGAAGCTGAAAAATGAGAACATCTCTTCTATCATCACACTTTCCGAAGAAGGACGTCGTATGCAGGATATGATGAAGATGTATGCCATGAACGGTATGGGCGGCATGGACATGAATATGTTTGCTGCTGACCAGACACTTACTTTAAATGCTAACAACGAACTTGTAAAATACATTTTCGAGCACAAAGATTCCGAGAACGTTCCGATGTTCTGCGAGCAGTTATACGATCTGGCTGTGCTCTCCAACCATCCGTTATCTGTAGATGAGATGACAAAATTCGTGGAGCGCAGCAATAAAATCATGATGCTGCTGGCAAAATAAATCGAAATATACCGGAGTTTAACGGACGTAGTGTCGCAAGATTCTGCGGTGCTTTTATGGGTTGTGAGGGGCAGATATAAGCGCCCTCTCACAAGGCAAATTTATATGTAATGAAAAAGAAAAATGGTATAAACGAAATATTATGTTTCTGTTCGCCGGGCATTACGATGGGCTTCTGAACAACAATCATGTTCAGCAAAGGCTTCCATGATTGTTAGAATCCCATCTCCATGGCTCACAAAGAAAATAATATTTGTTTATACCGTTTTTCTTTCATTTACGTTATGAATGACTTGTGGGAGAACGCTTATACATGCCCAATTTACGCTGTGGCTTGCACCACAGAATCTGCAATTTACGTTATGGAACTCACGGTTATGGGAGGAGTGCCTATTGGATAACGACAGAAATCAATCTGTATTCCCATCATAATTTAAGTTCAACTTCTTTGAATGAATTTTAATAGAATCAAATAGATGATTTCCATTGATACCAAAAGACTCCATCTTCTTCACAAGATGGCTCCGGAATGGGAGTTTATTAGTTTTACAGAATGTGAAAATATAGCTAGTATTGAATTGCTTAAGAAATTAGGATATAAGAATCTTGGCTATGTTCCAAGTCTGGATTCTCAAGCATTCGGCAAATGGACTACAATGGACACGGAGGAAGAATTTGCTCATCTGGGCAAATAACTTCTGGTTGCCTAAACACTTATTACCACAATACAACAGAATAACCCACACTGCGTCAGAGTATATAGAAAAAAATCAGCGGCAGATGCCTCCATGGTCACTGCCGCAGGAAAAGGATGGATAAAACTATGAAATTTATTTCCTGGAATGTAAACGGACTTCGCGCCTGCATGCAAAAGGGATTTTTAGATTTTTTCAATGAAGTGGATGCAGATTTTTTCTGTGTCCAGGAGACAAAATTACAGGAGGGGCAGATTGCCCTTGATCTCCCCGGGTACTATCAGTTCTGGAATTATGCCGAAAAAAAAGGCTATTCGGGCACTGCTATTTTTACAAAACACGAACCACTCTCTGTCTCTTATGGCATCGGCATCCCGGAGCATGACCATGAGGGGCGTGTCATCACATTGGAATACGATGCTTTTTATCTGGTTACCTGTTACACTCCGAATTCCCAGAACGAACTGGCAAGACTTCCTTACCGCATGCAGTGGGAAGAAGATTTTCTTGCCTTTCTGAAAAGGCTCGACGAGGTAAAACCTGTCATTGTCTGTGGAGATCTGAATGTTGCACATGAAGAGATCGATTTGAAAAATCCAAAAACCAACCGCAAAAATGCCGGTTTTTCCGATGAGGAACGTGCAAAGATGACCACTCTGTTAAACTCTGGATTCACAGATACTTTCCGCTATTTTTATCCGGATAAAGAGGGCATCTACTCCTGGTGGTCTTACCGGTTCAAGGCTCGTGAGAAGAACGCTGGATGGCGTATTGACTATTTTATCACTTCCAGATGTCTTGACGAAAAGCTGCAGTCTGCCGGAATCCATACGGAAGTGTACGGCTCTGACCATTGTCCGGTGGAACTTGTTGCAGACGTCTGATGCAGTGATAATATGTTTTTTAACGTCATTTCACATAAGAAAAAAAGAAAGAACGTAATCCGCTCTTTCTTTTTTTCTCTTTCAGACTTTTTCTATGATTCTTCACTACTATCTGTTTTTCCTGTATCTCTTTCCTGCTGCAAACAGCGCACCGCATCCTGCACAGAGAATGAGCGTCCATACCATCCACATGGAACTGTCTCCTGTTTTTGGCGATCTGCCTGTCAGAGTGATATTCACATCCTCATATACCAAGGCATAGGTTGAGAAACCATCTGTTGCAAATGTAAACTGATTTGTGGCTGCATCGTAAGTTCCATCGATCAGTGTTGCCACACCATCATGGATTCTGACGATCCTGTAAATGCGTTCAATACTGCTGTCATGGTTCACAAGGTTCTGCGGAATTGTGATCGCTATATACATTGGTGCGGATAAATCCGTAATCTGGCGATCCGCTCTTCCTAATATCTTCAATGTTAAATTAAGATTTAAGCATTGTCCGATCACATTGTTTCCAAGAACACTCTGAATGAGTGCAATCTCTTCTTTTGTTGGTGTCATGCCGGATGCGCTCAAAACAAACTGCGTCTTGTTTCCGGCTTTTACTGCCTTGTTCTCGTCTTCACTTAACTTTGCAAGATTCAGCAGCTGATCCGTTGCACTTGCGATATTGATTGCAGGGACTCCCTCTCCGCTTACTGACTGTGCAGTTATCGCATTATCTGTAGATCCCGCAGCCGAAGAAGCAGTTGTGGAAGATGTATTGGAACTGTTTTCCGTTTTTGCATTACCATTATCCGCTTTCTTTGCTGTTTTCACAATAAAATAAGTTGAGAACTGATTTGTCTCAAAAGTCAGCGTACCATCTTCCGACATAGACGTTGTAAGTTTTGTGAGATTTCCGTTATGCTCCCTTACAACCTCATATCCTGCCGCCGTGTCATAATCAGCCACTTTTAGTTTCATTTTCACAGGCTGGCCAAACTGCGTGACTGGAGTCTCCCAGCTATTTCCATTTCCCTTGCTGACAATCTGGTCTAAGGTCAGGTTTACTGCTTCTGCACTTACTGCATTTGCTACCTGTGCAAGTGCATTTGTTGTATCTTCATTCGAGTCAGCCACAGTAAGACGCAGATTTCCACTTGGAGCTGCGTTTGCTCCATTTTCAAAAGAAGCAGAAGATACTTTTGTTGCTGATGTATTAATTTCATCCGATGTCTGTGTGAAGATTCCTTTAAAATGCACGTTGGTATCCGGCATTTTGAAAGTGAAGGTTGATACCTCCGTCTGTGGTGCCAACGTAACTCCATTGATGGAAGCCCCTGACAACTGATAACCATAATCCGGGATCAACTTAATGGTAACAACATCATCTCTTTTTACCGCAAGATGCCCTCCGCTTTTATCTCCCGGATTATTTGCGAAATTAGAAAATGTCATTTGCGACACATCTTGACCATTGATTTTAATAATTTCCGCTGTTCCATGTTCGATCCTGCCATCTTCCCCATAGGTATCATCATACGCCCATGTAACAGTCAGGCATTTTCGATCGATCTGGATATGCTGAGTACCATTTACCGTGATAGCAGTATCTTCACTGGTTCCTACGGCCTGCGTTGCTCCGTGAAACTGTATCTCATACTCATCCTTCTTTTCCAGCTGTGCATATATGGATACAGATGTAACCGATTCATCCAATAAGCAAACCATTCCACTCTCATCAAATGCTGCTTTATTTTGATTTAACAGATCTGTAAGCGTAACAAACCCGGTATTATCTGGATTTACATACAATTCCAGTCCTGCATATAATTTCATGTTCTGATACGAACTCCATGCATTTCCTTCAAACTGCAAGCTTACCCCTGTTGGCTGTGGCGGATTGCCACCCTGACTTCCACCACCTGCGGAAGTGTCTGTAAACTCAATATGACCGCCTGTAATTTCAATCGGAACACCATCTTTCACTTCTACGCCGTTTGGAATTGCCGCCTTATAAGTGCTACCTTGTGCATAAGTAATTTTAATATATACATTCTCACCCTGAATGGTATATTTAGACTTTCCCTGATTATCAGACGCTTTCAGCTCCGATATTTCTTTCCACTCAGCACTTGTACTGTTATCACGATAATTTGTAGAATATTGGATTGTACCATATTTATTTTTGTAAGTATCATCATAAGTCCCATTATCCAATGTAATCTCTACAGAATTACCGCTTCCTTGTCCTCCTTCATCCTCTGCCGACACATTTATCCCCGGCAGGACACCGAATATCAGTACCAATGTCAGCAGGACACTGACTGCTTTCTTCCACGCCTTTCTCATCTGCTTTTCCTCCTATACTACTTTTTTGTGCAATTTTGTTCTCCCATTTTGGGACTCTTCTCTACACTTTTCCGCTTCCGCCACATACCGTACATTTCTTCGCTCCATGACAGAGAATACAATCATCCGTGATCACACCCTTGCCATGACAAATAGAACACGGCTTTCCATGCGAACCGCCACAGAGTTCGCAGACAATTTTTCCTGCGCCGCCACAATGTCTGCATGCAGAACCATCCGGCTTTCTCCGTCGAAAAAGTTTCCACCGTTTCTGTCCCCATGACTGCTTCTGCATCACGTCTTTCTTCAGAACTCTGTTCGGTCGTTGCGATCGTCTGATCACTCACTTCTTTTCCTCAGGAAGTTACAATAAACAACATCACCGCAAGACAAAAAAAGACTCCCATGTCACGCACCTTATGTCTCATTCAAGCCTCCTATCTCCATAAAAGGAATATACTTGAAAAATCTTAACATAAAATTACACGATCCGGGAGTTTACATATGTCTCAATCGTCACGATCAGCCTTTTTTTCCGGTTTCCATGTATAATAAAACTGGATCAGGCCAATCCTTGAATTTGTATCTGTTTTTTTGTTGAGCGATGAAATATATCGATATAACATTGCCCTTGAAATATAAAGCCTATTTGCGATCCCCTGCACCTCCTCATCCGATGCCAAAAGCATTTTCAACACCTCCTGCTCCCGTTCTGTCAGCGCATAGGTATCTGCAAATGCTGAAAAATAATCCTGCTCCTCTTCCTGTTTCCGCTCCTGATCAGGCAATTCCACATCCGTCTGTCCCATCACCGTGTAAATATAAATCGCAATGCTGATCAGTACAAATAACCCGATCAATGCGATCATGATCTTCGTACTGTCGCCGGACCGGATCAGTGCTACAGAAAAGCTTCCAACGAGTATGGCGCAGAGATTGTTCACCGCTCTTCCCATGCCAGCCCAAAACTGTGGCACTCTCATGTACCCCGCCAACCGCACAAAACCGGTCGAGAAAAACACAACAAAGAAGCCTGCCGACAGATAAAATACGATCAGCCCAAGCAAAAAAGAGCCGCCGGAAACGATCACAAGTATACACACCGTGGAAAGCAGCGTCACGCAGTACATGATAAGGTTCCTATATCTGCCTTTTCCATAATCAAACAACACGCCTGACACAAGTCCGCTGACCGCCAGGATCAGTCTTGGCCACTGTCCGATATCCATACTTCCACCTGCATGCCCTAATGTCACTACATTGTCTAATGTTGCAAAAATACAGGTCATAAGGGCGACTGTGAAAATGAGCATAACTGCCGCTGCATACGGATGTCTGATGGGATCTGACTCATATAGGTTCCGCTCCATCAGGCTTCCCGCCACCTTCTTTTTCTCCACCAGAAAAAGAAGTGCCCAGAATGCAACAGTCAAAATCACTGCTTCCACCGCTGCATTATGGATCAGATTGTTTTCGAGAAACTGTAAAAAAAGTCCAGTTGCATACGATACCCCCACCGTTTCCGCCAGATGTTCTTCCATACCATAGCGGCACGCTGCCCGGTAGTGTACCAGACTTCCGGCTATTCCAAGCAGCACATATAAAATCAGTCCTGCTGCAAGTGTGCTTCCATAACTCTGATGTACCTGAATCACCCACAGACATACAGCCGCGAGAACTCCGGCACCAGCACTGCCTGCTCTCTTTGCACTTTCCCGCAGTTTTTCATCAAACACTCCAAACAGAAGAAAACCCATCGTACTGATTCCAAGCACATAACTTTGTGCAAGCACCACTCCGCTCGAATCCGTCTGAAATGCCATCATATTGTCAAATAAATATTCTGCTCCCAGAAACACATAATTAAATAACGCCAGAGCAATCATGATCTCAATCCGTTCTCTCTTCCAGAAAGTATTCTTCATTTGTTAATTCTGCCTTTAATTTTTATAAGATTT
>OGOD01000603.1_pt1 | contig 29579 bp, 23 predicted proteins | sample 1573631 | NCBI WGS metagenome assembly OGOD01 (sample SAMEA2581895, study PRJEB24529) | metagenome | biome: Human gut stool | place: China | collected 2011
TCCGCGACGAGTGAGGAGCTGTCGGCACAGGCGGATACCTTGCAGCAGCTTGTCGGAAAATTTGTGTTGAAGAAATAGTGTGATATAATAGAGTAAAATCCATAAAGAATAATGAAAAACCACACAAGGCTGCGACCTTGTGTGGTTTTGTTACGGTACTTACATTTTCATAGAGTTTCCTACCATTTACAGTACCTTTATATGCTCTTTATATACCCTCATAAAGTAGATAAACTCTGCCACTGCAGTGAGTGTCCACGAACAGATATAGAGAATGTACAATGACGGAACCGTCCTAAAATATGCAAATACTGTGTAAATCCAGATGACACGGAACACACATGAACCCATAATAACAATGTATGTCGGCACAACTGTCTTTCCAAGCCCTCTTGATGCTGCTATTGTACAGTCCATAAATGCTGAGAACCCATAGGATATGCTCATAATATTAAGTCTTAACATTCCCGCGTCAATAACAGCACTGTCTTTTGTAAAAAGTGAAAGGAAGGGACGACCGAATATATTAAGCGTAATTCCCATGACCATTCCTATTCCAAAAGAATATGCAAGACTGATGATATAGCTGTTTCTCACTCTCTTCTTATTTCTGGCACCATAATTTTGTCCCATAAAGCTTGCACATGCAGTATAGAAAGCTGCCATAACATCATACACAAGCGCATCCGCATTGGTTGCCGCAGAATTTCCTTCAACTATAACTGCATCAAAGGAGTTTACTCCCACCTGCACGAACAGATTAGCAAACTGGAATATGGCATTCTGTATTCCGGCAGGAAATCCCAGCTTGAAAAGGTCTTTGACCTTATCCGGATAGAGCTTAAGATACTTTGGTGAAAATCGTATTCTCTCATCAGCTCTCATAAGAGCCACCATTATAAGCACAGCTGACATATACTGAGATGTCACACTTGCTATGGCTACTCCGGCAACGGAAAGCCTGCATACTATGACAAAAAACAGATTGAGCAGTATGTTGACAATACCCGAAAAAGCCAATATATATACAGGCTTCTTCGTATCTCCTATAGCAGAAAATACCGCATTACCAAAATTGTATATGCCAAGTGCAGGCATTCCAAGAAAGTATATTCTAAGATACAGTGCCGCACCGTCTATAAGCTCCTCCTTAGTTTTCATGACCTCAAGGATAACTCTTGAAAACACAAGCCCGAATAGCAGAAGAATAACTCCCATGAGCGCACACATCCATGCCGCCGAATGTACAACCTCCCGCACATCCTTGTTCTTCTTCGCTCCTATGTACTGTGCGGTCATTACATTTACACCGCCTGACACACCGATTAAAAATGTAGTAAACAGTGTAACTAGCGTTGTAGTCGAACCGACGCTGCCAAGTGCATGCGAACCGGCAAACTGCCCGACCACAGCTATGTCTGACATGTTAAAGAGCACCTGCAAAAGATTCGACAGCACAAGCGGTATGCTGAACACCAGAATCTGTTTTGCCAGAGGTCCCTTCGTTAAATCTCTGCTAACTTTTTTCTCACTACTGCTCATGTTATAATTTCTCCCTTTTATTACCCGAATTATAGGCAATGACAACGGCTTCGGGATATACCCAAAGCCGCTTCATATTCAGGCATCTAAATTTTAGTGGTCCTCGTTCTCACCCTGACCATAGTAAGCATTAGCTCCATGCTTTCTGAAATAGTGCTTGTCAAGAAGGTGCTGCGGAACTCTCTGGACTCTGGGATTGAGTGTAAGAGTATTGTATGCCATCTCAGCTACCGCTTCAAGCACTACTGCATTGTACACTGCTCCTTTTGCACTCTTGCCCCATGCAAATGGTCCATGGTTCTTTACAACAATTCCCGGAACAGCTAAAGCATCCGTATCTCCAACCGTCTCAACAATCACATTTCCTGTATTTAGCTCATAAGCCTCGTAAATTTCCTGTCCCGTGAGGTCTCTTGTACAAGGTATATCGCCATAAAAATAATCTGCATGGGTTGTCCCGAATGCAGGAATATCCATTCCTGCCTGCGCAAATGTCACCGCCCATTTAGAATGAGTATGTACAACACCGCCAATCTCAGAATACTGCTTATAGAGCACAAGATGAGTTGCTGTATCTGACGAAGGCTTGTATTTCCCTTCAACAACTTTTCCGTCAAGGTCAATAACAACCATATCATCGGCTGTCATCACATCATAGTCAACACCGCTCGGCTTAATAACTACAAGTCCTTTTTCACGGTCTATCCCGCTTACATTTCCCCATGTGTAGATGACAAGTCCTCTCTTTACAAGCTCCATATTGGCCTCATAGACCTCTTTTTTTAAATTCTCAAGCATAATAGCTTCTCCTCCTTACAATTTTTTATTATACTTAGGTAATTGCAAAACGTTATTTTGGGGCTGAACAGCTGTGTAATTTTACCGGTACACTGCCAGATCTCTTTGAATACCAAATAATTGCACATATCGAACTAATTCGTTTAGCGGCTGTGTTTTACGTTTATGCACCGCTGCGTGTTCAAATGAACGAGAGTTAAAGACTTAATGAGCTTTTTTCTTTCTGTTATTCCATATTGTGATGGCTCTGTCACATAATCCGCCAAGACCTATTGCGGCGGCTGACTGCATAAAAACATAATATGGAAAACAGTATCTTGCCTTTGCTTCCCAGAGCAGGCTGAATAACATTCCGCCTACCACTGCGACATAGAGGATATAATTTTCAATCCCCTTTTTCTTTAAAAGCATTACAATCAGACCGGCAAATGCAAACAGATAGATTGTTGACTGATGCACATCGGCAAATGCTCTTATATATCCGTATATTCTGCCGAAGTTTAGAATCCGGTCAGCTATCTTTACAGGCTGTCCTTCTATCCTGCTGTTCATCTGCACAGACTGATACATAGGGCAACTCCACTGTGATTCAAATTTCTGTCTGTAAAAGGATGCTGCCTCTCTAGGATTACCGGCAAAGAAGTCCAAGCGCTCTTTTATGTCATCCAATGCCATCTGTGAAGCAAGCTTAGCATCATGTCCGCTCGCATCGTAGGTTGCGACATTATAATAGTTGGTCCATCCGCACAGCCCATCTGAATCCTGCATTCCCATCGCTATCCACAGCGTTGAAGGCATTCCATCGATTCCCGCAAGCTCCTGTGAGTATATTGCTTTTGAAAGCTTTCCGGGAAGAAGCGCCCCGAATATCACTGCCGCTATTACTAACAGCACACTGAATTTTTTAGAAGAAACAGCTTTTATAAAGACAACTATCGATATCGCAAGCATCACAATAATGCTGTTAAGTCTTGTCATCGCTGCAAAAAAAGCAAACACAAAGCAGGCAAAATAGTTCAGTATATATCTCACTCTTTTTCCTGTGCTCATTTCCGAAAAGCAAAGCTCAAGCCCTTCCATTATTTTCATGGCAAATACAACACCGAGCAGCGAAAATGCTGTTGATGTTATCTCTCCATAAGCAAATGATGTATAAAAGTACATGGGCATACAGGATGCTGTAAATACAAGTGAAATGACCGCACAATAATATTTTTTTGTCACCTTATAAGTTATGACATATATCGATATAAGCATGACAGGCACGCATATCGCATTTAGGACCAAAAGCACCTTGAACGATGTCACTCCCGTAATCTTAAATAATATGACATAGAACATTGCAAGGCTAAGCTGCTGCTGATACATCTGTACATATGACAGTACCTCCGGCTCCTGCTCTAACATGCCTTTACCCTGTGCAAGCAGCAGCCCGGCTCTGTATGTATATTCCTGGTCAGCCTGCGGATAAGCCTTGCTGCCTATCACCCAATATAGTGCGGCTGCAAAAGAAAGTACCGCCACCACAGCAGGTACAATTATTCTGCCATATTTTTCAGGAACACAGCATAGTGCCCTGGCTGTCAGACAGACAAATACAGTGAAAATTATGACCTTCAGGATTATACTGAATGTATTGTACTGACATGGAAATATCTTTTCGACTGTATTTGCTATATTAATGTAGCTGCGTGGAAAGCTTATTATCACTAATGGCAATAAAAATATTGACGTGAGTATTGTCAATAGCCATATTGATACTTTCTCAAAACCTTTAATTTTCATAATTATCTACTGCTGCTCTCTCGACTGCCAGACCTGCCTTATAGCGTGCGATGAACTCATCGAAGCCCTTAACGTCATCCTCTATCGGCTCCATAGTACTTCCGCTCTGTCCGGCAAATACCTTATTGCTTAGATATTCATCAAGAGTCTCATTGTTTCCTTTCTTAATCATGTAAGCTGCAAGAAGTGCCATACCCCATGCACCGCCTTCACCTGCTGTCTCCATAACTGTTATAGGTGTATCCATAGCTGCTGCAAGAAATCTCTGGCCAACTCCCTTAGTCTTAAAAAGCCCTCCATGACCTGTTATTGAATCTACCTTGACACCTTCTTCCTTCAAAAGAATATCAAGGCCTATCTTTAATGCGCCCAGCGATGTGTACAGATGTGTCCTCATAAAGTTGGCAAGGCTGAACTTGCTGTTCGTATTTCTGACAAACAGAGGTCTTCCTTCTTCCATATGAGTGATGTTTTCACCCGATATGTAACCGTAAGACATCAAGCCTCCGCAGTCTGCATCTCCCTCAAGTGCCTTATTATACAGCACTGAAAAGAGCTTATTCATATCAACAGGAATGCCAAGTGCCTCCTCGAACTCCTTAAATATGTTGACCCACGCATTTAAGTCCGATGTACAGTTGTTGCAGTGAACCATAGATACAAGATTTCCTGTAGGAGTTGTAACAAGGTCAATCTCAGGATATACCTTTGAAAGCTCCTTCTCCATAACTATCATTGCAAATACACTTGTTCCGGCGGATACATTTCCTGTTCTTACTGCCACAGCATTAGTTGCCGTCATTCCTGTGCCGGCATCACCTTCAGGCGGACACAGAGGTATTCCAGCCTCAAGGTCGCCATCCCTGTCAAGAAGAGCTGCACCCTCCGCTGTGAGACTTCCGGCCTCATCACCGGCAAGAAGAACCTTAGGCATGATATCCATGAGTCTCCAAGGTAGTTCTTTTCTGTCACCGCGCGCATTTCTCTCCTCAATAAGTGAATCGAACTTTCCGACCATATTGGCATTGTAATTCTTAGTTGCCGTATCGATAGGGAACATCCCTGACGCTTCGCCGATACCTATAACTCTCTCTCCTGTAAGCTTCCAATGTATAAAGCCTTCAAGTGTTGTCATATAGTCGATACGTGGAAGGTGCTCCTCATCATTTAACATTGCCTGATAAAGATGTGCTATGCTCCATCTTTGCGGTATATTGTAATTAAAGAGCGAAGTGAGCTCATCGGCTGCCTCCTCCGTTATACTGTTTCTCCATGTTCTGAATGGAACTAAGAGCTGTCCATCCTTATCGAAAACCATATAACCGTGCATCATGGCTGAAAAGCCTATTGCGCTGAAGCTTTTAAGAGTGACTCCGTACTTTTCTTTTACATCAGCCTTAAGTGATGCATAGCAGTCCTTAAGACCTTCCCATATGTCATCAAGGCTGTATGTCCACACTCCATTCTCATAGCGGTTCTCCCACTCATGGCTTCCACCTGCTACCGGTGTATGGTTCTCATCTATGAGAACCGCCTTGATTCTTGTTGACCCAAACTCAATTCCGAGAACAGCTTTGCCATTCTCAATAGTTTCCTTTACATTTCCCATTGCCTTCTCCTCCGGGTTATATATTAATATTGTGTGCCAATAAAAGCATGCCTGCAATGTCCACTACTCATCATCATCCTCGTCATCGTAGTCATCACCGTACTCATTATCAATATCATCATCGTAAGCATCCTCATCATCTTCAGATGCTTCCTTCTTCTTCCTGCCGATGCGCGATTTCTTTTCTTTTTTAGGCTTTGTCTCCAGTTCTTCTGCATCTTCATCCGGCAGAATCTCCTCATCTTCCTCTTCATACTCATCATCAAGGCTTAAGTCCCCCTCCTTGATGACAAGAACCGCACGGAACTTTCCAAAAAGCTTATTTCCGATACGGCTTTTCGCGTGTTCTGCTGCATGATTCATAATATTCTTGACCAGCTCAACCACATTGCCCTGATCGTCATTAGGTATCCTGCTAAGTATAAGGTATAACTTCAACAGTGCCTTATCCTCAACTCTCCAGCTGTTGCCCTCAGCATAATCCTTCGCTATATCGACAAGCTCATTTACAGTATACTGCTTTAAAAGAAAGCACCCTGTAAACTCGTCCGAAAAATCCGGATTTTCCGCAAAAAGCTTGTTAATTTCAAACTCCTCATCAATGATGATAAAGAGTGTATCACCCTGCCTTTTCATCATTGAAGCGAGAGCTTCCCTTTTCAGTCTCCCTGCATTCTCCACAACAAGTGTCTGACCTACGAGCTTATCCGCATAAGTCTCATAGCCTCTTTCATTGATTCTGTCGGCAGATATCCTTGCAAGCTTCTGCTCACGATTCGCATCATATACATGAAGTGCCTTAAAAAGATTTACGGCAAATGCAATCTTGTCCGTATTTCTGCTGCCCATTATCGCAATATTGCCTGCATTCTCAATCTTTCCTGCCTGCTGTGCCCTCTTAGAGCCAATATATCTGCACAGCCTTCTCTCCATGCCTGACATATATAAATATCTATCCAGGAAAGCTTTCTCTTCGGCTTTTAACACATACCTTCCCGATTCAGACCCACCGGCAAGTGCCTTTGCATTGTCATCGATTATCTGCTCAATTCCGGCATTTATCGCTTTCTCAAGGTCAGGAAGTTCCTCATCATCAGGCTCTAAATCATTCTGAGAGTCTTCCACATCCGGAATCTCCTCAAACTCATAATCATATGAGCCATCTGCTCTATACTCTTGTGCGTCCTCATCATTAATGTTATCTGAAATGATATCTTCCGGTTCCGGCTTCGTATCATGTTCAGACTTTCTCTCTGAACCCGCTTCAGCCTTCTCAAAAGATGCTGCAATCTCACGCACAGTTCTTTCAAGTGCCTCTCGTTCAGCCCTCTCAACATCCTCTGCATCCGTCTGCTTTATCTGTTCTATGTCATCTGTTTCGGGAGCTGTATATTCAGCATATGACATTTCAGAAGCTATCTCTTTTACATCCTCAGATTCCGGAGCTGCTTCTTTGATATCTGCTGCATCGTGTGCAGTTTCCTTCTTAACTTCCTCCGCTTTCCTAATCTCAGGCGCATGCTCTTCCTTTTTTGTTTCCATTCTGTGCCTGATTTCGCTTACCGGAATCTCTCTTGTGGCACATTCCAGCACGGATCTATCTGCCTTTGCAGGCTTATCTTCACTGTCATCTGCATCTGAAATCCACTGTGATATATCCATTCTCCCCGGATTAAGTGAATTTTCTGCTTTGGCTTCTCTCTTTCTTCTCTCATGCTCAGCCTGAAGCTGTGCTACAAGGTCTTCCATCTGTTCAAGCGTCATCTGCTGTGTGACTTCCCTTATATCAGAGTCTTTTAAGCCTGCAAGAACCTGAAGTCCGTCAATAGCCTGCGGCTGCTGTCTTACAGGCTTTACATCACCTATGGCAGACACAGCCGGGGCTGCATTATTTCTCGATGCCTTGCGCCATTGATGCTTATTAATAATTATCTCCTTGGTAGGATCTGAATCTTCCTGTATATCTTCAAGCTGGGCTGCTTCTCTCAAAGCTTCTTTTTTCTCGCGGTTATGGTATGCTTCCATAATCTCATTCACATTAGCTTTAAGCTCCTGCTGCACATTTCTCGTATCATATACCGAATAGTCCGGAACCTTGATATTTATATCATAATCCTGCTCCGGCTGAGGTTCTTTCGTTACATTTGCAACATTACCACCATCTGGAAAATCTGTTTTTTCGGGATTTATAGGAGTCCACTGTGTTGTGTTTTCTATATCATCGACAAACTTTTTTTCTTCTTTCTCATAAGCCTTGTCGCTCTCAGCTTTTGGTGATTTCTTTTCCGATACACTGCCCCACTCGAACAAGGACTTCTTTTCCTTCTTCGCAGGCTCGTAGTCTGGCTCTTCTTCACTATCTTCAACTGTCTCATCAGTCTCATCTTCTATAGAGCTATGCTCTTCCGGATCACACTCCGGCTCCTCATAAGCTGCCGCCTGTGTATATGCCTTGCTGCTCTCCGGCTCTTTTTCATCCTCAGATTCGTCATCTGAATCCTCATTATCACTCACCGCAGCAGACATTTTCTCTAAAGCTGCAAGCTTTGCTTCCTGCCTTGGCGTAAGAGGAGCATATACCTGCTTAAGCTTCAATGCTTTTTCAACATATATTCCGTCTGAGAACCAAAGTACAAGGTCATCACATTCCCTGACACACTTATCCGTAAGTCCCGCTTCACTGTACAGAAGAGCAAGCTCGTACTCATACTCCTCATCAAGCTCCTTTTCCTTGTAGTTCTGTAAAATATTTATAAGTTCTTCAACAGGTGCTCCCTGAGCGCGTCTTAGCTTATACAGAAGAATAAAACCTGTGACATCCCTAGGTGCTAATTCGACATACTCCTGATATATCTCCTGTGCATCGTCAAATTCTTCAAGCTTTACATACATCTCCATGAGCGTAGCAAGAAGTCTTCTTCCTCCAAGCTTGCGGTTATATGCATAGACACATACATTTCTTGCCTTCTCATAATTTTCCGTAGCTACAAATGCATCTATGGCATTGGACATTACACTCCACTGCTTCATCTTTTTCCATTCAAGCTGATCTGCAACCTTAGCTGCATTTACATAGTCCCTGTTTTTTACAAGCTTATCTAGTTTATCTATCTTAATGGTCAACTCATATTTGTCCAAGACATCCACCTCACAATACATACTTCTATTTAGACGTTTGCGAAACCACTTATTTAAAAACCGGATGTTGCACAATTTTACCGTTAAAATTGCACAACTATTCAGCCAAAAACCTGAAGCTTCGCAATTACCTGATATTCTCTATCTATGACTGTCAATATTCAATCGAAGCTCATACTGCCTTCAGTTTAACACAGTACCTAGAGAAAATCAAAACTTTCCTGTGAAAAGCTCAGTCTTTCGTACTCTAATTCATTTTCGTTTACCTGACTGTGATAATCCACAACAACAGTCTGCTGTTTTTTATCAATCAGCTTCTGACCTAATACATAATTGACATCAAATCTGCCTGTTATGGCAGGTGTTGCTCCTCTTGCCGGAACTATAAGCTGAACATGATTTGTCTTTAGAAGCTTAAAAATAGGTTCCCATATATATACATCCTTTGCGGCACCAAACGGATTATCTATAAATATCGTCTTTCCCAGCACAGCCGCTTCTTTTCCCCCGGCATTAATGCTTGCAATATAGTTTATGACAGCTACAAGGAACTGGATATATATACCCTGTGACTGTCCTGTACTTCCGACAGCTTCCTCATACCGCAGGTAACGGCTCTGATCCTTTATTCTCTCACGCTTATAAAGATTTAGCCTGATGCTGTCCATATCTGTCACTATAACCGAGAACAGTCTCTTCCAGCATAAGCGTCCCCTTATGAACTTCAGGCGCTCGTCCTCCGTCTTAAAATTCTCTGCAAGTGACACTGTCTCATTAATATATACAGACATCCTGTCCTTATACATCTCTTCTTTTACATATGGAATCTGAAGAGACAGCACAGGTATCACTTCATCATCAAGTGTAATTTTTGATAACTTGTCAAGTCTTTCAAGCTCAGAGCGTATATTGGCACATATCTGTACGCATCTGTTCTCAAAATTACTCTTGATAAGCTCCATATCCTCAATTCCTCTGCTTATCCTGTCGCGCTCTAAGGCTATACAGTCCATCGTGCCTTGAAGTCCATGTGTAAGCACTTCTGCCTCATTTTTCGTCTGCGGCGGCACTACATTCTGCTTTATCTCCTGGGCAAGCTCATAGGCATTGAGCTTCATAAGCTGCTCTGCAAGCACATCCCTCGCCTTTATAAATGCAGTGCGCTTTTTCTGCTCTTCCTTAAGCACAGCCTCAAATGCACGTCCTGCCTGCTCATACATTGAATTGGTAAGTTCACCGGATATATCGTGAACCTGTGTGTTGGATGCAAGCTTATTTATAATCTCTTCAGCATCAGGCGCTACCGATTTAACCATGCGTTCAAGGTCTTTTTGCATGAGCATACATGATGTCAGGGCTTTCTGATTATCCTTCTGTCCTCCGTTTTGCTCTGAGAGCTCCTTTTTTAGTCTTTCAAGCTCTGCTCTGTGCTGCTTTACATAGTCCTGATAATTGCTTACAGATATAAGGACAAGCTCTCCGAAACGCTCCTCGTAGCTTTTCCTTGCATAAGCGCTGCTTCCTTCTATTCTGTTCATCTGTGTGGCAGCTCCGTCAAGCTCACCCTGAATCTGTCTGAGACTTGTCTTTAACTTTTCCTGCTCGGCAAAAAGCTCATCAAGCTGTGCATGGCTTTTAACAGTCATCTTACCCTGAGCGGCAAGCTCCTTTGCTTTTTCAAGGCTTATTCCTCTGTGAAGCATTGAGCGCTCTGCCTTCTCCATTGCCTCTCTGGCATTCTCCATAAGTCTCTCTTTATCCGCAACATCACCGAGCTCATCCGTCAAAAGAGAATTTATTGCCGCAAAACGGGCATCTATCTGCTCTGACGGAACCTTATTTTCCTGCTTTTGTACATCCGCCGTCTCCTTATAATATGGCGCATATTTCTCCCATGTCTTTTTTATGCCGGCTATTTTCTCCTCAATGCCTTTTATCTTAGCATCAAGCTCAGAGCATACCTTTTCACGGCTCTCAGAGAGCTCCTTCGACAAGCGGCATGCCTTGACTGCAGCTTCTTTTTTTACTTCATTTTCCTTAATCTGTGTATTGCATGCATCAAGCTGTGATGCAAGGAGTGCTATGCGCTCAAGAGTCTGACAGACCTTTTCATTCTCAGCAATATCGGCTTCCATATCCGCTCTTGTATGTGTCAGCTCTTCTAAGCGCACTTTTAACTCTGTGCTCAGCCCTTCAAGGCTGCGAGACTTATTTGCAAACTCTTCAGCGGTCATTTTCTGCTCTATAAGATTTTTTTCTAATTCGGAAGGCATTCTTATATCCATGCAGATATATCCGCTGACCTTCTCATAATCACTTTCGACAGCCTTTAAGCGGTCTTCAACCTTTGAAAGTTCAATTTCAAGCTCTTCAAGCTCTTCATTCGCTTTTTTTATTCCTGCATGTCTTCCCGCTTCATCATATATAAATGAAATATCACGGCATGCAAGCTTGTACATGCCATCATCCTGCGGCTCATCGGCTGCTTCATCATCCGCAAGCACTGCCTCCACACAGGATAGTCTTATTATAGGCACAACACCGCAGTCCATGGACATTATATTCCTGTCGCGGCATACATTATCATAATCGTCACCTGCAAGCACCGAATACGGAAGGTATGGAAATTTCTGTGCAAGAAGCGCGCATTCACTGTCCTTCCTTCCCCTTAGATATTCCGCACCGCTTATGATTGTGCCATCATATCTTCCGGCAAGATACTCACACATTTTTCCTGCGCCGTCACTGTCAGCAGGCTTAAGCGTCTCGATTGAACTTACATACTCCTTTATGGCTTCTTTCGCTGCACGCAGTTTTTCACGCTTAGAAAGCATCCTGTCATACAGCCCTCTAAGTGTCTCAATAAGTCTTTTAGAATCCTTCTCACCATATATCTTACCAAGAGCTGCAAGTTCACTTTCTGTCTTTTTAGCTTTTTCAAGCTCTTGTTCAAGTTCTTGTATCTTTCCTGCACATACCTGTGATGAGGCATCCGCCTGCGCCTGCTCTCTAAGATACTCGTCATTTCTTGTTTTAAGCTGTGTCTCCTCTTTTGAAATAGACTCATAGTCATTTCTTAATCTGGCAATATATTGTGTGTACTTTTCTGCCTCAGCAGCCGCATTTTCCACTACGAGAAGCGGTGTGTTTTCAAGCTTCGTATTTATCTCATTTTCAAGCTCCGCCATCTGCTTTCTAAGCTCGGCAAGTGTACCATCTATGCGGGCACATTCATTGTCATTTACACGGTAATTTTCTCTGAGGTTATTAAGAGCATCTAAGCTCTCCTGCCTTTTTTGTACTGCCTCTAAAAGAGCCGTATCCGCCTTAGAAAGCTCATCCTCTATATATCCATGCTTCATAACCGCAAGCTCTAAAAGCTCTTTTGCAAGGTCATCCCTGCCTTTATTGCGATTTTCAATGTACTGTGAAAGCTCTAAAAGACTGTTCTCCTGCTTTATATAATCCGCATAATCTTCAGCCGCGTATGAAAGTTCAAGCTTCTCTTTGCTGCTCTCATAATTTCTTGAAATAGTATCGCAGCTGTGAGTGAGGCTTAAAACAAGCTCACGAACCTTCTTAAGTTCTTCCTCCTCCTCAGCTATAAACGCCGCCGCTATAAGCTTTTCCTCGCCGACAGACGCATCCTTAAGCTTCTCCATTTCACCTGCAATTTTCTCGGCTTCAGACTGCTTTTCGCTTACCTGCGCCCTCGCCATCAGAAGATACTCAAACAGCTTATTCTTTCCTTCCTCCCTGCGCTCAAAAACGTCCCCAAAGTCCGATACTTTTGCTGAAAAATCCGATATAAGCTTAAGCTCATTGTCGTAATTTTCCATCTCTTCCCTTCTCTTTGCCAGCTCTAAGAGCTTATCCTTTATCTCAAGGAGAGTTTTTGACATCTCGTCATCGCCGTTGCCGCCGCGGATGCGGTTGTTGTAGGATTTCTCTATAATCTCCTCTATCAGAAGATCCTCCACAACTTTTCTCGTTGTTCTGTAATTGCTCTCAAAATAAGTTCTTACATGTCCCTCCGTCTTATTGATTCCTCTTATCAGCTCCCAGTGGCTTTCGTAAATGCCATAATCATTTATAAAGCTCAGATATTCTCCTTTTTTCTCAAAGATTTCTACCCTGACACCCATATCTTTCTTCTCAAGTCCTCGAAGATAAGCCTTAAGTCCATTGTAGGTAATTCTCTCTTTTCCATCTGAAAGTGGAAGATTTTTGATATCATTGTCCCCGAATTCTCTATAAAAAATACAGTAATTAAAATATTCTATTCCTGTCCTTGAATCCTCGTCTGCATCATCGCTGCCCTTAGCTTTTCTCGCACAGAATCCGCATGTCATGTATCGGTAGCCGTTCTTTACATCGCATGAGTCTAACTTCCACTCAACGAGAGAATGTATAGTAGTGCTCCCTCCGGGCATAGCAAAGAGCTTCTCTATCGGCTGTTTCTCGTCAAGCGTGCAGTTAGGCAGCATCGTCTGAAGCAAAAGAAGCATAAGCACACTCTTGCCGCCACCGTTTGCGAGATCATATATCGTATTCTTACACGAAAAACGCATAAGAAAATCATCATAGAACTGCGTGCCAAAATTATACTTGATATTATTGACCCTTATCCTGTTAATCTGCGGCATCTGTTGTGTCCTCCTGTTCTTTTTCCTTCGTCAGTATCTCGTAGAGCCTGCCTCTGTTGACACTGTAATAATTCTCAGCCATCGCCTTGAATCTGTCTGTCGGATAATATTTATCCTGATTCTCAACAAAAAAACCTTGTGCCACAAGAAAGTTAAACGTAAGTTTAACATAACCTGTTCTTGAGTTTCTGGCTGCCCTCTGTCCCATAGCGTCATCCGTGGAAGTCACAGGAAGCTCATCCCACAAAAGTGCAAGCGTCTTAAAGCTGTTCTCCTCCACTTCATCGAGCACAAGCCCTGCCGAATGATCAACCACGTTCACAAGTACATTGTCAACTGCCTTTATAATCTCCTCACGTCTGACAAATTCCGTATATGTATAACTGCCGGATGTCTTATAAAATTCTGTCATTGTACAGTATATTATAAGATAACATAAGAACAGTTCTTTATTCACTCTTACACCAAGTTCACGTCTTAACTCTTCATTCGTAAATCCAAAGCCCGAAGCGCCTTCTCCACGGTTGTCCTCATTCGCACTGACAAAAAGTGCATTATTATATTCATAAAGTTCAAGGTTGAATTTTTTTAAAATCAGCCGCAGTGAATCATATACCTGCGAGTTCGATGAATACTCTTCATAAAGAGCCACATTATCTCCGGACGCACCGACCTGCTCTCCTCTTATAAGTGCCGCTGCAAGTTCAAGCGCCTTCTCCAAATTGCGTTCTTCCATGTGGTTAATCCTTTCCGTAACCGGTCTTACTTAATTACAATACTTAATCTATCGCTTATGACATATTGCTCATAGTATCTTTGATGCTGAAATCTTATTTGACACCCGAACCCTATTACATGAAAATTCAGTCTACCTGAAAATGTATATCAGATATCGTAAATCCATCCGCGGGCGTAATCTCATCCTGTCCTTCCGGCTCGATAGTAAAATGTATCCCCAGATATTGTTCATATTCCTGCTTTTGTGCGCATTCCATGAATATTTCATCTAGGAATGTCTCCATTGTGTGCTTATCTGTGTCAAAGCTATACTCTTTTTTCTGGCAGAGGTGTACTAAAAACGAATAGTAATCTCCATTGTCAAACAGCGCATCACCGAATATCTTCCCGGCAAGCTCATTAAATGTTCTAAGCTCAAAGCTTTCCCTTCTCTTTAGAAGTGACAAAAGTATCTTGATAAGCGAAGAATAATTCTGCCTTATCCTCTCATCCTCAAGCTCATCATCATAGACTATGTTCTCGGCGACAGCATCTTCTATAAGCTCAGCTTTCTCCTCGCGTCCCGCCCTGTAAGTGAGCAGCTCTTCTATTCTCCTTATGCCGAAGGTTTTATTGATGTTAAGTCCCATTATAGGGCGCACAAGCGGTCCAAGAAGTGTTATGTCATCCTGCTTCATCGCAAGCTGCAATGCATTCCTGAAATCAAAGCTTATACGCAGCCTTCCAAGCTTCGCCTTCTTGACCATCTCATCTGCCATTATCCCAAGCTGTGTGCACGCTGACAGAAGCTTAAGATGATTGTTCATCGCAATCTTAAGTTCCGTATCAAGCTGGTATATCTCTCCTGTTATCTTAAGATATGACGCATAATCATCATTACTCTTATCGGATTCCGCCCTTTTTTGTGCTGCTGATATAAGCTCCGAATTTTTTATAAAAAGCTTCTGTTCTTCTTCAAACCATTTTACTCCTGTATTAAAAAAATCCTCATATGCTTCAAGCCCGGAGAAAATATCGGCGGCAAGAAGTGCCATGACCTGATTTTTCTTAAGCCACAGCCTGTCCACTTCTTTATTAATACGTCTTACAACATCCGTTCCGCCTTTAAAATCCTTAGACTGTATCATCTTTTCAAGCAGAATCTGCTCTATGCTTATTCTGCTCTCATCCTTGATTTCCTTTGTATCAAGATAGAACTCAATGGCTTCAGGACTTACCGAATACCACACCGTTCCATCTTCTATGTGGCTCTCGATAAGTCTCACTCTCGATATCTTTTTCTTTCTGTCAACCGGGTCAAAATAGCGGAATACAAAAGGCTTGCCGTCATTTTTAAGCTTATCAAAAACATAATCGACAAGCACTCCCATATCGCCCTGTGGCGGATTCAGATTAAAATCACGCCTTATGCATCTGCTCATAAAATCGGCATATTCCGAATATGTTACATCCCTCTCCTTAAAGTTATTTTCCTCAATAAAAAAGCGCAGCACCGCCATAAGAATATATCCCATATCAAGACTGTCGTATATCCCTTCCTTATACCAGGAAAAGGACACCTCTGACAGCTTGAAGAACGGATAATATTTCTTAAGGTTCAGCATACGCTCTCTATGGTCTGTTATTATATCATTTACTAAAATATTTTCCTGCGGCATTAACACTAACCTCTTTCAAAGTTCATAAAGTAAATTATACCGCATGAAAATAGCTATGGCAAGGGATTGCCCTTTATAGCTGCGTTCTTCCTTCAAGTGCACGAAGCAGTGTCACTTCATCAATATTTTCCAAGTCACCACCGACAGGCACTCCGCTTGCAATACGGCTCACCTTTATTCCTGTAGGCTTTACTAACTTGCTTATGTACATGGCAGTAGTTTCACCTTCAAGGCTCGAATTGGTAGCTATAATCACTTCATCGACATCGCCTTCAAGCCGCTTCATAAGCTCCTTCAGCTTAATGTCATTAGGTCCTATGCCAAGCATCGGAGATATCGCACCATGCAGAACATGATATACTCCATCATACTTCTGTGTCTTTTCATACGCAGCCATGTCTCTTGTGTTCTCCACAACCATGATTACTTTATGATTGCGGCTAGGATTGCTGCATATAGGGCACATCTCTTCATCTGTCAGCGTGTAACAGCAGCTGCAATATCTCACATTGGTCTTTGCGCTTACGATAGCATTAGAAAGGCTCTCAACCTGCTCACGCGGCATACCTATAATATGAAATGCAAGACGCTGTGCCGACTTAGCGCCTATTCCCGGAAGTCTTGAAAGTTCCTCTATAAGCTTATTAATCTGGCTTCCATAATATTCCATTAGAACGGGAAGCCTCCGCCAAGACCGCCAAGTCCTCCTGTAATCTTAGCCATGGATGCCTGTGAAAGCTCATCAATCTGTCTGAGAGCTTCGTTGGCAGCAGCCATTATCATGTCCTCTAACATCTCTATATCATCTGTATCTACTGCTTCTGGATCAATCTTTACTTTCGTTACTTCCTTCTTACCGGATACTGTTACGGAAACAGCGCCGCCGCCTGCGGAAGCTGTGATTTCCTTCTCCTCAAGCTCCTTGGTAGTCTCCTCCATCTGACGCTGCATCTTCTGTGCCTGCTTCATCAGATTGTTCATGTTGCCGGGCATTGCGCCACCCGGAAAGCCTCCTCTTTTTGCCATAATGGTCTCCTCTATTCTCTTAATTTTTTAGAATCATGGTGTCAAAACATGCCAATTTACGTTAATAGTGTATAACATGGAACATCTATGCATATCAGCTCCATTGTACGAAGCAAGGTGTTCTAAGGACTCTGATAAGTGTTTTCTATGTTCTTACGCCACCGAAGCCAGCATACATCCTTGTATGCATTGCTTCTAAAGCAGCTTCCATGCTGCTTTTGGCGCGGTAGTGAGCAGAGTCCTAAGAACAACTACGCTTCTCCCTAAGTCGTGATATGAATAAATATTCCATGCTATACACAATTAAATTTATAGAGCATGTTTTGACACCCTGATTTTTTAGGCGATTGCAGAACTATATTATATAGTATGATTGCCTGCATGTCAAAATGATTTAATCAGAAGTCCTCTTCCTCTATTTTCATTCTGCACAGATCGTCAAGCGTATCGTAATCCTGTGATGCATCCGCACCGTTTTCAATGCGTATTACTTCTATCTCCATATCAAGTCCTGTCTTATCCGCTATGACCTGCTTTATCTCTTCAATATTACCGGGCTGCGATACTATCGAATAGTATGTTAAATCATCGTATATGAGCTGAAGCTTATTGCCGCCTCCGTTAGCCTTTGTCGTGTAGCGCTCGATTATCGGCTTAAGCGCCCTTGACAGGCCGTTACATATTGTTCGCCAGTTCTGAATAACCGCTGTTATGTCCTCCGAACGTGCAGGCTTAGGCTCCTTTACAACTGTATCCTGAGCTGACATTTCACCCTGCTCTTTTGCTCCATTGCCTGTATATGCTGTTGTTCCGGCGGCAATGGATTTTGCTGCCGCTTCTAAGCCTGTCTCCATCTGGCGTTCTAGAACCTTGATGCGGTCAAGAACCGAATCTAAACTCTTCTCCATGGAAGGACGCGTAAGCTTGATAAGCGCAACTTCAACCATAACTCGCTTCTGGCTTGAATTTTTAAGCTGCCCGGACAATTCCGAGAACACTCTTATATAACGCATAACTCCGTTCAAATCCGTAAGGATGGCATCTTCCTTTAATATTCTTAAGTTTTCTTCAGACATTTCAAGCACATCCGATGCGTCAGTGGATGACTGAAGCAGCATGAGATTTCTCAGATACCATGTAAAATCGGACACGAACTGGCTTAAATCCCTGCCGTCAATTATTATCTTCTCAAGCTTATGTATAAGCCCTATCGCATCGCCTTGTACAATCCCTCTGAAAAAATCGGAGAACACATCGTTATCGACAGCTCCTAAGACATCAAGCACATTCTCATACTTAAGCTCCTGACCCATGTAAAAAGCAAGGCACTGGTCGAGAAGGCTCAGCGCATCTCTCATCGAACCGTCCGCTGCTTTTGCAACATATCTTAGAGCCTTCTCATCAGCCGTTATGCCTTCCGCATCCATAAGCTCTGACAATCTGTCACTTATCGTTTCTATGGATATTCTTCTGAAATCATATCTCTGGCATCTTGAGAGAATGGTTATCGGTATCTTATGCGCCTCTGTCGTTGCCAGAATAAATATAACATATGCCGGCGGCTCCTCTAAGGTCTTTAAAAGTGCATTGAAGGCTCCTATCGAGAGCATATGCACCTCATCGATTATATATACCTTGAAACGTCCCTGCGTGGGCGGATAAGCGACTTCCTCCTTAATCTCCCTTATGTTATCGACACCATTGTTAGAGGCAGCATCTATTTCTATGACATTCATGCTTGCTCCTGCTGCCACTGCCCGGCATACTTCACACTCACCACACGGATTTCCATCTACAGGATGTGAACAGTTGACCGCTTTTGCAAGTATCTTTGCCACGGATGTCTTACCTGTACCTCTTGTGCCGCAGAACAGATATGCATGTCCTATACGGTCATTTTTTATCTGATTTCTGAGTGTTGTGACAATATGATCCTGCCCTTTGACTTCATCAAAATTTGACGGTCTCCATTTTCTGTATAAAGCTGTATATGACATAAATTCAACTCCGTGTTTTTATTAATCTCCAAAGCTTATTCCAAGCATCTTAGCTTCGTTTATTATCGAAGCATTAGGCTCTACCATCTTTAACTTACCTGCAACGTCAGCTAAAGGTACCTTGACAATCTCGCCGTTTTTAATTCCGACCATATATCCATAGTCTTTATCTATAATAAGCTTAGCCGCAGCCGCGCCAAGCCTTGAAGCTAACACTCTGTCGTAAGGACATGGACTTCCTCCGCGCTGTGTATGTCCCGGAACAGTTATACGAACCTCCTGCCCTGTAAGCTCCTGAATCTCACTTCCTATCTTATATGACACGGATGGGTATGGATTGTCCTTAAGCTTCTGCTTAAGTTCCTTCTTAGGAAGTGCCGCATCCTCCTTGGATATAGCGCCCTCGGCAACTGCCAGTATCGAGAAATTCTTGCCTGCCTTGGTTCTTCTGTTGAGTGCAGCCACCACTGACTTGATATCATATGGAATCTCAGGGATAAGAATAATGTCTGCTCCACCTGCAATGCCGGCATGAAGTGTAAGCCAGCCGACCTTATGTCCCATGACTTCAACTATAAATACCCTGCCATGTGAAGAAGCGGTAGTATGGATACAGTCAATAGCATTTGTCGCAATATTAACCGCACTCTGAAAGCCAAAAGTCATATCCGTTCCCCACAGGTCATTATCTATTGTCTTAGGAAGAGTGACTACATTAAGACCTTCCTCCCTCAAAAGGTTCGCTGTCTTATGTGTTCCGTTTCCGCCAAGCACAACAAGGCAGTCAAGACCTAACGACTTATAATTTTTCTTCATCGCTTCTACTTTGTCAATTCCGTTCTCATCAGGCACACGCATAAGCTTAAACGGCTGTCTTGAGCTTCCTATTATCGTACCGCCCTCTGTAAGAATCCCCGAAAAATCACTCTTTTTCATAACTCTGAAATCACCGTAAATAAGACCTCTGTAGCCTTCCTCAAAACCGATAATCTCCACATCGTCAACAGCTCTGTAAAGAGACTTTGCGACACCACGCATAGCCGCATTGAGTGCCTGACAATCTCCACCACTGGTAAGCATTCCAACCTTTAACATAAGTGCACCCTTCCTTTCATGTGTATAATAAATGATTATAAATTTTTACCTCAACATCTTATGAACGTAACCGGCATTGCAGTGCAGCAAGCTATTATTTCTTAATTGTATAGTGTAATTATTACTCCGCTTATTATACATTATTCCTGCATTTTAAGCAATCAGGGAAGCTGACAATTAAATCCTTTTTGACCTTGTTTAGCTGCACTTTAAATCTGGCTTCACTCCTCTATGCAGTATGCTCCGTATCCTTCTATCCTTCCGTCAAAAGTCTCACCTGTGAGCAGATTCTTACCCCTAATGCCGCTGTCACAGGCTTCCTCGTTGTGGTTAAGCAAAAACATGCAGCCACTGCGCCGTACAAGCTCCACACCGTCAGGAAGCTCTGTAGTTTTAATGCCACACTCATCCGAGACATATTTTACAAAACATTTAAGTGTGCTCTCATCCAAATCACAGCCTACATAATATACTCTGCCTTTTCCATACTCATTAACCGTAATCGCTGCCTTTCCGCTGTAATAATCCCCGGCATAGCTTGCAAGCACTGTGGCATTTTCAGGCTCGATTATATCGCACCAGAATTTTGCCGTTCCCGACAATATTCCCGTCAGCTTGATATCTTCGTCCGGTGTTGCAAACTCAGACACCTCAATTCCTGCGAGTTCACAAAACGCTCCCGGAACCGTCTTTGTCCTCATGTTGTTATAATAATCTCTTGTCCCGCTCCTGTATGTAAGCACCAATGTTCCGCCATTTTCAACATATCCGGATATGCGCTTTACTTCTTTGTCGGTGACAACATTGTGTGCCGGCATATAGACAACCTTGTATTTTTCAAACTCTCTGTCCGAAACTGCCGTTGTCACATTTAAATCTGCATTTGCCTTGTAGTATGCATACAGAAGATTCCTGTAATCAAAGCCTGCCTTATGGCGCTTAATCTCATGCGACCACACATCATCATATGATTTATAAATAAGAGCCTCATATGAATTGTCTGCTCCTACAATGTACTTTTCAAGCTTTTTTAACTCTTGTCCTACCTGCTTAATCTCATAAAAACGCCTGCGTGGAACTCCATCGTGGTCAAGCACTCCATACCAGTACTGCTCCATTCCAAAAAGTGCCGTCCTGAAGCGGAAGTACACAACGCCCTCACAGCCATGCATAACCGCTTGGTATGTCCACAGCCTTAACTGTCCCGGCTTAGGTGTCCTTCCTACAACATCCCAGCCACACGGCCCTGCCTGCTCCTCCATCACAACAAAATTTCTGTTCTTTATTCCACGCATATTCTCATGCGCCATTGACACATACTCATATCGAGAACCACCCCATTGATTATCCGGATAATTATCCCATGATACATAATCAAGATTCTCTCCAAGCTTATAATAATCAATATCCGAAAAATGTCCCATAAAATTATGTGTAATCGGCAAATCACTGTACTTTCTTATTATGTCAACCTGCATCTGCTGATATTTTACCCATGAATCGGAGGCAAATCTTCTGTACTCAAGGTCAAGGCTCGGATTATGCGCAAAATTAGGATAGTTCTCACCCTCACAGGAATTGTATGCCGGAAGAATAACATCATCAAATGAGTCATAATCCAAGCTCCAGAACACATTCCCCCACGTCCTGTTTAACGCATCTATATCCTCATAACGTTTCTTAAGCCATTTTCCGAACTCTCTCCTGCAATTCTCACAGTAGCACCTTGTGCTGGCATGACAGCCAAACTCATTGTCTATCTGCCATCCGATTACATTCTTATTTCCTGCAAAGTGCTTTACCATCTTCTTTACGATTATCTTGGACTTTTCCCTGTAATCTTTACTGTTGGCACAGCACTCTCTTCTTGAACCCCATGCGCGCACCCTTCCATATCTGTCGCGCTGCAATACATCATACTTATCTGCAAGCCACTTAGGTGGTGCCGCTGTAGGGGTCCCAAGTATAACCTTTATTCCTCTTTTTCCAAGCACTTCTATCGCATCATCCAAAAGAGAAAAATCAAAATTTCCCTCCTCCTTCTCAAACAGCTTCCAGTCAAATTCCCCCATACGCACTGTGTTGAAGCCGCCATCCTTCATCACATCGGCCTGATGCTCCCATTCACTCCTGTCCCAATGCTCCGGATAATAATCCACGCCAAAAATCATACCATTCTCCATTTCCGGGCGATTTAATAAATGTCTGGCAGCCATTTAAAAATCCATCCATATTTTTAAAGCACAAGCCAATGATATCCGCAATCCGTACCCGCCCAAAACAGACTGCATCCGCAAAACCAACCGCAAATGTTCTAATTTAATAGTCATTAAGAATATTCCACCAATGCTGTCAATGCAAATATACCATAATCAAAAAGTGTTGTACAGGATACCTTACAAAGATGTCAAAGTCAAAATATATTTCTATTTTGGTGCATCTATTCCGGCTTTATGCTATAGCCTCTGCATTTCCATCAAAATCACATTGTATTTTCGCACGCAAAAGACTATACTGTATACGGCTAAGATTTACTAAAGAATTATCATACAAAAATTATTTACATTTTAACAATTGTGTTAAACACTTACAAAATTTTTAATTATTTTATTATAGAAACGTTTCAACGCTTCGGAATGGAGAAAACTTGAAAATAGATATGCACTGCCATACAAACGAAGGCTCAATAGATGCCCGCGTTGGTATAGCAGATTATGTAAACGAACTTATTAACAAAGGCGTGGACGGCATGCTCATAACCGACCACAATTCCTACAAGGGCTATGAGCACTGGCAGCGTATCAAAAATGAACTCGGCGCAGCCGGACATTTTACAGTGTTAAAAGGGATAGAATATGACACAAGAAACGGTGGACACATAATTGTCATCCTTCCAAATACAATAAAGGGCTCCGATATTATGAAATCCCGTCTTATCGGCATACGCGGGCTTTCCGTAGCTCACCTTGAAAAAATCGTACACTCAATCGGCGGAATACTAGGCCCTGCACATCCATATGACACCGGCTACTATGCCTTCATGAACACACGCTTTGGAAGGCTTCACCCGGAATTTTTGGAAAAATTCGACTTCATAGAAAGCTACAATTCCGTTGCCAAGCATTCAGCTAACGAATCGGCAAGAGAGCTTGCTATACGCCTTAACAAACCGCAGACCGCCGGCACCGACACCCACCGTCCTGAGGTAATCGGAACATCATGGACTGAATTTCCATGCGACATTCATTGCAATGATGACCTGATTGCCGCAATAAAGGACCCAACCGGAGCCAAAAGACCTTCCGTTCCTTACGAGCTCTTCACCAACATGCATCGCAACCGTGGTCCTATTGTCGAAAAACTCGGCGTTGTGGGCTACTGGATTTATAACCGCATTGAAGTGCTCTACCATGTGTGGGGAAGGCATAAGCATAAGAAGGCGTAAACATTCGGAATCCGCTGATTCCTCATGTTTTGCAGATCCCAAGGTCAAAAGCCTAATCGTGCAAGCACGAACGGCTTTTTGACCTTTTGACCCTGATATCATTTTGTTTAAAAATTATACTTAATATTCAAGCTCTAATTCCTGTTGAACATATTCTTCTTTCGCTTTTGGAGTTTTTTCCTTATCCAGCTCTTCAACCGTTTTTATTTCTATTTTTTCATCCGGTATCTCAAGTCCCCAATTATCCCAACCAATATAATTATTACGTGCAAACAATTCTATTTTCTTTTGTGTCGGAAACATCTTCGTAATTCCATCAATTATTTCAATTGGTTTTACACTATGCTCACCACGACGTACTGTTACCATCTGTCTTATATTTCTTGCTCCGCGAGGCTGTGGAAATTTTCCTTTTTTAAACGCAAGTACAAACTCTGTCTGACTTAATGTATATCTTCCCGGATTATGCACCATCTTATCCCAGACAAATGCAACTGTTTTATACTCAAATCCCCATGCAGTGCCTAACTCTATTGAATTAGCCATTTGAGGTCCAGTTGTCCACATAAAAAGAATACAATCGTCCGCCGCAATAGAATTTATATCTAATTCTTTCAACTGTTTCAACTTGACAGTTGGATATTTAAAAGCAGCTGAGCTAATAAATATTTTCTTTTCAAATCCCTCATTTTCTCCCTTAATTGTTGACTTGTCATACTGCATCTTACCACCATAATCCCATGGTGGATCTGCATAAATTACTTCATATTTTTCTTCAGGTAATTTAGGGTATATATCTTCAAGCGGATTAATCTTTGTCCTTTTTTTCTGCTCGACATTATATATCGAATACGCTGTAACATTTTTCTTTTGGCTCATTATTTCACCTCATTCTTAATATAATTATAGAATAGTCCATATACTTTACTAAGTCAACCGCTTTGTTACTTATAGTCCGTTGTTATATATGCATCATACATTATAAAATTTTCAAAAGAGGTGAACTATTTAATGATAACAAATGATTTCGCATTAAGAATCAAAAAACTACGTCAGGAAAAAGGATATAGCCAGGAGAAATTTGCATTAAAAATAGACATGGATCGTACTTACTATGCTTCTGTTGAATCCGGAAAGAGAAACATATCTCTTAAAAATATAAAAAAAATTGCAGATGGATTTGAAATTACTCTGGAAGATTTATTTAAAAATATGTGATTTTGTGTAAAACGGAGGTTACTAAATGGCAAAAGAAAACCTAAAACAACGCGACAACTGGCAGAAGGAATCCGGTCCTGCTGGCAAATCCGGCATTGCAGAACAAAATCTAATTGAAGTATTTAACGAAGCCTTTCAAAATACCAATTATGTAATTTCAGATCATCCTAAAGATTTAAAACATCTTTACGATAGTGTAAAATTATCAGATGAAACTCTATCTCAGATTTATAATCCTGAGCCTAAAGCCATGAAAAATGCTCAAAATCGCGGCTGGGGAGTATCTCCTGATTTTTCTATTACAAATATAAAGACAGGAAAAATTCTTTTCGGTGAAATAAAACGACAAGACGGCTGGGTTGAAGGAAAAGATCCAAGTGCCGGAAGAGGCAATGCACATGAACGTATGTGCAAATTATTTACTCCAGGATTAATTAAAGCATATAGAAATGTTGGTAAAATAACCGATCAATCTATTTTACCATTCTGGGTTGTTTTTGAGGGTGACATTACCCGTGATCCGAAAAGGAATCGTGAAATCGCATTTTGGTTTGATGAATATGACAAAAATTTCTTTATGTGGCGTCCGGGTGTAAATGGAAAATATTTGGTAGAGCATTTTAATAAATATCTTAAACCTTATCTTGATTAAAACCTTCCATTCGACTATGTAAAGTGTGTTTTTAAATGAAGCAGATTTATTTAAAAGCACACTTTATATTTTATGATTTCCAACTTAAAATAAATTATTTCACCTCCAATTCCCACACATAATAATCAGAATAAATATCTTCATTGTACATCGGATCACTTCGTGCATACCCTTTAAAAAAGTCTATGTCACTTATCTTAGAATATAGCTCATTATTCCTAATCAGCTGCTTCATAAAGTCGATAGCCTGTTCTCTATTTCTCCATACACCTTTAATTCCACAAAAACGGCTCTCTTCTCTTTCTTCATAAACAATATATATCTTTTCCACATAAAACACCCCCTTCTTTAACCCTAAGATATATTTTCATATATTATACATTACGTATTATATGTTGTCAATGTTTTTTTCGAACATTAGTTCGTGTTAGTGTAAAAAAAATTACCATGGCTCTCTACTTCACCATGGTATTTAAAATTATCAATATATTTTTATAATCCGCGCATCTTTCTTCGAAAAGGCACAAAGGACGTTACCGATACAGCCAGCTCAACCCCGGCACCCTCACGTCACATAAGAGCTTCTGCTTAATGCTGCTTCGTTCCCGACCTGACATGGTTCACAGATTCCTATTGCGTAAGACCAAGATATCAACGCCACTTATACCGGGCAGCCCCTCTGTGGGCTTCCCTAGGAAAGACATCACCCCTGCTGTAGCGGATTGCAGGTACAGGGCACCGCTATCTCCCCGGCTGCGCGGAAATGTTAAACACAAATCCATAGGCTTATAGTATATCTGCATTTTATGCAAATGTCAAACACTTTATTCAGCACTGCAGCAAATTTTTAATAAAAAGTCCATCTGTCAAAACATGCTGATTTAGTTTATGTTTCTTCATGCTAATTCGTATCACCAATCACAATTGTACAAGTACTGCCATGCTTATCCCAATCTGTAAGGCACTTGTTGCAATAGTAGGATATCTGGTAGCCACTCTCATTTCCATCTTTAGCTATTGCAAAATATCCTTCTTTCATCTTAACCTTCGTCCCATCAGGATAAGTAATCTCCGTCAAACGCCAATTATCCGGTCGATCCATATCTGTAGTCAGAATATCCGGATTATATTCTCCGGTCGATATGTAATCCGCCTGTATTACTGTATAATACGACCTAAGATTTGCCCAGTCTGCAGCTACTCTTGCCTTATGCATGTATGATATATATGTAGGCGCAATCACACCGACAAGTACTGCCATAATAGCAACCACAACCAAAAGCTCAATCAGTGAAAACCCATCATTAGTACTTTTATTTTTCATCTGTCTGGTTAATGAATTATATAATCTTACCATATACTTCATCTCCTTTTGCCACACTTATGTCTTTCCTTAACTTCATCCCAGATTGCCGCCTTACGCAAAGCCTCCTCCACCATATCATCCAGCTTAGCTTTGCCTTTGACGCCATGTGTTCGAGGTCCGAAAGCAATATTATCATACACACTCATCGGAAAAGGATTCGGCTTTTGAAAAACCATGCCCACACGTTTACGCAGCAAATTAACATCGTCATTGGCATAAATGTCATCATTGTCCAGCAAAACCCTGCCTGTAATACGGCAGCCTTCGATAAGATCGTTCATTCTATTCAAAGATTTCAGCAGTGTTGATTTGCCACAGCCAGAAGGACCTATAAATGCAGTAATCTCTTTTTCCGGTATCCGCATATTGATATTTTTTAGCGCATGGAATTCACTGTAATATAAATCCAAAGTTTCAATAGCTATTTTCGTATCCATATTATTTTCCCTTCATCAATTGTTTTGCCAGTCTGCTCGACAGAGCGTTGATAGCAACAACGATCACAACTAAAATTACAGCCGTCGCATAAGCCTGTTTCATGTACAAACCCTCGCTGGCCAGCACATACATATGTACTGCCAGAGTTCGTCCTGACGACAGCACCCCGTCAGGAAGTGCCGCCACCGTACCGGCTGTATAAATAAGCGCTGCCGTTTCGCCTACGATTCTGCCAATGGAAAGAATAACGCCCGCCAGAATACCGGGAACCGCTGAAGGCAGAACTACGGCAAAAACGGTCCGCAGCTTGCCTGCCCCTAAGCCATAACTGCCTTCACGGTAGCTGTCAGGGATAGCTTTTAATGCTTCTTCTGTCGTGCGCATGATAAGAGGTAAAATCATGATCGCAACAGTACAGGCGCCGGCAAGTAAGGAATAGCCCCATTTCAAATAAGTAACGAAGAACAGCATACCAAACAAACCATATACAATCGAAGGGATACCGGCAAGAGTATCAGCAGTTACACGTACCAAGCTTACCAGCCTGTTGCCGCGGCTGGCATATTCGACCAGATAGACCGCCGCAAATATACCAAGCGGAGTCGCAATAGCCAGCGCCATTATTACCATCAGCACTGTATCAACCAAAGCAGGAAACAGAGAAACATTTTCTGAATTATACTGCAAAGCAAACAAACCTGTTTCTATATTTGGCAGCCCCTGCCACAAAATATACCCCAGTAAAAAACTCAACACCATGAAAGTAATCAGCGCTGCAGCAATCACACAGCCCAGTAAAAACAACGACAGCGGATCGCGTCCGCATTCATGCAGCTTACGGTTAAGCTGCGCTTTTAAACCCGTCATTGCTGCACCACCTTACCTTTCAGGTACGAAAAAGTCAAATTAATAATCAGGATAAATACAAACAGAACAACAGCCGTTGCAATCAACGCATCACGGTGCAGATCCGCAGCATATCCCATTTCAATGACAATATTTGTTGTCATCGTGCGCACGCCTTCTAAAATACCTATAGGCATTCTGGCCTGATTGCCTGCGACCATAATTACAGCCATCGTCTCGCCGACGGCCCGTCCCATTCCCAGAATGATCGCCGCCATAATCCCCGACTTGGCAGCCGGCACGACTGTAAAAAATACACTGCGGACATGCCCTGCTCCTAAAGCCAGAGCCCCTTCATAATAACTGTCAGGCACCGCACGCAGCGCGGCTTCAGCGACGCTGATCAGTGTCGGCAAAATCATCATGCCTAAAAGCAGTGAAGCCGTAAGCATACTGCTGCCGGTACCGCCGATATGTTCACGGATAAACGGGACCATCACTACCAGTCCGAAAAAACCATAGACAACTGAAGGAATACCAGCCAGCAATTCTACAGAAGGCTTCAGCACATTGTATATTTTCTCAGGACAGAAACGCGCCATAAAGACAGCCGTCAAAATCCCGACCGGAACTCCAACGACGATCGCTCCCAGCGTAACGTACAAGCTGCCCAGGATCATCGGCAGAATGCCGTAGACATCGTTGGCAGGACGCCATCTTTCTCCTAAGAAAAAATCTGCAGCGCCGATTTTGCCGATAGTCGGCAGCCCGTTGGCAAACAAAAACAGACAAATCATAGCTACTGTAGCGATAGAGGCACACGCCGCCAGCAGAAAAACAAACTTCATTATTTCTTCTTTCCGCTTCTCCATACTCCCTCACATTATACAGGCGGCTGCCCCTAGAGGCAGCCGTTAGTTTACAGTGTTCAGTTTTATCTGCTTACAGTTTATTCCATTCAGTAATCTTGCCGGTAAAGATCGCTTCGACCTGTTCTTTTTTCAGATCGCCGACTTTATTATCTTTATTTACGATTACCGCAATACCGTCAGTAGCGATAACAGTTGCTTTTAAGCCCTGTTCCAGCTCGCTCTTCTTCAAGTCGCGTGAAGCCATACCAATGTCACATATACCGCTGACAGCAGATTTAACGCCGGTAGTGGAATCACTGCTCTGGATCTCGATATTAGCAGCCGGATTGATTTTCATATACGCTTCTTTCAGTTTCTCCATTGCCGGAGTTATGGAAGACGAACCTGCTACAACTACTTTACCTGCCGGTTTGGTTCCTTTATAAGGCGCAGCTTTGTCATCGCCGATGCAGCCGGCCTTAGCTACTACCTCCTGGCCTTCTTTTGACATAATGAAAGCAACGAAATCCTGGGCAACTTCGCTCAAACCATCTTTCGTACAGATATTGAACGGACGGGCGATTTTATAAGCACCGCTTTTTACATTGGCTGCACTTGCTTCTGCACCATCGATTTTCAGCGCTTTTACTGTATCATTTAAAGAGCCCAGTGAAATGTAGCCGATAGCGTCTTTATTACCGGCGACAGTAGTCATCATGACCGAAGTATTA
>OGOD01000604.1_pt1 | contig 29529 bp, 27 predicted proteins | sample 1573631 | NCBI WGS metagenome assembly OGOD01 (sample SAMEA2581895, study PRJEB24529) | metagenome | biome: Human gut stool | place: China | collected 2011
TCCGCAACAGCGGGACTTTTCTTTGCTACTTTCTTTTGGTCACAAAAGAAAGTAGGAGTTCCCGGGAGGCAGCCGTCCCCGGGCAATATACCAAAAAAGGCGAACTCGGAACATCCCCAAATTCGCCTTTTTAATGTTATAACGTCCGAATTACTCCACAGAGATCATGTAGTAGTACACGGGCTGGCCACCGCTGATGTGGCTGACCTCGACACTGCCGCCGCACTTGGCGCGCACCAGATCGGTCGTCTTTTCGGCGTCCTCGTCGCTGACGTCGCAGCCGGAAATGACCGTGATGAACTGGGTGTCCTTCTTCTTCATGGAGCGGGCCAGACGATAGGTCATCTTGACCAGGTCGGTGCCGGTGGCAACGATTTTGCCGTTCTCCAGCGCCATGATCTCGCCCTTCTTGATGGGCTTTCCGTCAAACTCGCTGTCGCGGGCGGCATAGGTGATCAGACCCGTGCTGACGCGGTCCGCCGCCTGCATCATGGCAACGGCGTTCTCCTCCGGCTTCAGGTCGGGGTCAAAGTTCAGCATGGCGGTCATGCCCTGGGGCACGGTGCGGGTGGGCAGCACGATGACCTTGCGGTCCGCGAGCTTCTGCGCCTGCTCGGACGCCATGATGATGTTTTTGTTGTTGGGCAGAACGAGCACGGTCTTGGCGGGCACGCTCTGGATGGCGGCGAGGATGTCCTCGGTGGAGGGGTTCATCGTCTGGCCGCCGCTGACAACCGCGTCCACGCCCAGGTCGCTGAACACAGCCTTCAGGCCCTCGCCCGCGGCCACGGCCACAAAGCCGTACTCGCGCTCGGGGTCAACGGCGGCGTAGGTGAACTCGCTGTCCTTCTTCTCCTCGGCCTCGGCCTGCTTCTCCAGACCCTTCGCCTGCTTCTGGCGGGCGAGGAACTGCTCGTGCATGTTTTCAATTTTAAAATTGGTCAGGTAGCCGTACTTGATGGCCTCACTCAGCATCATGCCGGGGTCGGAGGTGTGGACATGGCAGTTGGCAACGTCGTCGTCCTCGATCACAACAACGGAGTCACCGTTGGACTCAAGGAAGGCGCGCAGGCGGGTAACGCTGGCATCGGCATCCTTGTGCAGCAGGAACTGGGTGCAGTAGCCGTTTTTGATGTCCTCGACCTTCATCAGGTCGTCGGCAAAAACGCCCTTGCCTGCGGCTTCGCTGGATACCTTGGGCTTGGCGGCGACCTCGGCACCGGCGATGATCTCGCCGCCGTCGAACACCTGCTTCATGCCCTCAAAGATCAGCATGATGCCCTGGCCGCCGGCGTCCACGACACCGGCCTTTTTCAGCACGGGCAGCAGGTTCGGGGTGTCGTCCAGCGCGGCCTGACCGGCTTGCAACGTGGCGTCCCACATGGCAGGAACGTCCAGCTCGGTGCACTCGGCGGCCTTCTCGGCAGCCAGACGGGAGACGGTCAGGATCGTGCCCTCGGTGGGCTTCATGACGGCCTTGTAGGCGGCCTCGACGCCCTGCTGCAAGGCGGCAGCCAGGTCAGCGGAGGATGCCTCGGTCTTGTCCTTCAGCGCCTTGGAGAAGCCGCGGAACAAAAGGCTCGTGATAACGCCGGAGTTGCCGCGGGCGCCGCGTAGCATGGCGGAGGCAGCGGTCTTGCTGGCCTCGGCCACGGTGCAGCTGTCGGGCATGGCCTCAAGCTCGGCGCGGGCGGCACCGATGGTCATGCTCATGTTCGTGCCGGTATCACCGTCCGGAACGGGGAAAACGTTCAGCTCATCCACGCGGGTGCGCTGGTTGGCAATGTTGTTGGCGCCGGAAAGAATGGCGTCGCGCAGGGTCTGGCCAGTAATCATGGTTTCGTTACACCTCATATTTTTTGGGTAAAACAGTCTTTAGTCGGCAATGACGTCGTCCACGTAGACATCGATGCGGGCGACCTTTAAGCCGGTGGCAAGTTCAACTTCGTCCTTGACGCGGTGGGTGATGCTTTGGGTGATGGTCGAGATGTTCAGACCGAACCCGACCTTGATATGCAGGGCGATGACCAGCTTGCCGCCCTCCTGCGTGACGGTGACGCCCTTCGGCGGCAGGCTGCCGGTGCGCAGGGCGCTGCGCACAACGCTTTCAGCCGGGGCCTGACCCATGGCGGCAATGCCGTAGCACTGCTTGGCGGCCTGCTCCACCAGGCCGGAGAAGTAGTCATTCGTCAGCGAAATATGTCCATAGGGATTGACCTTGGTGATCATCTGCGATCCTCCTTTTCAGGGTTAGCTGCGGCTAAGCCCGCAGCTGCACTATATGAATCTTTAGCTATTATACACCATTTTTCCCCGCTTGAACAGGGCATTTCGGAGAAATTTATTTTGCCGCGTGGATTTAACATTCCATTCACAAAGTTTACAGCGCAAGAGTATATACTGTTTACAGAAGTATGACAATCTTACCAAAGGAGCTCGGTTTAAACCATGAACCTTTTATTCTTTTTGACACCCAAGCAGGACGTCCTGTACATTTACGAGGATTTCACCCTGCGCCAGACGCTGGAAAAATGGTCCAACCAGCGCTACGCCACCATCCCTGTTCTGAAGCGCAACGGCGAGTATGTCGGCAGCATCACCGAGGGCGACATCCTCTGGGGCATGAAAAATCTGCACGGGCTGGACCTTGAAGCCAGCGAGGATGTGCCGATTTCCAGCTTCCCCCGCCGCCGTGATTACAAGGCCGTTACCGTGACCACCGACATGCCGACGCTTTTAAAGGCAGCCATCGAACAGAACTTTGTGCCGGTGGTGGATGACCGCAATGTGTTCATCGGCATGGTGCGCCGTACCGTGCTGCTGCGGGAGCTGTACGACAAATATACGACCCTGCCGACGGATAAGCGCTTCAAGGGCAGCCACCCGCCGATGTAAGGGCTTGCAATCCGCCGCGCGTTGCGGTATAATCAGCACAACGGACAGAGAGGTCGCACAGGACTTCTCTGTTTTATTTTTTACAGTGAGGTGTGAACGCTTGCGCCGGGGCTGGCGGCTATGGCCGTCTCGGAGGATGGACTGACGGAGGCCGTATGCCTGCCGGATAAAAGGTTCGTCTGGGCTGTGCAGTGGCACCCCGAATTTTCGTTCCGCGTGAATGAGGACAGCCGAAAGATTTTTAAGGCGTTTGTGGGTGCGTGTTAAAGGAAAAGCCTTCCCCCAAGGGGGAAGGTGGCGCGGAGCGCCGGATGAGGGGCAAGTTTGCCATTATTGTCCATAAATGGGTTGTCGTGGGAAGGCCGCCCCTCATCAGTCACCTTCGGTGACAGCTTCCCCCAAGGGGAGAAGCCAAAAAAATCCCTTCTGTGGTGTCACACCGCAGAAGGGATTTTCTTTTATTTTGCTTTTTCAGCGGCTTTTTTTGCTTTTCGCTTTTTGCGCTTGCGGGCGATGAACAAAATCACCAGCAGCAGTGCGGCTGCGGCGCCGCAAGCCGCCGCGAGCAGGGGCACCTTGCTGGCGGGCATCTGCACAGCGGCGAAGGCCGTCGTACCGGCGGGGGCGGTGCAGGTCAGATAGCTGCCGTCCACGCTTGTGTCGGCCTGCTGCCAGCCTGCGTCGGTCCTGACCCACAGCACGGTGTTCTCCGTCGTCTCCGGCGGCATATAGCGCAGCGTGTGGCCGGTGTCGGCGGGCAGCTCCAGGCCCCACGCCTCCACCAGCGTGCCGGGGGTATCGGGCGCGTCGTCCACCTCATAGAGCATCAGCTCGTCGGTGGTGTCGAAGCTGCCCTCCACCAGCACAAGGGAGCGTTCACCGCGCTTTTCCTGGCTCTGGCGGACCGTGTTTATATCGCTGTACTCGGCGTGGATCGTCGCGTCAAACGTCATGCCGGTCAGATCCACATCCTCCCAGCTGCCGTACTGGCCCTGGTGGTTGGGAACCGGCGGCAGCTGATCCGTCGGGAAGTCGCTGCCGTACGGGATGTGGTATTCCTGGACCAGCGAATCCTCGTCGGTCACAAAGCGGACACAGATGCTGCCGAAATCGCCGGGCAGATTTTCCTGTGCGACGAAATCCTCGTAGGCCAGCGGTTCGGCAATGTCCTGGTAGCTGACGCTGTCGATGCCCGCGACACCCCCGTCCACGAAGGTGTTGCCGGTCACGCTGCCGTCCAGCGGGTCGTCCACGATACCGGCAATCGCTCCGATCTGTTCGGCAGCGTTGTCGATCATGACCATGGCGCGGCAGTTTTCGATGGTGGCACCGCTGCCGACAATGCCGCCGACCTGCTTTGCACCGGACAGGCGGCCCTTGGCGCAGCTCTCGCGGATCGTGGACTTGCTGATACCGGCCACGCCGCCGACGCCGGTGGCGTCCTCGGCATCGAGGGTGCCAAAGCCCCTGCAGTCGATGACAGAGCCCATCTCGGCGTCGCCGACGATGCCGCCCGCGTTCTGCTTTTTGGCGCTGACCGTGCCGTAGTTTGTGCAGTCACGGGTGACGACGCGGGTCTTGAAGGTAAAGTTCAGCGACTCGCTGCCCGCGGTGGTGTAGTCGTCCTCGGGGTCCAGATCGTTCTCGCGGGCCATGGCACCGGTAATGCCGCCGGCGTTGAGGTCGGCATTGACCGTGCCGCTGTTGATGCAGTTCGTGACCTTGGCCTCGACGTCGTCATCGGTGTCGTCATCGGAAACGTCGTCCACGATGTCGTCTGCATCCCGGTTGACATTCTCGCTGGCACCGGACAGCGTCTGGCCGATCTTGTTGATCTGCTTCGAGATCGCCTTCACGTCGTTGATCAGCGCCTGGCTGTTGCTGCTGGCGTTGTTGTTCAGGCTGCTGACGATGTCGCCCATGCTGGTCAGGCTGCTGCTCAGATCATTGCGGCTGGCCGTGATGGCGTCGCGGTTCGTCAGCTCGACCTTTGGAATTTCGACGTCCACGGAGTCCGGCAATGCATCCGAAATGTCATTGAGCACATCCTTTGTGTCGGGCAGGTCGTCAAGACCCTCGGTGATGAGCGTATAGTTCGGGTCGATCGGATAGCGCTCGTCCGGCTTTGTGGCAGTGCCGTCGTCCTCGCTGACAACGGTGCTGTCAGCGGAATCGTCAACGGCTTCGGGGCCTGGCTGCCCGTGGGGGGTGCGGTCCGCCTCGCCGCCCTCTGCAGCGGGCTCCTGTGCGGGGGATGTCTCCTCACTCTGCGCCGCGGCGGGTTCCTGTGCGGGGGCAGTGTCCTGCACTGCCGTACTGCTTTCGTCAGGCGTGGAGAGGTCAGCACTCTGCGCGGGCTCCTCCGAGGGGGACAGCGTGTAATTCGGATCGACAGGGTCGGTGTCAGACGGAGGCGTCGCTTCGCTGTAGTCGATGACTGTGTCCGAGCCCGCGGCATTGTCTCCGTCGTCCGCGCCGGGCAGGTTGGTATTCTTGAGGTCCTGCTTGAACTGACTCAAGTCGGTCTTGACGGTCTGGGAACCGATGGACACGCCGTTTTGGGCCTGCTTCAGCAGATTCTCAATGGCATTGCGGGAGCTGGTCACGTTGTTCTTCAGCGCTTCGAGCTGGTTGGAAAGGTCGCTGCTGGCGGCGCTGGCGTCATCGCAGGCGCGGTTGACCAGCGTCTGCAGCGTGCTCATCTCGTCGGAAAGCTCCTGCAGCGTGTCCTTTGTGTATTCCAGCGTGCTGCTCGGCTCCATCTGGCCGACGATGCCGCCGCCCTCCTTGCGGGCGTAGACAGTGCCGTAGTTGACGCAGCCCTCAATGTAGCCGGTCTGGCTGCCCGCGATGCCGCCGACGTTGTAGCCCATGTGCTGGTAGCCCACGGTGCCGCGGTTCATGCAGGCGCGGATGACACCGCCGGACTGGCCCGCAATGCCGCCGATGTCGGTGATGTCGGCGACGTTCTCGGTGCCGATCAGGTCGTTCAGCGTCAGCGAAGAAAGGTCGATGTCGTTCTGCTCCACCGTCGTGTTGACGCTGGAGGTGTTCGTGCAGTTGGCAATGATGCCGTGATTTTCACCGGCGATGCCGCCGATGAAGTGCGCACCGTAGACACTGCCCGTGGTCGTGCAGCTTTCGATGACACCGGCGGCCAGATTTGTGCCCGCGATGCCGCCGACAACGGACGCGCCGGAGGACACGCCCTCAAAGCGGCAGTTGTGCAGCGTACCGGCGTTGCTGCCCGCAATGCCGCCCACGGTGGAGCGGCTGCCGGTGGGCAGCGAGCGGCCCCGGATGACGAGGTCGCGGACGTTGGCCCCCTGCTGCACATAGCGGAAGAAGCCGATGACTGAGCCGTCATCTACAAGGCTCAGGCCGGAGATCGTGTGGCCCTGCCCCTCAAATACGCCGCTGAAGGACGGGATGCCCGCAAAGCCGCTGCCGGTCAGTTCCAGATCGGCGTCCAGATAGACGGTGCGGTTTTTGCTCCAGCTGTCCAGGCGGCAGGAATCGGCCAGCTGCAAAAGGTCATCGACGGTGCCGATGTGGAAGGTCTCCTTTTCGGCAGTGTCGGCGGTCTCGCTCTCCCCTTCCGCAAAAACGGGCAGGGTCAGCGCCAGCACAAGGCAGAGCGCCAGCAGCGCAGCCCAGAGGCGGCGCGTCAGGTCAGAAATGCGGTTCATTCAGCGTCGCCTCCCTTCGTGTCAGTGTCGGGCGTATCGGGTGTGCCTGGTTCGGGGGCACCGTCCTCGGATTCGTGGATGTTCTTCTCCGACAGGTACATGTCGGGCTTGTCAACGGTAAATTCGGTGCCGGTGGCAATGTTCGCACTGAACTGGCCGTGCAGCACGCCCTTGATGTCAGCATCTACGACGCCGTTGATGTAGCCGCGCACGCGGCCATTGATGTGCATTGTGCCGCTGGCCGTGTGGGCCATACCGGCAACGCCCTTCATCTCAAAGCTCGTGCGCTCGATGATGGTGTCGCCCAGGATCAGGATCTGCGGCAGGACGAACAGAACCAGAACGATGGAAACGATCGTGCCGCGGCCCAGGCAGGTACCGATGGCGGAGATAACGGGGTTCGTGGTCAGCACGCTGATCAGGATACCGGCGGATGCCAGAATCGAGCCGGAGGTGAAGATGGTCGGGAACGACTCGTTCAGGGCTGCGACGATGGCCTCCCGCGGGCGCATGACCTTCTTCAGGTCGGTGTAGTGGCTGGAGATAACGATGGCGTAGTCGATGTTTGCACCCATCTGAATGGAGTTGACGATCAGGTAGCCGAGGAAGTACAGCGGGGTGTGCTGCAGGTACGGCACCGAGAAGTTGATCCAGATACTGCCCTGAATGACGATGATCAGCAGCACGGGCAGACCCGCTGACTTGAATGTGAACAGCAGGACCAGGATAACGAACAGCGCGGACAGCACACTGATCAGCAGGTTATCCTCGCCGAAGGAGCTGGACAGGTCCATGGCGCTCGTCGTATTGCCGACAACGTAGAACGAATCGGTGGCGTAGTATTTGCCGATGATGTCGTGCATCTTGTTGACGAAGGCGAACGTCTCGTCGGTCTCCTCGGGCAGGTTCAGATAGACGACCATACGGCTGTAATCATCGCTCTGCAGCTGCTTCTGGGCTTCATCGAGCTGGTCGAACAGGTCGTCCAGCGTGTCCTGCACATCACCCGAGAGAGTGATGTTGCCGTCGTGCATCTCCTGTTCCAGGAACCTGAACATGTCGTAGATCGGCACTTTATAATCGTCCAGGCCGTTGATGATCTCGCCGTACTCGTCATGGTCGACGGCGTAGGCGCCGTACAGTGCCTTGGCAACCTCGTAGTCGAGGTTGGCCATCTCGGCCAGCTGGCGCGGGGTCACAGCGTCGGTCAGCATATAGCCGTCCATCGCTTCAATGTTGGCCAGACCCATCGTGGATTTGACCTCGGCGCAGGCGTCCAGCTCGTCGAGGATCCTGCCCTCGGACTCATAGTCGCCCGACGGCACAATGACGGCCACCATGTTGCTGGAACCGAAGGTGTTTTTGATTTTCTGGTAGGCGATCTGGCGCTCGCTCTGCTTGGCGGTGACCAGGTCAGTGTAGGTGTAGCAGTAGGGGCACAGGTTGGCAAAGACCGCCGCCGCCACGATGATGACGCCGAAGATCGGCGGGATGATAAAGCGGGTCTTGATGTCGAACTTGCCGACGGCGGTGATCTTGGGAATCAGGTTTTTGTGGCGGGTCTTGTCGATCAGCTTGCTGAACAGCACCAGCAGGCCGGGCATCAGCGTAAAGACACAGAGCATACTGAACAGGATAGCCTTGATCAGGACCGTAGCCAGGTCGCGGCCAATGCCGAAGTGCATGAACGCCAGCGCGGCCAGGCCGCTGATCGTCGTGAGCGAGGAGGAAGAAATCTCCGGGATAGCCTTGGAAAGCGCGGCAATGCAGGCCTCGCGGGTGGGCAGCGTCTCATGCTCATCACTGAAACGGTGGCACAGAATGATGGCGTAGTCGATGGCCAGCGCCAGCTGCAGTATGACGGTGACTGAGTTGGAGATGAAGCTGATCGTGCCGCACAGGAAGTTTGTGCCCATGTTCAGCAGCGCCGCCGCGCCGAAGGTCATGATGAGGACCGGGACCTCGGCATAGGAGCGGGAGGTCAGCGTCAGCACGACGACGATGATGATGGCCGCAATGATGACGATGACGACCATTTCCGATTGCAGGTCCGCGGAGGAATCGTAGCCGACCTCGGAATAGATCGAGGTGTCGTAGCTGCCCTCAAGCTCGTCGCGGATCTCCTGCAGGGCGTTCTCGGCGCGCTCGTCCCCTACTTCTGCGTCAAAGCTGACGGAGAACAGCGCCGACGCATTCGTGTAATGCTCGTCGGTGTCGTCAAATTCGACGGTGGTGACACCCTCGATGTCCTCAAGCCGGGACTGTATGTCCAGCGCAGTATCGTAGGTGATGTTGGACACCATGACGTTGGCCGTGCCGTAGGTGACGAAGTTGTCATTCATCACGGTCAGGCCCTGGCGGGTCTCGGTGGTTTCGGGCAAATAGGTCGTGATGTCGTCCTCGACCTTGACCCAGCCCGTGGCGATGGCACTGAAAATCAGCGCAAATATGTATAACAGGAAGAACAGGTTGCGTTTATCAACGATAAACGAAGCCAGCTTTTCCATCCCGCCGCCTTTTGGCTTTTCGTTCTCCAAGAGTATACAGCCTCGCTTTCCCATTTTATTCGATACAAAAAGGATACATCAATATTATACGAAATGCAAGGCCCATGCAACACGGTCAAATTCAGAGGAATGTACAAAGAAGCGAGGAAGTTTTTGTTAAGGTACACAAAAAAACACCGTGCGGTGTTAAACCACACGGTGTTGAAAGCTATTTGGTAAGCTAAATTACTTCAGCTCGACCTTAGCGCCGACCTCGGCCAGCTTCTTCTGGATGTCCTCGGCGTCAGCCTTGGAAGCCTGCTCCTTCAGCTTGGCGTTCGGGGTCTCAACCAGCTTCTTGGCCTCCATCAGGGAAGCGCCGGTCAGCTCCTTAACGGTCTTGATGACCTGCATCTTGTTGGCGCCAACGTCAGCCAGGATGACGTCAAACTCGGTCTTCTCCTCCTCAGCGGGAGCAGCAGCGCCGGCGGCAGCGGGAGCGGCAGCAGCAACAGCAGAAACGCCGAACTCCTCGCAGATGGTGTCAACGAGCTCTTTCAGCTCCAGAACAGTCATAGTCTTGACAGACTCGACAATGGCAGTGATCTTCTCAGAAGCCATGGTAGTTACCTCCATAAATTTTATAGTTTTAAGCGGCGCGGTTTGTATTCACGGAGCGCTGCGCCGGTGCGCTCAACCTGCTAAACCTAAACTCAGGCAGCAGTCTCGTCCTGCTTGTCGACGATACCCTGCAGGGCAACAGCCAGACCGCCAACGATACCGTTGAGGGAGCCAGCCAGCATGGAGAGCAGGCCTTCGCGGTTGGGCATGGTAGACAGGCTCTTGATACCTGCAGCGTCCATGACCTGACCATCGCAGAAGCCGCCCTTGACGACGAAGCGCTTGGACTTGTCGGCGTCAGCAAACTTGCACAGGATGCGAGCAGCAGCAGCCGGATCCTCCGGAGACAGAGCGATAGCCGTGTCACCCTTGAAGTACTCGGTCAGACCCTCGTACTGGGTGCCCTTGACGGCCAGGCGCAGCATGGTGTTCTTGACGACCATGTAGTGCACGCCAGCCTCACGCAGCTCCTTACGCAGCTTGGTGTCATCAGCAACGCTGATGCCGTTGTAAGCAACGACAACACCGGCCAGAGAGCCTGCGATCTTCTCGTTCAGATCAGCAACAAGAGCCTTCTTAGCTTCCAGAATCTTTGCACTGGGCATTTGAAATTCACCTCATTCCACTTACAGATTGGTTTCGGTAAGCGGCTTTTTATGTGATATATAGAAAAAAGCCCCTTCCCGTCGCCGGGAAAGGGCTTGAAAGCATTGCAATCAAACGCACGTTTCTCGGCAGGTGGGTAAAACCCGTTATGCCTTGCGGCACCTGCTGTCTCAAAAACAGCTTAATTAGTATAGCACGCGAACGTGCGTTTGTCAAGCGTTTTTCAGCTCAAAGCTGAAAAACTTATACGCCGTACTTATTGGTAGCAACGCGGACGCCGGGGCCCATGGTGGTGGCGATGGTAGCGCTCTTGAAGTACTGGCCCTTGGCAGCGGCGGGCTTAGCCTTGGCGATGGCATCCAGGACGGTGTCCAGGTTGGTCATCAGCTTCTCGGCGCCGAAAGAGGCCTTGCCGATGGGCACATGGATGATGTTCTGCTTGTCCAGACGGTACTCGATCTTACCGGCCTTAGCGTCGGTAACAGCCTTGCCGACGTCGGGGGTAACGGTGCCGGCCTTCGGGTTGGGCATCAGACCACGGGGGCCCAGGACCTTACCGAGACGGCCAACGCGGCCCATCATGTCGGGGGTGGTGACCAGAACGTCGAAGTCCAGGTAGCCGCCGGCGATCTTGGCGATCAGATCGTCATCACCGACCTCCTGCGCACCGGCAGCCTCAGCGGCCTTGGCGGCGTCGCCCTTGGCGATGGCGATAACGCGGACGTTCTTACCGGTGCCGTTGGGCAGGACAACAGCGCCGCGGACCTGCTGGTCGGCGTGACGGCTGTCAACGCCCAGGCGGACGTGCAGCTCAACGGTCTCGTCGAACTTAGCGGTAGCGGTCTTGCAGCACAGCTCCAGGGCCTCGTTGGGATCGTAAGTCTTGTTATTCTCGATCAGCTTAGCAGCGTCGATATACTTCTTGCCGTGTTTCATTGCGTATTACCCTCCTATTCAGCCCTCAACGGTAACGCCCATGCTGCGGGCGGTGCCCTTGATCATGCTGACAGCGGCCTCCAGGGAAGCAGCGTTCAGGTCGGGCATCTTGGTCTTGGCGATCTCCTCGGCCTGAGCCAGCGTGATGGAGCCAACCTTGTTCTTGTTGGGCACGCCGGAAGCAGTGTCGATGCCGGCAGCCTTCTTGATCAGAACGGGCGCCGGAGGAGTCTTGGTGATGAAGGAGAAGGAGCGGTCAGCGTAGACCGTGATGACGACGGGGATGATCATGCCCATCTGGTTCTTGGTACGCTCGTTGAACTCCTTGGTGAACGCCATGATGTTGACGCCCTTCTGACCCAGAGCAGGACCAACAGGGGGAGCCGGAGTTGCCTTGCCGGCGGGGATTTGCAGCTTGATGTAGCCAGTGATTTTCTGTGCCATAATACTTGCACCTCCAAATTTTGTGGTGAGTTGCGGCCTGCGGTGCAGACCTCCCACGGGCGCACGACCTCCGCGCGCCCTATAAAAACCGTACCCCGGGCACTGGCCCGTTCGCGGTCTTTACCGGAAACTAGGGTGTTCTGAGAAAAACTCAGAACAGCTTGACCTGATGCAGCTCCAGCTCTGCCGGAAGCTCGCGGCCAAACATGGTGATCCTTACGCGCACCTTGCGCGCAGGAATGTCGATCTCGTCGACGGTGCCGACGGAGCCTTCCATCGGACCGGCGGTGATCTCAACCGTATCACCGACCTTGTACTCGACCTCAAGGTCAACGGTGGTTTCGACGCCCATCTTGGCAACCTCCGCCTCGGTCAGGGGCTCGGGCTTGGACTCCGGGCCGACAAAGCCGGTGCAGCCGCGCGTGTTGCGCACGATGTACCAGGTGTTGTCGTTCATGACCATTTTGATAAAGACGTAGCCGGGGTAGAGCTTCGACTGAACCTCTTTCTCGCCGGTCTTGTTGCCGCGCTTGTCAAAAACTTCTTCAATGCGGGTCTCGGTGGGAACCTTGACGTCGCAGATCAGATCCTGCAGGTGGCGGTTCTCCACCATCGTCATCAGATCGGTTGCGACCTTGTTCTCATAGCCGGAATAGGTATGTGCCACATACCAATTTGCTTGCTCAGCCATTGTCTTTGCCTCCGCTCAACGCGCTCAGGCGCCGATCAACAGGTGGATGGCGCCGCCAAAGATGAGGTCCAGCAGGATCAGCACGACAGCTGCGACCAGCACGACCGCGATAACGGTGATCGTATTGGTTTTGACGTCGTTCTTGCTGGGCCACACGACCTTTTTCAGCTCGCTCTTCGTATCTTTGAAATACTTGCCGATCCCTTTGAAAAAGTTCTTGACCTTGTCGAAGAAGGAGACCTTCTTCTTGCCGTCGTTCTTTTTGGGCTTGTCGCTTTGAGTCTGGGCTGCAGCGGTGGCTGCTTTATTGTCTGCCATCTCTAAGCTCCTATCCTCACTTGGTTTCGCGGTGAAGGGTATGCTTCTTGCAGAAACGGCAATACTTCTTCATCTCAAGACGGTCCGGAGAGTTCTTCTTGTTCTTCTCCTTGTTGTAGTTGCGCTGCTTGCACTCCGTGCAGGCCAGGGTGATCTTGACAGTCATTGTTCGGCACCTCCATTATCGGTTAATAAGCCTCCCTCGCGCTTGCAGGCGCCCTTGAAAAAGGGCATAAAAAATAAACCCGCAAAAGAGGTGCTATCATAATAACACGACTGCGGGTCTACGTCAAGCGGTTTTGCAAAAATTCTTGTAAAATTTTGACGGCCTTGCGCCGAACGCAGAAGCGGAAGCTCCGCGGGCGGGCATAGCCGCGGTCCCCGTCACAGCAGGAGGGCGCAAACGGCTGCCATCCCCTCCTCCGTCAGCTGCACGCCGCCCCGGGCAGCGGCCACGGCGGCGGTGGTGTAGTCAATCGTCAGGGCGGTGCGGGCACTTAAATAGGCCAGTGTCTCGCCCAGGGCGTTCAGGTCTGCGGCCAGCAGGTCGGTCAGCAGCCGGGCACTGCGGCTGCGCAGACCGTCGGGCAGACCGGCCAGCAACGCCGGGTCCTGCCGCAGGAACGCCGCCCAGACGGCGGCGCGGGCCATGCAGCCCTCCCCTGCCCCGGGCAGCGCCGCCTGCAATTGGGCGATCAGCTCCGTCGCCTGCGCGGCGGTACACACGGCGATGGGGTCCTCACCGTAGCCCAGGCGCGTGCGTGCGGCGGCATCCAGCAGCGATGCCGTGTCGATGCGTGCCGAGGCTGTGCGGCCCGCGCAGTCCGCCCAGGTGGCGGGCGTAGCCGCGATATAGTGCAGCGCCGGGGCGGCGGTCTCCCCCGTAGCCACTGTGCCGACGAGCAGCTGTGCGGCCCGCCCGGCCCCGGCAGACAGCGCACACTCCGCCAGCGTTGTTGTGCCCGAGGGTGCGCTGACGCGCAGCGAACCCGGCAGTGCGCAGAGTGTGACCGTCTGCTGCGGGCCGTCCGCACGGGCCAGCACAAAGGCGGGCTCCTCCTGCTGGACGACGAGCAGCAGCGTATACACGCCCTGCGCACCCGGCTCGATGTGCAGCGTACTGTCCGCCGCTGACGCCTGGCGCAGGAGCTGCTGCTTCTGGTATTGGTCGGTGAAGAACGCGACGGTCAGCACCATCGGCAGCAGCAGAAGCAGCGTCAGCCCGAGGCTGTACCAGAAAATTCCGCGGTTGGAACGCATAACCCACACTCCCCCAGCAAAGACTATGCCTACAGTGTAGGCCGCAAGGGCCGCGCTTATACACTATTATAAAGGAGTGTCTGGTATGTTTGATGAATTTGGACCCCGCGGTGCCGAGGATGAGCGCGAAGGCTTCTGGACCGATTTGAGCGAGGTGCCCGACGAGCAGTACCGCGACGAGGATGAGCCGAAGCAGACGCAGGAGGTCATTGTCCCACCCGCGCAGGAGCCGTATGGCCCGGGGATCGTGCCGCCGGAGGAGATCTAAAGTAAAAAGGCTTCCCCCGCGGGGGAAGCTGTCGCCGCAGGCGACGGATGAGGGGCAAGCTTGCGGAGGCAGCCCGTACACGGGGAGACGTCGCAAGCTCGCCCCTCGTCCGGCCTTGGGCGGGGCCTCGGCCACCTTCCCCCACGGGGGAAGGCACGTACATTTATACCTTTTGATACACCAAAAACCGGAACCCGATCTCTGTCGTCAGGCGTTCACATTCCGCAAGCCGGGCTGCGCCGTCGGCGGGGGTGTTCCAGTAATAGGGCGTCATGGCGAACAAATCCTGCACACTCTGCCCTTCCAGCGTGATGACAGCGGTGGACTCAACGGCCTTCACAAACGCAAAGTCGTCGTATTCGGTCTGCCGGACCTCGTTTTCATACGGGCAGTCGTACAAAATCTCTTTCAGGCCGAACAGATGCCGCGCGGTGGGCACGGCGTAAACAAGATGCCCGCCCGGGCGCAGCATACGGGCAAACTCAGCCTCGGCCATGGGCGAGAAGATGTTCAAAAGCAGGTCGGCCCAGCCGTCGCGCACCGGCGCACAGAAGCTGCCGCCGACACAGAACGCCGCGTCGGGCACGAGCTTCGACGCCAGCCGCACGGCCTCCTTGGACAGGTCGAACGCCGCAATCTGAGGGCAGCCCAGCGCGTCATACAAATACTTATCGTAGCTGCCCTCGCCGCAGCCGGCGTCCACAATATGGTCGTGGGGCAGCGCGGCGCAAAGGGCGGCCAGCGTCGCCATCAGCGGGGCGTAGTGCCCTGCCGACAGGAACGCGCGGCGGGCGCGGACCATGGCCTTACCGTCGCCGGGGTCGGCGGCGTGCTTTTTCTGCATCGGCAGCAAGTAGGCGTAGCCTTCTTTGGCAAGGTCAAAGCTGTGGGCTCTGGCACAGCGCAGGCTGCGCCCGGCCAGCAACAGCGGCCCGCCGCATACGGGGCAGCGCAGAGCTGCCGCGGTGGCGGGGGTCATTCGGCAGCCTCGGCGGGCGTGGCCGTCTCGGGGGTGTCCGCTGCGTCCGATGCCTCGGGCGGCAGCGGCACAGTCATACCGCCGTGGGCTACGAGATAGTCCTCAAAATTTGCGAATTTCTGCTTCGGCGGGCGGCGGGAGATCAGATCGAGACCCGGCTGCTCCGGCGCGGTGCTGCGCGGGGCGCGGGCATTGCGGGGCGGACGCGGTGCCTTGGGCTGGTCGCGCAGCGGCTGGCTGGGCACCTGCGGGGCCGGGCGGGCATTGCGGCGCGGCGGCTGGGGCGCAGCAGGGCGTGCGCTCTGGGGCGCATTCTGGGGTGCAACCGGGCGCTGGGCCGGGGCATTCTGGCGCGGTGCCTGCTGGCTCTGCGGTTGGACGGGTCTGCCCTGCCCGCGGCGGGGGTGGCTGCCATTGGCGCGGGGCGCATTCTCGCTGCGCGGTGCCTTGGGGGCTGCGGGCGCAGCGGCCTGCGGGGCCGGCTTGCGCGGCTGTGCGGGGGCTTTCCCCTCACGCGCGGGCTGCTGCGCCTGCGGGGCGCTGCCATTGCCGGCAGGGCGACGACGGCGGCGACGGTGCGGTGCACCGTTCGGGGTTTGTGCAGCTTTTTCCATAATTCACCTGAATCCTGTTATACGCCGATGACACGGCATTCATTGTAATATCGTTTTTCCTCGGCATGGCCCATGCTGAAGGTCTTGCGGGGCAGCACGCCGCCCAGCACAACGCCCTTGAACAGGTCAGCCTTCGCAAAGTCGGGCAGCAGAATGGCCGTGGCTGGTTTGGCCGGGTCGGAGGCCAGCGCCAGCGCCGTGCTTTCGCCGTGGATGTAGTCCACGGTCACGCCGGGATGGGCGGGCAGGAAGTCCGCCAGAAATGCCTCCACACTGCCGACGGTCAGCGGCGCGGGAGGATTGGCCAGCGCGACGGCACTCTCGCCGTGGGCATCGGCCAGGCGCAGACGCTGGTCGGACATCGTCGTACTGCTCCCCTGCTGCTGGTCCCAGGCGTCGAGCGCGGCATACAGCTCCTTGGCACCGACGCCGAACACGACGCGGTGGATCGGCTCGATCTCAATGGCGGGGCTGTGGACGTTGCAGACCTCGGCCAGGCACCAGCGCGCCGGATGGGTCCTGCGCTGCTCCTCGCTCAGGGTGGGCTTCAGCTCCTCCCAGTAGGCCTTGGCGGTGGCCAGGCTGTGATTGCCGTCACCGACGGCCAGTACCATCGGCTGCTGCCCTTTGGCAGCGGGCCAGCGGCGGGCAAAGGCGGCAGGGTCGGCCAGCGCCGCCAGCGCGGCGTCGATCCCGGCGATCAGCGTGGGGTCCTCGACGGCCCAGCCGCGCAGATGCCCGCCGCCCAGCATCAGCTCACCGTCGTAGAGCGGCGGCAGCTGGTTCTTCATCAGTCCGATGGGCTCGATCAGCGTGCAGTCGGCGTCGTCGGCCAGCATCATGACGTGGGGCGTTTCCAGCGTCGCCCCGCGGCGGACCTTGAGGCGCGGCGGGATGCGCTCCACGACGGTGCTCTCGCTCGGGCGGATAGCGGGCTTGGAACCCTTCGCGTAGTCGTAGGCATCAAGATCGACAGCGCCGACAAGGCCCTGCCGGACCGTGCCGTCCATCTGGGTACGCTCAACATAAACGTAGCCATGTACTTTCCGGGTCAGAACGGATTTGCGGTACTCATCCATCGTACGGCGGATGCTCTCTAAGCGCTCGGCCTCCTGCGGGGTGCCTAAGTACGCCTCCGGCAGAACGATGTGCAGGGTGCTGGGCTTGCCGTCGGCCAGGTGCTCGGCGCGCTGCCAGTACTCCGGCTGGGAGGTGAACTGGTCAACGGCGATGCAGGCCCACGGGTCCAGCGGGACCCCGGCGGCGGGCAGTAAAATATCGGCTGCGGTAAAGCAGGCTTCGGACATAACAACGACCCCCTAACAGTTACAGAACAACGGTGTGGCCAACCAGAGCGTAGATCGCCAGCGACAGCACGCCGATGTAGATCATCGAGCTGGGCAGACCCTGGAAGATCGAGGAGATGGCCTTACTGCGCAGACGGCGGCGGCCCTCCCGAACGATAAAGACGGCAAAGACATAGCCCAGCCCGCTGCCCAGAGCGAACGCGACGCTTTGCAAAATCGTATAGTTCTGGTTCGCGCAGATGAGCATCGTGCCCAGCACGGCGGTGCTGCAGGTGGCAAGGCTGAGCTGGCTGCGGCAGCTGGCGCGCAGCTTGCGGGGCAGCACGCCCAGCAGCAGCCAGGCCACGGCCATGGCCGCGATGCCGCAGGTCAGGTAGACGATGGGCCGCAGGGCCGAAATGGGCAACCATGCGGGCAGATAATCACGCAGCCACGGGAAAAACAGGTCATGTGCGGCCCAGCCCGCAGGTGCGGACAGCGTGATGACCAGCAGCAGCGGCAGGCAGAAATCCCAGACCTGCGCGCGGTGGTCTGGCACGAGCTTCATCAGGCGGGTGACGCCCAGCGCGCGGGCCAGGATGACATTCTCCGCAAAGACGGCCAGCACCATATAGCTGATAAACTGCACAATACCGTTTAAAATCGGCTGCAGCTCAGTGCTTACGGTCAGCATACAGGCGGCGCACCTCCTCATGTTTATAATCGGTGTACAGGTTGGCAGCGGCGCACCAGATGGCGGCCAGGATACCCACGATGACAAAGCCGCCCGCGGGCAGTGCAGCCAGCGGCAGCAGCGCATTGTGCAGGATGACATTGCCAAAGACCGCGCCCGTGGCCAGCAGCTCACGCAGGCAGCCCACGATGAGCAGCACAACACACATGCCGAGTGCGTTGTTGAAGCCGTGGCGGAACGCATCCCTCACGGGTTCAAGGTCGGAGAACTCCATGCGCTTGACGATGGCGGGCTCCACGACCATGATCGGCAGGTAGATGCCCAGCAGCGTCAGGTCAGAGCCGAACAGTGCGTAGAGCAAAACATACGTAGGGATGTAGAGAAGCGCCGCAGAGTAGCAGTACACCACGGGGCGGAAGCGGTTCTTTGTCAGATGGCAGATGGCCACGGCCAGCACACGGGTGAAGGTGACCAAAATCAGCGAGGCGATACAGAGCATGAGCGCCCGCTGGCCGTCCAGCGCGGCACCGATGACCGGGGCCATGCCGAGGCCGCGCACAAGCACGGGGTTGGACAGCCAGATATGGTCGGCGCGGATGCGCTCGTTCAGGGCAGCCTCCGCCGCGGCGTAGGAGCGCGAGGCGCTGGCTTTTTTGGACTTCGGCGCAGGGGTCGGCTCCGGGTGGGCGGTGTGCTCTGCCGGGGCGGGCGCAGCCGGTGCCGCAGGGGCCGCCTTTTGTACCGGCGGCATGACCTGCGTGGGCTGCTGGGCGGGCTGTGCCGCGGGTGCAGGGGGCTGCACGGCATGGGCGGCAGGCTCGGCAGTTCTGCGCTTCGGGATCGAGATCGTGCGGGTCTCGTCAGCTGCTGCGGGTGTCTGGTTGCTGCGGGCAGCGGGAGTGGGCTGGGGTGCTGCGGACGGTGTGACCGCGGGACTCCTGCCGTACTCCCGGTCCCGGTAGCTGCGGAACCGATCCTCCTCGGCCTGGGCTTCCGCCTGGCGGGCGGCCTCGCGCTCAGCCTGGCGGCGCTGGACCTCCTCCAGCATGGCGCGGCGCTCCGCGGCGGTGTACCGCGGGCGGCTCGTCGGGATGATGCCGCCGCTGCGGGCGGCATCACTGCGCCCGGGCGCGGCCTGCTGCGGTGCGCCGGGCTGCTTTTCCGGTGCAGGGGCCGCCGGGGCGGCGGGCGCCTTGCCGGTCTGCATGGCGGCAAGGGCGGCCTCGATCTCGGCGCGGGAGGCGCCCTTCTCCGCCATGGCGCGGGCGACCTCGAGCATCTCCCTGGTGATGTGCGGGATAATTAAGGTCTCGGAGCGCTCCTCGCCCCGGCGCTTATTCGGGTTTTGTTGAATTGGCAAGGCGCTGCTCCTCCTCTCTCATAAAGCGGATGCGTTCGGTGCGGTGGCTGATGAGGTCGAGCCATTCGGGGATGGAGCTGACGATCAGCAGCGCACAGCAGGCCGCGCACTCATACGGGCTGAACACGCGGAACACATAGGTCATGATGCCCAGCGCCGCGCCGTAGATGATGCGGCTCATGCGGCGGTCCGGCATCGTGACCGGCTCACAGACCAGGAACAGGCCGGTGAACAGTGCCGTGCCGGACAGGACGACATATTTTTCCAGATAGAAGCGCTGGCGGATATATTCCCACGGCAGGCTGAAGGTCGGCAGCTCGTTCAGATTCGGGAAGAACCACGGCAGGCCGATGACAAAGATAAAGAACGGAATAACGACAGAAAGCTTGATGTGCCCGCGCACAAGCAGGAACAGCCCGCAGGCCATCACGACCAGCGCAGCGCTGGTGCCTATGGCGGCGGAGACGTTGCCGGTCAGCAGGTTCATCGTGCTGGCACTGGGCAGACCGCCATCCCGCAGAGTGGCGTTCATGCCCTCGACGAGAGTGGTGTTCACGCTGCCGAACAACGGCAGCTGCGTGCCGGGAATGGGGTACGAAAAGACGTCCTGCGGCCACGAGATACCGGCCACGACGACGCCGACGGCGGCGGGATGGAACGGATAGTGGCCCTCGCCGCCGAACGCCTCCTTGACGAGCACGGCGACGATGACGGCGGAAATGACGATGGGATACGAGATGCTGGCAGGCATCAGCAGCACGATGAGCGCGGCAAAGCACTCACTGGACGGCTCATGGGACTGGTAGCCCGTGCCGTGCAGCGGGGCCAAGGCACAGTCGCACAGGTAGGCGGTCAGCAGTGCGGCCAGCAGCAAAAGCACCGGGCGCGCACCGTAGTAATACCACGACATGCCGATCAGCGGGACTGTGCACCACAGCAGGTCACTGTAGTAGCTGTAGTTCGCGCTGCGTTCAACTTTTTTACGATTGGGCATAGGGAAAAAGCTCCTTTACTTGCTGTGCAGGACGTTTACCACAGCGGCAGGATCCATGGCATGGAACAGCGAACTTCCGGCCACGAGCCAGTCGACCCCGGCAGCGATGCACAGGGGGCCGGTCTCGGTGTTGATGCCGCCGTCCACCTCGATCAGGGTATCACAGCCGCGGCGGGTGCGCTCGGCACAGATGGCGGCAATGCGCGTGGGGGTGGTGGGGAGGAACTTCTGCCCGCCGAAACCGGGCTCCACGCTCATGACCAGGATCAGATCAACAACGCCCAGATACGGGAAAACAGCTTCCACCGGCGTGCCGGGACGGATGCTGATGCCGACCTGGCAGCCCGCAGCGCGGATAGCGGCGATGACCTCCTCTGCCGTGTCCGGCACAGCTTCGAGGTGGAAGGTGATGAGGCTGGCCCCTGCCCTGGCAAAGTCGGCGGCGTAGCGGGCCGGGTCACTGATCATCAGGTGGACATCGTAGTAGACGTCGGGCATAGCGGCATGCAGGCATTTCAGCACCGGCGCGCCGTAGCTGATATTGGGTACAAAGTGCCCGTCCATCACGTCAAAGTGCATCAGGTCGACACCGGCCTCCAACAGGCGGGTGCAGTCATGCTTCAGGTTGGCAAAATCAGCCGACAGGATCGATGCGGCAATTTTCGTCATAATGTATATACTCCCTTGATAGTCCCTCTTTGTTGTACGTAGTATGTGCAGTGCGCACATATAAAACTATTATAGCCCATTGCGCCCCAAAAAGCAAGAAGCCCGCAGACCGGGTGTCCCGGTTTGCGGGCTGGGGCAAAAGGGCTTCCCCTGAGGGGGAAGCTGTCACCGCAGGTGACTGATGAGGGGAGAGCTTACGGAGAAAGCCCGTAAACGGGCGGCTGCCGCAGGCTTGCCCCTCATCCGGCCTCGGGCGGGGCCTCGGCCACCTTCCCCCGAGGGGGAAGGCTTATTTCTTTTCACTGTGCCAATGATGCACGGTCTGCAGCTGGAACTCAAAGTCGCGGGCATCCTTGGCAAGCTGGCTCGAGAGGATGATACCCGAGATAAACAGCAGCAGCGCCGCCACCAGCACAAAGCAGCAGACGATCAAAGTCGGGAAGCGCGGCACAAGGCCGGTCCGGAAATACTCGCCCAGCACCGGGATCATAAAGCCGATGCCGAACACGGCCAGGATCGCGGCCAGAATGCCGAAAAAGCTGAACGGGCGGTAGTTCTTGAACAGCCGCGCAATCGTGCCCAATACTTTAAAGCCGTCGGAGTAGGTGTTCAGCTTGCTCTCCGACCCTTCCGGACGGTCACGGTAGTCAATGACAACGTTCTCGACCTGCATATTGCGCTGCAGGGCGTGGATCGTCATCTCGGTCTCGATCTCAAACCCGCGGGACAGCACGGGATAGGTCTTGACGAACTGGTAGCTGAACGCGCGGTAGCCGGTCATAATGTCCTTGATCTTGCCGCCAAACAAATGATTTGTGCAGAACCGCACCAGATCGTTGCCGAAGTTGTGGAACGGGCGCTTGTTCTGGGTGTAGTAGGTGCTGGACAGGCGGTCACCGACGACCATGTCGGCCTGACGCTCGGTCACGGCGGCGACCATCTCGGGCGCGGCCTCCGCGGGGTAGGTGTCATCGCCGTCCACAAGAATGTACGCCTCTGCGTCGATCTCGCGGAACATGCGGCGCATGACATTGCCCTTGCCCTGCTGATACTCATGGCGGACAACGGCCCCGGCTCCGGCGGCCAGCTCGGCAGTGCCGTCGGTGGAATTGTTGTCGTAGACGTAGACGGTGGCGTCGGGCAGGACGCGGCGGAAATCCGAGACGACCTTCTCGACAGTCTTGGACTCGTTGTAGCAGGGGATCAGAACGGCGATTTTATCCATAATAACAGGACCTCCGGGCGGATTTTACATCCAGAATTGAACAAGGCGGCTGACGGTGTAGTAAAGGGAAGGATTCATGCCCTGCAGATACGGCTCCATGGCGAAGAGCGTGCAGAAGCGGTAGACGGCGGTATATGCCACAGCGGCGGCCATGACGGTGCGCAGTGCGGGCAGCGCCGCAGCGGCAGTGCCCTCCCCCAGCGCTGCGCGGCGGGAGAGCGCACCCTCGGCGCAGAACCAGCACAGCGCCGCGCCAAGCAGCAACACGGGACTGTAATCCATCAAATAGCGGTAGAGCACCCCGGCCATCTCGCAGTCAACAACGGTCATGACGACCATGACGGCCGGGCTGCCGTAGACCACACAGGCGGCGACACGGCGGCGGTGCAGACAGCGGCGGAACGCGGGAAGCAGCGGCAGCGCCAGCACCCACAGGTACGGCGTGGCGGCCAGAATGCCGCCCGTGAACTTCTCGCTGATCGTGCGGATGACGGCGTTCGTCTGGACGTCGGTCTCCCGCAGGAACGGGAAAACACCCTGCCAGCTGGGCAGCTCGAACAGACTCGTGAACACAGCCGGGCCGATGCGCACGGCGTTGAAGCCGCGCTGGGTCATATCGTTGCCGGTCAGGTTGTAGTTGGCGCCAAAGTCAAAGGGCGAGCCGAACCGCGCAGCGTTGTACCACATGAGCCCGGCAGCGACCAGCACCACCGGCAGCAGAAACGCGGCGGCCTCCCCTGCCCCGGCGCGGCTGCGCAGCCGCTTCTGCCCGATGTACCGCGGCCAGAAGATGGGCACGGCCAAAAACACAAACAGCTCCATCTGGGGGCGGCACCCGGCGACGAGCGCCACGCAGAGACTGCTGAAGACGAGCTTGACGACCAGCGCACCGCGCTTTTCCACCGGCGTGCTGGCGGCGGAGAGCCAGAGCCAAAGCCCCAGCATCAGCAGCGCCGCACCGCAGAGGATGGCATATTCATAAATGTAGGGGCGCAGCAACAGATAGTAGAACTGACTGCCCAGCGCTACGGCGGCCACGGCCAGCAGGTACGCTGCGGCGGACGCCTGCGGGAACCACCGGCGCACGGCCTGCCCGACGACGCCGAAGCAGGCGGCGAGGAAGATCAGCCCCAGCAGGACCATGCAGGGCGCATAGGCCAGGTTCTGGATGCCGGTCAGTGCCTCAAATGGCAGCTGGAACAAAAGACACGGTACAATGCCAAAATAGACGTAGTAGCGCCCATTGTAAAAGGCGTGGTCCCAGTGGATGTCGTTGATTTGCGCGGCGTCGCGCGCCCCGGCATCGTAGGGGTTGTCCAGCGCCAGCAGCTCGGCGGGCGGGTCGGCCTCCAGGTCAAGGCGCCCGTTCAGCAGGCTGTGCGCCAGCGCGCCGTACTGCTGGTAGACGAAGCTGACCGTGCTCTCCCCGTCCCAGAACGCGGTGTTGTAATCTTTTGTGGCAAGGCCGGTGTTGCTCGGCTCCCAGAACGGGATGACCACGACGAAGGCAGCCAGCACAAGGCCCAGCACGGCGGCTGCGGCGCGGTCACAGACGTTGCCCGCCAGCCAGCGGCGGTGCCACAGCCCGCTGGCCGGGCGCAGGCCGTAGACGGCCAGCAGCGCCAGATATACCGCGCAGAAGCGCAAAATCGAGAAATCCAGCGCGCGCGGCGCGTTGGCCGTGATGCCGCGGAAGGTCAGCGCCACCGGGAACTGCGCGTAGGTGGAGCTGTACCCGGCAGCGGTCAGCGTCAGCATCCCGACGGAGCCGGTCAGGTCCAGGCTGATGACCTGGGTGCGCGGGGCCTGCAGCCCCACCTGCCAGCTGCCGAAGCGGGTCAGCTCGGTGTTGGCGGCGTCGGTGCCCTCAATGGTGAAGATCACGGCGCTGTCGGCGTGGAGCGGCTCGGTGTCGTCGCTGACCAGACCGTCAAACCGCAGGTTGTAGATGGGCTGGTCAATGTCGAGGAACCGCAGATAGGTGCGGCCCTCGTCGAGCGAGATCGTGCCGACGCCGCGCCCGACGTTGATGTTGTCGTCAAGGTAATCGACGAGCTGAAACGGCGTGTAGCTGTGGGTGTTGAAGTAGGCCACATTGCCGACGAACACCTCCAGCCCCAGCGCCGTGACGGCCAGCAGCGGGACGACGGCCTTTAACCCTTTGCGCCCGAGGCTGCGCAGCCCGGCGGTGACAAGCCCCGCCCAGCCGGTCATGGCGGTGAGGGCGACGAGCCGGAACGCGTGGAAGCCGACGGTCAGCCCGGGGCGGTGGTAGGCGCACAGAGCGAACACCCAGACGGCCAGCCAGAGCCCGACGGCCCAGGCAGCGTCGCGGCGGGAAACCCTGCGGTGGGATACTACCGCAGGAACCGCACCGAAGATGCCGGAGACGAGCACGGTGAGGAGCAGGGTGATTATAATAAACATAAGAATAATGCTCCTCCTTTTGTGGGATGGATGATGTGGCAGCGGGAAATGGCCAGAGCCCTTCCGGTCATCGCTGGCGCTCGATCACCTCCCCTGAAAGGGCAGGCTTTTTTCGGGCGTACGCCCGTGAAAGGCGCCCCACAGGGTGGGGAGCTGGCCGAGCTTGCGAGGCCTGAGGGGCCTTACCCTGCGGGAGCTGCCGCTTCACTGCTTTGCATACTTCTCCATCTCGTGCAGCCAGAACTCGGCGGTCTTGTCCCAGCTGTACTTTTTCAGGACCTCGTCGGGCGCGGCCACGGGCTGAGCGGCCAGCGCGTCAAGATCCACATCATAATCATACGGGTCAAAATACCGCGCCGTATCGCCGTACAGCTCGGGCAGGCAGGTGGCGTTGGCCAGCGCGACCGGCGCGCCCAGGGCCAGCGCCTCCAGCGGCGGGATGCCAAAGCCCTCGAACACGGCGGGGTGCAAAAACAGCTTGCAGTGCTTCATCAGCGCGGCGTTCTCGGCATCGGACACATAGCCCGGGTAGAACACATTGTGGGTGTCCTTCGCCTCGGCGTCGTCGCCAAAGGCACGCAGGTCCTTGCCGCCCGCGACGACAAACGTCTTGTCGGGGCTGCGGCGGGCGACCTCTCGGATCCACTTGAAGTTTTTATGCTTTGCCAGACTGCCGAGGGCGTAGAAGTACTCCCCTTTTTTGACGCCGGGCATCTTGTCAAAAATGCTCTCGTCGGGGGTGACGTTCTTCATGTGCTCCCAGCCGTTGTAGGTGATGCCGATCTTGTCCAGCGGGATGCCGAGCTTCTCGCTGATGAGGTGCCGCTGGTTGTCGCTGACCGTGAACACCCGCTGGGCGAACCATTTGGTGGACAGGCAGTGTACCCAGAACTTGAAGCGGAAAAAGCCCTTGTCGGTATCCAGGACCAGCGGGCGGATGTCGTGCAGCACCACGACGCTGCGGCGGGTCAGCAGCATATCGCTGGCAAGGCCCACGTAAAACGCATGGGTGCGGCGCAGGTAGGCGGGCAGCACGGCCAGATTGTAAAAATACGGGATGGACTTGAGCGGCACCAGCCGGATGTTTTTCAGCTCCGGCAGATGGATGGGCCGCCCGTCGTCGCGGTAGGCAATGCGGACGTCCAGGCCGGTGCCCTCGATCAGCTTGTCCAGCCGGACGACATTCTCATAGACATAGCGCGGGATGCCGGTGATATTGTCACACAGTACCGTGCCGTTGATGACGATAGGGTTCAATCCAGTTCCTCCTTCTCCCAGTGGGAGCAGTCGAGCAGCTCCTGCTGCCAGTCGGCCATGCGGCGCAGGCAGTATTCCTTCAGCTCGCGCTCAAAGCGTTCCTCGCTGAAGGAGCGGCTGTGCTCACGGATTTCCTCTTTGGAACAGGCCACGCCATCGCGCTCAAACCGTTCGATGCAGTCGGCCAGGCTCTCGACGGTCTGCTCTTTAAACCAGTAGCCGGTCCTGCCGGGCAGCACGCTCTCGCACGCGCCGCCGCGGCCATAGGCCAGCACCGGCGTGCCCGCGCTCTGGGCCTCGACGGGGGTGATGCCAAAGTCCTCTTCACCCGGGAAAAGGAAGCCCTTCGCGCGCAGGTAGTAGCTGCGCACTTCTTCGTCGGACAGACCGCCGCCCTTGAACTCGATGGTCGGCCCGGCCATGGCTCTGAGCTTGTCCAGCTCTCCCCCGCCGCCGATGACGACGAGGCGCTTGTTAAGGCGCGTGCAGGCCTGCACGGCCAGATCCACGCGCTTGTACCAGGTCAGACGGCCCACGGTCAGGTAGAAGTCCTCCTTTTCGACAAAAGGCGACTCGTTGATGTGGCAGCAGGGGTAAATGACATCGCTGTCACGCCGGTAATATTTTTTGATGCGCTGGGCGATATAATGCGAGTTGGCGATGAAATAATCCACGCGGTCCGCGGCGCACTTGTCCCAGATGCGCATTTTGTGCATCTGGCCGGGCATGACGAGCTTCGCCAGCCAGTTGGCGTTGGCGCGGTAGGTGTAGTAAAAATCCCACACATAACGGATCGGCGTGTGGCAGTAGCAGATGTGTACGGCATCCGGGCGGGTGATGACGCCTTTGGAACAGGAGGAGGACGACGACAGCACCAGATCGTACTCGGTCAGGTCGAACGCCTCAAACGCGCGGGGCATCAGCGGCAGCATGGCCTTGTACAGCCTGTTGGAGAAGGGCACCTTCTGGAACCAGCTCGTGCGGATGTCATAGCTTTTAAAGTGCTCGGGCATGTTTTTGGGGTCGTACACAAGGGTGTAGATGACGGCATCGGGGAAAACGCGCTTCATGGCGTCCACAACGCGGTCCCCGCCGGCGTAGCCGACAAGCCAGTCGTGAACGATGGCGACCTTGGGCTCCTTTTTGCTCATTACAGACACTCCCGTCCGGTAACGCACAGGGCGTTATTGTAGTTTTTCGTCGTTGACCATCTTGCCGCCGAATACGGTGCGGAAGATGATCTTGATGTCCAGCGCCACGGTCCAGTTTTCGATGTACCAGATGTCGTAGCGGATGCGCTCGGCAATGTCGGTGTCGCCGCGCAGGCCGTGGATCTGCGCCCAGCCCGTGCAGCCGGGGCGGACCTGCTGGCGCACAAGGTAGCGCGGGATCTCCTCTTTAAAATGCTCCACATGGTAGGGCACCTCGGGCCGCGGCCCGACGAGGGACATATCCCCTTTCAGCACGTTGAAGAACTGGGGCAGCTCGTCCAGGCTGAACTTGCGGATAAAGCTGCCGAAGTGGGTCTTGCGCGGGTCGCAGTCGGTGGACCAGCCGGTCTCCTGCTGCACATTGACCCGCATCGAGCGGAACTTGTACATCATGAAGGGCTTTTTGTTCAGGCCGATGCGCTCCTGCCTGAAAATGACCGGCCCGGGGCTGGACAGCTTGACGCCGATGGCTGTGACCAGCATGACCGGGCTGGTCAGAATGATCAGGATCAGGCTGCCGATAATATCAAGCCCGCGCTTGACAGCGGCGTTGAGCAGATTGTCAAACGGCGTCTGCCGCACATTGATGAGCTTGCACTCGTCCAGCACGTCAATGGTGGGCCGGGCGGGCAGATAGTCGCTGTAGAACGGTACCATCGTGATGCGCACGCCGTTTTTGTCGCAGGCGGCAAAAACATGGGGCAGCAATTCGATCTCGTCAGCCTCCAGCGCTACGACGACCTCGTCGACGGCAACCTCGTCGAGCCGGGCGGACAGCGCATCATAGCTGCCCATGTAGCGCACACCAAGACCCGGTTCTTCGATTCCGGCCAGATAGCCGTCCACGACAAAGCCGTAGTAGGGGTTGTGCTCGAGCGCGCGCAGATAGAGCGCGGCGGATTTACCGCCGCCCACCAGCAGGATATGACGCAGACCCAGCCCCTTGCGTCGGCGGGCGCGGTCTACCCAGCGCAGGACCATACGCTCGATCACGACGCCTGCCGTGCCGAGGATGTAGAACAGCGCCAGTACGATACGGGAGTAGTCGTCCAGGTGCATCAGATACAAAGCACCAATGAAGATCAGCAGTCCCGCCGCGTTGATGACGGCAATCTTGGTGCAGCGCTCGGCCAGGCCGCGCAGCCGCGTGGTGCTGTAGATACCGGCGACCCAGTAGATGAGCACGAGCACCAGCGACGTGGCCAGCCCGGCAATGATGTTGCGCGAGTCCCGGGCCACGGCCAGCGCAGGCCCTGCGCCGCCAGGCTCAAAGTAGCGGACGAAATTGAAACGGATATAGTTGGCAAGCAAAAAGCCGATGAAAAGCAGTGCCGCGTCCGCCAGCACATACAAAAGGCTTTTGAAGCGTTGGTTCTTTTCCAGCAAGAGGTGATGCCCTCCCTACGGTGATAGATTTAAACAATCTATTTTACCATATTTACGCCGGTATTGCAAATCAGCGGTAAAGCTCCTGCAGCTGATCCAGCGTTTTCTTCATTTCGGCGCGGACCTCCGGCGGGCCGGAGACGACGACGCCGGTGCCGAACCCGGCCACCCAGCCGAAGAACTGCGGGCTGACCTGAATCTCGGCGGTCATCGTAAAGTGCTCGCCGTCGGCGCAGGGCGTCAGGATCGGCGCGGTGCCGAACCGGTCGATCATCGCCCCGGCAAAGCGGTTCTCGCATTGCAGCGTTACCCGCTTGAGCGGGCCGTTAAACATGCCGAACATCTGCTGCATATACGTATTGACGTCGAAATTGGCGTATTCCCCGGCACCCTCGCGGGTCGTGTCGGGCAGCTGGTGAACGTTCTGCATCTTGTCGACGCGGTAGTGCTTGAGCCGCCCCTCGGTGTAGGCGATCAGATAATAGTTGCCGTTCTCCCACACGAGCACCCACGGGCTGACGCGGTAGAGCTGGCCGTCGTGGCGCGGGACCATCCGCTTTTGCAGGTTCCAGTCGCAGTATTTGAAGGTGACCTGCTCCCCTGCCGTGATGGCGGCGTGCAGCGCATCGACGGTGTACAGGATTTTCTCGTCGGTGCTCTTGATACGCCCGCTGACCAGTACCTTACGGTCCAGCTCCTCCTGCCGGTATGTGGAGGTGAACTGGCCGAGCTTGTCGATCAGGATTTTGGATTTGCGCGCCGTGATGAATTTGCTGGCGTAGACGGCATCGACGAGCAGCTTGAGCTCGGCAAGCTCAAACGGAGCATCGGTCATATAGTAGCCGCCGCCGCGCCCGCGCTGCTGCACGATCTCATATTTGGTGTCGGGCAGATTGTTTAAGGTGTTCAGGTCATCGTAGACGCTTTTGCGCTCGGCGACGACGCCGTGCTCCTGCAATTTTTCCACCAGCTGGGGAACACTCAAGGGGTGCTTCTCGTCGGTTTCCCGGGCGAGGATCTCCAAAAGAACAAGCAGTTTGCGTTTCTGGCCTTCTTTGCGCGACATAACAGCGGCTCCTTTCCTGAGTCTGGCAGATATAGTCCTATTATACACCCTATAGGGGCAGGTGGCAAGACCGGGAACGGCTGCCTCCCGGGAGGTTGTTCTTTCTTTTGCCAACAAAAGAAAGAACCAAAGAAAATTGCCGCTGTT
>OGOD01000629.1_pt1 | contig 28645 bp, 26 predicted proteins | sample 1573631 | NCBI WGS metagenome assembly OGOD01 (sample SAMEA2581895, study PRJEB24529) | metagenome | biome: Human gut stool | place: China | collected 2011
CTTCGGCTGCTGCGCCCGCACTGCCCGCCGCCCCTGCTGCGGTGGAAGCTACCAACGCCGCCCCTGCTGCGGTGGAAGCTACCAACGCCGCCCCCAGCGATGCCGAACTCAAGGCCGCCTTTTCCAAGTTCACCGTCACCTACGACGAGGAGGCCAGCGGCTGGGATCTTTCCTCTCCGCAGGAGCAGGCCAGCATGGATAAAAAGTCCTGCGGGCTGTACCCCTATATGTTCTTGCAGGACGATAGCATTGCCTTTAATATGATCCTGACCTATGTGGGCAGCAAGAAGCTGGACATCAAAACGGTCAACGTATCTGCTGATGACGAGCTGTACACCTTTACCTGTGACGAGGAATACGGCGGCGGCTACGATCAGGATCTGGGCTGCTGGTTCGACATGGAGCTGTTCCAGCTGAGTGACGAGGAGGTCAGCCTGCTGAGCGAGTGGCTGAACGCCAAGAGCGTCACCGCCGTATTCGTTGGCCGGGACGGCACCACCCAGAGCTACGCCCTGACCAAGGAGAACCGCACCGCCATTCAGGAGATGGTCACCGCCTATAACCTGATGCTCTCCTCCACCGTAGAGCAGTGCGAGCCCATCCTGACCAGTCTGGCAAAGTAACCGCAATTTATAGAGTCCCCGGAGCGTCTGCGGATGCTCCGGGGACTTTTTGCACTAATTTTTTATTTTTTGCAAAAAAAGCTTGCAAAGCCGGCTAAGCTGTGCTATACTTATCGAGCTGTGATGTGCTGCTATAGCTCAGTTGGTAGAGCGCATCCTTGGTAAGGATGAGGTCTCCAGTTCGAATCTGGATAGCAGCTCCAGCTTAACCGCTCTGAAGTCTTAGGACTTCGGGGCGTTTTTCGTTTATCCTTTCAGCCATACTACAAAAATACCGCCGCACAGCTGTGCGGCGGTATTTTTTAATTCTCGTCGGGGATATTTTCTGCGTCCAGCAGATACTCGGTCTCAGTCTGCTGTTCCATCTGCTGCTCTGTCCAGTCCAGCTGCACAGCGCCGCTCAGGTCCAGCGAGTAGTCCTCGGTATACAGCAGACTGCCGGTGTTCAGGCTGCTTTCTGCCGGACTGAGGGCATCCCATGTAAAGTGCAGTTTTTCCGGCGGCACGGTGCACTGCTTTGCCAGTGCGGTCAGGGTGTAGCAGTCCCGGGCAAAGGCAGCGGCGCTGTCGTAAGGGCCAAACAGCTCCACAGTCAAAGTCAGGCAGGTATCCCCGGCGGGCAGGGCGGCGGCCTGCTGCAACGTCTCGACCTGCGGGCCGCTCAGGTACAGCCTGCCGCTGATATCCCGGATGGCGATATCCTGCGCGTCCCGCTTACAGGCGGTGTACAGTTCGCCAATGGCCTGTGTGCTCAGGCGGTTCATGGTCTGCTGATTTTCGCCGCTCAACTCGTCCCATAGCATGGGCAGCATCGCCATGCAGAAGCAACCCGCCATCAGCACCAGACAGACCAGCACGGACACAAAATCGTACTTCCAGCGGCCGGGGCGGGCGGCAAAGAAGAGCACCTCGCATCCCAGCAGAACCAGCGCCACCGCCGGGGCAATTTTCAGAGTCAGCTGCACATCAAAGCCCGGCACGAAGAAATACAGCAGGAAGAACACGCCCGCCGCAATGAGACACGCGCCCAAGGTCAGGCTGCCCACCCGGCGCAGAGGCTTTTCAGCGGGTCGTTTTTCTGCCGGTTTCTGCTCCGGCGCGGGCGCACTGCCCGGCTGTGCCGTCAAGGGGGTCTTATTCTGCTCGGTCATCGTCATCCTCCGCAGGGGTCTCGTCCTGCTCTGCACCGGTCACCGGTTCCCCCAGCAGTGCCGAAAGCTCCGGCATGGCAAAATGGGCGTCCGTGTCTGCGGTGTCCTCTGCATCCTCTGCCTGCGGCGCAGCCGTGTAGGCGTGGAAGTCCTCGGGTTCCTCCTCGGCGGGCTGCTTGCCCTTTTTGTTTTTCGGGCCGCGCACCAGCCACATACCGCACACGATCAGCGCCACGCAGACCACGATCTGCGGCAAAGCGTCCAGCATCAGGTAGATGGCGCGGAAAACCGGGTTATCCTGTCCCCAACGCCACATCACATCGCCCAGCACCCGCATGATGATGTTGTTGTAGAACACGATCGCGCCCAGCGCGATGAGCCCCCAGCCCACCAGCTTGTGGCTTTCGCCCATGAACTGGGTCATGCGGGCATCGTGCCAATTAAAGTGCACCAGATAATCGTCCTCCGGGGCTTTTTCTGCCGCCAGCTGTGCGCGGAGGTTCAAGGTATCGAAAAAGCTGTACATATACACAACGATGCAGCCGACTACCAGTGCGTCCAGCCCCGTGGTGCTGCCTAGGATAATAAACAGGCAGAACATGGTGATAAGCGAGAGCCCCCGCTTCATATAGCCCTGATACATCTGCCCCGCACCGGGGATGCAGGCAAACAGCAGGGTCAGGATCCCGTTTTTCTTCATAATCAGTTCCCTCATTTCTCAGTGGTGTCTGCACTGTGGTGCAAAAGCGCGTCCAGTGCATCGGATAGTTTTTCGGTCAGCTGTTTTTTGTCCTCTATGGGCTTGCCCAGCGGGGCGGTGGATTGCTGCGGCGCTTTGTCGTTCACCGGCTTGCCCAGCAGCTCCGGTTCGGTCTGTTGCGTGGTCTGCGGCAGCCATGTGTTCAGCTGCTGCCCAGTGTGCAGGATCTGTTCCAGCGTACCGGTGCGCCACATGGTCAGCGCCAGCACGGCGGCCACCGTTGCCACAGCGGCGCGTCCCCATGTGTTCTGCATCAGCCGTATCCAGATGGTGCCCATCACTGCGCCCCGGGCGGAGCGCGGCGGCTGCTCCAGCACATCGTCGGTCAGCAGGGCGGTGTAGCGGTCCATGCAGCGGTCACAGTAGGCAAGATGCTCGGCGGCTTCCAGCCGCTGCGTTTCGTCCAATTGCCCACCGACCAGTGCCTGTAAGCCTTCCTCGCTCAGACAGCCTTTTACGTCAAACAGTTCCATGTACGCTCCTCCTTTCACAGGGTATGCGGTCGTTTTGCAAAATCTGCTGCGCCAGCATCTTTTTGGCGCGGTAGACCTGCGCTTCCACCGTTTTGGGCGGGCGGCCGCACAGCCTTGCAGCTTCGGCCATGGTGTGCTGCTCCAGCAGCACCAGACGGCAGGGCGTGCAGTAGGGCTCGCGCAGGTTTAAGATCATCCCGGTAAGCTCCTCTTCGCCCAGTGCTTCCAGCACCTGCTGTTCCGGCTGCATACCGGGCGGCGCGCCCTCCAGCGCCAGCACCTCGTCGCCGGGGGTGTTCATCTTGCGCACCCATGCGCTGCGCAGATAATCCTTGGCTTTGTTGGCGGCGATGCGCGCCAGCCACTGCTTTTCAAAGCCGGGCGGGCAGCGGTCGATGGCCCGCCACGCTGCCAGAAAGGTCTCCTGCGTCAGATCCTGCGCCTCCTGTACATCCGGCACCAGCTGATGGCAGACCGTGTACACGAGCGCCTGATATTTCTGCACCATCGTGCTGAATTCCTGTGTTGTCAACGCGCTGCACGGCCTCCTTTCCGGTCTTGGATGCGGTACTCTGCGCCGCCCTTCTGTCTTTAATACGAGACAGCGGCGGCAGTTCCTGCAAAAAACTGAAATATTTTCAAACTTTTTCTTCTGCCGCAGATATGGTACAATAACAGTATAGCACACAGGGAGGGTTTTCGCCATGGCTTCTACCACCCGTCAGGCGCTTTTACAGGCGCTGAGCGCCGCCGAGGGCGCATATATTTCCGGTCAGCAGCTGGCGCAGCAGCTGGGGGTCAGCCGCGCTGCCGTGCACAAGGCGGCGGCGGCGCTTACCACGCAGGGCTATGCGCTGGAAGCCGCCTCCCGCCGGGGGTACCGCCTGCTGGGCGGCGACCCCTTCTGCACCGAGGCGGTAGGCCCCTACCCCGCCCCGGTGCAGCTGTACGACACGTTGGAAAGCACCAACCGCACCGCAAAGCTGCTGGCGCTGGAAGGCGCTGTCCACGGCACTCTAGTGCTGGCGGGCGGGCAGACCGCCGGGCGCGGGCGGCTGGGGCGCAGCTTTACCAGCCCGGCGGGCAAGGGGGTGTACTGCTCGGTGGTGCTGCGCCCGCCGCTGCCCGCCGCCAACGCCCAGACCGCCACCATCGGCGCGGCAGTGGCAGTGTGCCGGGCGGTGCAGATGCTGTGTGGGCTGGAACTTGCCATCAAGTGGGTGAACGACCTGTATTACAAGGGCAAAAAGGTGTGCGGCATCCTGACCGAGGCCGGTACAGACCTTGAAAGCGGCCAGCTGGAATGGCTGGTGGTAGGCATCGGGCTGAACCTGACCGCCACGGCGGAGGACTTTCCCCCGGAGCTGACTGCCAAAGCAGGCAGCCTATACCCCGGCGGCCCTGCCCCGGTAAGCCGGGCGGCGCTGGCAGGTGCCATCGGGCGGGAGCTGTTAGCGCTGTGCCCGGGCTTTGCCTGTCTGGACGAATACCGCGCCCGCTGCTTTGTGCCCGGCCACTGGGTGACCGTGTGCACCGGCACCGAGACCTACGCCGCACAGGCGCTTTCCATTGACGATGCCGGGCGGCTGGTGGTACAGCGGGAGGGCGGGCGCACCGAGGCGCTGCGCTGCGGCGAGGTGACTATTCGTCCCACTAAGACGGAATAAACGGATACAAAAAGCCCGCCGGGCGTTGCGCACGGCGGGCTTTGGTTTACAGTTTACTCTGCCTTGGTCTCGGGCTTTGCCTCAGCCTTGGCTTCCGGCTTTGCTGCGGGGGCAGCAGCGGGAGCGGCGGGCTTCACCACGGGCTTCGGGGGATTGGGATCGTCCTTCAGCGGGAACAGGATGATGTGCTTGGGGCACTTCTGGGCGCACATACCGCAGCCCTTGCACTTGTCGTAATCAATGCGTGCCACGCCGTCCACAACATGGATAGCGTCGAACTTACAGGTGCGCTCGCACATGCCGCAGGCGATGCAGGAGGTGGTGCACAGCTTGTTTGCCACAGCACCCTTATCCTTGTTGGAGCACATGACCACCGGCTTGCGGGGGCCGGCAGCGTCGATCATGATGACCTGCTTGGGGCAGATGTTGGCACAGGCACCACAGCCGGTGCACTTGTCCTTGTCCACCTTTGCCACACCGTCCACGATGTGGATGGCGTCGAACTTACACACCTTGGTGCAGTCGCCCAGACCGATGCAGGCGAAGGAGCAGGTCTTGGGGCCGCCGTACAGGGCTGCCGCAGCAGCACAGGTCTGGATGCCCTTGTAGTCGTAGGCGGGCTTGCAGTGCTCGGAGCTGCCCTGACACTGCACCACAGCCTTCTTCTCTATGGCGCTTGCCTCGCCGCCCATGATCTTGGCAATGGCAGCAGCAGCCTTGGGGCCGCCGGGTGCGCACTTGTCGCAGGGCACGCCGTCCAGAACAACTGCCTTGGCGTAGTCGGAACAGCCGGCGTAGCCGCAGCCGCCGCAGTTTGCGCCGGCCAGACAGGCAGAAACTTCCTCAATGCGGGGGTCTTCCTCCACCGCCATGAACTTTGCGGCAGCCACCAGAACGATAGCACCCACAGCGCCCACGATGGTGCACAGGATAACAGCAGATACAATATTCATAGTCCTGTTCCTCCCTTACAGCGTAACATTGAACAGGTTTTCGACGATGCCGCCGAAGCCCATGAAGGACAGGCTGGTGATTGCAGCTGCGATCAGGGTGATGGGCAGGCCTTTGAAGGGTGCCGGGGGATCGCAGGCTTCCACGCGCTTACGCACGCCGCTGAACATGACCATGGCCAGCATAAAGCCGCAGCCTGCGCCGATGGCGCAGATCAGAGCCTCGATGTAGGCGTAGCCGAAGCCGTGTGCAGCCACATCGGCGCCGTAGTCGCCCACGACCAGAATGGTAACGGCCAGCACGCAGCAGTTGGTGGTGATCAGGGGCAGATAAACGCCCAGCGAGTTATACAGTGCAACGACATACTTCTTGAGGAAGATCTCGATGAACTGCACCAGCACAGCGATGACCAGAATGAACACGATGGTCTGCAGATAGCTCAGACCAGCCTTGTCCAGAATGAAGATCTGGATGGGGAAGGTAACGGCCGTTGCCATGAACATGACAAAGATGACAGCACCGGACATACCAACAGCGGAATCCAGCTTTTTGGAAACGCCCAAGAACGGGCAGATACCGTAGAACTTCACCAGCACATAGTTGTTGACAAGGATCATGCTGAAGAAGATCGCAGCGAGTTTGACGAGCATCTTATTCCGCCTCCTTCTTCAGATTGTCAAGATCACAGCAGCTCTTGCGCTCAATGCGGGCGTCCAGCTTGCCTTCCAGCCACACACAGCCGGCCATCAACAGGCCAAAGCAGAAGAATGCACCGGGAGCCTGCGTCATGATGGACACCTTGGCAACGCTTTCCGGAATGATCTGGAAGCCCAGCCAGGTGCCGCTGCCCAGGATCTCACGGATGGAGGCCATCAGAGTAGCGGTGAGGGTGTAGCCGAGGCCCATGCCCACGCCGTCCAGTGCGGAATCCACCACATTGTTCTTGCAGGCGAACATCTCGGCACGGCCCAGAATGATACAGTTGACAACGATCAGGGGCAGGAACACGCCCAGAGCGTTGTACAGGCTTTCCATGTAGGCCTGCATGAACATCTGCACGATGGTCACAAAGCCTGCAATGATAACGATGTAGCAGGGCAGATGCACCTTGCCGGGGATGACTTTCCGCAGCAGGGAGATCATGATATTGGAGCACACCAGCACGAAGGTGAAGGCGGCGCCCATGCCCAGTGCGCTGGAAACTGCCGTGGTAACGGCCAGAATGGAGCAGGTGCCCAGAACCAGACGCAGAACAGGGTTTTCTTTGATGATGCCGTTGGTAAGGATGCTTACCTTGGACTTATTTTCTTGTGCCATTTCTTACCAACCTCCTTTTATGCCAGCTCGTTGAAGCAGTTGATACAATCATTGATGGCAGCAAACAGAGCGGTGGACGAAATGGTTGCGCCACTGTACGCATCGAAATCCTGATTCATCACAATGTTCTTGGTGCCGTCCATGCCGTTGAACTGTGCCAGGAAGTCATCGGTGGACACATTGGAGCCAATGCCCTTGGTCTGGGTAGAAGCGTCCACCCAGATGCCGGTCTCGGCACCGTTGGCGTCAAAGCCCATGATCACGGTCAGGATGCCGCCGTCAAAGCCCTTTTCCTCGGCCTTGATGGCAATGCCGCCATCGGGAGCCTTTACCACGCCGGTAACATTGGCGGTGGTGTAATCGGTAACTTCCTCCAGCGTAGCTGCGTCCGAAACAGAGGGCATCACGCTGACATAAGCGGCCAGCGTGGTGCGGCGGGTGTTCTCCTTGATAACGGGAGCGGTCATGCCGTTCACCAGAGCCAGCAGCAGGCTGACGATCAGAGAGATGACGGTCAGCACAACGATGGGCTTACCGGTGGTTTCCCAGCTGGAATTTGCAGTCTTACTCATTTGCCAGCACCCTCCTTCGCTTTCTTTGCAGGCTTCACATAGCCATACGGGGTCTGACGGGTCAGATCATTGATGTACGGGACCCACAGGTTCATGAACAGCAGTGCGAAGGACACGCCCTCGGTGTAGCTGCCCCAGTAGCGGATAGCAAAGGTAACGATGCCAAGGCAAACGCCGTACACCAGCTTACCCTTCAGGGTAAAGGGGCTGGTAACGTAGTCGGTAGCCATGAACACAGCGCCGAACAGCAGGCCGCCGCTCAGCACGGCAACCAGTGCGCTGTGCAGATCCTTGGTAGCGATCAGGTAGAACACGAACACGCTGCCAACGTAGGAAGCAGGGATAGCGATGCTGATGGTCTTGGTAGCCACCAGATAGATCAGACCCAGCACGATAGCCAGTGCGCAGGTCTCGCCCAGCACACCGCCGTGGATGCCCATGAACAGATCCAGCAGGCTCAGCTTAGAGGGATCTGCCACAGCCAGCGGGGTAGCCTTGGACAGCTGGTCCACCGCTGCATCCGGGAACACCCACTTATTCATGGAACCGGCAAAGCTGATGAACAGCACGATACGGCCCACCAGAGCGGGGTTTGCAAAGTTCATGCCAATGCCGCCGAACAGCTGCTTGACAACAATAATTGCCACCAGATCGCCGATGATCAGCTGACCGATGGGCATTCCCACGGGCACGTTCATGGCCAGAATGATGCCGGTGACCACAGCGGACAGGTCGCTGATGGGGTTTGCACGCTTCAGCAGCTTGCAGTACAGCCACTCAAAAACTACACAGGCCACCACGGAAACGGCGGTGACCAGCAGGGCGCGCACGCCGAAAATGATCGCAGAGGCAACCACGCAGGGGCACAGTGCAACGATCACGTTGGCCATCAGGCTTTGGGTGGTCTCGTCACTGCGGACGTGCGGGGAAGCCGAAACAATAAGCTTCGTATCCATTACTTATTGCCTCCTTTTTTGATTTCGCCAAGATAGAAGGCCTTGGCCAGACTCATCATCTGGGTAACAGGGCGCTTTGCCGGGCAGACGAAGGAGCAGCTGCCGCAGTTGAAGCAGTAGTCAGCGTGCAGCTTGCCCAGCTCCTGCACATCGCGGGCGGCGTAGGCCTGATTGACCTCCACGGGCTCCAGACCCATGGGGCAGTACTCCACGCAGCGGCCGCAGCGGATGCAGGGGTTGACCTGTGCGGGCTGTGCAGCTGCCTTGCTCAGCAGGATCAGACCGGAAGTGGTCTTGGTGGTGGGGTAGGAAAGGTTCTCCACAGCGGGGCCCATCATGGCACCGCCGGCAACCACCTTGCCCAGCTCGCCCTTAACGCCCACATAGTCCAGAATGTCCTGATAAGCGGTGCCCACGGGCACAACAACGTTCTGGGGCTTTGCGCAGGCATCGCCGTCCACGGTGATGGTACGCTGGACCACCGGCATACCGGTAGCCAGATACTTGCCCAGCGTGGAAACGCTGGTCACGTTCATCACGATGGCGCCTGCATCGGCGGGCAGACCGCCGTGGGGCACCTCGCGGCCGAGGCACTTCTCAATGAGGATCAGCTCTGCGCCGGTGCCGTAGACACTGGGCAGGGGCTTGACCTCGATAGCGCTGTCGTCCTTGGTCTTTTTGCACAGCAGGTCGATGCACTCGGGCTTGTTGTTCTCAATACCAATGATGCACTTCGGAATGCCGGTATACTGCAGCACAGCCTTGATGCCGCGGATGATATCATCGCTACACTCCAGCATCTCCTGCGTGTCGCTGGTCAGCCACACCTCGCACTCGGAGGCGTTGATCAGTAAAGTATCCACCGACTGCTTGGGCTGCAGCTTCACATCGGTGGGGAAGCCTGCGCCGCCCAGACCGACCAGACCGCACTCGCGCACGGCAGCAAGGAAGCTTGCCTTATCGGTAACTTCCGGTGCCTTGACAGCCGGGTCTACGGTCTGCTTGCCATCGGTCTTGATGACAACAGAATCGCACATACGGCCATTGGACAGACGGAAAGGTTCCACTGCAGCTACCGTACCGGAAACGCTGGAGTGGATGTTTGCGGAGACAAAGCCGCCCGCCTCACCGATCTTGGTGCCGACGAACACTTCATCGCCTTTTTTGACCAGAGCCTTGGCGGGTGCGCCAATGTGCTGGCTCATAAGGATGCGTACCTGCGCGGGCAGAGGCATCGGGATAGGTTTGCTTGCAGCAGTTGCCTTGTCATGCGGCGTATGCGCGCCAAGCGCCGCACGTTTCAGCTTGTTCAACATGGATTTCAAATCCCCCATTCTGCTTGAATTGCTATCCCCACGCCCATGCAGGCGCACTGGTACAGGGACAGCAGCTGCTTAACACACTTATTGTATCATTTTGGCGCGGGAAGTCAACGACATCACGGCTCAAATGATGAATTTTCCTGAACTTTCTTATTCGTTTTCGCTGATTAGTTTTAACTAACCACCGTATTTTTCTTTTTGTTCTCCCTCTTCTGCCGTTTGCCTTTACTGTGGGAATATGCTATACTATATCTAACATGACAGGCGGAACGTCCCCCGCTCCGCTCCCGAACTTCACAAGGAGGCACCAAACCATGAAAGTTCTCAAAGCTCTGCTCGCCGTCCTCACCACACTGGCTGTCGCCCTGACCGCCATTCTGCTGCTCTGGCAGGATAAAAGCGCCCCGCGCTATATCAAGATCTACGAAAACGAGCAGTAATATTTTTCTTGCAAAAACAGCACCCCGGCCAAGCGGTAAAACCGCCCGGCCGGGGTGTTTTTGCGTTATCCGGCAGACCACACAAAAACGCCGCCGACTTTTCGTCAGCGGCGTTTGCGCAAAAATACTCAGTAATCCGTCTCACAGCCAAGCAGGAATTTGATGTAGGCAAAGGTGCGCTCCCGCCCGAGGTCCCGCACCATGCGCAGCAGCTTTTCCAGCAGCGCCCGGGTCTCCGGGTGCATCAGGTAGTGATCCTTGCTGCGCTGGTAGTACTCCCACGCGGAAGCATCGGTGTATTTGTCGCCCAGATAGATCTGGCTTGCCGCTACCCGGTCGCACACCATCTCGCAGACGTACCGCAGGGGGATCTTCATGCCGGTCAGGCCGGTCTTGGTGGTGCTGTAATCGATCCAGTATTCCAGATGATGCTTGTTGCGCCCCTTGTGGTGCAGCCACGCCGAGGTGTAGCCCTTGGCTGCGCGCTCCGCCTCGTTGGGGCTGTGGTCACCCTGATAATAGATGCACCCGGGGATGAACTCGGTGGGGCTGTACTTGCTCAGGTCGTGGGCAAGGCCCTGCTCATACAACCCGCATTCAAAGCAGTATTTCATCACCAGTAGCTTGTGCCGGGTGATGGTCTCGAAATGACCCTTGATGTTCATGCTGTTATTCCCTCCACTGCACCGTGATGCGGCCCTCTTTCAGCCCGCGCAGATCATCGCTTTCGGAAAAATCCTCCCGGTCCATGGTCAGGTTGGGGTTGTAGTAGGGGTCGTGCAGGATGTTCTCCTTGCCGTGCACCTCGTACAGACGCTGCTGCTCGGCGGCAAAGCGCCGTGCCTTTACCGGGTCTTTTTCGTCCCCGCCGCGGCTCTTGCTCTCGTAGTGGGTCAGCTGGGCGTAGGGCGTCCACGCAATGCGATAGCCCGCATCCCGCACCCGCAAGCAGAAGTCCACATCGTTGAAGGCCACCGCAAAGGCTTCGTCCAACCCCTTTACCTCGTCCCACACGCTGGTCTTTACCAGCAGGCAGGCACCGGTCACAGCGGAAAAGTCCTGCACCGTGGCGGTGCGGAACAGATAGCCGCTGCCGCCAGCCTTTTTGTACTTATGGCTGTGCCCCGCGTAGCCCCCCAGCCCGGTAATGACGCCCGCGTGCTGGATGGTCTCGTCCGGGTAAAAGAGCATGGCACCGCACACTGCCGCCCCGCCGGGGTGGGCACATTGGCGCAGAAGTTCAGTGAGCCATTCGCCGCTGCGCACCTCCACATCGTTATTCAGCAGCAGCAGATACGCGCCGGTAGCGAATTTGCGGCCAAAGTTGTTGATGCCGGAAAAGTTGAAGCCCTTTTTCGGGTAGGTGACCACCCGCAGGCCGTCGTAGCGCTGCTGCGCCTTTTTATAGTAGGCAAAGGTGGCGGGGTCGGTGGAGTTGTTCTCCACCACGATGACCTCAAAGTGCTCCCATTCGGTCTTTGTCCAGATGCTGTGCAGGCATTTTTCCAAGTCCTCGGTGTGGTCCTTGTTGGGGATAAGGATGCTCACCTTCGGTTCGCCCACGATGTCCCACTTCACCCGGTAGGTGCTGGGGAACAGACCGTCCTCCACCGTGCCGGTGCGCCCGGTGCGGGTCAGGTGGTCTGCCAGCGCCTTTTTCGCCGCTGCCGCAACGTATGGCTTGGCGTCTGCACCGCCGGAGGTAGACCCCGCGTGCACCCGCCAGTAGTAGAGCACCTGCGGCACATGGGCGGCACCGCCGGTCTTTTCCAGCAGACGCAGGAACAGATCATGATCCTGACTGCCGTCGCATTCCGGGCGCTCGCCGCCCAGCTGCTCCCACAGTGCTTTTTGGAACACCGCCAGATGGCAGATGTAGTTGCAGCACAGCAGGTAATCCGGTGCGTAGTCCGGCTTGAAGTGCGCCACCATGGGGCGGCGGATGCTCTTGGTGAACAGTGCCTCATCGCTGTACAGAAAACCGTCCGGCTCGCCGCGCTGCCGCAGCTGCAGGATGGCCTTGCCCATGGTGTACAGGGCATGGGGTGCCAGAATGTCATCGTGGTCAGCCAGCGCCAGATATTCCCCTGTCGCCAGCTGCGCGGCGGCGTTGGTGTTGGCCGCAATGCCCTTATTTTCGATCTTTTTGTATACGATCTGTTGATTCTTTTGCTGATATTCCTTTACGATCCGCTCCACGTCCCCGTGGGCGGCGTCCGAAGCATCGGCAAGGCAGAGCTGCCCGTTGGGCGCGGTCTGCCCCACAAAGGAATCCAGAAACTCCCGCAGGTATTTTTCCGGGGTGTTATACAGCGGGGTCAGTACCGAGATGGTGGGCAGGCCGCAGTCTGCCGCCGTTTTGCCTGCCAGCTCTGTGCGCTGGGCTTCCAGCACCTTTTTGGCGGGCAGGTAGCGTGCACGCTTGCCAAAGCAGCGGCGCTTCACAAAGCCCGCGCCGCGCCTGACCATGGTGGGCAGGCCCTCTTCTTTTGTCAGCTGCACGGCATAGCCGACAAGCTCCTTGGCGCGTTTCAACCGTACATTCATATCAGACCTCGCCGCGCTGGGTCGCCTTGTAGGCGGCGCAGACTGTCTGGGTGTCCCCGTTCATTTTCAGGTGACCGTGGCTCAGCCATGCCACCTTGGTGCACATCCGCTCGATCTGCTCGATGGAGTGGGACACCAGAATGACCGTGGTGCCGCCCGCCATCAGCTCCTGCATCCGCTTTTCGCACTTTTGCTGGAACAGGAAATCGCCCACCGACAGCACCTCGTCCGCAATGAGGATATCGGGCTTGGTGATGGTGGCAATGGCAAAGCCGATACGCGCCACCATGCCGGAGGAGTAATTTTTCAGCGGCACATCCAGAAAGTTTTCCAGTTCGCTGAATTCCACGATCTCGTCAAATTTTTCGTCCAGATACTTGGGCGAGAAGCCCAGCACCGTGCCGTTGAGGTAGATGTTCTCGCGGGCGGTCAGATCCATATCAAAGCCCGCGCCCAGCTCGATGAGCGGGGCGATGGTGCCGTTTACGGTCACCTTGCCCTTGCTGGGCTTGTACACCCCGGCAATGGTCTTGAGCAGGGTGGATTTGCCCGAGCCGTTCAAGCCCACAAGGCCGTAAAAATCGCCGGGCATAATGTCCAGACTGACGTCCTTTAAAGCGTAGAACTCGTCGTATTGCAGCCGTCCCTGCACCATGGCCAAGAAGTACTCCTTCAGGCTCTCATGCTTTTCCTTGGAAAGGTTGAAGCACATGGAAACATTGTCCACTTTGATGATCGGTTCCATTGTTCACCCTCCTTAAATGTGCAGCACAAAGTGGTCCTGCGTTTTGCGGAACACCTGCAGCCCCACTACCATGGACACTACGGCGCAGATGCCGCAGACAAGGAACATATTCAAATCAAGCGGGATGCCCCACATCACCGTGCGGCGGAAGCCCGTGATATACCAGTACATGGGGTTCAGCTTGATGATCTGCTGCATATTGAAGCCGCCGATGGAAAAGGTCATCTGGGTGGGGTCGTAGAAGATGGCGGAGAAATACAGCAGCGCGGTGACGAACACGCTCCAGATATGCATGATATCCCGGAAGAACACGGTAGCCGCCGCCAGGAACATACTGACCCCGAGACTGAAGAAGAACAAGGTCACCAGCGGATACAGCGCTTCAAAAATAGTCAGATGGAAGGGCGCGCCGGTAAAGATCATGACCAGCAGCAGCGCCACAAAGCTGAAGATGCAGTTCACCATGGCAAAGCAGCACTTTTCCAGCGGGAAGATATACTTGGGGATATACACCTTTTTCAGCAGCGGGGCGGCGCTGAGCACGCTGCTCATGCTGGTGGAGGTAGCCTCGTTGAAGAAGTTGAACAGCAGCTGACCGCACATCAGAAAGACGGCAAAGTTTTCGATGCCGCTGCCGCGCATATCCATCAGGCTGCTGAACACCGCCCAGTACACAAGGCACATGAGCAGCGGGTTCAAAACGCTCCACACCACGCCCAGCACGCTGCGGCGGTATTTCAGCTTGAAATCACGGCTTACAAGGTTCCACAGCAGATAGCGGTAGCGCCAGAAGCCGTTCCACATCCCTTTGAGTTTTGCCACGGGCGATCACCACTTTTCAAAATACTCGAACTTCTGGGCGGCAAAGGGCTCGTGCAGCTTGTCCTTTGCGCTGGTCTTGTGCTCACAGCCGCAGTCCGGCCACTGCACGTTGACGGTGGGGTCATCGTAGGGGATGCCGCCCTCGCTGGTGGGGTCGTAGACATCGGTGCACTTGTAGCAGAACTCTGCCACATCGCTCAGCACCAGAAAACCGTGGGCAAAGCCTTCCGGGATATAGAACATCTTCTTGTTGTCCTCGGAAAGGGTCACGCCCACCCACTTGCCAAAGGTGGCGCTGTGGGGGCGGCAGTCCACGGCCACGTCATACACCTCGCCCTTGGTCACGCGCACCAGCTTGCCCTGGGTGTGGTTCTTCTGGAAGTGCAGCCCGCGCAGCACGCCCCGGGTGGAGCGGCTCTGGTTGTCCTGCACAAATTCCTTGTCGATACCGGCCTCTGCGAACTGGTCCTTCTGGTAGGTCTCCATAAAATAGCCGCGGTCGTCGCCGAACACCTGCGGCTCAATGACCACCACGCCGGGGATCTCGGTCTGCGTAAAAATAAACTTACCCATGATATTGTACCTCTCTTTTTTTCTGAAAGCTTTTTCTTTATCTGGAAAAGTCTGGTTTTGAACAGGCTTTTACGCTTTTTTATGGTGCCTTGCCGTTTTGCGGCGCTTTTTCAGGCGGGAATGTACCCGCAGCACCAGTACGGTAACCACGGCTGCACCTATGGTGCACCCCACCGAGATGCCCGCCAGCAGCCATGCGCTGCTGCCCGGTTCCACGTCCCTGGCGGCTTCCAGCTTTGTGCCAACGCTCTGCTCCAGCAGTTCCGCCAGACCTGTGATCTCCGCCTTTACCCGCACGCTGGTGCTCTCCTGCTGCGCGCCGCCGTTCAGGGTGTACACCGCATACACGGCGGGCTCTGCGCCAAGCAGATACTGCTCCGGCAGCTCCAAATCCACGGTCACATCCTGCGCGGATAAGCCCTCGGCCAGCAGCAACTTCACCCCGGGGTCGGCCACAGTAACGGTGCCAAGGCTCTGCCCGCCGCCCGCCACAGCCAGCTGTGCGGTAACGCTGCCGCCGGGCAGCTGGGTGTAGCTTTTATAGGTGGCAAAGGCGTAGTCCAGCAGGGTGCGCACATCATTATATTTGTCGGTGCTCAGCTGGCTTTGCATCGTCACACAGATCAGCCGCACCCCGTCCTGCTCCGCCAGACAGACATAGCTGTACCGGGCGGTGTTGGTGTAGCCCAGCTTGGAGCCCAGCACACTGTCGATATGGTAGCGGCTGGAGCCGATGCGGATCTTATCCTGCTGGGAGAAGTAGCGGGTCACCGGCTGGATGTTGGTGGGCTGCATGGTGTACATCTCGTTGCGGGTGAACAAGTCCTCAAACCCCGGCTGCTGCAGCGCCCAGCGCAAAATCTGCGCCATATCGTAGCAGCTGGTGTAGTGGTCGTCGTCGCTGATGCCGTGGGGGTTTGAAAAGTGGGTGTGGGCAAGGCCAAGCTCCTCCACCTGTGCATTCATGGCCGCCACGCCGTCCGCGATGGTGCCGCCGCCGAAATACTCCGCCAGCAGGTTGGCACCGTCGTTGGCGCTGGCCATCTGGGTGGCGTACAACGCATCCACCAGGGGAACTTCTTCCCCTTCCAGCAGAGCGATGTGGCTGGAATCCGTGCCCGCCAGCGAGTAGACGTCCTCGTGGCTCACGGTCAGCTTTACATCGTCCCAGCCCCCCTGCGCCTTTTCGCAGGCAAGACCAAGGGTCATTACCTTGGTAATGGAGGCCGGGTGCAGCTCCTCATCCATATTCTGCTGCGCCAGCACAAGGCCGGTGTCTGCATCCATGATGCAGTATGCCCGGGTATTGGCCAGCGCCGGGCCGGCTGCTGCCGCGCCGGGCACCAGCACAGCGCCTATCAAAAGCAGCACAGTGCACAGTGCTGCGGTAAATTTTTTCATCTGGTATTCTCCGCTTATCCGTTTTATGCCGACAAGACATCATTTGAAGTATACCACATTTTTTCCCCGCTGAAAAGAGATTTACACATTCCTTTGTCCCAGCAGCACCGGTTGCAGCTGCTCACCCCGCAAAGCGGCGTCCACGGCGGCGGGCAGCAGGGCAAGGTCGGCCTTCAGGCTCTGGGGCTTGGCAAAGGGGTCGTCCTGCCCGTAGGGCACAAAGTAATAGTGCTTGCGCTGGCACAACCGCGCCATATTTTCGCCGGAGGCGCCAAGGCCGTCGTTGGTAGACACTGCCAGCACCACCGGGCTGCCCACCCGCAGCAGGCTTTTGGCGGCAAGGGTCACCGGCGTATCCGAAAGCCCTGCCGCCAGCCGCGCAAGTGTTGCGCCGGTGCAGGGCGCAACCACCAGCGCCTGCGCCAGCCGCCGGGGGCCCAGCGGCTCCACCGCCTGCAGGGTATCCAGCACCGGCTGCCCGGTAACGGCCTGTAAGCGCTGCCGCCAGCTCTCCCCGGTGCCGAACCGGGTATCCTGCTGCGCGGCAAAGCTCATAATGGGCAGCAGCGTCCAGCCCTGTGCCGTCAGCGCCTGCGCCGCGCCCAAGGCATCCTCCAGCGTGCAAAAGCTGCCGCATACCGCAAACGCAAGACAGCCCTTTTTCTCTGTGGTCATACCGTTCCCTCCCGCTCCTGCAAAATGGCTTGCACCGTGCGTGCCAGCGCCTCCCCTGCCGTTTCCGGTGCCCAGACCGTCGGCAGGCTCAGCGCGTGCAGCGCCGTGTGTCCCAGCCGCCGGGCGGCGGCAAAGTCCGTGCCGCCGGGCTTGGAAGCCAGATCTACGATCAGACTTTTCTTCGGCAGCGCCGCCAGCACCTGTGCCGTCAGCACCGGCGCTGGGATGGTGTTGACCACCGTATCAAAGGCGGCAGCTGCGGCAGCAAGGTCTGTCAGCGGCACCGCCCGCAGCCCCTGCTCCTCTGCCATGGCCCGCTGCACCGGGCGGCGTGCCGCCACGGTCACCCGCGCACCCAGCGCCGCCAGACGCACCGCAAGCGCCCGCCCCACCGGGCCAAAGCCCAGCACCAGCACCGCCGCGCCCCACAGGGTACGGCTGCGCCGTTCCAGCAGAATGCCGATGCAGCCCTCGGCGGTGGGGATGGCGTTATACACGGTCAGCTCCGGGCGGGCAAAGTAGTCCACCAGTTCCACCCCCGCCGCCCGGGCGATAGTCCTTGCGCTGTCCGTCACCTTACCGCCCAGCGCCAGTGCCCCGGGCTTTGCCATGCCCAGCAGCTGCGCCAGCGGCAGACCGGACTGTTCCAGCGGGAGCGGCAGCAGGATGCAGTCTGCCTGCGGCAGCTGCTGCACGCCGCCCACCGTATACCCCGCCCGCGCCAGTGCACGCCCTGCCGCCGCCTGCCGGGCATCGCTGCCCACCACCGCAAACCGCTTTGTCTGCCTCATGTCGTCATCTCCCCTTTTCCGCTGTGCACCATCCTATGCAGGAAGATAAAACCGCGTGAACGGAAAGATGCTGACCGGCAGAAACAAAAAAGCTCCCCCTTTCGGGGGAGCCGATAAAGCCGCAAGGCTTTGCCTGAGCGGGTTCTTATTTCAGCGCTTCTTCCAGCACCTTCAGCAGGTGCGGGATATCCAGCGGCTTTGCGATGTGGCCGTTCATGCCCGCATTCAGGGCGTTCTGCTTGTCCTCCTCAAAGGCGTTGGCGGTCATGGCAAAAATGGGGATGCCCGCCTTGCGGGGGTCGGGCAGGGCGCGGATCCGCCGGGTGGCTTCGTAGCCGTCCATCCGGGGCATCTGGATGTCCATCAAAATCAGGTCATACTGCCCGGGCACGGACTGCTCCATCTTTTCCACTGCTTCAACGCCGTCTCCGGCGGTATCCACAAGGAAGCCCGCTTCCTTTAAGATCTCTATGGCGATCTCCCGGTTCAGGGCGTTATCCTCCACCAGCAGCAGGTGCTTACCGCTGAAGTCTGCCTTGGGCTGCGGTGCAGTCGTCTGCTCCGGCTGCACCCGGAAGGGCTCTGCCAGCACCTTGCGCAGCTCCGAGAGGAAGAGCGGCTTTTCGCAGAAGGCGGTCACACCGGCGGCGCGCGCCTCCTCCTCGATATCCGCCCAGTCGTAGGCGGTCAGGATGATGATGGGGCAGCTGTCCCCGATGACCTTGCGGATCTGCCGCACGATCTCGATGCCGTTCATATCCGGGATGAGCCAGTCGATGATATACACGCTGAAAGCATCGCCCTGCTCCACGGCGTACTTGGTGCGGATGACCGCTTCCTTGCCGGAGATGGTCCACTCCGGGCGCATGCCGATCTTGGAAAGCATGGTGCTGACGCTCAGGCAGGTGTTGGTGTCGTCGTCCGCCACCAGTGCCCGCAGCCCTTCCAGCTGGGGCAGCTGTTTGATCTCCGCCTTCTGCCCGCTGAGGGTAAAGCAGAGGTTCACGATAAACTCGCTGCCCTTGCCCGGCTCACTTTCAAGGGCGATGGTGCCGCCCATCAGGTCTACGATATTCTTGGTGATGGAAAGGCCCAGACCCGTGCCCTGGATGCCGCTGACGGTGGAGCTTTCCTCCCGGGTGAACTCCTCAAAGATGTGCTTCTGGAACTCCTTATTGATGCCGATGCCGTTGTCCTTGATGCGGAACTCATAATTGCCGCAGCCCTTGGGCGCGCCGGGCTTCTGAGCAATGCGGATGCTCACCATGCCGCCGGTGGGGGTGAACTTGATGGCATTGGAAAGGATGTTCAGCAGCACCTGATTCAGCCGCAGCGGGTCGGTGATGATATCCTCGTCCACCACATCCATGGTGTCGATGAACAGCGACAACCGTTTGGAACTGATGTTGGGCTGGATGATGGAGCGTATATCGTGCACGAGATCCGGCAGATGCACCGCCTTTTCCTCGATCTTCACCTTGCCGCTCTCGATACGGCTCATGTCCAGCACATCGTTGATGAGGGAGAGCAGGTGCTGGCTGGAGGTGGAGATCTTTTTCAGGTAGTCCAGCACCTGTTCTTTATTATCAACATGGGTCGCCGCCAGCGAGGTGAAGCCGATAATGGCGTTCATCGGAGTGCGGATGTCGTGGCTCATGTTGAACAAGAACTCCCGCTTGGCGCGGTTTGCCGCTGCCTCGTGCCGGACGGCAAGCTCCAGCTTGCGGTTCTGCTCTTCCAGCTGGGCGTGATACTTCTGCTCCTGCTCCCTTTTTTGCTGCTCCGCAAGCTTCATGGAGCGGCGGCGCAGCGTTTGCAGCACTGCCACACAGATCAGATAGAAGATCAGTGCCGTCAGCAGTGCGCTGCTGAAATTGCGGAACACCGATTTTTCGTCGATATAGAGATACAGATCAAAATTCTGTCCGTTGCTGTACATCCCGAAATAGCAGCCGGAATTTGCCCAGTCGCGGGTGTGGGTCAGAATGTCGGGCGCACCGGCCTTGCGGATGCCCTGCACCAGCGGGCTGTTCGTGGTGTACAGTCCGATGAGGCTCGGGTCGTTTGCGGCGATCACCTTGTTGTCCTGCACGATAAAGATGGTGCCGCTGATGTTCTTCGGGTAGCCGTCCAGCACGCTCTGGATGGACAGGGCTGTCCCCTCCACAAACTCCGGCGGGGTCACCCGGTACGCCAGCAGCACAGCGTCCCCTGCTGCGGCGCGGCGGGTGGCAACATCCACCGCTGTACCATCCTGTAACAGAATGCGCTTGAGATAGGTCTTTTGCGGGTTTTGCAGCACGTTCAGCGCGGCTTGCTCTCGCAGCGATTCCGCAAACTGCGCATAATCGATATTACCATCCGTATATTCGCACAGTGATTCTCCATTTTCGTCCAGTACGGCAATGCCGGTAAGCCAGAGGGATTCCGTTTCTTTCCGGAGGGCTTCGGGGTCGTAAATATCCAAAGCGTCATTTTCGGCCAGCTGCCGCACCGAGACCGACATCCGGCGCAGCGCCTTTGCGGTGACGGTATCGTTATATTTTTCGTAGCTGGTGGACTGCACCTTTACAAAGTTGATGGTGCGGTCAAAGTATTCCTCGGTAGCGCGCATGGACTCCCGCCCGGAGAAGAGGGTCACTGCCAGCAAAAGCAGCACGCCCATCAGCAGGTAGAGCGCCGCCACCCGCATATTGGGCGTGAACGTTTTCTTGTTACGGTTCAAGGGCGTCCACCTCCAGATATTTTTCCGGGTCCGGCAGATATTTGCCTACGATCTGCTTCATCGTGCCGTCGGCGCGCATGGCGGCAAAGGTCTCGGTCAGCTTTTCGTCCAGCCCGCGGGTGTCGTTCAGCGCAAAAGCCACGCCGATGCCGGTGACCAGCAGCGGCTCTTCCAGAATGCGGAAGTTGGCATTGCAATCCTGCATATACCGCAAAATGGCGGTCTCGTGGGCGGCAATGGCGTCCACATAGCCGCAGTTCAGCATGGCGTACTGCACGCTGCGGTCCTCGGTGCTCAGCAGCTCTCCCAGCTGCGGGATGCGGGGGTCGGTGCCGGCGAGGAAGATTTCCTCCGGCTTGGTGGTGCTTTGCACCATCATGGTCTTGCCCGCAAGGTCGGCCAGCGTTTCAATGCCGCTGTCGGCATTGACCGCCACCACCTGACGGCTGACCATATACGGCCCTACCCAGCGGTACAGCTGCTCCCGCCCATCCATGGAAAAGCAGCTCCAGATGCAGTCGATAGCACCGCTTTCCACAAGGTTTGTTTTCTGCTCCCAGTCAATGATTTCAAACCGTACCGCATACCCCATGCGGGCAAAGGCCTCGGTGGCAATGTCCACATCAATGCCGGTGGGCGTGCTGTCATTGTTCAGGTAGATAAAAGGCGGGTAGTTATCGCTGCCCACCGTAAGCTCGGGCAGTGCTGCCGCCGCCTGCGTTTTGCTGCAGGCGGTCAGCCCGGCTGCCGCTGCCGCCGCGCACACCTTTAAAAAGGTACGGCGGGGTATTTTATGGTTGAATCGCTGTTCTGTCACGCGTAGTTGCCCTCACATTACCATTGTAAAATTTCCTGCTTCAGTTCCCCCTGCACGTCCAGCAGACACTGCAGCAGCAGCGGGTTGAAGGCTCCGCACTCGCCGTTCGTGATCATCTGGACAGCCGTTTCGTGCGGGAAAGCCTTTTTATAGCACCGTTCGCTGGTCAGTGCGTCATACACATCCGCCATGGAGACCAGCTGTGCGCTGATGGGGATATCGTCGCCCTTCAGCCCGTCCGGGTAGCCTTTACCGTCCCAGCGCTCGTGGTGCCAGCGTGCGATCTCGTAGGCGGTCTGCAGCAGCGGCTGGTCTGCAAAGCTTTCGGTCTTTTGCAGCATCTCTGCGCCCAGCATACTGTGGGTCTTGATCACCGCAAATTCCTCTGCGGTCAGCTTGCCGGGCTTATTCAGGATGGCTTCGTCAATGCCGATCTTGCCGATATCGTGCAGCGCCGACGCCAGCGGGATATTATCCTGCTGCTCGGGGGTCAGGTCGTAGCGGCTGGTCAGCTCCATCAGCCGGTGCAGCAGCGTCTCGGTGATGATGCGGATGTGCCGCACATGAGAGCCGGACTCGCCGTTGCGGAACTCCACGATCTGGCTCAGCACGCCCACCAGCACATCGGTGTTCTTTTCCCGTGCGCGGATCTGGTCAGACACCATCTGCACCAGCCGCCGCTGCTTGGCGTACAGCTTGATGGTGTTGGACACCCGACGGTAGACGATCTTTGCGTCAAAGGGGCGGTTGACATAGTCGCTGGCACCCAGCTCGTAGGCCTTGCGGATGGCTTCCTCCGAATCGTCGCTGGAGATCATGATCACCGGCACGTCCTCGATGGTGTGGTTGGTGTTCATGGTGCGCAGCACCTCAAAGCCGTCCATGACCGGCATATTGATATCCAGCAGCACCAGCGAGGTCTGCCCGGCGTTTGCCCGCAGCAGCTCCAGACACTGCTTGCCGTTCTCGGCTTCCAGAATGCGGTAGTCATCGCCCAGAATGCCGGCAAGCATCATGCGGTTCATCATGGAATCGTCCACCAGCAGGATCACGGGCTTTTCCCCTAAGACATCCTTCTGTGCAGCCAACCGGCTGTCCTGTGTGTCCACCGCCACGGCGTCCTTGTGGTTTTTGGCCTGATACATTATAAAATCTGCCCGGCGCACCACGTTCTCCATAGGGTCGGCAAGGGTCTGCATCGCGCCGCCGATGCTCAGCGACAGCCGGAAGTGGGGGTAGCCCGGCACCACCGTTTGCTGCACGGCGGTGCGGATCTGCTCCAGCTTTACCTTGAAATAATCCGCCGGGATGCCGGGCAGCACCAGCAAAAACTCGTCGCCGCCGTAGCGGATCAGCAGATCTGTTTCCCGGATGCAGCTGCGGATGGCCTTTGCAACGGTTTCCAGTGCCAGATCTCCGGCGTGGTGGCCGTAGGTATCGTTGCAGATCTTGAAATCGTCGATATCCATCAGAGCGATGCCCGCCGGGCCGAGGTTATTGCGCACCACTTCCTCGTAAAAGCGGCGGTTGTAGGTGCCGGTCAGGGCGTCGTGGTTCAGCCGCTGCCGGTAGCGCTTTTCTTTTTCCATGCTCCGGGCAGTAGTCTGGGCAAACTGCGCCTTCTGCTCCTCCATCTGCTGCATCATCCGCAGCAGATTATGGTTGGCGGTTTCCAGCGCCTCCCGCTGGGTACGGTTCTGCTGTTCCAGCTTTTCCCGCAGTTCCATATAGGGGGTGATATCCGTGATCGTGCCCACGATATAGCCTTTGCCGTACCATTCCACCTGATTGGCAGCGTTGGTGACCCAGCGGTAGCCGTTTTTGCCCAGAAGCCGGAAGATGCTGTCACCATTCTTGGCGTAAGTCGCGCTGTTTTCCGCATTCCGGTAGCGCAGCCCGGCCGCCAGATCATCCGGGTGTATCAGCGCTGTATAGCGGTTATCGAACCTTGCCGCAAATTCTTCCCGCTCCCAGCCCAGTATCTCCAGAAAACGGTCACTGACATAAGCAAACGGATAGCCGTTTTCAGGATCCTCTGTGCAGCAGTGAAAGCCGCCCGGTATATTCTGTGCATAGCGTTCCAGCCGCAGAAATCCTTTTTTTATTGTCTCGTCTGTTTCCATTTTACCTTTCCTGCCTTTTTCTCCGCGCATTGCAGCACGCAGTACCCCCTGTTACCGCAATTTCAAACTTTACCTTCCTGTACGCCCCGCTTTTGGGCATACTGTAACATTTTGATTCTATCATCAAAACTGCCTAGATGCAAGCATTTTTTGCCAATGGAAAGGCAGGTAAGGCAACGCAAAAAAGCCGCCGCACAAAAAGTGCAGCGGCTTTGCGGGGCGTCACCTCACAACCAGCGCTCAGAGATGATCCACCACATACCGGGCAGGTTGATCCGACCCAGCAGATGCTCCAATACGATCAGCATGGTATTCTCCTTTCAGACCGTCCGTTTCAGCCGAACAGCCCCTTCAGTAAAAACAGAAGCAGCTCAGTCAAGCTGCCGCCGCCCAAAAGGTTGAGCAGCGGCCCAAGGCCTTGAAACATGGAAGGTTTGCTCCTTTCGTTTCATTCCGTCCCGACTGCTGCCGGGTGCCGGTCTGCCTTATATACGAACCAGCCCACCGCAGGATTGCGAATGCCGTGGTGGTAAATATTGGGAGTATTGCAGCTGCCGTCTGCCTTTACGACCCCTTCCCGTGAAAAAGTTGCTCAGAAACGCCCGCAGGCGTTTCTGAGCAACAAATCAAAAATACTTTTTCCGCTGAAAATGCCCAAAGCAGCGCGGAGGGCATTCCAAATCATCTTACTTAAAACGCTTCCATGCCGGGGTAGACGGCGCTTTCGCCCAGTTGCTCCTCAATGCGCAGCAGCTGGTTGTACTTTGCCACACGTTCGGTGTGGCTGGGTGCACCGGTCTTGATCTGGCAGGTGTTCAGCGCCACCGCCAAGTCCGCAATGGTGGTGTCCTCGGTCTCGCCGGAGCGGTGAGAGCTGATGGCGTTGTAACCGGCCTTGTGTGCCATTTTGATGGCTTCCAGGGTCTCGGAGACAGAGCCGATCTGGTTCAGTTTGATCAGGATAGCGTTGCCCGCGCCCAGCTGGATGCCCTTTGCCAGACGCTCGGTGTTGGTCACAAACAGGTCGTCACCCACCAGCTGCACCTTGCCGCCCAGCTCGCGGGTCATCTGCTGCCAGCCCTCCCAGTCCTCTTCGTCCAGACCGTCCTCGATGGAGATGATGGGGTACTTCTCCACAAGGCTCTTCCAGTGTGCGATCAGCTCGGCAGAGGTGAACTCGGTGCCCGCCTTGGGCAGCTTGTAAAAGCCCTTGCCCTTGGGGCTCTTCCACTCGGAGGCGGCGGCGTCCATTGCCAGCATAAAGTCCTTGCCCGGCAGATAGCCCGCCTTTTCAATGGCAGCCAGAATGGTCTCGATGGTCTCCTCGTCGCTGGAAAGGTTGGGCGCAAAGCCGCCCTCATCGCCCACGGAGGTAGCCAGCCCCTTGGACTTCAGGATGGCAGCCAGTGCATGGAACACCTCGGCGCACCAGCGCAGCGCTTCCTTAAAAGAGGGTGCGCCCACCGGCATGATCATAAACTCCTGTGTATCCACAGTATTCGTTGCGTGTGCGCCGCCGTTCAGAATGTTCATCATGGGCACAGGCAGGCGGTTGCCGTTTACGCCGCCCAGAAAACGGTACAGCGGCATTTCCAGCGAAGCGGCTGCTGCGCGGCAGGCTGCAATGGACACTGCCAGAATGGCGTTTGCGCCCAGATTGGACTTATCCTTGGTGCCGTCTGCCTTGATCATGGCGGCGTCCACGGCGTAAATGTCGGAAGCATCCATGCCCACCACTGCGTCCGCAATGACCGTGTTGATGTTTTCCACCGCCTTGGTCACGCCCTTGCCCAGATAGCGGCTCTTGTCGCCGTCCCGCAGTTCTAGCGCCTCAAACTCGCCGGTGGATGCACCGGAAGGGGCGCAGCCGCGCGCCACAGTGCCGTCTGCCAGCTTGATCTCGGCTTCCACAGTAGGGTTTCCGCGGGAGTCTAAGATCTCGCGGCCTACAACAGATTCAATTTCCAGATAATTCATCTTGAAACCCTCCTGAATATCATTTTCTCTCCCGTACTGCCCGGGCGGGCAGACGGGGAACTGCTCTATTTAGATAGTTATATATAACTAACTATCAATATCCTACCACGCTTTGCACCCCGGCGCAAGAGCCGGTGCGTATGTTTGCAGACCTAAATTTTTAACGGGAACGCAAACCGCCGTGGAAAACCCGTTTACAGTCTGCCCCCTTGCGGCAGCGGGGATGCACTATGCCAGCCATGTAATTTTCGTATGGCATATATACCAAAAATTTTCTTTACTTTTTGGCGATTCGGTTCTATACTGGTTGCGGCGTTTACGCTGTTTTCCCATTTATAGTCGTTATAGAGGAGGATTTTTGCAATGAATAAGGATCTGACGGTGGGCAAGCCGTCACAGGTATTGTGGCAATTCTGTCTGCCCATGTTCGGCAGCATCATTTTCCAGCAGTTGTACAACATCGCGGATAGTCTGGTAGCGGGCAAGTTCATCGGTGAGAACGCGCTGGCTGCGGTGGGCAACAGCTACGAGATCACCCTGATCTTCATCGCCTTTGCCTTTGGCTGCAACATTGGCTGCTCGGTCATCGTGTCCCGCTACTTTGGCGCAAAGGAATACCGCGAGATGAAGACCTCGGTCTACACCTCCCTCATCGGCTCTGCCGTGCTGTGCGCCGTGCTGATGGGCATCGGTCTGTTTGGCTGCGACGCCCTGCTGGAGCTCATCAACACCCCGGAGGAGATCCTTGCAGATTCTGCGCTGTATCTGGATATCTACGTTCTGGGCCTGCCCTTCATGTTCTTCTACAACATTGCCACCGGCATCTTCTCTGCCCTTGGCGACAGCAAGACCCCCTTCTACTTCCTTGCAGTCTCTTCTTTGTCTAACATCGGCGTGGACATCCTGTTCGTCGCCGGTTTCAAGATGGGCATCGCCGGTGTGGCATGGGCTACCTTCCTGTGTCAGGGTGTCAGCTGCGTGCTGGCCATGGTAGTGGTGTTCCGCCGCATCCGCGCCTTCCACACCGAGGGTCATGTGCAGCTGTTCTCGTGGAATATGCTGGGCAAGGTGGCTGTGGTGGCTGTGCCCAGCATCCTGCAGCAGAGCTTTGTCTCGGTGGGCAACATCATCCTGCAGAGCATTATCAACACCTTTGGTGCCAGCGTCATTGCAGGCTACTCTGCCGCCGTCAAGCTGAACAACATGGTCATCACCTCCTTTACCACCCTGGGCAACGGCATCTCCAACTACACCTCCCAGAACATGGGTGCCGGCAAGATGGACCGCGTGAAGGAAGGCTTTGGCGCAGGCCGCAATCTGGTGTGGCTGCTGTGCGTGCCGCTGGTGGTGCTGTACTTCTTCTTTGGCCGCTTTTTGCTGCTGCTGTTCATGAACGACCCGCAGGGGCCCGCCATTGACACCGGTATGCTGTTCTTGCGTATCCTCTCCCCCTTCTACTTTGTGGTATCGGTCAAGCTGGTGGCAGACGGCATCCTGCGCGGCTGCGGCCTGATGGTGCGGTTCATGATCGCCACCTTCACCGACCTGATTTTGCGCGTGGGCATTGCCGCCGTGCTCAGCGCCACCGCGCTGGGCTCCACCGGCATCTGGATGGCATGGCCTGTGGGCTGGTGCATCGGTACGGCGCTTTCCATGGTGTTCTACGTCACCGCCATCCGCAAGGCACTGGCAGAGCCGTTGGCTGTTGCCGAGGCCGAGGGACAGGCCGCCGAAGTCCGCGCCGAGGCCGAATTTGCCGCCGACGCCGAGATGGAGACCCTGTAACCATTTTGCAACTTGTGAATTTGTTTCATGTCACAGATAAACAAAATGAACAATTTGAAATAGTGCACAAAATTACGCTTTAATTTTTGTATAAAGTATCAACAAAGCCGAGAAAATGCGCCCAAAAGTATGGACGGTTTGTGAATTGCGGATTTGAACCCAGATAGCTATAATAACAGACAAGAATAGAAGCAAGGCCGCTTTAGAGGGGAAGGGCCTTGCTTCCGTTTTTATCAATTTACTTTATAGAACACTCCGAAGGAGGAGATTTTTATGAAAAAGATGATCACTCGTCGTCAGTTCATGGCCGCTGCCGGTGTTGTTGCCGCAGCAAGTGCTCTGACTGCCTGCGGCGGTTCTTCCGCAAGCACTGCCGCTTCTTCTGCAGCCGGTTCCGCTGCTGCTTCCGGCAGCACTATCAAGGTGGGTGTGATGGGCCCCCTGACCGGTGACGCTTCCGTTTACGGTCAGGCTGTTGTAAACGGTGCCAGCCTGTACATGAAGCAGGTCAATGCCGATGGCGGTGTCAACGGCAAGCAGCTGGAGATCATCACCATGGACGAGCAGGGCGATGAAACGCAGGCTGTGACCTGCTTTACCAAGATGGTGGATCAGGGCATCACCGCTCTGGTAGGCGATGTAACCACAGCTCCCACACTGGCTGTTGCCGCCGAGAGCGCCGATTACAATATGCCTATGGTCACCGCTTCCGCTACTGCCGAGGCTGTTACCTACGATGCCGAGACCGACACCGTGAACGGGAATGTGTTCCGTGCCTGCTTCACCGACCCCTTCCAGGGCGTGAAGATGGCAGATTACGCTTACGAGAAGCTGGGCTACACCAAGGCAGCCGTCATCTTCCTGAAGGGCAAGGACTACAACGAGGGTCTGGCCGAGAACTTTGCCAAGGAGTTTGAGGCAAAGGGCGGCACCGTCGTGAATCAGGAGAGCTACTCTGAGGGCGACGTGGACTTCAAGACCCAGCTGACCAGCATCCTTGGCAAGAACCCCGAGATGGTGTTCTGCCCCAACTACTATCAGGAAGTGGGTCAGATCTTGGCTCAGGCTGAGAGCGTCGGCTTGACCGTTCCCTTCCTCGGCGGCGACGGCTGGGATGGTCTGGAGGGCTACGCCACCGCCGACCAGCTGAAGGACTCCTACTTCTGCGCCTGCTACGCTAAGGGCTCCAGCACCGCGTTTGAGGATGCCTACAAGGCCGAGTACGGCGAGGCCTACCCCAACGGCTTTGCACCCTTGGGCTACGATGCTGCCATGACCGTCGTGTACGGCATCAAGGCTGCCGAGGAGCAGGGCCTTGAGGCCGGCTCTGACGAGTACAAGCAGGCCGTCATCGATGCCATTGCCGGCGGCACCATCGAGGGCATCACCGGCACCTTTACCTTCGACGAGCACCACAACCCCGTCAAGAGCA
>OGOD01000681.1_pt1 | contig 27050 bp, 22 predicted proteins | sample 1573631 | NCBI WGS metagenome assembly OGOD01 (sample SAMEA2581895, study PRJEB24529) | metagenome | biome: Human gut stool | place: China | collected 2011
GGGTAGTGCTACGCATACAACAGATATGTAACACTACCAGACACAAATCCCCAATCTATGGGCTTTTCATGCTCTCAAAACGTTAGTTTTAGTTCTCAAAGAGATAGTCAATTTTACAATTCAGTGCGTCTTACGACGTTTCAGAAAAGTATATTACACCTCAGGACTTTTTGTCCTGGGGTGTTTTTTTATGAGAACTGTGGTAGAATAAATAAAGAAGATTATTGTTGTTTTAACCATAATATATTATGCTATATCTATTTTAGAGAGGGATGTTTTTAATGACAACAGTGAGTACAAAAAATGGAAGAGCAATAAAAGTTATATCTCGTCAAGAAGAGAAAGAAATATGATAGTGAGATGGATAGAAGGGAAGTTGAAGCTGTTAAGGCAGCGATAAATAAGGCTAAAATCTGTAAAAAAACGATAGCAGGTTATGACAAAGAAAAGAAGGCTGCATATATCGAATATGCAAATGGAGATAGAAAATATGCAGATAGAAAGCCAATGGTACTTGTCTTAGAAGGATATAATAGATCAGGAAAAAGTACAATAACAACTTTTTTTGAAAAGGTTGGTAAATATTGAAAAGAAAGAAGATTTTACATTTGAAACAGTATTGTCATTAGACTACGAGCTGGAAATATTAAGAACAGCTAAAAAAGAAGGATACTTTATTAAGTGTGTATTTGCTCTTACAATAGATTCTCAGATAATATAGCAAGTATGATATACTGTATTTGGACAAATCAAAATGATTATCTGGAGGTGAATATATGCCGGAAATTTCTTTATTTTATGGAATTCGAGTTACAATGTATTATGATGATCACAATCCACCACATTTTCATGCAGAGTATAATGGAAATAAAGCAATTATTGAAATTGATACTGCTAGATGTATCAAGGGAGCTTTGCCATCAAGACAGTTAAAGTTAATTTTAGCGTGGTGTGTTCTACATCAAGATGAGTTGATGCAGAATTGGGAATTATCAAAAGATGGAAGGCCGTTAAATAGAATTAATCCACTTGTATAGGAGGTGTTTGTCTATGTTTCCAAAGGTAGTTCAGGTAGTACCTATGAAAGACTACACAGTATATGTGTATTTTGAAGATGGAAAAATCGTATGTTATGATATGAAAAATATGTTGGATAAAGAAGTTTTTAAACCATTGAAAGATATTTCTGTATTTACTGATACATGTACGGTTATGAATGATACATTAGCATGGGATATAGGTGGAAATAGAGATGTTTGTAAGTGTATTGATATTGATCCGGATACATTATATGAACTTCCCTATTGTAAAGAGAAAATAGCTTAGTGATAAATCTGCATATTATTGAAATGTTTTATTATGTAGTATATTTTAAGAAGAGTAACAATGGCAAGATTAATAGAGTAATGAGCAGTTCCGGGAATGTGTGGGTAGTGCTACGCATACAACAGATATGTAACACTACCAGACACAAATCCCCAATCTATGGGCTTTTCATGCTCTCAAAACGTTAGTTTTAGTTCTCAAAGAGATAGTCAATTTTACAATTCAGTGCGTCTTACGACGTTTCAGAAAAGTATATTACACCTCAGGACTTTTTGTCCTGGGGTGTTTTTAATGTTAGTTTTAGTACTCAAAGAGATAATATTTGCGTTGACAATGAGTCATGTGACAGTAAATATGATAATGGTGGAGGACTTGTGAAAAAAGAAGAGATTTTGACAGTGTTAAGTACATATGGGATTGAGAAGATTGACGAATATAAAATAATAGATTCATCAAAGCAGGACGATTATAGAATTAATATAATAATTGATGGGAGATATGTATTAAGGATTAATAATCCAATTATAACAGAAGGGTGTCTTTTGGCAATAGAACGTCTTGTTGAGCGATATGACTGTATTAGAGTAAAGGCACCTAAGCTGTTAAAAAATGACAATGGAGTGTATTTGACTAGTTATAAAGATAAAGTATGTTATCTTTCAGAGTATTTGGATTATTCTACGCTTGAAGAGATGAAGAATACACTTTCTGATGTACAAAAAACGCAGATACATAGGTCTGTATTAGAGTCTATCGGGCGTTTATCTGCTGAATATTCGGACATGGATTTGCAGCCTGTGAATTCTATGTGGTCAATCATAGATCCGGCACCACTTGATGTGGATGTTGATGAAAAACAGGAAAATATCAATGATCTGGTCGAGACATTGTCAGTGGCATGAGCATCCAAAACGGCTGAGCGGTTAGTCAGGTTTAACGAGGCAAACAGAAAAAAGATAGCTGATGTTTTCAGAAGTCTGTCAAGATGTGTCATTCAGGGTGATTTAAATGAATCAAATATTTTGATATCAGACGGAAAATTTGCAGGAATCATTGACTTTAATATGGCAGGAACGGAAGTTAATATTAATCACTTTTGTTGTGAGACAAATGATGGGGTGGAAGAGGATGAGTTCTGTCTGTACCCGGCATCGGAAATATTTGAAAAAATGAAGAATAAGTCTGCGGAAAGTCTGGATATTATTCTTGAATATTATTCGCTCAACAGTGTTGAAAAAAGTGTGATAAATAATTACCGCAATATTGTCATGATTTCACAGTATCCCAATGTGTGTATGTATATACGCAGTCTGAAAAAATATCCGGACAAGGTGGTGGAGCTTATAGAGTTGATTGATGGTCAGAACATATAACGTGCAGCATAAATAAAAGGACAAATGTGATAGAATGATGATATGCCACAAAAAAGTTGGATTTTCTGGTATATTTTATAATTCTTACATCTGTCCTTTGGGTATCTTATAATATATTATATTGTATTTCCATGCAATGGCACTGTTGTATAAACGGATTACAGAAGGTGTGCTCTCATCTCTTCGCCTGAGAGTGGTGACAGGTCGGCAGGTGCAACATCGAATACAGTCTTGCAGCCGCTTATGCCGCGCTTATTCATGCGGTATGCTGCTCTTGCGTAAGCTACGAGAACGCAGGATGTGAACTCAGGGTTGGAGTCGAGCTTTAAGCTGTACTCTATTACGTGGTTGTGCTCGCCGTTTAAGCCTGTCTTTCCGGTGCGGAGAACGAAGCCGCCGTGTGGGATGCCTGCATGGTCACGCTTTAATTCTTCCTCAGAGATAAAATGAACTGTAGTGTCATAATCTGAAAAGTAGTTAGGCATTGTCTTGATTGCGTTCTCTATGGCTGCCTTGTCAGCACCTTCCTCAGCTACGACAAAGCACTCTCTTGTATGCTTCTGTCTTGTTGTAAGCTCAGGATTCTTGCATGCACGCACTGCTTCGAGAGCGGATTCTACAGGAATGGTGTACTGCTTGGCATCTTTTACGCCGGGTATTCTTCTGATGGCATCTGAATGTCCCTGACTTACGCCTTTGCCCCAGAATGTGTAATCATTGCCATCGCGGAGAATTGCATTTGCATAGAGACGGTTGAGAGAGAACATACCAGGGTCCCAGCCTACTGATATCATTGCGATGTGGCCGTTTTCTGAGGCGGCAGCATCAACATTTGCAAAATGCTCAGGGATGCGGGCGTGAGTGTCGAAGCTGTCGACAACATTGAAGTATTTTGCGTACTCAGGTGTCTGCTTTGGAAGGTCTGTGGCAGAACCGCCGCAGAGCATGAGGATATCAATCTTGTCCTTCATTTCCGGGAGCATGTCTGCCGAATATACAGGCACATTTGTCGCAGGAGTAACTGTCTCAGGATTTCTTCTTGTGAAGATTCCTACAAGCTCCATGTCATCGTTCTGTCTTATGGCACATTCAATGCCTCTTCCAAGGTTACCATAACCTAAAATACCTATTCTGATTGTCATAAATAATCTCCTTATAAATAAAATGATATTATGTAACCGCAAAGCTGAGTATGCAGACCGCAAGTTATGTGATTTTGCTATATTGTTGCTGGGTATATTAGCCTGTAAAGCGGACTGTTATTCGCAATATGAAAGCTGAAAAAATCAGTTTTACAGGTCACATTAATCTTGTAAAGCCGGCAGTTACTCGCAATATGGATGCTGAAAAATCAGTTTTACAAGGCACATCAATCCGCCAAAGCTGAGCTGCTATTCGTATATGCCGAATCGCAGCATAGCCGGTTAAATATAGCCGTAGAAGCAGTAAAATCACATAATAAACGGCAGCGATAATGTAGTTTTGTAATTACATAAAATGGTATAGTGCATTGTATGAAAAGAAAATCTTCCATATAAACATGTATCAAAAATATGTTGTCGGACATAATTTTCTTATCATACTTCATTGCTGCTATTGTAGCAGTATATAAATTTAACTGAGAAGTAAATTTACTTTAATATTATAATGTATTGATGTGAAAATTGCAATTATAGTTAGCTTATACTAACAAAAAAGTACATTAAATTTGGTAAAAGCTATTTTTATTTAGACGTATATGATACATTAATGATAAAAAATTAACAAAAAAGAGCTTGTATACAATATTTTAATTGTATATTCGCTTATATCATAGTATAATATTGCATGTATGCATTTTTATTGTAATTTTTATTGTAAGATATATTAGCAGATTAATTGTGCAGTCTGCAAGAAATATATTTTATCGTATATTTGAGAAGAAATAGGCTGTATTTTAGCCGCTTATGTGCTGCTATGTGTTCAAGTGAATGTGACAGTTATACATAGTCGAACTAATATGTGTCTGGAAGTGTACTGGAAAAATAGTACAACATCCAGCTTTTGAATATACAGTTTTTAAAATGCCTGGATAAAAAATTAATGATTGGAGGTCGAAATGTCCTGGATTGAAAATATGACAATTAATATATTTCCGATGGTGCTTGTAATTGTTGTACTTGTAAGCAATCGTTTCAAGCTTGGCAAAGCCAGAAGTGCAAGACTGTTCGACCATATTATCATTTTTGATTTCATGTTGATGCTTGTAGATATTATTGGGGTTGGCATGTCAGGAAGTATGGTTGAAGATGTAGTAAATAAGATGTGGATTATTAATGTTATGAGAATGCTTCTCACTATTTTTCTTACTACAACGTGGCTTGTGTACGTTTGCCTTAAGATATCACTTGATGGAGCAGATAGGAGAATTTTACCTATAATAAGTATTGTTACGGCGATTGGAGTTATAGCAAGTTTTGTTGTTCTTCTTATACCACATGACTATCTTACGGCATACGGTCTGCAGAATGCAGGAAGAGGGCTTAGAATATGCTATCTTGCGGTGAGCTATTATGGTATTTCGATGTTTGTGGCAAGTGCAGTGGTTGCATTGTACGGTGCGATATTTGAGAAGGATGCTGATATACGCAGGATGTGTTACTATCTGCTGATTTTCAGCTTGATGCCTATTATCGGAGTGGCTATGCAGAATATAAACCAGACATTCAGAACTTCATCGCCATGTCTGTCACTTGCGGTGCTATATGTGTATATAACAATGCAGAGCAAGAAAGTGATGACTGATGGCCTTACAGGAGTTAATAACAGACGGGAGCTGGATGCGTATCTCGAAAGACGTGAAAGACAGCCTGAGCAGCTTGAGTGGGGAATGCTCATGATAGATGTTGATGACTTTAAGAAGATAAATGATACTATAGGACATAAGCTTGGTGATGATGCATTATGGCATGTTGCAGAGATTCTTCGAAGTGAATTTGCAGCAGAAGGCTGCTTTGTAGCAAGGTATGGCGGTGATGAGTTCGTCGTATGTAACGAGTGGAACAATATGGAAGATATGATGTATATCAGAACTGTTATAGAGAATAGAGTGAATCATTTCAATGAAGAAAAAAGCAGACCATATAATTTATCATTGAGTATCGGATGTGCGTTGTGGCATGCAAGTGGTGCTAGTGTGGCATCAATTTTAAAAGCAGCAGATAAAGATATGTATGAACAGAAGCAGCAGCATAAGGAACGGAGGGGGAATGACTGTGAACAATGCAGTGTATATTGAGACAAATATATTTCCTATTGCTGCATTACTTGTGATTCTTAATAATCTAAGGCATGACATGTCTTTTTCATGGAGGAGACATTGCGTTGAAGTGATAATGAAACTGTCGATATTCATAATGTTTTTTAATACTGTAGGATGGTGTCTTAACGGTGCCGATGGCGATATAGCCAATATAATGTTATGGATTGTCAACACAGCTTATTATGTGTTTATGCTTTATATGTCTTTTCTGTGGTTCTTGTATGTATACGATAAGGTCACAAATGGAAATGGACAGATGGGTGCTTCTGTAATAAAAAAAGCGATTCCTATTTTTATATGCTATGCAATGCTTGCAGCAGGCGTTGTAAAACCACTTATATTTTACATCGGAGATGATAATTGCTACCACAGAGGGCCGCTGCATCCTATTAGTTTGATAGTTGCATTAGGATATATATTTGCGGCATGTCTGATGTCATTTATCAAGATGCTTAAGGTATTAGGGCATGATGAACGTAAGCAGTATGGTTTTCTTGTACTATTCGGTGTATTTCCGCTTGTAGGTGGTGTTGTCCAGACGTTGTTCTATGGTATGGATGTGTTATGGCCGCTTACTACGGCGGCACTTGTCATGGTCTATATCAATGTACAGCAGCAGAACTTGAGCCGTGATGGGATGACAGGACTCAATAACAGAAGAAGACTTGACCAGTATGTTGATGCACTCTCAAGGGAGCATATCAGAAAAGAATCAATCTGCTATAGCATAATGGATATAGATTATTTTAAGGAGATAAATGACACTTTAGGGCACCAGACAGGCGATAAAGTGTTATGCCTTGTTGCAGATGCGCTAAAGAAGGTATATGGAAATAGCAGGAGCTTTATAGCAAAGTATGGCGGAGACGAATTTGTTATTATATCGAGAGGATTTGACAAGGCACAGTCAGAGCACTATTGTAAGAAACTTCAAAAGCTGCTAAGAGATATAGATTGTACAGAACTTGATGGCAGAGTGCTCACAATAAGTGTTGGAAGTGCTTTTTACGGCGAGAGCGGATGCAGTAAAATCAGAGACATGATGGAGCTTGCTGATGAGCGTATGTACAGGGTTAAACAGAAGCATCACGATAAAGATGCTTTTAATGATAATCAGATAGCAAATGAAAATTGAATTTAACATAAGACAGATGCAATGTATCAATTTTATATGAGCAGGAAGCGAAAGCGGATTGCAAATATCAATGACTTTTGGAGGAAGCATATATGGCAGAAGAATTACTTTTCAGAAAAGATGTGAAGAAGGAGCTGACATGGGATTTATCACTTATCTACAAGGATGAGGAGGCATTGCTTGCCGATGCTGACAGAATGGAGAAGCTGACAGCACAGGCAGAAGAGGAATATAAAGGCAGCTTAGACAGTGCGGATAGAATCAATGCATGTCTTGATATGTACCGTGAGATAGAAGGGATAATTACTCTTATCGGCAATTATTGCGAGCTTGCTACGTCTGTTGACTATTATGATACGCATAATATGGAGCTTGCAGGAAAGCTGTACAGAAGAATCTCAGAATGTACAAGCCGTCTTAGATTTATTGACAGCGAACTTGCAGTGCAGCCTGACAGCGTTATACAGATGGCAGCTAAAGCATCTAAGGAAAATGCAGGTTATCTAAAGAAGATGCTTAGAAGAAAGCCATATCTTTTAAGCCCTGAGACAGAGAAAGTGCTTGTGGCACTATCACAGACAACAGGTGCGCCTTATGAGATATATAACACGGCGAAGCTTGCTGATATGCGTTTTCCTGATTTTGAGGTAGCAGGAAAGAAATATCCGCTCGGATATTCCCTGTTTGAGGATGATTACGAGTATGACGAGAGAACGGATGTGAGAAGGGCTGCATTTGAAGCTTTTTCGGCGAAGCTTCATGATTATGAGAATGTGACTGCAGTCGCTTATAATACAGCGGTTCAGCATGAAAAGAAGATGGCGGATCTTAGGGGCTTTGACAATGTATTTGACAAACTTCTTTTTAACCAGCGTGTAGATATATCGCTTTATAACAGACAGATAGATATTATAATGGAGAAGCTTGCGCCGCATATGAGAAAATATGCCAAGCTCCTTGGAAGAGTTCATAAGCTTGACAGAGTGACATATGCAGATTTGAAGCTCCCTGTGGATGCGACATATTCACCTAAGCTCACGATAGAAGAGTCAAGGGACTATGTGACGAAGGGACTTTCAATTCTTGGTGAAGATTACGTCAAGATGGTTGAGACTGCTTATGAACAGAGATGGTTCGATTTTGCCCAGAATCAGGGTAAATCAACAGGCGGCTTCTGTGCCAGCCCATATGGTAAGAATTCATTTATACTTCTTAGCTGGAACGGAAGAATGTCGGATGTGTTTACAATAGCACATGAGCTCGGACATGCAGGACATTTTAAGGCATGCAATGCCGCACAGTCCATATTTGACACAGATGTTTCAACATACTTTGTTGAGTGTCCGTCTACCATGAATGAACTTTTGCTCGGACATTATCTCTTAAAAACAAGTGATGACAAGCGTTTCCGCAGATGGGTGCTCGCTAACATGGTGGGCAACACATATTATCACAATTTTGTAACACATCTTCTTGAGGCGGCATACCAGAGAGAAGTTTACCGCAAGGTTCAAAATGGTGAGAGCGTTCAGGCTGAGACACTGAGCACTATAATGAAGGATGTGCTTTCAAAATTCTGGGGTGATGCTGTGGAGCTTACCGATGGAGCAGAGCTTACATGGATGAGACAGCCTCATTATTATATGGGACTCTATTCATATACCTACAGTGCCGGACTCACGATTGCAACACAGGTGTGCAAGAGGATAGAAAATGAAGGTCAGGCAGCAGTTGATGACTGGAAGAACGTCTTAAAGGCAGGCGGAACAAAGACACCTGTTGAGCTTGCAGCTATGGCTGGAATAGACATAACGACAGATGCACCTTTACTTGACACTATTGAGACAATAGGCGCAATGATTGATGAAATCTGCGAGCTTACAGACGAGCTTGAAAAATAATACTAAGCATAGCGGCGCATAACTTGATAGATTATGTGATTTTTATTGCTTAATATGATATCAAGATATGTAATAAAATTTATATATGATTAAACAGGAGCAGGGACTGGCGGAATCAGTACCTATGGAGATGGTAGATTAAGATGTCTCTGAATCAGGAACTCCATTGGCTTTAGACAATGGGTAGTTCACAAGTTATAATTAGTTGCAAACTATAATTAGTTGCAAACTATATGTAATTATAAATTATGAGTAATTATAAATTACATGTGATGGAATATATCATGGAAAGGTGAACATCATGACAAAAAAAGAGCTTGCTTTGCAGATAATAGACAGGTTGAAAAATGAATATCCCGATGCAGGCTGCTCGCTTGAATACAGTGAAGCGTGGAAACTGCTTGTGAGTGTGCGCCTTGCGGCACAGTGTACCGATGCGAGAGTGAATGTTGTTGTTAAGGATTTGTATGCACACTTTCCGGACGTAAATGCGCTGGCAGATGCTCCTGTTGACGAGCTTGAAAAGCTGGTTCGTCCATGTGGTCTTGGCAACAGCAAGGCGAGGGACATCAGTGCATGCATGAAGATGCTGCGTGACAAGTACAATGGCCAGGTTCCTGATGACTTTGACAAGCTTATGGAACTGCCCGGTGTTGGCAGGAAGAGTGCGAACCTTATCATGGGCGATGTGTTTGGGAAGCCGGCAATAGTCACAGACACGCACTGCATACGTCTCGTAAACAGGATGGGACTTGTTGACGGTATTAAGGAGCCTAAGAAGGTTGAGATGGAACTGTGGAAGATAATACCTCCTGAGGAGGGAAATGATTTCTGCCACAGACTTGTCGAGCATGGAAGAGCTGTATGCACTGCGAGGACGAAGCCATATTGCGAAAAGTGCTGCATACAGGATATCTGCAAGAAGCACATATAGAGTGTAAACATTATATTGTATAGAGGAGTACGATTATTTAAGACGGTGCAGGCATTTGCCTACACCGCCTTGCTTTTTATGAATTTCCATTTTTTGGTGAAGAAAAAGGCGAGCATACAGAACATTCCGAAGGCAAAGCTTATAGGGAAGCATGCCATTATGTAGCCACCGTCAATGAAATAGTTAATAAAATATCCTACAGGGATTCGTACAGCCCATAGCATTAATATATTGATGATTGTAGGGTAGCGCACCTCGCCAAGACCGTTGGCAAAGCTTATTATTCCGTTAAATACAGCATAAGTCCATGTAAATGGAAGAACGACCCGGACGTATCTTGCAGCAATTTCAAGAACTGCCGGGTCTTTGTTAAATAATGAAAGCAAAGGTTTGCAAAAAAACGTGAGTGTTACACCTGCTATACATGTTATAAGACCTGAATAGAATGGTATACGCTTTGCGCCAAGGACAAGCCTGTCATACTTAGCGGCACCGAGGTTCTGACCGGCAAAGGTTGTCGCAGCGGACGAGAATGAAGTTATTGCTACATTGGCGATTCCTGTAATTTTGCCTGCGACAGAGCATCCTGCGATGAAGATTGTACCCTGTGCGTTTACAAGAGACTGCATCATAATATGACCGAAAGAGTAGAGCGAATTGTTAAGACCGAGAGGAAGTCCGACCTTTACGATATCGAGAAGTACTTTTTTGTCAGGCCGTCCGGGAATCAGCCGGTATTCAAGCTCAGGATATTTCTTTCTGATATATAGAATACTGCACAGCCATGAAGCGTACATTGCACATGCGGTGGCAATCGCAGCGCCTGAGACATCAAGGCAGAATATTGCGACCAACACAATATCAAGCACAATATTTACCACACAGGATATGATAAGAAAGAGTAAGGATGCACGGCTGTCGCCAAGCCCCCTTAGTATTCCTGCATTCATGTTGTAGCCCATATTGCCGAGTGTTCCGAGAAAAATTATATTGATGTAAGCTATGGCATAATCCCATGCATCCGCAGGTACCTGCATAAAACGGAGTACGAACGGACTTATAAGTATTCCGAGAAATGAGAGAGGAATACCGCATACATATAAAAAGAAGGATGCTGTTGAGATGACTTTTTTTAGCTGTGTTATATCACCCCGTCCGGAGCATTGTGATACAAGTATCGATACACCAGTTCCGAGTCCGAGAAATACACACAGAAGCAGCTCGACAGGCTGTGAACTTGTGCCAACGGCAGCAAGTGATGCCGGGCTGCAATAGTTGCCTATTACAAGCGTGTCTACAGTGCTGTAAAGCTGTTGCAGCACATTTCCGAGGCAGATAGGAAGTGCAAAAAGAATAACCAGCCTCATAATGGGACCGTTAGTCATATCGATTTTCTTTCGGGAATTCATAAAAATTGTGTCACCTGACCTTTCATAATATGTGAATAGTTGTTGGCATGGCAGATTCGATAATGCTGTGAAAATATATTTCACAACTTTATAATCATGATTATACATCATACAGCAAATTAAGATACTGAATACTTGTTTTTATAATGTGAAAAAAGTATAATAATCTGTAATTGTGTGTCTATAATTAGTTTAATAATATGGGAAGAGGTGGAGATATGTCGGAAAAGCAATCTGATATTGGAAATAGCAGCAAGGCTCATTCAGGCGGAAAGGATTTTTCAAAAGGAAAAGTGTGGAGTAATATCATGGTGCAGTCGCTTCCGCTAATACTTGCACAGCTTGTCCAGCTTCTGTACAATGTTGTCGACCGGATATATATAGGGCATCTTCCGGGGACGGACAGTCTTGCACTTACAGGTATAGGCCTTGCATTTCCGCTTACAACGCTTGTTGCCGCATTTACCAATCTGTTCGGAATGGGCGGAGCACCGCTCTTTTCGATAGAGAGAGGAGCGGGAAATGATGAAAAAGCGGAACGGATATTGGGAAATACATTTACGATGCTTTTTACAAGCTCGTTTATTATATTTCTGGTCTGCTATATTTTCCGCAAGCCGGTTCTGTACCTGTTCGGTGCGAGCGATGCTTCATATGTATATGCGGATGAGTATTTGAGAATTTATCTTTTTGGAACGACCTTTACTATGCTGGCTACAGGGTTAAATGGTTTTATAAATGCACAGGGGTTCCCGCGGATGGGAATGATGACAACACTTATAGGTGCAATACTAAATCTTGTGCTGGACCCATTGTTTATATTTGTCTTTGATATGGGAGTGAGAGGTGCGGCGCTTGCAACGGTTATAAGTCAGGCTGTGTCAGCAGTGTGGGTTATGAATTTTCTTTTAAGCCGTAGAGGAAGAGCGGCATATCATATAAAGGCATCGTGTCTGAAGCCTGATTGGAGGCTTGTAGGTGACATCACACAGCTTGGTATGGCGGGCTTTATCATGCAGGGAACTAACTGCATGGTTCAGGTTGTATGCAATGCTACATTGAAGGTTTTTGGCGGAGATTTGTATGTAGGTATAATGACGGTAATCAATTCTGTGAGAGAGATAATGTCACTTCCGGTCAGCGGACTTACAAGCGGGTCGCAGCCTGTGTTGGGATATAATTATGGTGCAAAAAAGTATGACAGAGTAAAGAGCGGAATAAGATTCACTTCATTCATAGGAATAGCTTACACAGCGCTGGCATGGATTATTGTGCTGATGATTCCAAAACAGCTTATGGGAATATTTACCGAAGATGTACAGACGATTGCTTATGGAGCCGGAGCCTTAAAGACTTATTTCTTTGGTTTTGTGTTCATGGCTTTTATGTTCACAGGACAGTCAACATTCACAGCTCTGGGTTATTCTAAGCATGCAATATTCTTTTCACTTTTAAGAAAAGCGATAATAGTTGTGCCTCTTGTCATAATTCTGCCAAGAATAGGGTTTGGCGTGATGGGAGTATTTTTATCGGAGCCGATATCGAATGTTATCGGAGGACTGGCAAGCTTTATCACAATGTATATCACAGTGTACAGAAAATTGAAATAAAAAGCCTCCGCTAGGAACGTACTGCGGCGGAACTAAAATTTTCTTATATTATAATTTGGCAGCCAGAGTTATAGAAGAAAAACATATAGATAATAAAACAATTATTAAAAAAACCGGTAACCAAGCTCTGATTGGTTACCGGTTTTGTCTACAGATTGAATTTTTTGCGGAATTCATTCTTAGAGCATGGCTGGCTATAGTAATAGCCTTGAATGAAATCAGGTTCAAGAGCAGCGATTTCAGATTGTTCATCTTTTGTCTCGATACCTTCGACAACGAGATTAAGCCCTATACTGTGTATCATATATATTATATGAATCATAAGCTGATGGTCATATTCATTCTGTAGAGCTTTGATGGTAAAGCTTCTGTCAAGCTTTACTATGTCAGGCTTGAGATTGTTAATGTTACCAAGATTAGAGTAGCCTGTGCCGAAGTCATCAATAGCAAGACGTACACCGAGCTTTTTTAATTTATCCCATACATTTCTTATTGAGAGAGAATTATCAAGCTGTCCACTTTCGGTAAGCTCCACTATAAGGCTGTCTGGAGAGAGACCGGTGTTGTCGAGCGATTCAAGTATTTCTACAAATACAGGACTTTTAAGAAGCTGTATATAGGAAAGATTGATTGATATATGAAAGCTTGGGAGCTTCTCCTGAAATTCCTTACAGGTTGCAATGGCGCCCTTTATAATCCATTTTCCTACAGGTACTATAAGTCCTGTCTCTTCAAGTATAGGAATAAATTCTCCCGGTGAGACTTTTTCGCCTGTTTTTAGTGTGTATCTGAGCAGTGTCTCAGCAGCGTAAAGTGTCTCATTATCCACAGATACGATTGGCTGATAGTAAAGTTCAAAGCCCTGAAAATTGTTATCAACGGATTCACGAAGTGCAATGCCGAGCATACGTCTTCTGAGAAAGGCGTTGTAATCATCGGCAGAAAAATAGTAAAGCTGATTTTTTCCGCGAAGCTTTGCAGTGCTGAGTGCAAACTCAGTAATCTTTAAAATATATTCAAAGTCTGCTGTTTCAAAATATGAATTCTCAATAACTCCTCCGGATATTGTATATAGAGCCTGATAGTTGTTATCCTCGATGTGTTTGTCAACGCCTGAACGTATCTTATGATATAATGCATGTGCATCTGCGAGAGTTCCGCCGTTGAGGTCGAATATAATAAATTCGTCTCCTCCTATTCGGTATACACTCTGTCCGTTGACAAGATTTATCTCAATACATTCTGCCACATTTCTAAGAAGATGGTCGGAATATTCCTGCCCTAATCTTTCGTTTACAATTTTAAAATCATCTATCCCGATTCTGAGAACATATCCATCCGGAAGATGGTTATAGTTACTTAAGCGTTCCTTAAGAGTGACTGCTGAGAGCAGACCGCTGACATTGTCTGCGTTCTGCCTTTTGCCAATCTCATTGATGCATCCGATGATCAGGGATGGTCTGCCATCACTGCCTGGTATAAGTTGACCGCGGCAGTTAATCCATATCGGGGAACCGTCCTTAGAGAGCCATCTGTATAGTAAGTTATGTTCGTTTTTTTCACCTCTTATAAGCTGATTTAGATCATTTACAAGCATCGTAAAATCGTCAGGATAGACGAACTTTTTATGCTCTTCAAGAACATTATTAAAGAAAGAGCCCGGAACGGCAAAGCGCTCCGTAGCTCCTTCTGTAATATAATAAGTGTCATTTTTTATGTCATAGACATAGAGATTATCATTCATACAGGATGCGAACTGTTCAGCTACATATTTAAAAAGGTCAAAGGAAATTTCTTTGTTGTTAGTATAGATATCAGTCATTAGTCTTACTCCATGAATTTATATAATCTGTAAAGGCAATTATTAAAAATTTTTTATTCAACATCCACAACGCGGATCATGTTGGTAGCTCCTGCAATTCTGAGCGGGAAGCCTGCAACGATTACAACACGGCTGCCTGACTTTATAAGACCTGCTGCTTTACATTTGCTGATAACTTCGTTTATAAGAGCTTCTCCGTCCTCCTGTTCTGTGATAAGAACCGGAGTAACACCCCACATGAGTGATGTCTCGCGGCATACGCGCTCATTTGTTGAACAGCCGATGATATCAATGTTAGGACGGAAACCGGATACCTTGCGGATTGTACTTCCGCTGAGTGATACAGGGATGATTGCATCTGCATTAATTATGCTTGCGATTGAACATGCAGCACATGCTATTGAAGATGCAAGATTGCTTCCGTTGTATGTTATATCGAACTTGCCGGTTGTTGTTGTCTTTTCAATCTCACAGCATATTCTGCTCATAGTCTTGACTGCTTCAACCGGGTAGTCGCCAGCAGCACTTTCACCGGAGAGCATTACTGCTGAGGTCTGGTCAAAAATAGCATTGGCAACATCGTTAACTTCGGCACGAGTAGGGCGAGGATTGTGTGTCATGCTCTCAAGCATCTGTGTTGCAACGATTACAAACTTGCCTGATTTAAGACACTTATTAATCATATCTTTCTGGACAACAGGAACCTTTTCGAAAGGTATCTCAACGCCCATATCGCCTCTTGCAACCATGATTCCGTCAGCTGCATTTATTATCTCATCAAGATTTTCAACACCTTCCTGATTCTCAATCTTGGCAATGAGCTTGGAAGAATTATTATGCTTCTCCTGGAGACGGCGTACTTCAAGAACATCCTCTGCACAGCGAACGAAGCTGAGTGCGAAGAAATCAAAGCCTGTCTTCATTGCAAATTCTAAATCATTCTTGTCTACATCGCTTAAGAAAGGAATCGATAAGTGAATTCCAGGAACATTGATAGCTTTGCGGTCAGAGATTACACCGCCGTTGATAACGCGGCAGATGATATCAGTATCAGTAATTTCTTCAACCTTAAGCTCGATGAGACCATCGTTTACAAGTATGCTTGTTCCGACTTTGACATCATTTATAAGATTCTTATATGATATTGAACCGATAGTGTTGTTACCGAGAAGCTCTCTTGTAGTGAGCGTAAAAAGGTCACCGTCATTTACAGTTACCTTGCCGCCTTCAAAGAGACGGAAACGAATCTCAGGTCCTTTAGAATCAAAAAGTGTGGCTACCGGAAGTCCAAGTTCGCTTCGAATCTTGACAATGCGGTTATATCTTCCTAAGTGCTCATCATAGCTTCCGTGTGAAAAATTGAAACGGGCAACATTCATGCCGTTTTCCATCATTTTTCTGAGAGTCTCCTCATTATCACATGCAGGACCCATGGTACACACTAATCTTGTTTTCTTTAACATTAACAAAAAATCCTCCTTAAAAATTATGACCAAATCTCTAATAATGCAAATTTCATTGCATATGTATTGTGCATCTGCAATACATACTGTATATGGCATTTTGCACAATATACATTAGACGTTATTTGTATAGCGCTATAAAATATAGCCTGTAACATTATAACATAACATCAGCCAAAAACAAAGTTGTTTCGGAAAAGCTTCAATAAAGAATATAAGAAAATGGAGTAAATTTACTTAATAAAAAAATCAGCGTACCTGTTCGTGTTTATTTTTTTTCATTTCAAATTTTTTGCTGTACATCATTCTGTCTGCCCGCCTTAATGTATCACCGATATCATAGTCTTCATCAGGGTCATATAGCTCATAGCCGCAGGCGATGTTAAGAGGGAAGCTGTCAGGGTGCGCTGCGTTGTAACCGTAGAGCATCTTTTTGAAGTCTGAAATGCATTGTGTGCATTTGGATAAGGATATACCATATAACAGCACACAGAATTCATCTCCGCCGATTCGATAGCAGTTACCATATGAACCGAATGCCTTTTTAATCATTCCGGCACTTTCAATGATATATGAATCACCTTGTTCATGTCCTAAGTTATCATTACAGGTTTTTAGGTTGTTAAGGTCAAACATTACAACAATGTGACCTTCAGGCTTGAATTTGTCCTGACATGTATATTTTGCATAGGCTGTTCGGTTAAAAAGTCCTGTGAGCTGGTCATGGTAAGCCATCTGTTCAAGTTCTTTTGCCTGACTGCCTATTGCTATAAGTGAGCGTGCATCTTTTAGAGATGAAGCACCGAGAACGATAATATAGAACAGAAGGCAGGTTATTCCGAGAAATGAAGGGAATGAACCGTTGGATACATAATAGGTAATCATATCGGACAGCAGTCCGGCAAGGCATACAAATGCACATATAAAAGCAAGCTTAAGCTTATGACTCCAGCCATGCTCTTTTAATTCTTTGTAAAACATAATTATCACGACAGGAACGTTAGAGAGCATAACTGTGTGTATAAGCCACAGCGTGTCGCGCACATCTCTTATAGATGTAAGCTGGAGCGCAATTATTATGATGAATACAGCAATATTAGCTATACATGGTATATTCCAAAGAAAGTTGTCACTGTCTTTGAAATACTTTCTAAGAAAGCTTATAAATGGTATCGTCATCATCAGCAGACAGAAATATGATGTGTATGACAGCACTATACTATTCCTTATAATCAGTGCAGTGTAATCTAAGTCCATAAACTTCCATATACCTACCAGCAGTGAAAAGGTACCAACCATCAACAGGCTCTTATCAACATGCGGATTGGTCAGATTAATCATTGTGAACAGAATGAAGAACAGACCGCATAGTATGGCAAGCAGGCATGTGAGATATATTATTATATTCGGTATTAACAGGTGCTCATATATTTTATACTGCGAACCCAGATAAATTGTGGGCTGAGTGCCATTCATGCTTTTATAAAGTGGTGAGAGATTGATTCTTACAGTGCTGCCTGAGTCATCAGGATAAATCGGGATAATGCACCAGTTAGCACCGGTTGTATGGATAAAGGATGTGCTGTCCGGGGTGATGGAATATACGAGCTCATCGCCGATATATACCTCGACACTCTCATGCTTGACAAAGAAAACAAGGTTTGAGCCGTTTTTGGGGATGGATGGCAATGTAAAAGCAAGTTCATTATAAATGCCGGAAGGTGCTGTATTATCTTTGATTGTCCCGAATGTATCAAATTCAACAACACTGTATGTCCAAGGATGTCTGGCGGAGAAAATAGCAGCATTAAAATGTACGCATATATACACAGTCAGGCATATAAGCACAAGTATGGCTGTAGCAAAGGCTGTGTATATAGAAAATCTGAGTTTTTCATTTTTTGTTTCTGCCATTGTGCTTATTATCCTCCGAATAGATATGATTTATACATTATTTAGATATCAGGGTCAAAAGGTCAAAAAGCCGTTCGTGCTTGCACGATTAGGCTTTTGACCCTCATATCATTATTTATAATAGTTGTGGTGTTATCCGTGTAAGCAGGTTTGCCTGCATGTGCTTGTTAAATCATGAACAGAGTTCATTAATGACATTCGCCGTGAGCCAAAAGAGAGCAAGCTCCATATGGCTCTCTTTCGCTCATTATATCATTAAAATAGATAAAAAGGAACTGCAATTTTACGGCCTGATCAGGGTGTTAAGGCATCCTTTGACACTCTGACTTCGTTTGTAAAAAATGTAGATGACCAAGTGGTAGCATTTAAAAATATTTTTAAATACTTCTTGTTTTTTTACGCGGCAAGTGCTATAAAGTATTTAAAGATATTTTTAAATAGCTTATGGGTAATCTGAATTAAGCAGGTTATCGGATTGTTATTGATGAAGAATTTATTATGGTTTGAGAATAGTGATTGGGGGGATATATATGGCAATAGCAGATAGCTTTAAAGTATTGTCGGAGCCGCTTCGCAGGCAGATTCTTGAACTGCTGAAGGGAGGAAGAATGTCGGCGGGAGAGTTGGCAAGAGCATTGAACGTATCACCGGCAGCACTTTCGTATCACTTGCGGCTTCTAAGGGAGGCAGAGCTGGTGATTGAGTATAAGGAGAAGAAATATGTATATTATTCTCTTAATATGACTGTGTTTGATGAATTACTTATGTGGTTTAAGGGCTTTATGGATGCTAAGGAGGGAGAGACAGGAAAGACGAAGGCAAAAGCCTGAAAGTGAAACTTTCAAACTACTTATTTACAACATACTCCCAGTGGTTTCTATAGTGTGCAGGTGCATGAATGTATTAATTTATAAAATAAAAGAGCAAGCATATTGCAGGATAGAGATGCGAAGCATCGATTTTATATGAGCAAGAAGCGAAAGTGGATTGCGAATATTATTGACTTAATGAGTGTAAATGGATTATATTCATAGTCAACTTTTCCGGGTATGTTTTGCCAGATATGGTTTTGCAGATGCCTAAGTGTGGCGTATAAAGGGGGATATTAAAATGAGAGAAAGCAGAAAATATTACTCATGCCTTTTAATTGTGACAGCAGTATTATTTATCATAACAGCGATATGCGTGCAGTTCATGGCAGACAATGTGCCGATGCATTATAATTTTCAGGGTGAGATTGACCGTTATGGTTCAAAAAATGAGAATTATATATTTCCATGTATGACAGCAGTATTTAATATATGCTGGGTTATTCTTATGAATGTATTTGGAAAGAAGGCAGACAGGGCAGAGGACGAGAAAGTCCGTGCTGAGTCGAAAAATAATCTTAAAGTGTTAGGTTTTACAGCGATAGGAACATCTATAATGTTCACAGTGATGCAGTGTGTTTTCCTTTTTATGGATATAAGTGCATCTGACGGACAGGAGCACATGCCGGTGGATGTCAATGTAATATCTAACTGCTGTCTGGGATTTATATTTGTTGTGACAGGTAACATAATTCCCAAGTGCAAGCGCAACGGAGTGATAGGAGTCAGAACTACATGGAGCATGGACAATGACACAACATGGGAGATGTCGAACAGGCTTGGCGGCAGGCTGATGATGGTATGCGGTGTTCTTACTATTATAGAGACAATTATTGTAAAAGGTTTTGCTTCGACTGTAATTATGCTGGTTCTTCTTATTGCAGTGTCAGTATTGATGACATATTACTCATACGTTTTTTATAAAAAATATGGCAATAGCGCTAAAAAACATCAATAATATTGATTAAAATTGTACATTGCCAATGTATAATGTGCGTGTTAAGATATCTACATAAGTTGAAAATATTATTTATGAAGTCATATCTGATATGGAAGATATATTGCGAAGCAGGCTGTGATATCAGGGTTCTGGCTGTCTATGTGCCGCTACATGTTCAAATGAACACAATAGTTTGACTGCATCAAATTACTGCGTGTCTTGAAGTGAACCGGTAAAATTGTATAATCATATATATTTTGGCAAATGGCAGATTAATATATTGCAAAGTAAAGAATACAGATATGAATTACATAATAATCAGGAATTTTGGAGGTATCTAACATGAACACAGAAAAGTACCAGAGAGCGTATTTTTTACCACCGCAGATGAGTTACGACTGGGTGAAGAAGGATTATATAGATAACGCACCTATTTGGTGCAGTGTAGACTTAAGGGATGGAAATCAGGCACTTATTGAACCTATGAGCCTTGAGGAGAAGTTAGATTTCTTTAAAATGCTTGTTGATATAGGTTTTAAGGAGATTGAGGTCGGGTTTCCGGCAGCGTCAGATACAGAGTACAATTTCATGCGTGCACTTATTGAGCGCAATATGATTCCTGATGATGTGACAGTTCAGGTGCTTACACAGGCGAGAGAACATATTATAAAGAAGACATTTGATGCTGTGAAGGGTGCGCCTCATGCGATTATCCATCTTTATAATTCTACATCTGTAGCACAGCGTGAGCAGGTATTTAAAAAGAGCAAGGAAGAGGTAAAGAAGCTTGCTGTTGACGGTGCGCAGCTTTTAAAGAAGCTTGCGGCAGAGACAGACGGCAATTTTACATTTGAATATTCACCGGAGAGCTTTCCGGGAACAGAGGTTGACTATGCACTTGAGGTCTGCAATGCGGTTCTTGATGTATGGGAGCCTTCAGCAGACAATAAAGCAATCATCAATATACCTACAACTGTTCAGATTGCGATGCCTCATGTATTCGCGTCACAGATTGAATATCTGAGCCGCAATATGAAGTACCGCGAGAATGTTGTGCTCAGTGTACACCCGCACAATGACCGTGGATGCGGCATATCGGATGCTGAGCTTGGTGTTCTTGCAGGAGCGGACAGAGTTGAGGGAACACTCTTTGGAAACGGAGAGCGTACAGGTAATGTTGACATCGTGACTCTTGCGATGAATATGGTTTCAATGGGTGTTGAGCCGGGACTTGATTTTTCACACATCATGGATATAAGAAAGAAATATGAGCAATATACGGGCATGCGTGTATATGAGCGTTCACCTTATGCCGGAGACCTTGTGTTTACTGCATTCTCAGGTTCACATCAGGATGCCATATCAAAAGGCATGGACTGGTGGGAGAAGGGTAAGTCAGGCGGCAAGTGGACAGTGCCATATCTTCCTATTGACCCGATGGATGTCGGCAGAGAGTATGAATCGGATGTTATTCGTATCAACAGCCAGTCCGGTAAGGGCGGTGTATCCTATATTCTTAAGCAGAACTTCGGTATCTCTATTCCTGACAAGATGAAGGAGGAGGTAGGCTACCTTGTAAAGGGTGTTTCGGACCGCAAGCACAAGGAACTCACACCTTCGGTTGTATATCAGATATTTGAAGATAATTATATAGGGCAGACAGATGTGTTCTCAGTGCCGGAATGCCACTTTAAGCAGGAGGATGGTATCTGGGCAACTGTCACAATACAACAGGGTAAGGAAAAGAGAATTGTCGAGACAGGCGGAAATGGTCGCCTTGATGCAGTGAGCAATGCACTCAAGATGTATTTTGGCATAAGCTACGAGCTCGCAGTATATGAGGAGCATGCCATTTCAAAAGGCTCATCCTCAAAAGCGGCATCCTATGTTGGTGTGCTCTGCAAGGATAAGATGTACTGGGGCGTAGGTCTTGACGAGGATATTATCAAGGCATCAATATCCGCACTTGTGGCAGCAGTGAACAAGCTTGCGAAGGATATGAATGTGAAAGAGGGCAGAGAGGAACGAATTGTTGATATTCTCAACTTCATTCAGAATCACTATACAGATGTGACACTTGATGAGCTTGCAGAGAACTTCAATCTTTCAAAACCATATCTTTCTAAGTACATCAAGGAGAAGTCCGGAATGACATTTCAGGATGCAGTCAAGAAGGCACGCATGAAGAAGGCTAAAGTTCTTCTGCGCGAATCCAATCAGAATGTTGAGACTATCGCTGCAAGCGTTGGGTATGAGAACGTAGAACATTTTAACAGACTTTTCAAGAAGGAATACCTTATGACGCCTCTTCAGTATCGCAATGCTAAGAATCAGGAGGAGTAAGCTATATATTCCGGCTGGCTATTTTACTTAAATGGCTGGACTGGTTTTAAATTTCAATCGTTACTGTGCACATTTTTAGTGTACAGTAATGATTGATTAATAATGACATGGTATAAATATTTTAAAGTAAATTGGTATGATTTAAGGTAATTTCTGATATTCGGTGCATTTCAGAGCATCGATAAGGTTCAAATTTTTTTATTTCGATGTAAAATCTAATATTTCCCACAAGCAAAAAGGTAAGAACACATCAAAAAGTCCAGTTGGTTAAAAAGTCGATGTTTCATATAGCATCGGAAGTTATGATTTTTATATTTTCGTTGTCCAATGGATGTTATGGCGGGCTTGAAAATCAATATAATATGAGGAGGGCATTTCATACGCTGAGTAATACAAGATTATATACGGAGGCAAATAAAAGATATGATGAAATATGCCAAGCAATATCAAAAATTGAGAAAGAAATAAAGAAATATCCGGCGGGAAAAATACATGTTATCAATAATAAAAACAGGGTACAATTTTATTTGAGAACATCCTCAAAGGATAAGAGCGGCATATATTTATCAAAACAGCAAAAGGATACAATAGGGTTATTTCTGCAAAAAAAATATGATGAAGATGCCTTGAAGCTGTTGTGTAAAGAAAAGGACAATCTGGAAAGCTTCCTGAAAAAGTATGCGCAGATAAACTATAAGATACAAGAATTATATTCAAAAAGTACTAAGGAAGTACAGGATTATATAAAGCCGATTGACATGTCTGATAGTGATTATGCTATGGAATGGCAGAAGGAATTTTATATAAAAAAGAAAATTCTTCCAGATGTACCGGTTTTTATTACAAACCAAGGTGAACATGTGCGTTCTAAGTCGGAACTGATTATTGCTAATCGTTTAGCATGTCTTGGAATCCCATACAAATATGAATGTCCATTGACTTTGTCGGGAGGAAAAATTATATATCCGGATTTTACAATATGGGATATAAATAATCGCCGGGAAGTATATTGGGAGCATCGAGGGATGATGGATAGCCCTGATTATGCTGTTCATTCTGTGCGGAGATTGAAAGAATATTGTCAAAATGGGATTTTTTTAGGTAAAAATCTGATTATTACAGAAGAAACTTCGAGTGTGCCGCTTGATACAAGATATATTGACGATATTATTAAATGCTATTTTTTGAATAGAGAGACATGATATTCATAAATATAATATGCTATGTACTCATAACCTAAGTTGGCATGTTATGGTATTAAAATGATATGAGGGTCAAAAGGTATTTTGCCACTCATTTGATATCCTCGAATTGCTCCGCTGTAAAACAGCTCCCGCAATTCTAAAACATTCGGAATCCGCTGATTTACTGCGTAAATCGCTGCTTCCTCATGTTTTGCGGGTCCCAAGTTCAAAAGCCTAATCGTGCAAGCACGAACGGCTTTTTGACCTTTTGACCCTGATATCTTAAAATGTAAATATTAAGAAAGTATAAAATGTAACATTCGTTACTGGATAAAATCCGCATATCTTGTTACAATATATTTCGAAAGAAAAATGAAGCGAAATCAGTTCACCACGCAGAATATAGAATGTAAGCGCAAGCTGAGATTTATTTTCATTTCGCAAAACAATGAAGTAAAATCAACTTCTTACGCAGGGCATAGCGTGTATGCGCAGGTAGTGATTGATTTTCGTCTCGAAAAAATGATGAGATGAAAATGCTCTCCTGACAGAGGATATAGCGTGCAGGCACGCATTAGATTTTTGCTTCGCAAAAACAAGGGGGAAAATCCTCTCCTCGCATATGAGCTCGGATTTTCGCTTCGCAAAAACAAGGAGGATTAGAAAATGGCAGCATTACACATTACAAGTGACAATTATGAGAGCGAAGTGCTTAACTCTGATAAGCCGGTGCTTCTTGACTTCTGGGCTTCATGGTGTGGACCGTGTCAGATGCTCCTGCCGGTTATAGAAGAACTCTCTAATGAGGTTACGGATGCTAAGATTTGTAAGATTAATGTTGATGAGGAGTCTTCACTGGCTGAGAAGTATGGTGTTATGTCAATTCCTACACTCGTAGTTGTTAAGGATGGCAAGACAGTCAATACGAGCATTGGTGTACAGCCTAAGGACAAGATTCTTGAGATGCTTAAGTAAGCAGCATTGTCTGATATATTATGGAATCAGAAATTTAACTGTTTAAATACGCTAAAATAATAAACAATGATATTCAAACAAATAAGGTTCTATAATAAATGTGTTCTATAATGAATGTTGGGGTGTATGAGTGAAAAATCATGCACCCCAATATTTTTAATATAATTGGAAATTTCGTTGAAATTCCCTATTATATTAAAAGCACTTTGGGCAGGAACGCACTGCGGCGAAGCAAAATTATGTCGCTTAGGCGACCCACCGCAGGCGGAGAATTCTGCTTTGCAGAAATTTTTTTTGTTGAAAAAGAACCAAAAATAAAAGGCGTAAATCCAAATTCCGGATTTACGCCTTTTTCTGCCAGACAGAAGATGTATAGCATATGAAGAATAGCATTTCAAAATGAAAAACTAAATTAAATATACATTTACTCCAAGCTTCAGACTACAAAATTAGGTCATACATTATTAAGTCATGCAATGACTGAAAATGTAGTGCTAAGTTTACTTCTATACCTCGAAGAGCAGGTCGCCATAAGTAGGTATTGGCCAGAAGTCCTTGTCAACGAGCATCTCAAGCTTATCAGCAGGAGCACGAAGAGCAGCCATATCGGACATGATTGTGTCATGGTAGTAAACTGCTGTGCACTTGGCACATTCCTTCTCACCATTTGCCTGGTCAGCCTTGAGCTTCTCAAGAGCAGCATTCATAGCCTTTAATTCAACTGTAACCTTCTCAAGTCTTTCCTTCTGAACACTTGCATCACAGCCTACAGCCTCAACGGAAGCAATCGAATTGGCAAGCTCAGTTGTGTAGCTGATGACAGCAGGAAGAATCTGCTTAGATGCCATGCTTATCATAGTGAGTGCTTCGATGTTGATGTACTTGGTATATGTTTCGTATGTAATCTCCTCACGTGATTCAAGCTCAGCCTTAGTGAAGATACCGAATTTTTCAAATAAAGATACAGCCTTGTCTGTTGTGAGAGCGCTTGCTGCATCAACCATTGACTTGATGTTAGGAAGTCCTCTCTTCTCAGCCTCAGCAACCCATTCGTCTGAATAGCCGTTGCCGTTGAAGACAATTCGCTTGTGTTCAGTCATGTACTTCTTGATTAATTCATGAACATCCTTGTCAAAGTCATCTGATTTTTCAAGAATATCAGCAGCCTCACAGAATGCTTCTGCAACGATTGCGTTGAGAACAGTGTTAGGACTTGCGATTGAATCGGCTGAACCAACCATACGGAACTCGAACTTGTTTCCTGTGAAAGCAAAAGGCGAAGTTCTGTTTCTGTCGGTGGCATCCTTTGCAAAATCAGGAAGTGTGGAAACACCTGTGAGAAGCTTGCCGCCTTCAATGCTGTGTGTAGCTGTACCTGTCTCTATAATCTGGTTAACAACATCCTCAAGCTGATCGCCAAGGAACATTGAAATAATTGCAGGAGGTGCCTCGTTAGCTCCGAGTCTGTGGTCGTTTCCGACATCGGAAGCGGACTGACGAAGAAGGTCAGCGTGTATATCGACTGCCTTCATTATGCAGGCAAGGACAAGTAAGAACTGAAGGTTCTCATTAGGTGTGTCGCCCGGATCAATGAGGTTGACACCGTTATCTGTAACGATTGACCAGTTATCATGCTTACCTGAACCGTTAACGCCGGCGAATGGCTTCTCATGGAGAAGACATGTAAGCCCATGACGTGTAGCGACTTTCTTCATGACATCCATAACGAGCTGGTTGTGGTCAACTGCAACATTGGCTGTCTCATAGATAGGAGCAAGCTCATGCTGTGCCGGAGCAACCTCGTTATGCTGTGTCTTTGCTGTTACGCCGAGCTTCCAGAGTTCGATGTTAATGTCTCTCATGTAAGCACCGATTCTCTCCTTGATGGAACCGAAGTAGTGGTCTTCAAGCTCCTGACCCTTAGGAGCAGGTGCACCAAAGAGTGTACGGCCTGTATAGATTAAATCTTTTCTTTCGAGATATTTTTCTCTGTCAACAATAAAATATTCCTGCTCAGGACCTACAGATGCTGTAACCTTAGTAGCTTCTGTGTTGCCAAAAAGCCTTACTATACGAAGTGCCTGTTCACTGATTGCTTCCATAGAACGAAGAAGAGGTGTCTTTTTATCGAGTGCTTCTCCCTTATATGAGCAGAAGGCTGTAGGTATGCAGAGGATTGCACCTGTAGCATCTTCCTTGACAAAAGCAGGTGAAGTACAGTCCCAAGCCGTGTAGCCTCTGGCTTCGAATGTAGCTCTTAAGCCGCCTGAAGGAAAAGAAGAAGCATCAGGCTCGCCCTTTATAAGCTCTTTGCCGGAAAACTCCATAATCATCTTACCATCTGCATCAGGATGTGTAACAAATGCATCGTGCTTTTCGGCTGTGATACCTGTGAGTGGCTGGAACCAGTGAGTATAGTGTGTTGCACCTTTTTCAACAGCCCAGTCCTTCATTGCCTTTGCGATTACATCAGCATCGGAGATTGACAGCTCGCCGCCCTTGTTCATAACATTCATGAGATTTGCAAATACCTTCTTAGGAAGGCGCTCTC
>OGOD01000685.1_pt1 | contig 26893 bp, 27 predicted proteins | sample 1573631 | NCBI WGS metagenome assembly OGOD01 (sample SAMEA2581895, study PRJEB24529) | metagenome | biome: Human gut stool | place: China | collected 2011
TGCGTATTGCGCTGGAGACCCATTAAGAGTTCTACAAGACATTAGTAAAAATAATGTTATTGTCATAGTTGTAAATTATATTACTGAATAACGCGCTCTTTTTTCTGTATTGCGGTATTTTCTTCCTGTGACCTCTGTGCTATACTGATAAGGACAAAAAGGTAATACCAATTTGAGGCGCGGGACCATGAACCATGGACCGTATTTGGGGAGGCGGTATTGTGAGCAAGATCGGCGTTGTAATGGGAAGCACCAGCGATCTGCCGGTGGTGGAAAAGGCGATTCATATTTTAGAGGAGTATCAGGTGCCCTTTGAGGTGCGTGTGCTGTCCGCTCATCGGTGTCCGAATGAAGCAAGAGAATTTGCAGCTTCGGCGCGGGAGAGCGGATTTTCTGTTTTGATTGCCGCCGCCGGAATGGCGGCGCATCTGGCCGGGGCGCTGGCGGCGAATACAACCCTGCCGGTCATTGGCATTCCGTGCAGCGGCGCCAATTTTGACGGGATGGACGCATTACTCTCCACGGTGCAGATGCCGGGCGGCATCCCGGTAGCGACGGTTGCGGTGAACGGCGCGAAGAATGCCGCCCTGCTGGCAATCGAGATTCTGGCCGTGACCGATGAGACACTGGCCGCCAAGCTGGCGGAGAGCCGCCGTCGGGAGACCGAGGCTGTTTTGCAGGCGGATACGGATATGCGCCGGCGTTTTCGCGCGGACGCTTGATTTTTGACACAAATTTATTTATGATAGGAGAAACGGAACATGGAAAAGAAAGAGCAGCTGTACGAGGGCAAGGCAAAAAAGGTTTATGCCACCGAGGACCCCAATCTGGTGATCGTATCCTATAAGGATGATGCCACCGCGCTGGACGGACTGAAAAAGGGAACGATCGTGGGCAAGGGCATCATCAACAACAGTAAAACGAAGATCCTGCTGAATCTGGAGGAGGAAGAAGCCCAGCGCGTTCAGGGCGTTCTGCATCTGTCTGAAGCTGAGTTGATGGAAATTACGCACTTTGAACGCGGCAGCGCTCTCATCAGCACAAATAACAATAATATTGCCGTGGAGATCAAGTGCAGTCAAATGGAAAAGGAATTGATCACCACGGATCGCCGGGAGCTGGCCGAGCTTGCTCAGCGTGCTGCGCCAAAGCAGCATCCATGCTAATCCGTACACAATACGCATTTAAGACGTATAACGCTCCACGACCAACAGCAATACGGCGATTATACGGCTTCAATACGCATAATGAGGAGATGTTTCAATGAAAACGAGGGAACAGATCTATGGGCAGGAAGCCGCCGGCATCCTGCGGGATGTTTCCATGTACCGCGCTCTGACGGAGATGCAGCTTTTGAAGCTCTATCCGCACAAGGAAAGTAAAATCCGGAATCTGCTGTCCTACCTGCAAAAGCAGGGCCGCATTGTGCAGCGAGGCGAGTATTACCGCATTCCCGCTGATGCGGAGGCGGGGATCGATTACGGGCTTTCAAAGGCCGTTTGGGTTCTTACCGACTTTATGGAGCAGGTAGAATATCACTCTGTCAGCGAGTACCCCGCAAAAATCATATTTTTTGCGGATGGTGAAGTTTACGAAATCATTTACGCGGAGCCGGGTAAAGAGCAGCTTATCAACCAAATGCTCTCCACAGTAAAAGAGGTTCCGCCCAAATACATCGTTCTGATTGAGCAGCCGGAGCAGATCGCCGAGATCCGCACACCAAACACCAGCGGATACTGTACCGTCTCTTCGGGCGGCGAAGTGCAGTATTATCAAATCGAATAAGGAGTTTTTTCTTGAACAGGGCCATTATATCACAAAGAATTACATCTATTCTGGCTGAGATCGAACGGCTGAACAATGCGCTCTATGCCATGAACACGACGGATATTCAGCGTTATCCCGACAACTACGAGGTGCTGTCCACGGATGCGGCGCTGCGGGCCGAGCGGATCACCTGCCGGCTGCGCCACCTGATCTATGCCACTACCAGCATCAAAAAAGAGGAATATCTGCGTTCTGCTGAAACCATGCAGGGTATTGAGATCAGCGAAAATGGCGGCATTCTGGAGATCAAGCTCCCGTGCCTTCTGCCAAAGCGCAGGCAGCGCCAAAGCACGGAGTTTCTGTTGGATCCGTTTACCTCCGCGCTCTCCGATTACGCCGCCCACCACACCATGCCGCAATTTCAGCATTGTGTGGTCTGTTTTTCCCACATCTATGCGCAGGAACTGCCAGAGCGGCGTATCCGCGATTATGACAATCTGGAACTGAAGCAGTTTCTGGATGTTGCGGCCTCCTTCATCTTGACGGATGACAATGGGCTGCTGTGCGACGCCTACAACACCACGGAGCTGGGCGAAGAGGATTGCACACGGCTTTTTCTCATGGACAGCACGCAGTTTCCGGCCTGGCTTGCAGAGCGCCAGAATGGTGTAAAAAGCATATCGGATTTTTGACCTTTTATGGGCGCTTATTTTCCAAGGTACAAAAAGCGCCCTGTAAGCCCTGAAAATACTGCGTTTTTTCAAGGTGATCCGGCCGCAAAATTACCCAAGCTATAAAGCCCTACGGTAAAATATCGTACAAGGAGGCAGCACGGTTTATGCCTCGAAAGCCCCGGCAGCTGCCAGCTCAAAATACGCTGCCCTATCTTCTTTTGACATTGACCGCCCTCTGCGGTGAATACCCCATCCGTCAAATCAGCCACCTGCCGGGTGGTTCCGCATACCTCGAAAGTGTCGTTACCGCTCTCCGGCGAGATGGGCTGCTGCGTACCTTCTCCAAAGACGGCCTGCGCGGTCTTCGGCTCACCTCATCAGCCAAACGGCTGCTGTTGGCTGATGCTCCCGAATGGTTTTCAGCCTACCTGACCGGCAGTTCTGAGCCAAACAAGCTCAAAAGCGAAATTTCCAGACGGCTCCGGCTTCACCGGATGGCTGAGATCCTGACCATCATGCACAACGCTGACATTCCGGCCTTCCCGTGGGAAAAGGCTCCTTTTCCCGCTGTCGGTCAAAGCGCGGCAATCCCCGCCTATTACACCTCCAGAGAGGTTAAAGAGATCGGCCCGCAAGGGGCGAAAATCAAAAGTTCACGCGCAACCGGCATCCTGCTGACGGATGGCGGTATTTTTTTGACCTATAACACCGCCAAAGCGCAGATGAAATGGGAGTACAAGGCTGAACTGCGGTTCAAAGCTCTGCTGCAAACCGAAGGGGTCATGCCCGACGCGGAGATCTCCGGGATCGTGTTCGGCTCCACCATGGAACAGCTTCCTATCCTGATGCAGCCGGACACACACAACTATTTCCTGCTGGATGGCAGCTTTCCGCATTTCTATTATTTGACCAATGACCGTTATGGCGAAGCGATCCTTCGCCTCTTATGCGACGCGCAGCAGCGCAGGACGCTTGATACGATCCTTGCAGACGGGCTCCATGAGGGGATACCAAATTGGCGCGTCGAGAACGACGCCATTGACAGCGAGGGGAATCCTGTTCTATTCGCCTACACCTGTGATTTTCCCCGCATCCGGCGTTTCGATACCGCGCTGGAGCTGCACGGAATGACGGGGACATTGATCTGCTTCGATTACCAGGAAGAAGCCTTGCGGGAGATCTGCGGGCAGTGTGTGATGCTGCAAAGCATTGATTTTCAACAGTTTGAAAGGAGCGTGCTCTATTCCTAAAAAGAAGCTGATTCAGCTTTTCATTATTATTCCAATCGCTGCGCTGGCGCTGCTCTACGGGAGCGGCTACCTCTCGCAGCTTTTTTCCAATTACCGTGCATGGCAGGAGGCCGGCGCCGTGTTTGGGACGTCTCCCGCATTCCCGGACACCGGATTCTTTCCCTGCCTTGCGGCAGCCTTCCACTTTCCGTATGGGCTGTATGGGCTCGGCCTCTGCATCGGTGCGCTGGCGCTGCTGATCCTCATGGTCATGCGAATGGGCTACAGTGAGGGCGGCGAATACGACCGGCAGCGCAATCTGGTCTATTCCGACAAGGGAACCTACGGCACCGCAGGCTTTATGTCCCGCAAGGAGCTGACCGAGGTGCTTGACCTTGTCCCGGATATTCGCAAGCATTCCGGTACGATTCTCGGAGAGCTGGATCATCAGGTCATTTGTATTCCTCCAAAGACTCGATTTAACGGGAATCTTGCGGTTTACGGCGCCAGCGGCTCCAAGAAGACAAGAGCCTTTTGCGTCAACATGATTCTCCAATGCGCGGCGCGGAAGTCAAGCCTTGTGATCTGTGACCCCAAGTCCGAATTGTACGAAAAGACCAGCGAATATCTGCGGGATCAGGGCTATACCGTCCGTGTGTTCAATCTGGTAACGCCGTCAGCCTCAGATTCATGGAATTGCCTTGCTGAAATCGGCGATCAGGAACTAATGGCGCAGCTCTTTTGTGATGTCATCATCAAAAACACAGGGGGCGAAGAACGTGACCACTTCTGGGACAGCGCCGAAATGAATCTGCTCAAGGCGCTGGTCCTCTATGTTTCCACCAGCTATCCCAAGAAAAAGCAAAACATCGGCGAAGTGTACCAATTGCTCACCGCCAGTTCCGAAAAGGAACTGAATGCGCTTTTTGATGTTCTTCCCCTCACGCATCCTGCCAAAGCGCCATACAGCATTTTCAAGCAGGCGTCGGAGGGTGTGCGCGGCGGCGTTATCATCGGGCTCGGCTCCAGACTGCAGGTTTTCCAAAACCGGGATATTCGCAACATCACATCCTACAACGAGATTGATCTGGAACTTCCGGGAAAGCAGCCATGCGCGTATTACTGCATTACCAGCGATCAGGACAGCACATTTGATTTTCTTTCCTCGCTGTTTCTTTCCTTCGTGTTTATCCGCCTGGTTCGCTATGCGGACGAACATTGTCCCGGCGGGGAGCTTCCGGTTCCTGTTCATGTACTTGGTGAAGAGCTGTGTGCCTGTGGAGTGATCCCAGATCTATCGAGAAAAATTTCGGTCATTCGTTCCAGAAACCTGTCCATGTCATGTGTGTTCCAGAACTTAGCTGGCCTTCAGAACCGCTATCCCTACAACCAGTGGCAGGAAATTCTGGGCAACTGCGATGTGCAGCTTTTTCTTGGCTGTACAGATGCTCTGACGGCGGAATTTATTTCTGACCGGACCGGTGAGGCCAGTATCTCTGTCACCAGTAAAGCCAAACAGCTCGGCACATGGCGTGTATCCAATTACACGCCTGAATACCGGGAAACCAGCGGTGTCGGCCGGCGCAAGCTGATGACCATGGACGAGGTGCTGCGTATGGATATTGATAAAGCCCTGATCCTCATTCGGGGCAAGAATGTACTGGAGGTGGATAAGTACGACTATTCCAAACATCCCGAGGCAAAGAAGCTGCGGCCGAGCAAGGCCGCCTCCCATGTCCCTGCATGGCGGGCAAATCAGCCGCAGGAAAAGCAAACTCCATCGGCGCCGCCATCTCAGGCAGCGGAAAAGAAGCCGGCGCAAAAGAAAAAGCCTGCGTCGGCTGAAAAAGTCGTTGCCGTAACCAAAGAATCCATTATGAAGAAAAAGGAGGATACTTAATGCCCAAGAAAAAAACGATCCCGCCCCCTGATGATTTCTCCTCAGAGTTCATGGAAATCGAATCCGGCAAAGAACTTTCTGAGCAGCAGGTGGAGGCCGCCGGCAGCGACAACATGGAAATGCCGCTGACAGAGCCCACGGAAGTTGATCTCGGCTCCGGCGATGTGAGCGGCACAACAGATGTTGAGGAAAACGAGCCGGATGCCGAAAACACCGCTGATGCCGCAGAGACGGTCCCTGTTTCCGATGAAGCAGCGGAAGATCCGGAGTACGACAGCATTTTACAGGAGCTGAACAGCAGCACACCGACACATCTTGACAGCAGCGGTGAAAATGCTCTGGATGCGCTTTTACTGGGAGGAAATACGGAAGCTGCTCCACCTGCTGAAGATGAAACGGAATCCGCAGATAGTGAAGCTGCTCCGCAGCCTACCGCCCCTCCCGCACCTGCCGGACGCCGCGACTCCTACATTCTGACCGTTGATGCAAAAGACCGTATCGAAACGGAAGAAGAACGCCGTGAGGTCATCTGGCATGAGATCAAGACCTCGCATATTGCCGGTCGTATTTTGACCGGAACGTTGGACGGCGTGGAGCAGACCCCTTCCGGCCGTACTATCGTTGTCGTTGACTACAAGGGTTATCGCATTGCGATCCCGCTGAAAGAAATGATGCTCTATTCCGGGCCCGTTCCGTATGGGGCGAAATACAAGCCGTTTATGGAGCGGATGAACAGTATCCTTGCAACCATGCTCACCGCGGAGATCGATTTCATCGTCCGGGGTCTGGATAACACCGCCCGCAGCGTTGTGGCAAGTCGAAAGGCCGCCATGCTCCGTAAGCGTCAGACCTTCTATCTGGACACCAACGAAGATGGCGTCCCCATGATCTATGAAGGGCGCGTCGTACAGGCGCGCGTCATTGGCGTTGCGGAAAAAGTCCTACGGGTGGAAGTGTTCGGCGTGGAGTGTACGATTTTCGCCCGCGATCTGTCTGCCGCATGGTTCGGTGACGCCCGCGAGTATTACAGCGTCGGCGACCGTGTTCTTGTCCGTGTGCTCACCATTGACCGCGGCGACATCAACCATATTTCCATCACAGCAGATATCCGCAGCGTTTCGTCCGCCGCCAACCAGAGCAATCTGGATAAATGCGTCCTGCAGGGCAAATATGCCGGCAGAGTGACCGATGTGCGGCACGGCGTTGTGTTCATCCGGCTCAACAACGGTGTCAACGCGGTTGCCCACACCTGCTATGACCGGCGAATGCCCGGAAAAAAAGACGACGTCAGCTTTGCCGTTACCCGTCTGGATGAGGAGCGCGGCATCGCCGTCGGTATCATCACCAGAATCATCAAACAGAATTTGTAAAAAAAGGAGAGGCCACCATGAAGAGCTTATCAAAGCTGGCCCTTTGCCTGCTGCTTGCCATGTCGCTGACGGTCAGCGCCTTTGCCGCTCAGGTTCCCGATTCATTGGTAGCGGAAAACCTGAACGGCCAGCAGCGGCTTGTAAAAACCTACACGCTTTCCCCGGAGGTTGACCCAGATGAGCTGAAGGAAGAGGACTTTTCCTACGACGGCTATCTTTATACCTGGGCCTATACCACCAAGGTGGAACACCCGTATCTGGAAAGCAAAACTGTAACGGAAACCGTCACAGTCAACACCGCCAAAAATGACCTTGCGCAGATCCTCGCAGAGCTTTCGCCCAGCATGCCCTATGAAAAAGACGGCTTCTCCGGCGAGTTGGCGCTGGATCATACCACGCTTTCCACAGAGGCGTCCGGCTACACCACCAAATACAGCAAAACCACCGAGACGAAGGTGATCGGCAATCTGGACCGCAACGACATGTCCTATGTGCCGCCCACAACCGTCAAAAACGGGAAAACGCTCACCCTTGCCAATGTGGAATGGCAGGTCACCGGCACGGCGCTCGTCGGCGAGGCGCTGGTTCCTGCCCAGTATCAGGCGGTCGCCACCTATTCCGCCTCCAGCAGCTATCAGGCTGCCACAGGCTATGTCACCACGGCGGAATATCACGGAACCGTTACTTCGGAAGGCGTGGACAGCCTCACTTATACCGTGGTTTACACCGGAAGTGAGATCGTCCCCGTAAAAACACATATCTGGGATAACGGCAGCCTTGCCGCTCCGCTGCTGATCATCGCTGCCGTGCTGCTCTGCGCGGGCATCGCCGCCGCTGCGCTGCTTCTGCTGCGCCGCCGCAAAAATGTCTATGTGTATGTTCCGGACAGCAAGCCCCGAGAGTACCGGCTGATTGCAAAGTTCCGTGTGGAGCCTGACAGCGAGGTTCCCGCTATCGATGCAGGCGCTCTCACATTGAATCCGGGAGATACCGTCGCGGTTGAGGTGAAAAAATCCCTTGCCAGGCACCTGGCTGGGCGCGAGTTCACCGTTTCTTTCCCGCAGAGTGACCATACTTACACGATCCAAGCCAGCAAGCACAATGACTGGCATGAATTTACCGTTCCCGCTGAAGAAGAACAGGAGGCTCCCGTATGAAGAAGTTTTTCTCATTGACTTTGACTCTGGCTGCCATGCTTTCTGCGATGGCGGTCAGCGCACAGGCTGCCGATTATTCCTTTGAAACCGATGGCACCCCGGAATACTATCCCTCCTCTTCCTATGAGGACGTCTACGGCTCCCGCTACAATTACGGTGGAAAAAATGTGGTGGACTACCAGATCCCCGAGCTGGAGTACGGGCAGCTCAGCACCACCCAAACCGGGGTGATGGAGAAAATCATGCTGCCCGGTCTTCAGGGCATCTCTGCATCCGGCGGCGGCATTTACGGAATTTCTCCCGGCGGCGGAACTGTGGAGATCCCCGGTTTTCTGCAGGGCGGCTCCACAGCTACTCCTGCGACGCCCGCTTTCACGGAGCTGACACAGGATTTTCTGCTCTCCAACGGCGCCGTCGGAAAGATCTCCATTCCTGCCATCGGAGTTAAGAATTACTATCTCTGGGAAGGTGAAACGACTGCCAGCATGAAAAAGGGGCTGGGGCATTTCACCAGTACCAGCGTCTGGAACGGCAATGTGGCTGTCTGCGGGCATAATCGCGGCGCCAAATATGTGATCGGCAGCATCAAGGATCTCGATGTGGGCGATAAGATCACCTATACCACATCCATGGGTACCCGCACCTATCTGGTGGAGACTGTGGCCAAAATCAGCAGCAGCGATTGGAGCTATTTGTCCTCTACCGCGGATAACCGAATGACTCTCCTTACCTGCGTTGCCGGAGATTCCAGTCAGCGCTGGTGTGTGCAGGCTGTTCAGGCCTCTTAAAAATCTTTTGTTGAAAAAGCCGCTTTATGATCGTAAAGGAATAGTAGATCAAAAATAAGGAGGCTTTTCCATGAAGAAGCAGATCCTCACGATGTTTACGGGCCTTTTTATCGGCGCTATTATCACAGGCGGAGCTTCCGCCTATGCTGCGGGAATCCTCGCTGAACGCAGCAACCATCGTATTTTTGTCGATGGGCAGGAGGTGCAAATGGAAGCGTATGGTATTGCTGGACACAACTATGTGAAACTCCGCGACATTGGCAAAGCGGTCGGCTTCAATGTGTTCTGGGATGCGGACAGCGGATGTGTGCAAATAGAAACCGGTGCGCCTTACACCGGCGAGGCTCCTTCCGCTGAAGCTGTTCCGTCTGCTGCTGCGCCTTCTGATGCGGATGCTGCAAAGCAGGATATTGTAGCTCGCACCAACGCCCTCCGTGCGGAGCATGGCATCGCAGCTTTGACGGCCGACGATCAACTGATGCGCGCCGCGCAGGTGCGGGCCGATGAAATGGCTGCCACAGGTGCCTATTCTCATACCAGACCAGACGGCAGGAAGTATTACACCGTTACGGACTGCAGGCAGGTTGGGGAAAATATCCACCAGATCCCGCTGCTCTATCTTGCGCAGCAAAAAACCGCGCTTGCGGAAACGCTCGTATATTCATGGTCAAAATCCGCAGGGCACATGGAAAACATGACAGATGAAAGCTATGCGGCTATCGGCGTCGGCCTTGCACGAGGGACTGACGCCAACGGCTTGGAGTGCTGGTACTGTGTCCAACTATTTCTTCGCAGCGGATACAGCATTTCAGCGGTGGACAAGCCGGCAACGAAGTAAATCCTGTTATCCTATATCACGAATCAGACCGGGGAGCCTCGGTCTGATTTTTCTTGTGCAATTTTGCAAGGAGGTAGCTCATTGAAAAAACTAAGAACCAGGCTCGTCTCGGCGTTTCTCGTTATCATGACGCTGTTGACGCTGCTCCCGACTTCCGCGCTGGCCGCGTCCGGCAGCGGAACGGGCATCAAGCCCACCGACAATACCAATTACTGGACAACACGACTGCTCCATGACGGTACGCCTTACAGCTACAAGCCCCCGATGGCGGCAGGCAAGCTGCTGTACTGCCTTGACCGCGGCTACGGCTACCGCTGGGGCACTGCCAGCTTTCTGAACAGCTACACCTATACCTCCGCCACCGGAGCGGACGCGGATACCGTGCTGAAAACGGCGCTGGCGCAGAGCGGCATGGGTGAGCTGGATGCCCAGCAGCTTGAAAACTTCAAATGGATGATGACGTTCATTTCGGACTATAAGGGTGACATCCCCGGCAGCCTTTTTATGGCTGCGCAGACGTATGTGTGGGATCACCAGACCTTCAAGGGTGAGGGCGATGGTGACATCGATGGCGGTGGTTACGCCAACGCCGATACCTATGAAATGTACCTGGGCTATATCGATTGGATGTTGAAAGAAAAGGCCAAGGAAGACGCAGAATTTCAGCGCCAAATTGAAGAATACGCAGAACAGGGCATCATCGCCACTGTGGTAGAAGATGAAGCTGCAAAATGGGCGGTCTACGCGAAATCCAGCGTTAAGGGGCGTCAGGCTTTCTTTAACTATTATGCGCCGAGAAAACTCGTCACCAATACATCTGAGCCGGGAAAGCCTCCGGCTGGGGACGCTGATATTACGCTGCGGAAGGTTGCCGCAGGAACGACCCGTGGTTTGGATGGCGCAAAATTTAATATTTACCGCGACGGTCAGATCGTCGGCAGCGATGTGACCCAAAATGGCGGAATCATTGAGGTCAAGGATGTCACCAAGGGCCTGTGGTCCTTCGTGGAAACCGAGGCCCCGGAGGGCTACTGCGCCGACTCTACGCCCATCAGCGTCTATGTCGATACCACCGATGGCGACAAGCAGTACACGGTCACTGCCGAAAATTACGCACTGCCCGATATGAAGATCACCAAGCGGGACGCCATGAGCGGCAAACCGATTGCCGGCACGGTGTTTTCCATTAAGTCCGTTACCGGCAGCTATTCTACCTCCGTCACGACCGGGACGGACGGCTCCGCAACGCTCTCGGCCATTCCTGCCGGTGTCTATGTTGTGCGTGAGGAATCCGTTCCCGAGCCGTACATCGTAACCAATACCGAGCAGACCGTGGCGCTGCGCCCCGGCAAAACCTCCGAGGTCACTTTCGTTGACTATGAAAAGCCCGGTCTTGAAATTGTCAAGAAGAACATCGCCAATGGTGAGCCCATCGAGGGCGTGACCTACCGCATCGAGCAGATCGACGGCAGCTTTTCTACCAGCGCCACCACCGATAACCATGGGCGGATTTTCCTCGACTCTGTTCCTGTTGGCACATTCAAAGTAACGGAGATCAATGTCCCCAGTCATGTCATTCTCTGCCCCATCCCCCAGGAAGTGGCGCTGAAACCCGGCGAAACCTCTACCGTCACCTTCTTCAACGCCCTCAAGCCCAGTCTGGAGATCCGCAAGGTGGACAGCGTCACCGGTGATTCCGTCAAGGGTGCCAAGTTCCAGATCTGGTATGGCAGCAACCATACCGACACCGGTGAGCTCAATGACCTCGGCACTTACTTTTCTGACGCAAACGGAAAAATCATTCTCCCCGAGATCAAAGATGGCTGGTACAAAGTAACGGAATTGGAACCGGCGTCCGGGTACGCCATCAAGGAGCCTGCCACGCAGGAATGCTTCATTTCCGGTGGTGAGAGCAAAGTCCTGACCTTTGAAAACACTCCCCTTTCCGCCATCATCATCCGCAAGGTGGACAGCGAGAGCGGTCAGCCGCTGGAAGGTGCATGGTTTAGAATCCGCTACCTCGGCGGCACCTCCGGTACAGGCGGCACGGTCATCGGCGAGTACCGCACTTCGAGCAACGGAACCATTGTCGTGACCGGCCTCAAGGCAGGCACTTATGTCTGCGAGGAGATCTCCGCGCCGGACGGATACGTGATCACCGATGCCACGGAAACAGTCTATCTTTCCGGTAAGGATCAGGACGTCATTACCGTGACCTTCGGCAATGATAAAATGGGCTCTCTGCTCATTGTCAAAAAAGACGCTGTCACCGGCACCCCCATTTCCGATGTGGAATTCTTCGTCACGGATTCGGATGGCAGCGTGATCGGCACGGCCAACGGTAAATATGTGACCGACAGCGCAGGCACCATCCGCATTGACGGCCTGACGCCCGGCATGACGGTCATCGCAAAAGAGGTGCGTGCCAAGGATGGCTACATCCTCGACGATACCCCGCAGAGCATCAAGATCAAGCGCAATTCCGTCATGACGCTGGAATTCCGTAATCAGCCCAAGGGCGGTGTGCTTGTGAAAAAGGTGGACGCTGTGACGAACGCTCCCATCTCTGACGTCGAGTTCCTTGTCACGGATTCGGACGGCAATCTCATCGGCAACGCCAACGGCAAGTTCGTGACGGACAGCGCAGGTACGTTCACGATTACGGACATCGCCCCCGGCACCACGCTTGTCATCAAGGAAACCCGTGCGAAGGTGGGCTACATTCTCGACGATACGCCGCAGACAGTCAAGGTCAAATCCAACGAGGTTGTCACAGTGGAGTTCCGCAATCAGCCGAAGGGCAATCTCATCATCGTGAAGCAGGACTCCGTTACAAAAGAGCCGTTGGAGGGCGTTCAGTTCAAGATCGTCTACGCAGACGGCTCCTATGTGGACGCTGAAGGCGGCACGCTGTCCTCCACCGGCCTGTACTGGACGGATAAGGAGGGCAAGATCACTCTCTCCGGCATTTCCGGTACCGTGGTGGTGACGGAGGTTGAGACAATCCCCGGCTACACCATCGACGAAAACACCCGCACCCAGACCGTGGTGATCAATCCTAATGACACCCAAACGCTCCACTTTTACAATGATCCTGTGGGCGGCGTGGAGATTATCAAGGTCAACGAGGATAACCACAGTGAGCGCATCCCCAACACGACCTTTGAGATCCGCAAGGTGGACGATGCCTTGGTGGATACCGTTACGACGGACAAAAATGGCCGTGTGTTCGTGGCTCTGGAGGATGGCAGCTACTATGCAAAAGAGGTCACATCGAACAAATCGTTCCGGCTGGATGACACGCCCCACTATTTTGAGATCAAGGACGGCAAGCGTGTGACGCTGCAAGTGACCAACAAAAAGCTCAGCGGCATCGTTATCCACAAAATCGACAGCGCCACGGGCGAGGGGATCTATGGTGTAAAATTTGTCCTCTATGATGCGAACAAGAAGCCCATTGGAGAGTACACCTCGGACGATGAAGGCTACATCTACATTGACGAGATCCCTGGCGGGCTGAGCGGCCGCTTTTATCTGAGAGAGCTGGAAGCCGCCCCCGGCTACACGCTGGATAAGCAGTATAAGACCGTCTATGTCTCTCCGGGCAAAACCGTGGAGATTGAGTGGGAAAATACCGCTGTCACGGGCCAGATCCAGATTTATAAGTACGCCGCTGAGTATAACGAGGTCACCGGCACCGCTGCAGGTACTCCGCTCAAGGGCGCTGTTTATGAGATCGTCAATGTCCGCAGCGGCAAGGTAGTGGACTACATTACAACGGATGCCCGGGGCGTTGCGGCCAGCAAGCCGCTGCCGCTGACCCGCTATCAAATCCGGGAGGTCACAGCGCCCGCCTATTGGCAGCTCGATCCTACCGTGCATGATGTGACGCTGGAATATCCCGGTCAGATTATCAAGCTTTCTGCCTACGATAAACCCTCCAGCCTCGGCGTTACCATCACCAAGCGGGGCAACGCGCAGGTCATGGCGGGCCAGTCCATGCGCTACGATCTTACGGTGGCCAACACCTCCAACGTGCCGCTGGAGTCCTTCTTCTGGCACGATAAAATTCCCTACGATGTAGCTCGTCCCACGACGCTGACCACCGGCACCTACAGCGCACGGCTCAATTACCGCGTTCTCTATAAGACCAATTACAACGCGAGCTATCAGGTGCTGGCGAGCAACCTGCTTACCGGCAATAACTACAGCTTCAGCCTCAACGCCATTCCCATGCAGGCTGGCGAAGTGGTGACCGACATCTATTTTGACTTCGGCAAGGTTCCTGTCGGCTTCCAAAGCGTTGTTAATCCCACGCTGAGCGTGATGGTGAATGGAAACGCGGTCAATGGCTATCAGATGGTCAACCGCGCCGATGTGGGCGGCAAATATCAGGGCACATGGCAGACCGCAGCGGCAAGCTGGGTGACGATCATCCGGCGGCTCTGGAATACACCTACACTCCCCAAGACTGGCTACTAAATCCAATCCTTTTCAGGGAAAGCGCCCTATCCGGGGCGCTTTCCCAATTCTAATGTGAGGAGCTGAACTATGAAACACAAAAAAGGATTTGCTGCCGTCCTTTTGACGCTGATCATCAGCGCGCTGCTGTCCGTTTCCGCCTTTGCCGCCTCTGACGGCTTTTCTGATGTGCCGGAAGCATCTCCGTTTTATGAAAGCGTCGCTTACCTTGCTGGGCGAGGCATTACTTACGGTACGGGAAACGGCCGGTATGCACCGGACACACCGATTACGGTGCGCCAATGGGCAACGATGCTCTGCCGGGCCTTTGATAAAGAAGACGCCCTTTTGGATCCTGCCGGCTATGGCGGTGATGCCTGTATCAACCAAGGCTATGCGGATGGATGGCTGAATCTGCCGGCTATGGCGGCGCCGGACTCCCGCCTGTGCCGCTATGCCATCTATGAAAGCGGCTTTGCTGCCTTTGACATTGCCCTTTACAGTTCTCAGCTCTACCCGGAGGGGGAAACCCTGTCTTCGCAGGACAATGCTTTCCACGCTGCTGTGAGCTTTGGCTTATGCGAAGACACCTGTGCAGGGACGGACATCATCACACGGGGCGAGGCTGCGGATCTTCTCTATGCTCTTTTGACCGGGGAATTTACCGTTGCGCCGCCGCCCATTCTGGAGACGATTCCTCTGAACAATAAAGAGGGCGTCCATCTGAACAGCTACCTGCTGGAACTTCAAAAGATCCCGGAGCCGATCCGGCAGGCATTTGCGGAAAGAGGGTGGCAGTACACCATTGACTATGCGTACCTTGCAAGGCTGAGTGAAGAGCGGAATATGAGCTGTATTGGGGCAACCAATTACGGAAGCCGCCAAATCACTGTATCCTCGGCAGGGGCCACCGTCCATGAGTTTGGCCACTTTCTCGATGAGCTGATGGGCTTCCCATCTCAGACGGAAGGCTTTTATCAGGAGGAATCCGGAACCGCAGCAGCCCTGCTCCGTCCGTATGCGCTTACCAACGAGCAGGAGTATTTTGCGGACTGCTTCGTGTACTGGCTCACTTACCGTGATAACAGCAAAAAAATGGCGTCGCTTTGCAGCGCCGCACCAAAAACATACGCATATCTTTTGGCATTGGAAAGTCAAAATTGGCAGCCGGCTGCATAGGCCTTCCTGCCTGGCTGCGGCTGTTTGAAACCCCATAACATTGTTATTATACTGTACCGTATCCTGCATCGTCAATCAAATTAACAGCAATCCACCTAAAATCAGATGGATACACAGTTTGCATTATGGCTATTTCGTACAATTTGCGGATTGCAAACCAATAGAAAATCTGCTATTTTATAAATACAGAAAGAAAGGTGAGTCCGATGTACCAGTAACCCTCAAATCTGTAGAAATCGGAGGTAACCAGTGATGGTAGAGCCCAAGACTTACATAGAATGACCCTTGACTGCGGAACACGAAAGCAGTCAAGGGTCATTCTTATATGCTGGCTCCTGCGTGCAGCAGGGGCTTTTTTATGTCTGTGGGAAATCTCATTCATCGGCGCGCAGAAGTGCCTGTGTCTTGAGCAGCGCACTCATCAAGGCACGGTGATCTTCCCACTCTTCCCACCAAAGCGGCTTTAGGGCAAGCAGCGTTTGTTCGGCCCATTGCAGCTCCGATTTTTGTAAACAGCCCCGTTCCAATCCGACTTGAAATCGTGCAAACGCATCTCGGACATGGTCTGATGCGGAGTCACGATTCAAGTAGCTGCTGAGAAAGCCGCCCAAAACAGCGGACTCTTCCTGCGTATAAAACAATATTCTTCCCCTCCTATCGCACACGAGGGGTATTCTACCACAGACTGTGCGGATTGAGAAGTGTGGATTTTTGAAAGCCCCGATCTGCCTCGCAAAAAGCGGTCTGTCGCAAGCGATGCAGGCGCCACCTTTAGACTGGAAAGGATACGACCATGAGCGAACATAACCATACCGGACTGGATGAGGCAGCTTCTGTTGCATCCAATACCATGCAGGCAGTGCGGACCGGCAAGGCCATTTCCGCCGCGGCAAAGGGCGCTGCGGCAGGCGGGCCCTATGGAGCTGCCATAGGAGCAGCATTGTCCGCACGAAAGCATATCGGGAAAATAGCGGCGGCCGCGCTGGTGTTACTGGCGCTGCCGCTGCTTTTTATTTTGCTCCTGCCTGGGATTATCTTTGGAAGCCTGACGGACAGCGGAGCGTCCGGAGCAGCCGGGCAGCCGATCCTCAATGACAACGCGGCCATTACGGAAAATGTGAATCAGGCTGCCTTTGCGGTCAATCAGATCCTCGGAGAAGGCATTGAGAATGTGCAGGTGCGCATCGCCAATGATTTTGCCGGAACAGACGGAGATCACTATGAAATAGTCAATCCCTATGAGGGGGATCTCATCAGCAATGCCAATCTGTTTATCTCTCAATACTGCGCGGCGAAAAATCTGGACTTTGCCGCCATCTCCCTCACCGACATGGAGCAGATCCTGCGTGCGGGCCTCACGCACCTTTACAGCTTCAGCCGAACGATGGAGATGCGTACTGTCCCTGCGGAGGAGGACGGCGAGGAAGATACATTGGAAACATGGTACATCTACACGATCCGCTATAATGGTGAAGCCTACTTTGCGGACACCATTTTTGCGCTGACTGACGAACAGAAAAGGCTGGCGGAAAACTACGCGGAAAATCTCAGCCTGTTTCTTGGCGATGGCCTGTTCCAATACGCTCCCTCCACCAACACCATTACAACTCTTGGCGATGTGCGCTTTACCGATGGGGAAACGGAGGTCATCTACTTCAACCAGCTGGATGAACGCTATGCCAATCAGCCTTATGGTACTGACCATATTGGGGGTTATGGCTGCGGGCCAACTTCCATGGCTATTGTGGTTTCCTCGCTGACCGGTGAAACGGTTGACCCGGTCCAAATGGCACGGTGGGCCTATGAGCATGGCTATTGGTGCAGCAAAAGCGGTTCCTACCATACCCTGATTCCCGGCGCAGCACAGGCGTGGGGGCTTTCCGTTGAAGGGTGTACCGCTTCGGAACCGCAGCGCATTCTGGATGCCCTGGCAGACGGAAAGCTGGTCGTGGCCCTGATGACCAAAGGGCATTTTACGAAGTCCGGACATTTTATCGTGCTGCGTGGCGTACAGGACGAGAAAATTCTTGTGGCCGATCCCGCCAGTTACCGGCGCAGTCAAAAAGCATGGGACTTGTCCATCATTCTGAACGAGGCCAGCAGACGAGCGGGCGCCGGCGGGCCGTTCTGGATCATTGGGTTATGAGAAACTTCTCATAATCCGATTTATGTCCAGCAAAAAGTTATGGGAAGCAGAAGGGGTACCGCCTTTGGAAGCGGTACCCCTTCAACAATTTTTCTTCGCATAACTATTTTGCAAGACTCTTTAGCCGCATCATAAGTGACCGGTCTTCTTGTCAAGACGGCAACCTGTTCGATACGGAATTGCAGAAGAATTTCTCCTAAATTGCGCGTTTCTTTTCAGCATCAATTCTCGCATAGATCCCAGTGGCGGAGAAGTATATCCCGGTCCTGCGCTTACCGCTTTCGCAGGTTTTTCAAGCATTTTCCATCAGCATAACGGGGCGGTTCGTCCTATTCTTCCCATTTCTGTCTACTCGTTTCCGTATGTGGATCACGGTGTGGGGCAAAGCTTTTTCAACTCATCAAGGAACGAAGGCAAAACATCAAATATGATTGCGCAAATGACGGTCCAATTCGTATCCTCATAATGATGCACCAGCCTGTGCCGCAGTCCTGCAATCTTCACCCATGGAATATCCGGATATTGCTTCTTGAAGTCCTCTGATAAATTAGCAGCGTGCTCTCCAATGTTGTAAAGCGGTGTTGTAACGGTCCATTGAACTGCTTCTTCTGCAAAAATTATCTCGGGAGTGATATTTTCTTTCTCCACATAACGCAGGAGCTTCTCCGTCGTCTCCCGCATCTTTTCAATTCTTTGCTGGTCACTATATTTCATGCGATTCGGACTCCTTCCTCCATGATCGTATGATAGAAAGCGGAACCAGCATTGACCTCCCGCAGTTCGTAAACATCCACAGCTTTTCCCATGGTGCGATGCAGTTCCTCTGCAATGCAGAAAATATCCGTCGGATCAAATTTGCTGCCACCGACCACGATCAAATCAATGTCGGAGGCCGCATCCGCTTCCTGCCTTGCATAAGAGCCGAACAGAATCGCGCTTTCCGCATGATACTTTTTTAGCAGCTGCCGTACTACAGCGAAAATCTCGCTCTGTGTATAGATATGGCCAGACATCAGATTCGCACCTCTCTTTCTATGGTACAGTATATCACAGCTTTTACGAAAAATGAAATGGCAAAATGAAGTCATCGAAGCCACACTTCTCGTTTCGCAAATGCACCTCTGTAAAAAAGCTATGTTACTGAATAGATTGCGACACGGCGAAATGGTCTAATCAGCGTTCATTTTCGTTCAGGATTTCCAGCATCTCTTTTGGCGTCACCACATAGGGCTTGACCGGGAAATGCTTGATGTTGCCCGTTACAAGATAAGCGTCGGTAGTTTCTCTTGCTTCCATAACCACCTCATAGAAAATTGCATCATCAGGGTCAGGAACATAGTCCTCAATCGTGGCGGCATCTAAGAAGATTCCTCACTTAATTAAACCTGTCAGCGCAATTTCAATGTCCCGACGGTCAAACTTAAATTTGGAGCGGTGCAGAACATCGTTGTATTCGTCCAGAATATCCTCATGCAGCAGAGGAATTACACGCCCCGCAAGAGCTTCTTGCAGAATAAGACCGGGAATGGAGGAAAGGTTCAACAGAGCAGAAACAACTACATTCGTATCAAGTACAACATAGTATTTCATGGTTATGCTCCGTTTCGAGCATTTTTTGACGCCCGGTCAGCTCGGGATGCCGCAATCTCAGCATTGATCTCATCCAGCGACATATCCGCCGTGCTGTTCTGCTGTGCGGCTTCACTCAGACTTTGCATGGCGCGGATCGCCCGCTCAGCTCTGTATTCCTGCTTGGGCAGCGTCATGGAAAAGGGAACGCCATTTACCACGACAGAGCGTTTCAAAAACATTCGGATAGCGGTAGGAAGGTCAATGCCGAGTTCCTCATAGACGGCGGCAGCCTTAGCACGGAGATCATCGTCAACACGCACCTGCATAACACTTGTAGCCATAAAAGTACTCCTTTCAAATATGATTGTGTTTGTTTACAATACAATCATATTCTATTATACGCAAAAAGTCAAGGGTTAGTCCTTGTGCATTTCCTAATGCGCTTTATTGCGCACAAAAGAAGTAGACTATGCAGGGAAAGTCATGTGCAGCCGCTTTGCTATTTATAGAACGCAGTCCTCTTGGATCAGCAGAATATCATCCCGCCCCTCAGCTTGATCGAGCATCCGCTGCGTGAAGCCGCTCTTGGAAAACAGACCGTACAGTACCTTATACCCGGGGAAAGCCGTGCGCAGCTCCGCAGACTTTTTTACCTTCTCCTCCAGCTCATAATAGACTGTCGCATCCACCGGCTTATTGTGGTACTTGCACTCTCCGGCAAATACCTGCTTCTTCTGGTGATCCACCGCCATCACATCGATCTCCGTATCGCCGTTGATATCGTTGAGCCAGTAAGAGCCGATGCGGGAGGGCGCGAAATCCACCGCCTTGCTCCGGCACAGGGAGGCAAAGATATCCTTGCAGATGTCCTCATAGGAGAAGGCAACGAATTTCTGGATAAAGTCCTTCTCCAACTCGTCCAGAACGATCTGCTGATTGTCCAGTTCCAGCTCCCCTTTGTAGGGATAGACATAGCGGAACCAGAAGCGGATGAAATTATCTGAAATGAAGTAGAGGCCCTTTCTGGACTTCTCCGGATTCTTCTCCGTGACCGGCGTTGCCTTTTTCAGAAAGTCCAGATCGATCAGCGTGGAGAGGTAGGGCGTCAGCGAAGATGTCTCCATGCCCAGGGCACCCGCGATCTTGCCCAGCTTGTGGTTGCCGTCCGCAATAGCGCGAATGATGGAAAAATAGCTGTTGGCGGACTGTACCTCGTCTTTCAGCAGGAAGTTCGGTTCCTCATAGAGAAACCCATTCTTGGACAGTACAACTTCCTGAATCTGACGGTAGAGGTCTTCCCCCGGTTCAAAAAACTCCAGATACTTCGGAACACCGCCCGTCACGGAATACTGCTCCACGGCCTGAGAGAACGGCTGCCCCTGCACGGCATAGAGGTCTGTAAACGGCAGCGGCTTCAAGCGGATCTGTGCGCTGCGCCGGCCATAAAGCGGACTATCGTGAGAAAGGGCATGCTTCTGCATCATGCTGATCAGCGACCCGCAGAGGATCAGCATAACATTACTGTCCTTCAGGATCTCGTCCCAGGCGTTTTGCAGAATGGACGGAAAGGCCGCATTCGTCTTGACCAAGTACGGAAACTCGTCAATGACCAGCACCTTCTTTTCCTCCGGACGGTAGTTGGCGATCTCCCGGAACAGATCCAGCCAGTCTGTGAAGGTGACCCGCTGCAGCATGGAGTTGCCCGTTACCCGGGCTACCACGCCGGCAAGACGCTTCATGCTCTGGGACTCCACTTCCTCCGTCGCAAGGAAGTAAAATGCCTGCTTGTCTTTGATGAATTCTTTGATCAGCGTTGTCTTTCCGATACGGCGCCGGCCATAAATCACAACAAAGCTGCCATCCCGGCGAAATTCCTTTTCCAGCGTATTCAATTCTTCTTTTCGTCCGATAAAGTTCACCTGTGCCACCTCCAATATTCACGGCTTTCGTATGATAAACTATATTATGATAATTTGATTTATATTATACGCAATTTCTTGAAACTGTCAAGCGGTCTGCTATATGCGGGCCGCTTTTCTATTCTTTACAAAAAGTTCAAATTTTAAGGGGACGATACCCCCCCTTGAGCGGCGCGTAATACTATGAGGGATTTTTAAGGAGGCTCCCATGGATCAAATGAATCGAAACCTGTATGAACTGCTGTTCAGCTGTAAAGGAAACTGGCGCAACGCCATTTATGTCCCCTGTGGGCCGTGCCCACATCCCTGCAAGGTTGACTGCTCCGGTTGTCTCGCAGCGATCCGACAGGATGGCGCGCCATTGCTCGTCGGCATTCGGGAGTTTGAAGAAGAAACCGGGGAGCAGATCGATCCGGGCGATTGCATCGGAACGCTCAGCAAGGACGCCTTCTCATCCCTCTTTTCCAGATACCTGACCTGGGAAATGAGCAGTTCCGAGCAGTGTCCGATGGAATACCTCACAGCTTCATCACTTTGACCCTCACTTCAAAACACCAGAAACAGAAAGGAGATCTTGCATGAAACGAATCAAAATCACTTGCCCTGCCTGTGGTTCCAGAGCGTATCTTCGCCCGGCCAGCGTGGTCTACGGTGACAAGGCCCCAGACCCGGATGCCAAATACTATGTCTGCGGACGGTATCCCGCCTGTGACTGCTATGTGGCCGCGCACCGGAAAACACTTTTGCCGATGGGGACACTGGCGGATAAGCCCCTGCGGAAAAAGCGGCACGATGCGCATGTGGCCCTGGATAGTCTCTGGAAGAATGGCATCATGAGCCGAAAAGAAGCCTACCGCCTGCTGCAGCTGTCTATGGGGCTTCCCGCCGAGGATGCGCATATCGCTAAATTCTCCGCTGCGCGCTGTGACGAGGTCATTGCGCTCAGCCGCAGGTTTCGCGCCGCCGCAGCAAGAGCGGCATAGCAAAATCAAACACAGAAAGAAGGGAAATCATGAGCATGGAATTTACCTTGAACGATCTCCAGCGCCAGAGAGCGGAGGATCACCTTGCGCTGGTAGAACAGGTGCTTCGCCGCAGCATCAAGACCAATGAGACGGTGGACGGCATGGGGCATGATGATCTGTACCAGGAAGGCTGTATCGCGCTTTGCCGCGCGTCGGTTTCATACCGGGAGGAAATGGGAGCATTTCCTGCTTACGCCAGAACCGTTATCCGAAATTATTTGCTGGATCGCTGCCGTGAGATCCAATCCGCGCGAAAAAATCTGCCGTTGTTGTCGCTGGACGCTTTTGCCGAGATGGGAGCGCCGGAGCCGGTCAGCCCTTTTCACACAGAAGATCTGATCTCTGATGTTTCCTCCGACGCCCTGCTCTCCCATTTCAGGAACCGCTACCACGGCACCGCCCGGCTTGGGATCGAAGCGATGGAGCTGCAGGTCAGAGGCTACAGCTGCGCGGACATTGCCAAACTGTATCAAAAGAAACCAAACTACATCGGAGCCTGTATCTCACGGGCGACGGAAAAGCTGCGCCGGGAGCGGATCGTGCGGGAGTTCTATACCGCCTGCACGGAACAGGATATCAAGAGCGCATAAGGAGGAGTTCGTATGGCAGAAAAAACACTTTATACGGCATTGGGACATTTCCGCTGCCGAAACGATGGCGGGGGCCGGCGTTATCCGGTCATTCTCATGGATCACCGTGAGTTCGGAATGGATCCGCAGGAGATGACGCTTTGGACCGCGCTGTGCTGGCGGCTGACAGACCGGCAGCGTGCAGAGGACTTCTATGAACAGCTCTCCAACGGAATGGAGCTTTTCCCTCGACGCAGCTTTTCAGACTGCCTTGACCGGCTCGTAACACGGGGACTTGTTGCCAAGGGCAGCGGCACGACAGATTTTGACGCGCTTTATGACCTTCTCGGCGGGCTTTATGTTGTTCCCATCTCAAGCAGCTTTCCCCTGAAGGTGGTGACCTTTCTGAAACTGCTGCGCAGCGGGACCGCTCCCGCACTGGCTGCGGCGCTCTTTCGGCGTGACCGGCGCACGGAGCCGGAGCGGCACATTATGGCCCTCAGCCGCTGCGCGCCGCTTTCCACGGCGGAACTGGTTCGATGCGCGGAATGCGATATTTCGGCTGCCGTCGGCAGTCAGCAGACGCTTGCACTGCTGTATGGAGATCAGGAAACAACCAGCGACAACATCGTATCGGAAATGCGGACTGCCACAGCTTGTCAGTCTGTGACAGCGGCGGTTGCCAATCTCTATCTTCGCAAGCAGGTCATCTTTGAGAGGGCCTGTGCATGAGCGGGTTTGAAAACTGGCCTGCTCCGATCCTGCGGCGGTGGCTCTTATCCGCCGCCGCAGGGCCGGTTATTCTCCTGATAGGGCTGGCAGGCCGTATTGCCCTGCACGACCCAACGCTTCTGACGCTCAGCTCCTTATTGGCATCCTGCATAGTCGTTCGATGTATTCTGCTGTTTCAAGCGATCCGTCAGGGGGCCTATGAAACGGTGGAGGGCGTGTGTGTCGCCATCAGGCGAGCACCCTTGGGAGGACACCAGCGTATCCGGCTGATGGATGATTCCGGCACTGCGCATGACCTCCTGCTGGATCGGCGCCAAAGATTTCTGATTGGCAGCAGTTACCGCATTTACCTTCAAAGCTCTCCCGGAGCCGCGCTGCCGGAAGCGAGGATACCCCATGGCGCGCTGCTGGGGCTGGAGGAGATTGAGGAGTGCCGGGCCGAATCGGAGATAGACTGTCAGGCTGCTGCACAGGAAGACCCAAATATCATAGAAATGAAGAAATACGATGAGTGAGCACAACACGCCAAAATTGAATATTATTGCAGATGTCAGTGTCGGGAGTTCACGGCCCCGTGGGGATGCGAATAAAATCTTGGACCCAAGGGATATGCAGACCTTGTTTTGAACGGAAACCCCGAAACCCATTTGAAAACTGTGACGAAATATAAACCCGTAGATTAAATCTCAGCCCTCTGCCTTTTCATTGGCAGAGGGCTGAGACTATGGCAAACCCGCACATCATATAGGAACATTAATCCTAAAAATGGCTTCTAAATTAGCAAAATGCTACCCCCCCAGCCGGTAATACCGACCAAGACGCTCTGGGCCTAATTACTATTCATCCTCGCCCAGACGAGCTTCATTCTTTACTTCTGCTGCCGGCCACATGCCTCCCGCAGCCGCCATCTATTCCCTCTTCCTTTCAAGGCTCCAATCAGCGTCTACCGCAGCCTTATCTATCAATCCACGTTTAATCTTTGTAATTCAAGACCGTTAAAAATCGAACTCGGCTCAACTTCCTCGACCACGATGCCATTATTTACAGTCATCTCAGGCTGCTTCTGGACACTTTCCCAAGTGCTTAACTCATACGTTCCCTCTGTTTCTTTAATCTCATATGTTTGCATTGCCTCATAGTATCCATTCTCCATATACGAAACTTCCACAGAGAAGCCTTCTTTAGTGTCGTCATCATACACAAATTTATGTGCTCCTCTCATCATTTCAAACTGATAACCATCGCTTACTTCCCAACATTCTCCAACATAGTTATCTTCAATAGCTTCATCTCCAACATATAGCTGTTCTCCAATTAATGTGTATGGCTCTCCAGTAGAAGAAACTATGGTCGGCATACTGCTACCGCGAATAATAACTCGCACCCGCCTTCCATCAATTCCTTCACCAACAACCCATCCCTTTTCATTTACATGGGTGTTTCCAACTTCATTCTCCTCGATTGCTGACAAGCTATTTCCGGCTAATGTCTGGGAAACATATTGATATACCTTTGTCAAGGTGTTCGGATTTGAAAGCATATCCGTATGGTTCCCAGCATTGACGACTCTAACAACATGTGTATCCGTATTGCTCAATCTATTTTGTGCGCTTGTTGATGGAACTGTTCCATCTCCATCATTAGTACCTATATACGAAGAAACGCTATACTGCCCCCCACTAAGACTATAGTTCACTTTCTGCACTGTTGTATATCCAGTACTTGTGATAAAAACTGACCTTCCTGCAGACAAAGCATAATGTTGATTGTTCGATTGCATGAGGTTTGCATGGAAATTTCGAGCGGTATTCATCATCGGTTTTAGCCCAGATCCACTCTGAAAATTTGCCCAACTCCTCTGTTTCAAGATATTCCATGCATTCGTTGCAGTTTGATCGACGCCATTAACCTGTACATATGCAGTAGATCTTGTTGTTGGTAAAAGCTCATATGCCGCAGGTATATTGCGAATCAGGTTTTGTATGTAGCTACTGGTTAAATCTCCTACAATCCCCGGAAACATTTTACCATTTTCCATTACTTGAACGGCTTTTGGTGCTCCAGTAAATGGAGTTCCGAGCGTAATGAGAGTTGTTCTGCTTCGTTGACTCTCCGTTGCAATTCTCAAGTAATCGGAGGCAACTATTCCACCCATGCTATGTGCCACGATAATAATCTTTCCAGAATACCCATTAACCATACTTTTTAATGCTTGTCCTGCTCTTGTATTCGTATTTCTCCAATCATACGCAAAAAACTTAACATCGGCTTGGCTCGAGTATCTGCTCTTCAAGCTATCATATAATGTCTTATAGGTGTCACGCGCACCATAATTATCATTATTATATGCATATAGGGGATATACTGGATTTCCAACCTCATTGCACTGGATTTGGCCCAGTATTCCACCAACGCCAACCCAAACCTTTGCCCCATTTCCGTCAACGAGCTCACTTCCTATGATTCCAGGTACTACAACAATCAGATTCCTGCTGGCAGCTACAGCATCTATTTCAGCAGCTTCTTCTATAGCCCATGCCGGTTGCAAAACCGAAAGTAAAACCGCGATTGTCATAAGCAACGATATCAATTTTTTCACTTGTGTGCTCTCCTTTCTTTGCCTCTGTTTGGGTTTTCCTTCCTACTTTTTTCTTATTTCATTGATCACCTCCACAATAATGGAAATTATATACCCTAAAACCATTATGCCCACAGGCACTACTACAAAAATTAGGAAAAATTTACCAATATATTCATATATGGCCGCTTCTACTATGCTCCCCATTTTTATCCCCTCCTGTCCTTTCCAGAGTAATAAAATGCGACGGGGCCCTAAGCATACACACTTAAGCCTCGTCGCATTTTGCTACTTTCATATTCCGAGGCCAGTACGGTCTCATTTTCATCGCGCAGTTATTATATTATATTTCACCATTACTGTCAACGGGCACATAATGTTTTACGATACAAAAAAGCGCATGAACATCCATGCTACAAAGCCGACGTTCATGCGCCCATACTTACGATTTTAATTTGCCCTCTCCAGAATTGAAGATAAGAATATTTCCGGCCCAGCCGGCTGCTGGTGTGACGCATGAACTGTATACCGTACATATCGATTCCTCCATTTCCTTGAATTTTCCGTATATTCAATATGCTATTGCAAATTTATTATATCACAGATAGTCCACTCTATCAATACTCTTTACCAACCATTTCAACAACCACACTATTTGTCAAACCGACCGGACTGTCCATATTAAAGCACTCTATATCGTTTAGGTGGCCCATACAGATAGCGTATTCAAGCTATTTATATGGGCCGCTTTTTATCTGCGATTGTCTGCCCTCGCTTTTTCTTTCTTTTTTACTTTTTTACAGATATTTTGCCAATCCCGCTCGTAAAGCATCATTGACCGATTCCGTCAGGTTCTTTCCTTCCTCCAGCGCCATCCTACGTAGCGCCTTATCAATATCCCGATCCAGATAATAGGCCCGCTGCACCCGGTCACTATTTTTCTTTGCATTTTTTTCTTCAGCAACAACAGCATTCTCGCTCTGGCGGAC
>OGOD01000703.1_pt1 | contig 26289 bp, 21 predicted proteins | sample 1573631 | NCBI WGS metagenome assembly OGOD01 (sample SAMEA2581895, study PRJEB24529) | metagenome | biome: Human gut stool | place: China | collected 2011
TTGAAGAGCTTGAGAGCTTTGTTGAGGATAAGGCGAAGCTGTGGGTGGATTTCGGAAAGATTTTCGGAAAAGAGAGTGGACAATTCATCAGATTAAATATAGCCTGTCCAAGAAAGACTCTCAGACAGGCACTAGAGCAGCTTAGAGCTGCATATTGTCAGACTGTATAGTTAATGGTTCAGGGCTATATCATGAGATTTATATAGCCATATTATCAAACCAGGTGGCGAAAAGTTCAGGCCAGCATGCACATTCAGGCTGTATTTCGCGGCCTGTAAGACATGCTGTCTCTTCTGTTGCGAGTGCAAGACCATGACAGCCCTTGGCAAATATATGGAGCTCACATGGAATCTTATATTTTCTGAGCGCACCAGCCATAAGAAGAGAGTTCTCGACAGGCACTGCACCGTCTTCAAATGTATGCCAGATGAATGTCGGTACAGTGTCATCATTTACTCTCTTTTCGAGAGAAACAGTGTCGTACATTTTCTCATCGCCGCCTACAAGAGCATCGAAGGAACCGCGGTGGGCAAACTCGCCTGCTGTGATGACAGGATATGCTAAAAGCATGCAGGATGGTCTGTAGTCTTCGCTTTTTTGTCCGAGTGTCTTAGTTATGATGTCGTCCTTCCACATTGTTCCGAGACTTCCGGCTACATGCGCACCTGCCGAAAATCCGCATATACATATTTTATCTGTGTTGACATGCCATTCTTCGGCATGTTTTTTTATGTAATCGACAGCCATGGCAGCTTCTATAAGCTGTGAAGGATATTTATCCGGAGCAAGACTGTAGTAGAGAATGCATGCATTATAACCATGTGCATTCATTCTAAGAGCGATAGGCTCTGCTTCGCGTGAAGACAGATGAGTATAGCCGCCTCCCGGACATATAAGAATCATAGGACGTGTCTTGTCGCCGCGGAAATCGCTGTGATGGTCAATAATGTATGTGGTGAGCCTTGCCACTGAGTCGCTGTGTGATATGCCTGCTTTTGAATAGTCAGGTCTTAATTCAACTGTAGTGTGAAGCATAATGTACCTCCATATTTTTAATGAATTTATTATAACACAAATAAATTGCAAAGACAATTTAATGGTGGTAAAATAAATTTATAAAAATAGCGTGAAAGGTGAAATTGTGTAGGAATAAGCAGGCAGCTTATTTTTGCAAAAGCAGTTTGTTTATGAGCGAAAACAGATTGCTATAATGGCGGATGAGAAAATGTCTTCGAGGATTTTTCATCGTCTTTTGCGATATATTGCTCGGAAATGAGGGATTGCATGGATAAAAAATTATATGATTTGATGGACTGGCCTGAGATTGAAGCTGTTGTGTATTCAGAGTGTAAGCATCCTCTTGATATTTTAGGACAGCATGTCACGGCTGATGGGCTGCTTTTTGAGACCTTTAAGCCGGGAGCAGTGGGAGTGAAGGTTGTACTTACAGGTAAGAATAAGACTTATGATATGGAGCAGGTCGATGAAGCCGGATATTTTGCACTTCTTATTCCAGGAAAGAGGCGTGTGGCGTATGAACTGCTTGTAGATTATGGCGATGGAAATACGAAACAGATACCCGATACATACAACTTCAAGGTACAGATTCTTGAATCGGAGCTTGAGCGCTTTGAGGCAGGAATCAATTATGAACTTTATAATATTCTCGGCGCACATCCTATGGAGGTAGATGGCGTAAAGGGAGTTCACTTTGCAGTGTGGGCACCTAATGCATGGAGAGTGAGTGTTGTCGGAGATTTTAACAGCTGGGACGGAAGAGCCCATCAGATGCAGTTTATTGATAAGTATGGAGTGTATGAACTTTTTATACCGGGTGTTAAACCGCTTGACATTTATAAGTATGAGTTAAAATACAAGGGCGGAATGATAGGACTTAAGGCAGACCCTTATGCATTTTACAGTGAGCTTCGTCCTAACAATGCATCGATAGTATATGATATCGATAAGTATGTGTGGACTGACAGCGACTATCTTGAGAACAGGGACCTCAACAAAGATAAGCCTATGTCCATATATGAACTGCATTTAGGTTCATTTATGAAGCCGGATGACGGAAGAGAATTCTATAATTATCGTGAGCTAGCACCGCTTATTATCAAGTATGTAAAAGAGATGGGATATACTCACGTTGAGCTTATGCCGATTATGGAGCATCCTTTTGATGGTTCGTGGGGATACCAGGTGACAGGATATTATGCGCCTACAAGCAGATATGGAACGCCGGACGATTTCAGATATTTTGTTGACCTTCTGCACTGCTCAGGGATTGGTGTGATTTTAGACTGGGTTCCTGCTCATTTTCCAAAGGATGATTTTGGGCTGGCAAGATTTGACGGAACTGCTTTGTATGAGCATCTTGACCCAAGGCAGGGCGAGCATCCAGAGTGGGGAACATATATATACAATTATGGCAGGCCGCAGGTCAGGAACTTCCTCATAGCCAATGCACTATTTTGGGCAAAGGAATACCATGTGGATGGTCTTAGAATGGATGCTGTTGCGTCAATGCTCTATCTTGACTATGGAAAGAAAAATGGTGAGTGGGTTGCCAATATGTACGGCGGCCACGAAAACCTGGAGGCGGTGGAGTTCTTAAAGCATTTGAATTCCATTTTCAAGAAGAAACATCCGGGCGCAGTGCTGATCGCGGAGGAATCGACAGCCTGGCCGCAGGTGACAGGAGATGTCAAAGAAGGCAGTCTGGGCTTTGATTATAAATGGAATATGGGCTGGATGAACGATTTTCTGGGGTATATGCAGTATGATCCGTATTTCCGGTGCCATCATTATGGAGAATTGACGTTCAGTATGCTGTATGCGTACAGTGAGGACTTTGTTCTGGTATTTTCCCATGACGAGGTAGTTCACGGCAAGGGCTCCATGGCAGGTAAAATGCCGGGAGAGACCCTGGAGGCGAAGTATTCCAATCTCCGCGCAGCTTACGGCTATATGATGACACATCCAGGCAAGAAGCTATTGTTTATGGGACAGGATTTCGGGCAGATGTCCGAGTGGAACGAGAATGAGAGTCTGCCGTGGGATCTGTTAAAATATGACAAGCACAGCCAGACAAAGGCTTATGTGAAGGCATTAAATGAGCTGTATTACAATACTCCGGCCCTTCATGAGAAGGATTTCCATCCAGACGGATTCCAGTGGATCAATTGCACCAGCAGCAAGGACAATATCGTGGTATTTTTAAGAAAGACCGACCGGCCGGAAGAAACGCTTTTGGTGACCTGTAACTTTGCGCCTGTGACCCATGAGAAATTCCAGGTGGGTGTGCCATTTGCGGGAAAATACAAAGAGATTTTGAACAGTGAAGATAAGAAATTCGGTGGAAGTGGAATCGGAAATTCCAGGATCAAAGCTTCGAAGAAGAAAGAGGCGGATGGAAGAGAAGATTCCATTGAGATCACGCTGGCGCCACTGGGAGTGCAGATCTTTTCCTGTACGCCGGTGAAGGAGAAGAAGGCGGACGCAAAGAAGGCAGACGTAAAGAAACCAGCGGCGAAGAAGGCGGACGTAAAGAAACCAGCGGCGAAGAACGTGGACGCAAAGAAACCAGCGAAATCTGCGATGAAAGATCCTGCAAAACCTGTGACTCAAAGAGCTTCAGGAGCCGCGAAAACGAAATAATCTGGTAACTATTCAGTATACAAATCGGAGGTAATGCAATGTTAAAAGATCTGGTTTACAAGTGCCGTTCTTATCGGAGATTCTATGAGAATATCCGTATCTCAGAGGAAGAATTAAAGGATCTGGTGGATCTGGCGCGGATGACAGCGTCCACGGCCAATTCCCAGGCGTTAAAATACCATCTGGTGACCAGACCGGAGGAGTGCGCGGCAGTGTTTGGGACACTTGGCTGGGCGGGAGCTCTGCCGGACTGGGATGGTCCGGAGGAGGGAGAACGCCCTTCTGCTTATATCATTGTGCTTTGCGATAATACTCTTGGAAAAAATAAGCAGACCGATGTGGGAATCACTTCCCAGACGATGATGCTTGGCGCTGTGGAGATGGGATATGGCGGCTGTATGCTGGGCAATGTCCGCAGGACAGAGCTGGCAAAGCACCTTTCCATTGACAGCGAGCGTTTCACGATCGAGCTGGTGCTGGCCCTTGGAAAGCCGAAGGAAACGGTGAAAATCGTGGATATCCCGGAAAACGGCAGTGTAAAATATTACCGTGATCAGGATCAGGTACATTATGTGCCAAAGAGACATCTGGAGGACGTTCTTGTATAATGCTCTATTTATGTAAACTTATTACTGACCGGAGCGGCATGAAAGGAATCCGCATTTTCGAGTGCCGGGGGCTGGACAGTCTGGTCGTGATCCCGGAGGAGATAAAAGGACAGCCGGTGATCGAACTGGCTCCTTACATTTTCTCCGCACAGGAGGATTATGAGCCGGAGGACCGAAGTGATGCCTTCTGGTGGGGAGAGGGGGAGCCGGAGGAGCTTTCCATTGTCAACGGAAATGTCCTGACGGAGCTAAAGCTTCCCAGAACCTTAAAAAAGGTCGGCGCTTACGGCTTTTATAACTGTGAAAATTTAAGATCCTTAGAGCTTTACAGTACTACTATGGACTGGGGGGCAGGCGTATTTACCGGTTGTTTTGGCGTGGAAGCTATCAGGATCTATGTGGATGAGACCCAGAAATCCTGCATGAAGGAGCTTCTTATGGAGCTTCGGCAGAGTCTGGTGGTTTCCTATGTGGGAAAAGGTCAGGCAATGTTGATATTCTCTGATTTTTTCGAGGAGGCAGTGGAAAACACTCCTGCAAGAATCCTGGTGACCAATACCCACGGCTGCGGTAAGCAGTACCGCAATGCTTTTGTACGCACCCAGTTCCAGTTTCATGAGTATGACAGCTTATTTCCTTATGTGAAGGTTCAGGAGCCGGAGAGTCTGGTGTGCAGGCTGGCACTGGGGCGTCTGATGTTTCCGTATGAGCTGGAAAGCGCCTATCAGAACCAGTATGAGGAGTATGTGAAGGCTCACAATGTGGAAGCGGCGTCCCAGGCTATGGAGCGTGGCGCACAGGAGGAAGTCCGCTGGCTGCTGGAGCACATTCCATTTTCTAAGGAGGAACTGGAGCAGGTGATCTCCCTGGCGGTAAATGGTCCCGGCGGCAGTCTGGTCAGTGAATTGATGGACCAGAAGCGGAAACAGGGCAGTGTGAAACGGAGGCGGTTCCAGTTATGATCGATCCTACAAAACACCGGCAGCTGGAGGAACTGGATACGGTCAATCTATGTACCCAGATCTTTACCAATGCCAGAAATGAACTGTATCTGAATATGCACTATCTGGATCTGGCTCTCAGCAGCTTTGGTTTTGAGGCAGATCCGACCCTTTCATCCGTGGCTACGGATGGGTTTGTGATCTATTATCGCCCGGAGTGGGTATTTGCCATGTATAAGCGTGGCAGAGTCCATATCAACCGGGCATTTCTCCATATGGTGTTCCACTGTCTGTTCTGTCACCTGGACACCAGAGGGAAAAGGGCCAAAGATTACTGGAATCTGGCCTGTGACATTGCCATGGAGTCTGTCATTGACGGACTTTATAAGAAATGTGTCCACGTACCGCCATCGCCGTATCGACGGGAACTGTATCTGCGCCTGGGTAAACAGATGCCGGTGCTGACGGCAGAAGGGATCTACGATGCCCTGCAGAATATGAATCTGAATGAACGGCAGTATGAACGGATGGCGGAGGAATTTCTGGTGGATGACCATGAACTGTGGTACGAGGACCAGACAAGATCCCAGGCGATCCCAAGACAGGGCAGATGGAAAGATAACCGGGAGAAGATGCAGACAGAGATGGAAGCCCGTTCTACGGAGACCAGCCAGAATGAAGAGGATTCCGGTCTGCTGGAGCAGGTGCAGGTGGAGAACCGGGAGAGGTATGATTACAAAGCATTTTTACGGAAATTTGCTGTGATGAAAGAGGAGATGCAGGTAGATCCGGATTCCTTTGACTACATTTATTATACCTATGGCATGAACCATTACGGAAATATGCCTCTGATCGAGCCATTGGAAAGCAGAGAAGTATACCGGATCGAGGATTTTGTCATTGCAATCGATACGTCCATGTCCTGCTCCGGGGAGCTGGTGCGCCATTTTTTAGAAGAGACCTATCAGATACTCAGCGAGTCGGAAAGCTATTTTAAGAAGGTAAGGATCCATATCATCCAGTGTGATGACCAGATCCGTTCGGATGTGAAAATCACGGATCAGGAGGAAATGAAGGCATATATGGAACATTTCACCATCCAGGGCATGGGTGGGACGGACTTCCGGCCGGTGTTCGAGTATGTGAATGGGCTGCGTAATCAGGGGGAATTTGCCAAACTCCGGGGGCTGCTGTATTTTTCCGACGGAAAAGGCATATATCCGGTGAAAATGCCGCCCTACGATGTGGCGTTTGTATTTATTAAGGATCAGTATCAGGACGAATCGGTTCCGGACTGGGCCATGAAACTAATTCTGGACAAAGAGGATGTGACAGATCATGAACATTAAGCGTGCGAAACAGGAAATCAAGGATACCATTGAAGCGTATCTGTTAAAGGACCGGTACGGGGCTTACGAGATCCCGGCGATCCGGCAGAGACCGGTGCTGCTGATCGGCCCGCCAGGTGTGGGCAAGACCCAGATCATGGAGCAGATCTCCCAGGAGTGCCAGATCGGGCTGGTGGCTTACACCATCACTCATCACACCAGACAAAGCGCCATCGGACTTCCCTTTATCCAGGAAAAGATCTACAACGCCCGCCGGGTGTCGGTGACGGAATATACCATGAGCGAGATCGTGGCATCCATTTATGACAAGATCGAGTCCACAGGGCTGCGGGAGGGAATCCTGTTTATCGATGAGATCAACTGCGTGTCGGAGACATTGGCGCCGACCATGCTCCAGTTTCTGCAGTGTAAGACCTTCGGAACCCATGCGATTCCGGAAGGCTGGATCATCGTGGCTGCAGGAAATCCGCCGGAATACAATAAATCCGTCCGGGAATTTGATGTGGTGACCCTGGATCGTATCAAGATGATCCATGTGGAACCGGATTATCAGGTGTGGAAGGAGTACGCGGAACAGGTACAGATCCATCCGGCCATTCGCACCTATCTGGACATCAAGCCGGGCAATTTCTGCAGGATCGAGACGACGGTGGACGGCAAACGGTTCGCTACTCCGCGAGGCTGGGAGGATCTGTCCCGTTTCCTGGAGGTCTATGAGAAATTAGGAAAAACGGCGGACCGCGATGTGATCAGCCAGTATATCCAGTACCCGCAGATCGCCAAGGATTTCGCGAATTATCTGGAACTCTATCAGAAGTATCAGAAGGATTATCAGGTGGATGAGATCTTACACGGCGTGATCCGGGAAGCGGCATGCCGGAAACTGGAGAAAGCGCCATTTGACGAGCGGCTTAGCGTGATTAGTTTGTTGACGGCTAAGTTAAATGATGCTTTTCTGGCGCTCTCTATGATGGAGGATCGTCTGGAACGGCTGCAAAAGCTCCTCGGCGGCGTGAAGCCTGGAAATTATGATGAGCAGGAGTATCCGTCTGCCTTAGAGCGGCTGGAAGGGATTCTGGCTGGTGTCCAGGCAGAGTGGAAATATAAGAAAGAGGCCGGGCTGTTAGACCGGAAAGAAGCCCATCTGGTCTTTGATACGGTGGAAACCTTAGATGCTCTGGTAAAGGAACTGCGATCGGAGCATATCACGGAGACAGATGCGGTCTGGGAGAAAGTCAGTCAGGCATTTGCGGATAAAAATGACCAGTACGAAGTGCAGTTTGATCTCTGTGGGGAACAGATGGAGCACGCCTTTGATTTTATGGAGGCGGCCTTTGGGCAGAGTCAGGAAATGGTGGTGTTTATCACCAGCCTGAATATGGGATTTTACAGTGTCAGATTTCTGGGCGAATATGAGTGTGAACGGTATTACCGGTATAACCAGACGCTGCTGTTTGATGGACAGGAAAAGGAAATTCTGGAAAAAATCGAGAAACAGTAGCAGCTTATCAGGTCTGTTGTATAGTTTTGCTTCTTTTCACACATAATTGGAAGTGTAAGGAGGCATAGGAATATGGAAAATAAAGCAATGGACGCGACAGCGTTGACCATCAGCATCATTGGCGCCATCAACTGGGGCCTGATCGGTTTTTTTAATTTCAACCTGGTATCCTTTCTCTTTGGCAGCATGACCTGGCTATCCAGGATCATTTACGCCATTGTAGGAATCTGCGGAATCTATCTGTTGAGTTTTTACACCAGAACCGGAAAAGAATCGTAGATCCAGGGTAACTGAATAGTTGTAATCCAGGAAAATGGGATCTGTGCCAGAGACGTGCAGGTCCCATTTTAGGATAATTTAATAAACAGATAAGGGAAAGTATGTTATACTTAAAAATAAACGATGAACTTGGAATTTATAAGGAAGGTTGATAAAATCCATGAAAATCAGAACACGATTGTGTATTGCATTTCTAACGATAACCGTGCTTCCCATGATGCTGATCCCGATATCCTTCTGGGGGCTGAGTACTTATCAGAGAGATGCGTTCCGTAAGACTTATGGACTGTCAGAGCAGGTGGATCTGTTTAACAGTAATTCTACGCAGGTGTTTAACCGTCTGACCAGAAGCAGCCAGGAGGAAATCCGCAGGCAGATCAAAGAAAATCCGGATCAGTTTGAAAATCCGGATTTCCTGGAGAATTTAAACCAGGAACTGAAAAAGAAATATGCCTATCTGATCGTCAGGAAGGATGGAGAGATCATTTATTGCGGAATCGATGATCCGGATATGATCCTGGAAAGAAGCCTTCCGGCTTATGAGGAAGTTGATAATTCCTTCGAAGGAGGCATCTATCTGGATGGCGAAAGCCAGCATCTGATCAAACAGGTGGATTTTAAGTACAGTGATGGGGGAGAGGGAAGTGTATTCCTGGTTTCCAGTATGGATGATTATATCCCGGAAGCAAAAAGGATGTTTGTGGAACTTCTGATGATGGGAGTCCTGATCCTGCTGATGACCGGGTTTGCCCTGGTTAACTGGATTTATAAGTCCATATTAAAGCCGATGGACCAGCTTCAGAAGGCCACTCATGAGATCAAAAACGGCAATCTGGATTTCACATTGGATGTGGATATGGACAATGACGATGAGATCGGCCGTTTATGTCAGGATTTTGAGGAGATGCGGATCCGCCTGAAGGAGTCGGCGGAGGAAAAAGTCCAGTATGACAAGGAGAGCAAGGAGCTGATCAGCAACATTTCCCATGACCTGAAAACTCCGATCACAGCGATCAAGGGCTATGTGGAGGGAATCCGGGACGGCGTCGCTTCATCGCCGGAAAAACTGGACAAATATATCCGCACCATTTATAACAAGGCCAATGATATGGATCGTCTGATCGATGAGCTGACGTTCTATTCCAAGATCGACACCAATAAGATCCCATATACCTTCTCCAAGATCAATGTAGCCAGCTATTTCCGGGATTGCGTGGAGGATGTGGGACTGGAACTGGATGCCAGCAACATTGAACTTGGATATTTTAACTATGTCGATGAAGATGTGATGGTAATTGCCGATGCGGAGCAGATGAAGCGGGTGATCAACAACATCATCAGTAACTCGGTGAAATATCTGGACAAAAAGCGGGGTATCATCAACATCCGGATCAAGGATGTGGGAGATTTTATCCAGGTGGAGATCGAGGATAACGGTAAGGGCATCGCAGCCAAGGATCTGCCGAACATTTTTGACCGGTTTTACCGCACCGATTCTTCGAGAAATTCCTCCAAGGGAGGAAGCGGCATCGGGCTTTCCATTGTCCGCAAGATCATCGAAGACCATGGCGGCAAGATCTGGGCAACCAGCAAAGAGGGAATCGGCACGGAGATCCATTTTGTATTAAGGAAATACCAGGAGGTTATACATAATAATGAAGAGAATTCTGATCATTGAGGATGAAGAGAGTATTGCAGAGCTGGAGAAGGACTATCTGGAGCTTTCCGGCTTTGAGGTGGAGATTGAAAATGATGGCGCAGAGGGGTTAAAAAAGGCTCTGAGTGAGGAATTTGACCTGTTTATCCTGGATCTGATGCTTCCAGGCGTGGATGGTTTTGAGATCTGCAGGAAGGTGCGGGAAGTGAAGAACACGCCGATTATCATGGTGTCCGCAAAGAAGGAGGACATTGACAAGATTCGTGGCTTAGGCTTAGGCGCAGATGACTACATCACCAAGTCATTTAGCCCAAGCGAGATGGTAGCCCGTGTCAAAGCCCATCTGGCCCGTTATGAGCGTCTGATCGGCAGTAGTATGCCGGACAACGAGATCATCGAGATCCGTGGTCTGAAGATTGACAAGACCGCCAGAAGAGTCTGGGTCAATGGGGAGGAGAAGAATTTCACCACAAAAGAGTTTGACCTTCTGACCTTCTTAGCCCAGAATCCAAACCATGTATATACAAAAGAAGAGTTGTTTAATAAGATCTGGGATATGGAGTCGATCGGAGATATCGCCACGGTGACGGTGCATATCAAGAAAATCCGGGAGAAGATCGAGTTTAATACGGCGAAGCCACAGTATATTGAGACGATCTGGGGCGTGGGATATCGGTTTAAGGTTTGATAAAAGAGGCACAAAATGGAATTTAGAGTGAAAAATGGAAAAAAGAACAAGAAAAACACATTGCGGTTTATGGCGTGTACGGCGGCAGTGATGATGATCGGTGCAGGCACGATTGCTGGGGACTCCTGGAGGGCAGCGGGAACGGCATATGCGGCAGCTGCACAGGAGACTTCTGCAGGAGCGGATGCAGCGGTTGTACAGGCACCGACATTTGATCCGGCGCGGTTCGTGCTGCCAGATCTGGCGAAAGTGCTGGTGGCAGTGGAAGGAACAGGCGGTTCGACCTGTAAGGTGTATGCTTATGAGAAGATAGACGGTGTGTGGAAACTGAAAGTGACCTCTGACGGCTATCTGGGAGCCAACGGTATGAGCAATCACCGTCATTCTGGCGATAAGACTACGCCTATTGGTGTGTTCTGCATGAATACGCCCTTTGGTCTGAAAGATGCACAGGCGGGTTTCCCGTCCAATTACGTGAAAGTGGACAGCAGCTATGTCTGGAGCGATATCAGCAACACTCTGGAGAAGGATTCATCTGGCAAGCAGGCCGGTGAGCGGGTTGGCGAGGAAAAATATAAGGGTTATTATGACTATGTTATTGATGCGGGATTCAATACCCAGGGGATTTTAGGACAGGGTTCTGCATTATTTCTGCATTGTGCGGTGTCCTGGGAGACTTCGTCCTCTGGCTGTGTTGCCATTGAAGAGGAAAAGATGGCAGAGATCCTGAAGCTTTATGGCGCTTACGGAGATGGGGCCTGTTATATGGCCCTGGCTCCGGCGGGAACCTTTGATCAGATTTACGGTACTTATGGAGCCAATATGGGGCTGTCACCAAAGGGAACCTTTGAGGGAACCGTTCGGTAGGTCTGCGTCACGGTTGCGCTGAACGTAAAAGGATAGACTAGAGATGATTGCAGGAGTTTTTGGTATGTTTCAGTTACTATTGATCATTATTTACTTATCATTTATCAGTCTTGGCCTGCCAGATGCTCTTTTGGGTGCAGCCTGGCCGTCCATTCATCAGGAATTTCAGGTTCCGGTTTCCTATGCAGGAGTCATTTCCATGATTATTTCCGTGGGAACCATCATTTCCAGTCTGCAGAGTGACCGGCTGACCAGAAAATTAGGAACCGGAAAGGTAACCGCTGTCAGCGTGGCGATGACAGCGGTGGCATTGTTTGGATTTTCCATCAGCCATTCCTTTGTGGCGCTGTGTCTGTGGGCGATCCCTTATGGTCTTGGAGCCGGAAGTGTGGATGCTTCTTTGAATAACTATGTAGCGCTTCATTATGAAAGCCGTCATATGAGCTGGCTCCACTGTATGTGGGGACTGGGGGCATCCCTTGGACCTTATATCATGGGATATATGCTGACCAGGGGAGAAGGCTGGAATATGGGTTACCGGGTCATCGGCATATTGCAGGTGGCGTTGACCATGGTTCTGGTGTTCAGTCTGCCGTTGTGGAAGAAACGCCCGGTGGCAGTCGGTGAAGCTGGAGAAAAAGAGGCAGAGGCTATTTCTCTGTGGAATGCAGTGCGGATTCCGGGAGTCAAGGAGATTCTGTTCTGTTTCTTCTGCTATTGTGCCGTGGAACAGACCACCGGACTGTGGGCCAGCAGCTATCTGACTTTGTATAAGCATATTCCGATGGAACTGGCAGCGAAATTTGCCAGCCTGTTCTACATAGGCATTACTGCTGGACGTGGAATCAGCGGATTTATTACCATGAAGCTCAATGATGTCCAGATGATCCGTCTGGGACAGGGAATTATCGCAGCGGGAATTCTGATCATGGTTCTGCCCCTTGGAGAAATGGCTTCGTTGGCAGGCTTTATCATCATCGGGCTGGGATGTGCGCCGATCTATCCATGCGTGATCCATTCCACTCCAGAGCATTTTGGACCGAAACGTTCCCAGGCGATCATTGGGATCCAGATGGCATGCGCTTATGTGGGAAGTTGTATTATGCCGCTGATTTTCGGACTGGTTGCTGCCCATATTTCTCTGGCGCTGCTTCCGGTGTATCTGTTTGGAGTACTGGCACTGATGGTGGTGATGCATGAAAAGCTGGTGCGGAAATTAAGCCATAAGTGAGTATAAAACTGTGTAATTTTTCTCTGGTGGATTGTTTTTGAAACAGTTCTTGACAGGAAAAATTTCCTCTGATATATTATATTTGGGATAGAAGCGAGATGATTCGAGACAATCTTGAATCATCTTTTTTTGCGCAAGTAATGAGCCAAATTTGTGTATACACGAGATCCTGGCCAATACCGTGATAATGAGTGAAGCCTGCAAAGTGTGTTTCATTTCGTTTACGCGGGTAATCGATATAAATAAGAGTGAACAAGTAGAAACGGCACCCCCGACTTCAGGGGAATAGAAAGGAATTAAGAAATTAATGGAAGCAGTAAGATTTGATGAGTTACAGTTAGATGAGAGAATTGTCCGCGCAGTCACCGATATGGGATTTGAGGCGGCCTCTCCGATTCAGGCACAGGCGATTCCGGTACAGTTAGAGGGACTGGATATCATTGGACAGGCACAGACCGGTACTGGTAAGACCGCAGCTTTTGGTATTCCGCTGTTACAGAAGATCGATCCGGACAGCAAGAAGCTTCAGGCAATCGCCCTGTGTCCGACCAGAGAGCTGGCGATCCAGGTGGCTGAGGAGATCCGCAGACTGGCGAAATATATGCACGGAATCAAGGTTCTTCCAATCTACGGAGGACAGGACATCGTAAGACAGATCCGTGGCTTAAAGGATGGTACCCAGATCGTCATCGGTACACCGGGCCGTGTCATGGATCATATGCGCCGGAAAACCATCCGTTGTGATCATGTGCACACCGTGATCATGGATGAGGCGGACGAGATGCTGAATATGGGATTCTTAGAGGATATGGAGACCATCTTAAGCCAGCTTCCAGAGGAGCGCCAGACGGTGATGTTCTCTGCAACCATGCCTCCGGCTATCCAGGAAATTGCCCGCAAATTCCAGAATGATCCGGTAAATGTAAAAGTTGTCAAAAAAGAATTGACAGTGCCGAAGGTAACTCAGTATTATTATGAAGTAAAGCCAAAGACAAAGGTAGAGGTTATGTGCCGTCTTCTGGATATGTACGCACCGAAGCTGTCTGTGGCATTCTGCAACACCAAGAAGCAGGTGGATGAGCTGGTACAGGAGCTCCAGGGGCGCGGCTATTTTGCAGAGGGTCTTCATGGAGACTTAAAGCAGGAGCAGAGAGACCGTGTTATGAACAGCTTCCGTAACGGAGCCACGGAGATCCTGGTAGCAACGGATGTGGCAGCCAGAGGTATTGACGTAGACGATGTGGAGGCAGTATTTAATTACGATATTCCACAGGATGACGAGTATTATGTACATCGTATTGGCCGTACCGGACGTGCAGGCAGAGATGGCATTGCATTCAGCTTTGTAGTAGGTCGTGAGGTATATAAGCTTCGTGATATCCAGCGTTACTGCAAGACCCGTATCATTCCGCAGGCAATCCCGTCTCTGGATGATATCACGGAGATCAAGGCAGAGAAGATCATGGATCAGGTAAAAGAGACCATCAATAATGTTGATCTGACGAAGATGATCCAGGTGATCGAGCAGAAGCTGGTGGAAGAGGATTACACTGCCATGGATGTGGCAGCTGCATTATTAAAAATTGCCATGGGTGAGGAAAATGAAGACATCGCGGAGAGCGGTCATTTAGCACCATCTCTGGATGAGTTGGATCGTTATGGCCGTGATAATCGCAGTCGTGGTGGAAGAAACAACGGCAGACGTGATGGGGGTCGCGGAAGCCGGGGTGGAAGAGATGAGAGAAACGGTAACGGTATGGCCCGTTTGTTTATCAACATTGGAAAGAACCAGAATGTCCGCCCAGGCGATATTTTAGGTGCGATCGCAGGCGAGTCCGGCATTCCGGGACGTATGGTCGGAAGTATTGATATGTATGACAAATATACGTTTGTTGAGGTTCCGGAGGAGAATGCAGAGTCCGTATTAAAAGCTATGAAGAATGCAAAAATCAAAGGTAAAAATATCCGTATGGAAGTGGCAGGTTCCAAGGGTAGATAATTTTATAGGAGGTATTTGGGGTATGGTGATTCAGAGCAGGCGTGTATGGATCAGCGGGCAGTTTCTGGAGGCAGCGCTGAAGGTTGAGGACGGAAAGATCGTGCAGATCTATCCGTATGGAACGGTAAAGGCGGATGTGGACTACGGAACGAAACGGATTGTTCCGGGATTTATCGATGTCCATACCCATGGTGCCTATGGATTTGACACCAATGATGCCGAAAAAGATGGTTTACGAAACTGGATGAAACGGATTCCGGAGGAAGGTGTTACTGCGATTCTTCCAACGACAGTTACCCAGATGCCGGACGTTCTGACTGCTGCAGTAGCCAATGTGGCAGAGGTAGTCAGAGAGGGCTACGAGGGTGCAGAAATCTTAGGTATTCATTTTGAGGGACCATATCTGGATATGGAGTACAAGGGAGCGCAGCCGCCGGAAGCGATCGCCGTACCGTCTGTGGAGCAGTTCCAGATGTACCAGAAAGCGGCCAATGGCCTGATCCGCTATATCACATTGGCACCGGAGCATGACCCGGAGTTTGCACTGACCAGATACTGCAAGGAAACAGGCGTGGTGGTCAGCATGGGTCATTCTTCCGCAACCTATGAGCAGGCGATGATGGGCATCGCCAACGGCGCTACATCCATGACTCATGTGTTTAACGGCATGACCCCATTCCATCATCGCAAGCCTGGCCTTGTGGGTACTGCCTTTCGTGTCAGAGATATCTACGGCGAGGTGATCTGCGATGGATGCCACTCCCACCTTGCAGCACTTAACGATTTCTTTGTGGCAAAGGGACGGGATTACAGCATCATGATCAGCGATTCTCTCCGAGCAAAACACTGTCCTCCAGGCGGTGAGTACGAGCTTGGCGGCCATCCGATTGAGATCCGGGACAATGGCCTGGCATACCTGAAGGGAACCGATACCATCGCCGGAAGTACCCTGCATATGAACCGCGGATTGCGGCTGCTGGTTGAAGAGGCACTGGTGCCGTTTGACGCTGCGTTAAATGCCTGCACCATCAATCCGGCCAGATGCTTAAGAGTTGATGACCACAAAGGCCGTCTGGCAGCAGGATACGATGCAGATCTTGTTGTGCTGGAAGATAATTATGATGTCTGCCAGACATATTGTAAGGGCGTAGCGATGCTTTAATTGTTCGATAGAAAAGAAAAAATGGCTGTCCAGATCGTCTGGACAGCCATTTTCTTTAGGAGTCTATAAAATGATTGTGGGTTATTTTCTCCATCCCTCTGGCAGATATTTCATGGTATTCTCGATCATATTGTCAGCCAGCTTCTTCACATCCTCAACAGATGGATTGTGGCCTTTTACCAGTGGGTCGTTTAAGAATGCTTTGTATACCAGTTCGCGGTCGCAGGTGAGAGCAGCCTGTAAGGTGTACTCGTGGTTTTCTACGTGTGGTTTCACCAGGTTTAAGACGCCTTCTGGCAGATTACCGGCGATCAGTGGTTTGATAGAATCACGGCTGAATACAGCGTTGGTCTCTACGACTGCACTTGCTGGCAGATTCGGGATCTGAAGGTTGGTGTTTGGAATGTTGACATTGCTGACAACACGGTCAAGGCCGCACAGGGACTTGATCAGCAGGATACCCTCTTCTCCGGATGGTTTTAATTCGATTTCCTGCTCGCCGCTTACCAGACGGGCACTCTTAGCCAGACGCTCTTTTAAGTCATTCTTTCTCCATGCAACGGTGGTCAGGCCGAATTTCCAGCTCTTTACGGTCTCAGGATCATTTAAGTATTCGTTGCCAGGCATAAACTCAGCCAGGTGACGGTCACCGGCAGCTGCGATCAGACCGTAGCGGCGGAACAGATCAAATTTTACACGATGAGCGCAGGCAAAGGTGCTGTTTGCCCAGTTCCTATCTGGCTCATTGTAGCCCTCTTCAAAATGTTTATCAATATAGTCCCGATAGATTGGGAACAGATCCAGTCCTTTATAGGAAGCCTGATCGAACCAGGTGAAGTGGTTGATACCCAGAACATTGACCATGATATCCCGGCGGTCGATATCCTTGATTCCAGTGACCTCTTCGCAGATTCCCTTCAATACCTTCTGAGTACCGAATACCTCATGGCAGCAGCCAAATGCCTTGATTTCCGGGAAGGTATGGTACAGAACCTTCACGCACAGGGTCATTGGGTTGGTGTAGTTGATGACCCATGCCTTCGGGCAGTACTCCTTAATCGCATTAGCAATGTCTACGAACATTGGGAGTGTACGCAGAGAACGGATGATTCCACCAGGACCTGCGGTGTCGCCAACGGACTGATAGATGCCTAAACGCTCTGGAAGATGTACGTCGGACTCCATCTCATCAAAGGTACCAGGAAGAATGGAGATCACAACGAAATCTGCACCGGTCAATGCATCGCCGATGGTCTTGCAGGTGGTGTAGTTCCATTTGCCAATGGTATCAGGACGCTCAGTTAAGTGATTGCCGATGATCTCATTGTGTTTTGCTGCTTCCTCGTCAATATCGTAAAGACGGATGGTTCCGCTTAAAGAGTCATCCATGGACAGGTCAGTCATAAAGGTCCATGCCCAGCCTCTGGAGCCGCCGCCGATGTAAGCAATGTTAAGATCTGTTATTTTGTTGTCTGCGTATTTCATTATAAAACCCTCCTTATAAAATTTGGTGTTATGAATCAATTCCGAATTTCTTATGGACTTATCATACTATAAACGAGTATAATATTCTTATAAAATTGGTTACAAAACTTCGATTTTCGTATTATTGGCTACAAAATGCAAGATTTTTACTGGTGGATGAGGTTACTGACGGATGCATCAATGATGAGGAAGATCAGGAGCAAAATCAGGAGTATAGATAAGCAGCATAGATCAGCAGACCAGGAAAGGATACAGAGAAGATGGAGCGGACATTATATAAACATATCATAGACGGGCTGGAGATGGATCAGGTGATCCGCGACCATGAATATTCCATGGTGTCCAGACACCTTCATGAGACGTATGAGCTTTATTATCTGACAGAAGGACAGCGGTATTATTTCATAGAACGTCAGACCTATCTGGTGAAATCTGGGGATGTGGTGCTGATCAAACCTAATCTGATCCATAAGACCAGTATAGCCGGAGAGTCTTACCATAACCGGATTCTGCTGCAGATTGACAGGGCATTTATGGACGGAGTATTGAAAGCCTGTGGACTTGAGAACATGGAGACGGTGTATGGGCAGGATGCGGAGATCCTGCATATTCCCGAGGAAAAACAACCGGTGATCCTGGAATTATTTGCGTCTATGGAACGGGAAATGGCACAGAAGCAAAAAGGGTGGCTGACAGCAGTAAAGCTGCAGCTGGCCAGATTATTATTAGAAATAACCCGCTGTCCACAGATCACAGAGCAGCCGATGCAGAATGGCACATGGAACCGGACCGGAACCGGACATGGAGAAAACTGGATAGAAGGAAGAACTCTGGCTCAGGAAGAGCAGAAAAAGGATAGTGGGGCATCTGCCAGATTAGAAAAAGGTCGAGCTTCTACGATCTGGAAACACCAGAAAGTCAATCAGGTAGCGGATTATCTGGGCAGACATCCGGAGACCAGCGAATCCTTAGAGGAACTGGCGAAACGTTTTTACATCAGCAAATCCTATTTAAGCCGGATTTTCCGGGAGGTGACCAGCTTCACGGTCAATGAGTACAAAAATGTCAGCCGCATCAAAAAATCCCAGCAGCTGCTTTTGCACAGCGACTGTTCCATTACAGAAGTTTCTGACCTGCTGGGATTTGAAAATTTGACCTATTATGAACGGGTATTTAAGAAATACACCGGTGTCACTCCGTTAAAATACCGGAAAGAGAATGGTTATTCAAGATCTTTTTAAATTGTCCCGGGGTGTATCCGGTGGTCTGTTTGAAGGACCGGATAAAGTTGGAATAGTCATTAAATCCGGACAGATGGCACACCTCGGAGACCGTGTGATCCTGGGATAATAAGGTTTTGGCAAGAGCCACCCGTTTGACCAGCACATACTGGAAAATGGTGCTTTCCGTTTCTGACTTAAACAGATGGCTCAGATAATATTTATCCAGGGAAAGTGCACTGGAAATGGAATCCAGAGTCAGGGATTCGGTCAGGTGACTGTCAATATAATTCATGATGGCCTGTGTGCGGTGAGGAGAGGGAAGGATGGTTTTCGGCGCTGTGCGGTTCCAGGCTTCATTGATCAATACCAGAAGCTGCAGCACCAGGGCTGTGGCCAGAATATCATTGCCGTAGTGTTCGGTCCCGTTTATGGCATTTTTTAAGGAGTGGGCCAGCTCCAGAAAAAGCACCCGGTCCGCATCAGATAAAAAGACCAGGTTGCCTTCTCCGGGCTTCCGGTGAAAACAGGTCAGCAGGTTGGTGCGGGAGGTGCAGTATTGTTTGATGAAATCCGGGCTTACGTGGATCACGATCCGGCTGAAGGGCGTATTGGTGGTGTTGATGGCCTTATGGATCTCATTGGAAGAAAATAGGATCAGGCTTCCCGGAGTCATGTTGTAGCAGACATTTTCCACAAAATACTGGACATAGCCATCCAACAGATAGTAGAGTTCAAAGCGGTTATGCATGTGAAATTCCGTATTTCCGGCGGCCGGACTGGTCATCATATCACAGCTGAAGGGCTGATTGGAATAATCATAATGGTACTCCCGGCTTTTATTGGTATGAGAATTCATAGTGCCTCCTAAACTAGACAATCTACGCATGTTTTTTATCAATTTATGCAAACATATGGACTATAAATAAGTATATAATAGAGTTATCTAAAATGCAATAGGAGGGGTTTTTCATGGAAAAGGTAAGACTTGGTATTATTGGTATGGGTAACATGGGTTCCGGCCATGCAAAAAATCTGATGGACGGAAAGGTACCTGAGATTGAGATTACTGCTGTGGCAGACCGCAAGGAAAGCCGCCGCCAGTGGTGTAAAGAGAATCTTCCGGAGAACGTAAAGATTTTTGAAGAAGGAAAAGATCTGATCGCAGCAGAGGATGTATGCGATGCAGTTCTGATCGCAGTTCCACATTATCAGCATCCGGAGCTGAGTATTGACGCACTTCAGCATAATCTGCATGTGATGTGTGAGAAACCTGCAGGTGTTTATACCAAACAGGTTCGTGAGATGAATGAAGTGGCAAAGAAGACCAACCGTGTATTTGCCATGATGTTCAACCAGAGAACCAACTGTGTATACCGTAAGATGCATGAGTTAGTAACCAGCGGCGATTTAGGTGCCATCAAGAGAGTAAACTGGATCATCACAGACTGGTATCGTACCCAGTCCTATTATGATTCCGGTGACTGGAGAGCTACCTGGGAAGGCGAAGGCGGCGGTGTTCTGTTAAACCAGTGCCCACACAACCTGGACCTGATCCAGTGGATCTGCGGCATGCCATCTAAGGTACAGGCATTCTGCCACGAGGGTAAATGGCATGACATCGAGGTTGAGGATGATGTAACTGCATACTTAGAGTATCCGAACGGAGCAACCGGTGTATTTATCACCTCTACTGCAGACGCTCCAGGTACCAACCGTTTTGAGATCACCTTAGAGAAAGGCAAACTGGTATGTGAGAATAACGTTCTGACTCTTCATGAGCTGGAAGTCAGCGAGCGTGAGTTCTGCAAGACAGCCAAAGGCGGATTTGATAAGCCACCTTGCCATGTAAAAGAAGTAGAGACTGACGGATTAAATGAGCAGCATGTAGGTGTATTAAGAGCATTTGCCGGCAGAATCCTTCACGGAACTCCATTAGTAGCAGAGGGAGAAGAGGGTATCAACGGTTTGACTCTTTCCAACGCAATGCATTTATCCAGCTGGTTAGGACATGCAGTGGAGCTTCCATTTGATGAAGATCTGTTCTTAGAGGAGCTGAATAAGCGTCGTGCAAACTCCAAGAAGAAAGAGCATGTAAAAGAGTTAGTTCTGGATACCGTGAACTCTTATGGTTCCAAGCAGAGCGTATAAGTTCAGGCATACATAGAAAGGGGATTCTATTCTTATGTGGGATAACATTGTTTTAAGCGGTTTTGCAGATGAGATCGATCCAAGCCTGGACGAGCAGATCCGTGTACTGAAAAAGCTGGGCATGAACCATATCGAGATGCGCGGCGTGAATGGCAAAGGTCTGGTGGAGTATACACTGGAAGAAGCCAAAGAGATTAAGAAAAGACTGGATGCAGAGGGGTTTGCCCTTTCTTCCGTTGGCTCTCCGATCGGTAAGATCAAAATTACCGATGATTTCGAGCCTCATATGGAATTATACAAACATACTGTAGATCTGGCACATCTGATGGAAGCCAAATATATCCGTATGTTCAGCTTCTTCATGCCAGAAGGCTGTGAGGACTACAGCCCATACAAAGATGAGGTTATGGCCCGTCTTGGCAAATTTGTAGACTATGCAAAAGCCAATGATATCATCCTTCTTCACGAGAATGAGAAAGACATCTACGGCGATGTAGCTTCCCGCTGCTTAGAGATCCAGAAGAACTTCTACTGTGATCACTTTAAGGCAGTATTTGACTTCGCGAATTTTGTACAGTGCAAGCAGGACACCTTAGAAGCTTATGAGATGATGAAGCCATACGTGGAGTATATCCACATCAAAGATGCCAGATGGGATGACGCCAGCGTTGTACCTCCGGGAACCGGAGACGGTCACGTAGCTGAGATCCTGGCCAAATTCAAAGCCGCAGGCTATCAGGGATACTTATCCTTAGAGCCACATCTGGCTGACTTTGCCGGTTTTGCTGCATTAGAGATGAACGCTTCCCAGAAAAAGAAATTAGGTGGAGAAGAAGCCTTCACTCTGGCACATGACTCCTTAGTAAAGATCATTGAGAGCCTGTAATATGATAAGATAAAAAAGAGCGTGTGAAAATGATTTCTCATTTTTCGCACGCTCTTTTTATACCTCTCAGTTATTTTAACGCTTCACATAGGGCGATCAAAGTCAATGACTGTCCATAAGCCATCGGCCGGATCACAATATTCTTATAATGATCTGCGTCATATCCCATTCCGGTACCAGCTGAAACATTTAATACAGTTCCATCCTCATCTACTTGTGCACAAAGCCCTGCCACAGCTTTTTCTGCACATGCTGCATAAGATTCATCCAGAATACCCAGTTTCAGCGCCTTTAAAATACCAGCTGTGATCGCTGCAGAACCTGAAGTTTCCTCATAACTGGTCGGGTCAGTCAGAACCGTATGCCACAGTCCATCTGGAGCCTGTAATCTTCTTAAGGTCTCTACCTGTGCCTTAAAGGTATCTACGACATAGTTGTAAACGCCTGGATCCAGGGTATCCTTTGCCACATCCAGATATTCCAGAATTCCATAAGTGAACCAGGAATTGCCCCTGCACCAGAAGATACCGCCAAAGTTGGAATTCTCCGGGAAGCTCCAGCCGTGGTACAGAAGTCCGGTATGTTTGTCATAAAGATATTTAATATGTACCAGCACCTGTCTGGTGGATTCCTCGATCCAGTCTTTGCGGTTGTAGAGATGTCCCATTTTATTTAAGAACAGGACTGTCATAAATAAGGTATCTGCCCAGATCTCGCCGTCATTTAACTTGATGCCGTTGCGGTCACCGATGGCAGTCGTCACATGCTGGAAGCCATGATCCCTGGTTTTTGGCAGGTCATGCATCAGCCATTCTGCCTGGTCTAAGCACATTTTCTCGTATTCCGGTTTGCCAAGGGAGTTTAACAGGTTACAGATCATCAGATAAGGGGTGGTGGTGTTGATGTTGCGGCTTGGCAGACCCTTTTTTAAGTTATTCTGGATCCAGTTTTCAAAGAAGTCCAGATACCGGTTATCTCCGTAGAAATTCTGGAGCTTATACAGGCCGTAGAAACCTACGCCCTGGGGCCAGTCCCATTCCTCAATACCGAAATCTCTGGCGATCAGGCCCTGGTCGGATTGTTCTTTGGAAGTGTTTTTGTCGCTGTCATAATCCGCACCTCCCAGGTTCATCAGCTTGTCCATTACCTTGTGAATGATTGGTAATAATTGTTCGTTTGTCATGTTATTCCCCTCCATTTAATTTTTTTGCATAGGCGCTGGGTGTCAGCCCCGTGCTTTTTTTAAAAATCTGGCTGAAATACTGTGGATTGTTGCCGCAGCCCACCTGCTGGGCTACCCATTGGATCTGTTCTGAATGGCCATCGGCCAATAACTGCTTCGCTTTCTGAATCCTAAGGGCCGTAAGGTAAGCAGAGAATTTCTGCCCGGTTTCTTTGATAAAACGTTTGCTGACGTAATCCACATTCATAAAGAGATAATTTTCTGCAATCCATTTTAAAGTCAGGTTCGGATCATCCAGATGTTCTTCCACATACTGGGTGATGCTATTGATCAGAGGGCTGGTATTCTGGGAACCATTGGCCGCCTGTTGTTCCAGCATGGCAGTTAATTGCTTCATGATCATAGCCCGCAGGGGCTCCAGCTCTGTCTGCTGGTTTAATTCCAGCAGGAATTCCGTGGCATCTGTGGAAGAAGTGCGCTTTCCGTTGGAGGTCAGCTTGATCACCGTGCGTGATCCGGTCTGGCGAAGAAAATCAAGGTTGGTGATCCCATCCAGAAGTCCCCGGAGCTCCTGCAGGTGGTTTTTCTGCATTTCTGCGGATTCATCAGGAAGATATGAAGTAAGCTGCTCCATTTTCGAGATCAGGCCCCGGTAGTTGCAGATAGGAACCGGCTGTAAACCATTCATAAAATAAATGGTTCCGTAGCGGCGGATCTTGCTGATCAGCTGTTCCAGCAGGGAGGCCAGATTGGAAAAGGAGAGTCTGCGGTATTCCAGTGCCGGAGCTACATTGGAGCTCAAGGAACGGAAATAGGAGTCCATGCGGTCATAGGACACCTGATGGCTTTCGAAAAACAGAAGCAGGGTATTTTTTACACAGATGCTGTAAAGAGGAATACCTGGGGCTTCTTGCCGCATATATTGGTAGATCAGGTTCAATGCCGGATCACGCTGGTTTTCTTCTACATAATAGAAAAAACACAGTTCGTAGCCGGTATTGGAAAAATCCATGTATCCGGAGTAGGAATCCCAGGAAGGACCATCTCCGTCCTGCAGAAAGATCCGTTCATGAATGATATTTGATAATAGGTTGTAATGCAGGTTGGTGACCAGATTTTTCTGTCGTTCCTGCATATCCTGAAATGCCTTCTGGTGGAAATGTTCTTTGATCACATCCTGTATACTTTCGATGATCTGGTCTTCGTTACAGGGTTTTAACAGATAGTGGTGTACCCGGAACCGCATAGCCTGCTTGGCGTATTCAAATTCTCCGAATCCGGATAATAGGATAAACTGGATATTTAAGTCTGTCTGGGAGATTTTCTCGATCAGTTCCAGCCCAGACAGTCCCGGCATGCGGATATCTGTCAGCACAATGTCCGGACATTCATCCAGGATCATGTTATAGGCTTCGATCCCATCGCTGCACAAGCCGATCAGCTCGATTCCCAGACTGTTCCAGTCGATCATTTTTGAGATAGATTCTCGGATGATCCGTTCATCATCCGCAATGATTAGTTTTAACATGAAAACTCCTTTCTAGGTGCTGCGGCCCTGTCAGACGGTCAGAGATGCTTCCGCATCTGGTGACAGAATTACCGGTTTTAATGGATATACCAGCTTTGCCACAGCCAGCTCTTCTTCATTATAGAGGGTCAACCCATAGGCTTCCCCATAGGTGAGCTGCATTCGTTTCTGGATATTTAAAAGGCCGATACCAAAGCCGTGAGGCTCGATCTGCCGGTTTTCCAGCTTGGAAAGAAGGTCATCCTCGAAGGCAGAGCCGTCATTTTTTACATAGATGATCAATTGATCCTTTTCCGGACAAGCTTCTGCAGAAATGGAGATCAGACAGCCTTCTGTATTTTCTTCCAGGCCATAGCGGATGGCATTTTCCACCAGAGGCTGTAAGGTCAGCTTTAAAACGTAACAGCTTAACAGGTTTTGCGGGATATCTGTCTGGAAATTCAGGCGATCCTCAAAACGGTATTTCTGGATGGTGATGTAATATTGGATCAGCTCCAGCTCTTTTTGCAGGGGAACCTGCTTGGAACGGTGATCCAGGGTGATCCGCAGAAGACTTCCCAGGGCCTCTGCCATGGCGGAAATGTCCTTTGCGCCCAGAATTTTGGCCCTCCAGTTGATGGATTCCAGAGTATTATACAGAAAATGAGGGTTCATCTGGTTTTCCAGAGCCTTAAACTGTGCCTCTTTGATCAGGATCTCATTTAAGTAATTGGTCTGGATCAGCTGATTGACCTCGTTGACCATATGGTCAAACTGACGATGGAGGATTCCAAGCTCGTCTTTGCGATTTTCGTAATCATAGTCATTATCCAAAGGCTCCTTTTGTCCGTCACCGAATCGCCGGATCTTCATAAGAAGACGGTCGAAATGGCGGGTGATGGAGTCGATCAGCCAGGAAGACAGGGTAAATGACAGGATCACCGACAGGATGAGGATGGTGATCACCAGCCGGATGCTGGTATTTAAGGAAGAACGGATGTTGTCAAATGGGATCAGACAGACGTAATTCCAGTCAAAGCCAGGGATCTGGCCCTTCACATAAAAAGAGTTTTCATTGCCAATGCGCAGAGAATTATAGTGACCGGGAAACAGTGTCTGGTACTGTTTTAAAGCCTTCTCCGCAATCTGTGGGGAATGGTACATGAGCAGGCTGTTATCATATAGAAGATATTGTGCCTGTTGTTGGAGAAAGCCGGGTGATGAGCTCTCGGTGACCAGACCATTGAGATCGACACAGACCAAAAGGATACCGAGGGTATCCAGCCGCAGGTATTCAGCTCTGCGGATCTCTTTGAGCATAAACAGTCCATAATCTTCTGCATAATCTGTGACCCAGATCGTAGCGCCATCGGCTTTTTTTGCACGTTCGCACAGATCCTGCTCGATGGGGGCAGGGAGTACTGCACTTCCAGCAGGAACATGAGTATGGATCGACACCGTACCCTGATACAGATTCATGTAGCGGATATGGTCTTTGCGGAAGTTTGTGCAATACTCACCGAGGGAGTAGTAGACATGGCGGTACGCCAGGTTCGCTTCCTGGGGATTTTGGGTATCCTTCATAATTCCCAGATAGTTTTGGATGTTGTTGTCGGAAAGAAATAAATCCGCCATGCTGTTTAGGTTGTTTAAGTTGTTTTGCACCTTCAGGGCCGAGGAAGACAGAGCGGAGGCTGCTGTTTTATAGAGTACGCTGTCGTAAGCAGTAGTGACGAAGTGAAGACCTGTCAGAGCTGCTGTTGATAATAATGCGATACAGAGCAGCACGATGGCCTGGATTTTATGTTTTAAGGGCATGTTGCATATAAATTGTTTCATATCAAAAGCCTGTCCGTCTATGCAGAAGGCGCAGTTCACGATGTTGTGTGGCTGATCCGGCTGCCCAGAGTCCTGC
>OGOD01000709.1_pt1 | contig 26070 bp, 28 predicted proteins | sample 1573631 | NCBI WGS metagenome assembly OGOD01 (sample SAMEA2581895, study PRJEB24529) | metagenome | biome: Human gut stool | place: China | collected 2011
GCGTGGGGGCGATCCAGATGCGGGGGTTCTTGATGATGTTGCCCATCTGCAGCATACTGGTGCCCAGACCCTGACTGACAAGGCCGCCTACACCGTTCTCCTTGTAGCTCATCACGGCAAAGCCCACCATCTGGGCGCAGCAGCCCGCCACGGCAGCACCGCCTGCAAGGCCAGTCAGACCCAGTGCGGCGCAGATAGCAGCGGAGGAGATGGGCAGGGTCAGTGCCACACCCACGATGACCGACACCAGAATGCCCATGACCAGCGGAGCCTGCTCGGTGGCCCACATGATCAGGGTGCCCACCTGACTTGCGGCTGCGCCGATGGGGGCGGCGATGAGCATGGAAAGCCCGACGCCCGCAAAGATGGTCACCAGCGGGGTGACAAGGATATCCACCTTGGTCTCCTTGCTCACGGCCTTGCCAAGCTCTGCTGCCACAATGGCAATGATGAGCACGGCCAGCGGGCCGCCTGCACCGCCCAGCGCATTGGCCGAGTAGCCCACGGTGATCAGGCTGAACAGCACCAGCGGCGGGCAATGCAGTGCCCAGCCGATGGCGCAGGCCATGGCGGGGCCGCTCATGGCCGTAGCATAGCCACCCAGATCCACCAGCAGTGCAAGACCGGTCTGCTGCCCCACCGTCTTGATGATGGTACCGATGAGCAGACTGGCGAACAGGCCCTGTGCCATTGCGCCCAGTGCGTCAATGAGGTAACGCTGCGGAGAAATGACGATATCCTTCCGCGCCAAAAATTCTTTCAGCTTCGACATAAAACTTGCCTTTCTATCCAAAACAGATCGTTAAGGTTACGAACGTATGTTCTGTATCATACCATACACCTGTCAAGACAGCAAGAGGTCGCTGGAAAAAATGTGAAATTTCGGCTTTGTGCAATGTTCTGCCCTGCCGGAACGTATTCCATTTGGAACATTTTCCGACACACTGCCCCGGTGGAGAATTTGTGTAGAAGCCCGCTGTGCCGTTGACGGCTCCCCGCGTGCGGGTGTATACTAGAGGAAGCGTAAAGTTATCATCCGCCGTCCTTTTTATCCTGAACCCATGGGCGGCGTGGAATAAAAGCAGGCCCGCCCCGGGCAAGGGGCAAAGGCCCGGTGCAGCACAGCGCTGCACCACCGGGAGATTCGGAGGCAGAGACGACAGATGAAAAAGCGATTTGACCGATCCGGCACAGCCCGCCGCAAGGCGGTGACAGCCATTGCAGCGCTGACCATGGCGCTGGTTCTGGCTGTGGGCGGCGCAGGGGCAGCGACCCTGCTGTCTGCACAGCCGGAAACTTTGACCGTGGGCGCGGTCGTGCCCCACATCACCGCCGAGGCACAGCAGCAGACTGCTCCGGCTGACCCTGCCCCTGCAGCGGAGAGCACGGCGACTGCCCCGGAGCAGACAGCGGAAAGCACCGCGCAGCCGCAGCAGGCCGAGTCTGTCCCGGAACAGGCAGAAAAACCGGAAACCGCCGAAACCGCGCCGACTGAACCGGAAGAAGCTGCCGCAGCACCGGAAACGCCGGAAACGCCGGCACAGCCCGCCGGGGACGCCGCGCTGGAAGAGGAGAACTCCCCTGCCATGCTGCTGGAAGAGACCCCGGAGCTGGCCGCACAGGACCCGCAGGCTCCCGCAGCGGACGGCACCGCCCAGAACGACACCGCCGCCCAGCACACCCCGGAGGGCAGCGTACTGCTGACCCCGGAGCAGATCCAGCAGGCGCTGGATTCCGGCGCGCTGGAAGATGCCGAGGCGCAGTGCATCGACCTGACCGATGAAAACGGCTTTTTCCGGTGGCTGTTTAACTGGCTGTTCGGCAGCAAGGATAAGGAAGAGGAACCGGCTCCGGCCTACTCCGGCTGGCGCACCGAGAACGGCAAGACCTACTACTACGCGCAGGACACCAACAAAAAAGTCACCGGCCTGCGCTCCATTGACGGCAAGCTGTATTATTTCGATGCCAACGGCGTTAAACAGGACAATGTGACCTTTGGCATCGACGTGTCCAAGTATCAGTCCGGGCTGGACTGGAACAAGATCAAAAAATCCGGGGTGAGCTTCGTCATCATCCGCATCGGCTACCGGGGCTACGGCGCTGCGGGAAACCTGGTCAAGGACCCCATGTTCGAGGAGCACTTCACCAATGCCCGCAACGCGGGACTGAAGGTGGGCGTGTATTTCTTTACGCAGGCCGTAAACGAGGCCGAAGCGCAGGAGGAGGCCGAGGGCTGCAACTGGGCGCTGAACGGCCGGATGCTGGACTACCCCATTTTCTATGACACCGAGGCTTCCACCGCTCCGGGCGGCACCGGCCGCGCTGACGGTCTGGGCGTTGAGGATCGCACCAAGTGCGCCATCGCCTTCTGCGAGCGGGTAAAGGAGCTGGACTACAAGCCCGGCGTGTACGCTTCCACCACATGGTACCGCAAGCGGGTGGACTACAACACCCTGCGCAGCCGCTACACCATCTGGAACGCCCACTACGGCGTCTCTTCCAGCCCCATCGGCTGCGATCTGTGGCAGGGCACCGAGAAAGCCCGCATCAACGGTTACAGCGGCGAGCTGGACGCCAATATCAGCTATATCGGATAACAACCCAAAGGCTGCTGCACACGCTCTGTGCAGCAGCTTTTTTCTTGCCGTGGGACGATTTTAAATGCGCTCCGCTTCGCTCTGCGCATCATCAGCGGAATAATTATTTTATATTTCGCGTTTGTCGCGGTCTGCGGACCGCTCCAAACGCACTTTCACGAGAGGAGTTTGGAACGAACTCCCTCAGTCAAAACCTATCGGTTTTGACAGCTCCCTCTGGGAGGGAGCCTTTGGCACGACGGGAAGGGTTGCAGCTAAATCGCAAAGCTTGCGGGCACGCTCGCTCCCCCTCGGGGGAGCTGTCGCGCAGCGACTGAGGGGCTATAAATGGAGAAGCGAAAAAAGCGTTAAAGCGATAGCGCCGACTGGCGCAGCGCTAGCTTTTTTGTGCTTCGACTTCTTCTTTAGGATTGTTAAGGGCGTGCAGCCCTTGACCCGTTGCGGGGTGGGTGGAGTCCAGAGGTAGGGAGGGGGGAGTCGGAACACCCCTCCCTGCCTCTGGCCCAGCGGAGCGTCCTTGCACGCTGAAAGCAAGCAGAAGCTTTCCCCGCGGAGCGCGGCGGCCATTTAAAATCGTCTCCCTGCCGCAAAAACAGGGCATACTTCCCTGTTTTTGTGCATAAGCTGGTGGCAGAGTATGCAAGCGCAAATGGCGGGGAGGCATGGGGATATGTTTGTGGTCGCACTGAGCAAGACGAACCTGAAAAAACTGGGAGCAGGGGCGGCGTGCTGCGCGCTGGTGGTGTTCAGCGCCATGCTGGGGCGGTTCATCAGTACCCGGACGGTGGCGGTGGCTGCCCCGGTGAACCGTATCGAGAGCGCACAGGACATCCAGACATGGTTTACCGGCTACGGACTGGAGGTGGACGGCGCGTCCATTACGGCGGATAAGGTCAAGATCCCCCGCAGGTGGGACGACAGCTTTTCTGCCTTCAACGGGGTGGTGCAGCAAAGCGGCATGGATCTTGCCCGCTACAAGGGCAAGACGGTGGAAAAATGGTCGGCGTTGCTCCCGGCGGCAAGCAACGGCGAGACCAGCCGCTACGGAGTGCTGCTGGTGTATAAAAAGAAGGCCGTGGGCGCGTATCTGCTGGAAAAACCTTCCGGCACGGTGCTGGGACTGCAGGACGCTCAGAACGAACTGGCAAAGCAGACTTCCGGCGAGGATTACAGCGGCGACTGGGGCGAGCGGCACGACGAGCAGCTGACCGACAGCACCGCGCAGCAGACCTCCGGCGAACCGGAGGCAGAACCCGAAGCCGCCCCGCAGGCAGCCCCCTACACCGAGCTGCCGCTGGACGCAGAAGGGTACCCCGTGGAATAGGGACGGCATTGCCGTAAAACGACCTTTTTTAAGCTCTTGTCCGGCAGTTGCACAAACTGCCTAGTTTTTACAAACGATTCGGCAAAAATTAGACAAAACACGGATTTTTGTAGCATCCGTATGTTCAAATATAACAAAAAATTCTTGTAAAAATCGGCAATATGAAACGATGCAAAAAAACCGGTACGGGTTTATAATAATAGTATACCAATCCCTGTTGGCAAAGCCATGTTCCGGGGCTGAATGTGCAGCCCGGGCAGAGGGATCAAGTAAGGAGAAAATGATTATGAAGGAATTTCAGTACACTGTTAAGGATGCCTGCGGCATCCATGCCCGTCCCGCCGGCCTGCTGGTCAAGACCGTGAAGGGCTTTGCAAGCACCGCCACCCTCGAGAAGGACGGCAAGAGCTGCGATATGCGCAAGCTGATGGCTCTGATGGGCATGGGCGTCAAGCAGGGCGAGACCGTGACCATCAAGGTCGAAGGCGATGATGAAGAAGCAGCCGCAGAGGCCATCCAGAAGTTCCTGAGCGAGAACGTCTGAGCCGCGACTTAAAAGCCGAGCCCTCGCGGGAAAACTGCGGGGGCTTTTTTGACAAAACGCCGGGCGCTGCACGCCCGGCTGTAAGTGGAAGGAGAACGTGCTATGCAGGTAGGCACCGGCAAAAGCGTACTCAATGGCATCGCCATTGGCAAGCTGAAGATCTACAAGAAAAAAGATACCGCGATTTCCACCGCCCCTGTGGCAGATACCGCCGCAGAACTGGAGCGTTTTGAAGCTGCCCGCCAGAAGGCCATTGAGCAGCAGACCGCCCTGTACGAAAAGGCACTGGCAGAAGCCGGCGAGGACATCGCCGAGGTGTTCAACATCCACGCCATGATGCTGGATGATGACGACTTTGTGGACGCCATCAAGGAGATCATCAACGGACAGAAGATGTGCGCCGAGTACGCCGTCAAGACCGCCGGCAACAATCAGGCTGCGGTGTTCTCTGCCATGGACGACCCGTATCTGCAGGCCCGCAGCGCCGATGTGCTGGACATTGCGCAGGCCATGCTGGACATTCTGCAGGGGGTGGACAACGCTTCCCTGCAGGGCACCGAGCCCAGCATTCTGGTAGCCGAGGATCTGGCTCCCTCCGAGACCGTGCGCATGGATAAAAGCCTGCTGCTGGGCTTCATCACCCGCGAGGGCAGCTCCAACAGCCACACCGCCATTCTGGCACGCAGCATGAACATCCCCGCCCTGATCCAGTGCAAGGACATTCAGGACGACTGGGACGGCAAGATGGCTGTGGTGGACGGCTACAACGCCTGTGTGTATGTGGACCCCACCCCCGACCTGCTCAAGAGCCTGAAAAAGCGCCAGCAGGAAGATCAGAAAAAGCAGGCCCTGTTGCAGGAGCTGAAGGGCAAGCCCAACACCACGCTGGACGGCAAGACCATCAACGTGTTTGCCAACATCGGCGGCATGGGCGATGTTGGCGCTGTACAGCAGAACGACGCCGGCGGCGTGGGTCTGTTCCGCACCGAGTTCGTCTACCTGAACTGCAAGGACTTCCCCACCGAAGACTACCAGTTCGAGGCTTACAAGCAGGTGTTGGAAAGCCTTGCACCCCGCAAGGTCGTCGTGCGCACCTGTGATATCGGCGCAGATAAGACCGTGGATTATATGAAGCTGGATCACGAGGATAACCCCGCGTTGGGCTACCGTGCCATCCGCATCTGCCTGACCCGCAAGGACTTCTTCAAGACCCAGCTGCGCGCGCTGCTGCGTGCTTCCGCCTACGGCAACATGAGCATCATGTTCCCCATGATCACCAGCCTGCGGGAGCTGCAGGACGCCAAGGCTGTTCTGGAAGAGTGCCGCGCCGAGCTGACCGCCGAGGGCGTGAAGATGGGGCAGAACATTGAAGTAGGCACCATGATCGAGACCCCCGCCGCCGTGCTCATCGCGGACGAGCTGGCCGCCGAGTGCGACTTCTTCTCCATCGGCACCAACGACCTGACCCAGTACACCTGTGCACTGGACCGCCAGAACGCAAAGCTGGAGCCCTTCTTCAACCCCCATCACCCCGCCGTGCTGCGCGCCATCAAGATGACCATTGAAGCCGGTCACCGCCACGGCATCTGGGTGGGCATCTGCGGCGAGCTGGGTGCCGACACCGCCCTGACTGAGACCTTCCTGCGCATGGGCGTGGACGAGCTGTCCATGAACGCCAAGAGCATCCTGCCGGTGCGCAAGATCATCCGCAGTGTAGACCTGAGCAAGCCCTCTGAGAAGGCCTGAACCGCGGAAAAAATATTATTATAATTTGTGGCTCAGAAACGCCTGCGGGCGTTTCTGAGCCACTTTTTTTCACAGAAGGGGTAACTCCCGGACAGGCAAACCTTGCCGCCACACAAAAAAGCTCCCCCTTTGGGGGGAGCTGGCACGCCGTAAGGCGTGACTGAGAGGGTTCGCGCGGTGCGCATTCCCAATCATTTCCGCTGTTCCAGCATGGTCTGGAGGCGGGTCTTGGCGCGGTAATAGGTCACCCGCGCCCATGCGGCATTGTGACCAAAAATAGCCCCGATGCGGTCAAAGGGCAGCTCGCCAAACACCCGCAGGCTGAAAACCTCCTTGTAGGGTTCTTCCAGCGCGTGCAGACACTGGTGCACCGTAAAGGCGGCATCCTTGTCCACCAAAAGCTGCGCGATGTCCGGGCTTTCGGCGGCTTTTGTTTCGGCATCTTCCAGCGGGGCGGCGTGCTTTGCGCGGCGGCAGTGGTCGTAGTAGGCGTTGCGCGCTACCGTAAACAGCCACGCCCGCACATCCTGCTTGCCGTCATAGTCTTTCAGGCCGTCCAGCGCCCGGAAAAAGGTCTCCTGCGTCAGTTCCTCGGCCAGCGCTTCGCTGCGGGTAAGTCCCTGCAAAAACAGGCAGACGTCCCGGAAGTAGAGCCGGTAGATGGTTTCAATGTCCATAGTCAGCCCTTCTCAAACACGCCTTGTTCCTGTGTGACCACATCCTCAGATTCGTAAACATAGGTCTGCGTTCCATCCTCTTTTTTCAGGATGAACCGCTCCACCTGCTGACCGTCCCTGTAATAGCGGGTCTCGTCGGCGCATTGCACCGTCAGCAGCTGCGTACCAGAAACTGCGATGCTGGTATCGGAAGCCGATGTGCCCAGCAGCCCTTCCAGTGCGGCATGGATGTGCGGGAAAGTATAGCGCACCGCCCGGACGGTAACGGATGGTTTGCCCCAGTTAAAAGAGCCTTCCAGTTCCAGCCAGACATTTTCGCCCTGCACTTCCAGCACACAGAGGTTCGCTTCGTTTTCCTTTTTGTTGTAAGTCCAGATCTGCGCCTGTTCTGCCGTTACCGGCGTTTTTGCGCCGCCCATCCAGAACGCCAGCCCAAAAGCGCACAGTACTGCCAGAACCGCTGCCGCCGCTATGCGGATGCTCTTTTTCTGTAAGGTCTTTCGGATGTTCCGCAGCGGTGCATCCGGCTGGGGCTCCGGCTGCACCGGCACCGGCTTTTCCATCTGTTCCAGCTCTGCACGGCAGGCTTCGCACTCTGCAAGGTGCTGCTCCACCAGCGCACTGCTGGCGGGGCTGGCAAGCTTTTCGGCGTACAGGGGCAGTAAGTCGCGGATCACGTCACATTCCAGTTTCATGGTCATTTTCTCCTTTGCGGGCTTCCGTGTGCCCTTTCACCCCAATAACGCACAAAGAGGAAAAACGTTACAAGAAATCTGCAAATTTACCGGACTGCGGTCTTTTCCCGCAGTTTTTTCGTTCCCTTGAGGAAGAGCCACACCAGCACCCCCAAAAGCAGGCAGATGCCGGCGTGCATGGCGGCCATCATGTAATAGCCCTGAAAATCGAACCGCACCGCACCGGCCATCAGGTAGGGCTGATGCCCCGCCTTATACAGGGTGACAAAGCAGGAGATGGCGTTGTACAGGCCGTACAGCCCTGCCGCTGCGCACACAATGACCCGCAGCAGCTTGCTTGTGATGAATTTTACGAACATAATTGCAGCTCCGTCCTCTCTCCGTCCTTGTAGCAGTAGATGCCCCCTGCGCGGGAGAAGTCCTTGTCCACCTCCACGCAGTCGAAGGCGCTGAAGGCCTGTTCAATTTTTTCGGGCGTGCAGACAAAGCCCCGGATCTTCAACGCAGCATCCTCGCCCACCACCTCGTTCCACAGATGGATCGACCAATAGCTGCAATTTTTGTTCACCGTCCATTTATCGTGCTATTCCATGTAGTCCTCAATGACCTTCAGCTGCTCCTCCCTGATATTGGTGCTCAGGGACAGTCTGCCGGTGTAGCGGCCGTAATTGGCGATATAGCACGGTTCCAGATCGAACAGCAGCCCCGAAATTCCCGACACCGCCCAGACCGAGAAGGTGACCATCTCGCCGTCCGGGATGGCGCGATCTTTCAGGTAGACCGTGTGCCCGGTGCGGTTGTCCAGCCCGATCCATGTATGCCCGAAACACTTGAGGAAGGGCTTGGATTCGCTCTTGCCGTCAAAGGTAGTGATGGAAAGGATAAGCCCCTCCTCTTTACAGGGCAGGGTGCGGGCAGCTTTGCCGGTGGCGGCGCTGCACCACAGCCCAAGGGCTGCTGCACATACCGAGAACAGCACCGCCCATGCAATGATCCTCTTTTTCAATGCAATTCCTCCTATATGTTACGGCTCAGCCGTTTTCCTTCCAGAACAAGCCGCCGGAAGTCTGGAACAGCAGCCGGGGGTTCACGCTTCTGCTGCCCAGCTTGAAGTCCATGGTCAGCTCTTCGCCCAGCGCGCCCACAGCCTGCCCCTTTTCCACGGTCTGGCCCTTGCTGACCGAAAGCTCCTGCAAGCCGTACAGATAGCTGCGCAGCCCGCAGCCGTGGTCGATGACCACCGTGTTGCCGGTAAGCGCCAGATTGCCCGCAAACACCACCGTGCCGTTGGCTGCGGCGCGGCAGGGCGCACCGGGGATGGTGTACAGCTTTGTGGAGTTGGAGCGGCTGCCCTGCTGGCCGTTCGTTACTTTAATTTGTCCGTAGTCCACTAAGGTCATGGAATCCTCAGCCGGGGGCACAAAGCCGCCCTGCCACTGCTTGGCGGTGGCGGCAGCCTCGTACAGCGGCCAGATGGCACTGCGGAACTGCGCGTTGGCGCTGTCCGCAGCGGGCTCCTCGGCCTCTGCCTCCACCGTGCCAAAGTCCTTCGGCAGCACGGTCAGGGTGCGGGTGATGGTCTCGCCGTTCACCGTAATGTGTACCTCGTGCCCGCCGGAGGAGGCGTTATAGGCTGCCGGGATATAGGCACGCCAGCCCTCTGCGGCGCGCACGCACTGCACGCTGCCAAGGTCGGTCTCGATGGCAGGCACGGCGTCCCCGGTCATACCGGAGATGCGCACGCCTACCGTGCCGCCCTGCTCCACCCGCTCGGCGGAAAGCTCCACCTCCGCGCTGGCCTGCAGGGTGAACCGGAAGCTGTACCGGTACCAGCCGGTGGGCTTTGCGGGGCGCTCCAGCCCCAGATTTTTGCGCAGCTGGCCGGTGCTGCCGCCCTCGAACTGGGTGATGGTGCCGTCCTTGGGCACGCGCCACGCGGTCAGCTCCGCCTTATACTCGCCGTTCGCAGGGAAGAGGAAGTTCTGGTACTCCCCCGCGCTGCCCGCAAACAGCACATCCCCCGCCGCATTCTGGATGGTCAGGGCGGTGTAGCCGGTCCACTCCGGCAAAGAAAGTTCCGGGTGGGCGGTGTACAGCACCCCCAGCTTCTGCACGCTCAGGGTGGCGGGGCTGGCGAACACCTTATCCAGCTGACCACCCAGCAACGGCACCTGCCAGCAGGAGCCGTTGGCTTCCAGCGCCTGCCCGCCGAACTGTGCCGCACCGTCCGGACAGCCGCCCTCGGTGGTAAAGGCATAGCTTACCCCCATCACAGCCGCCAGCAGCACCACCACGCCCAGCGCCACACTGATGATCCAGAGCAAAAAACGCTTCATGTTCCTTCTCCTTATGTACAAAAAGGGCGCACCGATGCAGTCCGTTCAGACAGACTGCTCCGTGCGCCCCGATGTGCTCATCTTCCCGGTAGTTTCCGGTATTTCAGGATCATTCTGCCTCGGTCTCGTCCTCGGCAGCAGCTTCCTCCGGCTCTACGGTTTCTGCGTCATCCTCGCCGAACAGCAGGCGCTCGTATTCGTCCAGTTCCTTCTCGCGGCGGTTCAGGTAAAGTGCCACAGCAGCCAGCGCACCAGCCACAGCAGCCAGAACAGCGATCACAGCGACCAAGCAAGATTTTTTCATAGATTCAGTACACTCCTTTTTGCAGTTGAAACGTTGTTTCAGCTTGATTTTTCCAGCGGGCGTCCCGCAAAAGGATCTTGATGCAAACGGCGATCAGCGCCGCTTTGTAGCTTTTATTATACCCGCTCCCGCCCAAAATTACAACCGTTGCACCCTAATTTTCACGCCCCGAAGGTGCTGCGGGGCACAGTTTGGGCAGTGTGCCGGTTTTGGCGCGGTTCATTACAGCAAATTGCCAATATCACAGCAACAGCGGCTTATACGCCCGGAACGCCCCGGGCAGGGCGTAGGTGGTGCGCAGCTGCTCCCGGCTTGCCCAGACATAGCCCGCCGGGGCACTCTGCACCGGAACGTGCAGCTGTACCCCGGACATGAGCCACTCGATGTGGGTAAAGATGTGCTTTGCGGCGGGCAGGGCGGCGGGAGCTGCCGTGCCGGTGTCCAGCCCCAGTGCCGCAAGCCGCGCCATCACCTCGGCCTGCAAAAGATGCTCGCCCTCCCACAAGACCGGCTGCCACAGCCCGGCCAGCAGGCCTTTTTCCGGCCGCTGCTGCACCAGAAAGCCCGCCGGGCTTTCCACAAGCGCCAGCGTTACCGGCACAATCTTGCGGGGCTTTGGCTTTGCCTTTTGGGGCAGCTGGGCGGTGGTGCCCGCCGCCCGGGCAAGGCAGACTTCTGCCAGCGGGCACTGCCCGCACAAGGGTGCGCCATTGGGCACGCAGACCAGCGCGCCCAGCTCCATCAGCGCCTGATTGTAATCCCCGGCCTTTTCCGGCGGCTGATGCTCCATGACCCGGGCGGTAAAGGCCTTTTTTACCGCCGGTTCTGTAATAACTCCGGGGTCATTATACAGGCGGGAAAACACCCGCAGCACATTGCCGTCCACGGCGGGCACAGGAAGACCGAAGCTGATGGACGCGATGGCCCCGGCGGTGTACTCCCCGATGCCGGGCAAAGCAAGCAGGGCGGCGTAGTCGGCGGGCAGCTGCCCGCCGTACTGCGCACAGACGAGCTTTGCAGCCTTTTGCAGGTTGCGCACCCGGCTGTAATAGCCCAGCCCTTCCCACAGCTTATGCAGCTTTTCCTCCCCGCAGGCGGCAAGCGCGGGGATATCCGGCAGCGCTTCCAGAAAGCGGTAGTAATACGGCAGCACCGCCGACACCCGGGTCTGCTGCAGCATCACCTCGCTGAGCCACACATGGTAGGGGGTGGGGTCCTCCCGGAAGGGCAGGCTGCGGCGGTTTTTGTAAAACCACTCCAAGAGGGCAGGCGAAATGTTTTCCACTTGTTTTGTGCTCCTTGTTGAAAAGATAGGCGTTTTTGATTGAAAATGGCCGCCGCGTGCGCTTTGGCCATTATCAGCGGAAGAATTATTTTAAATTTCGGGTTTCAGGAAAGTCTGCGGACTTTCCTGAAACCCATTTTCACGGGAGGGGACGTAGAGGAAACCGGCATTTGCAGCGCCGCTTTCTGCGAAAGTGCGGCGCTGCGGTTAGCGTCCTCGCCCTCTCCGTCTTTGCTTCGCAAATCCACCTCTCCCAAAGGGAGAGGCCTTGGCAGTCCACGCAAAGTTACCGGTTTCGCCAGAGGCTCTCCCTTTGGGAGAGCTGTCACCGAAGGTGACTGAGAGGGCGAGGCCGTTCATCGAAGGCGCTTCCGTCCAACCAAAAACGGGCCGCTGCGGAATGCAGCAGCCCGGTAAAAGTATGCGTGCTTCTCAGAAGCCGTATGCGGTGCGGGGGAAGGGCAGCACGTCACGGATGTTCTGGATGCCGGTGAGGTACATGATCATGCGCTCAAAGCCCAAGCCGTAGCCTGCGTGCTCCACGCCGCCGAACTTGCGCAGATTCAGGTACCACTCGTAGTTGGTCTTGTCCATGCCCAGCTCGTCCATGCGAGCCACCAGCTTGCCGTAGTCCTCTTCACGCTGGCTGCCGCCGATCAGCTCGCCGATGCCGGGCACCAGCATATCTGCTGCGGCCACGGTCTTGCCGTCGGCGTTCTGCTTCATGTAGAAGCTCTTGATCTCTTTGGGGTAGTCGGTGACAAAGACCGGCTTTTTGTACACCACCTCGGTCAGGTAGCGCTCGTGCTCGGTCTGGATATCCACGCCCCACTCCACCGGGTACTGGAACTTCTTGTTGTTCTTTTTCAGAATTTCGATAGCCTCGGTGTAGCTGATGCGGGCGAACTCACTGTTTGCCACCAGCTCCAGACGCTCGACAAGACCCTTGTCGATGAACTGGTTAAAGAAGGCCATCTCGTCCGGGCAGTTGTCCAGCACATAGCGGATGACGTACTTGATCATAGCCTCGGCGTTGTCCATGTAGCCGTTCAGGTCGCAGAAGGCCATCTCCGGCTCGATCATCCAGAACTCCGCAGCGTGGCGGGTGGTAAAGCTCTTCTCGGCGCGGAAGGTGGGGCCAAAGGTGTACACCTTGCCAAAGGCCATAGCCATGGCCTCGGCCTCCAGCTGGCCGGAAACGGTCAGGTTGACCGGCTTTTCAAAGAAGTCCTTGCTGTAATCCACAGCGCCGTCCTCGGTCTTGGGCACATTGTCCAGATCCAGCGTGGTCACGCGGAACATCTCGCCGGCACCCTCGCAGTCGGAAGCGGTGATCAGCGGAGAGTGGGCGTAGACAAAGCCGTTCTCCTGGAAGAACTTGTGGATGGCGTAGGCAGCCACGCTGCGCACGCGGAAAGCAGCGTTGAAGGTGTTGGTGCGGGGGCGCAGGGTGGGCATGGTGCGCAGATACTCCATGCTCATCTTCTTTTTCTGCAGGGGGTATTCGTCGGCGGGGCAGTCGCCCAAAATCTCCACGCTCTCGGCGTTCAGCTCAAAGGGCTGCTTTGCCTGCGGGGTGAGCACCAGCTTGCCCTTGATGCGCAGGCTGCTGTACAGACCGGTGTGGATGACTTCATCGTAGTTTGCCAGCTTACCGGCTTCCAGCACGACCTGCAGGGTCTTGAAGCAGCCGCCGTCCGACAGGGCGATGAAGCCGATGTTCTTGGAGTCGCGGATGTTCTTTGCCCAGCCGCAGACGGTGATCTCGGTGCCGTCTGCCGGGGTGTTCTTGAACAGCGAAAGGATCTCGGTACGTTCCATAGTAGTTCTCCTTTATAAACAAAAAAGACAGCTTTTGCCCTGAAAGTTCAGGGCGAACAAGCTGTCTTGTAATGTCCGCGGTGCCACCTGAATTACCGGAAGTGTCCGGTCGCTCACGCGCTCTTTGTTTAAGCGCTGTCCCTGTAACGCTGGACCTGCGGCGCACCTACTTAACGGCAGACACACTGCCGTGTTCAGTTTGCTGCTCCCGGGTGTTCGTTCACGCGGCGCACGGGCGCGGCTCTCAGCTGTGCCGCACTCTCTGGGCCGGACGGCCCGCGCTACTTTTCCCGTTCCTTGCATTTGTTGTTTTAAAATAGCACGTTGGCGGCATTTTGTCAACCTTACCGCGCGGCATCGGAGAAAATTCTGCGTTTTTTCTTGTCAGAACGCCTTTTCTCTGATAAAATGGAAAAAAGCGGTATTCCGCAAAAACAGATTCTGGAGGAGATCATGAAGCACACACACCGCATCATCCGTCTGCTGACCCTCGCTGTGGTCAGCTGCGCACTGGCAGCCCTGCTGAGCGGCTGCACCAAAGAGGAATTCATTGCCGGGTACAACGAGTTTTTGTTCGGCGACTGGTTCCCCTCTCCCCCAAGCGCCGGGGAGACCACCGCTGCGGAAGGTTCCGCATCGGGGGACTCCGGTCACGTCTACGCCGAGCCCAACCCCGAGTGCGACGCCAAGATCTCGTCGCTGATGAGCGAGCTGTACTCGCTGGAGTCCTCTGCACGGTCGGATGTCAGCAGTGCCATCCAGAGCGCAAAGGATGAATACCACGCTCTGCCCGCCTCTCAGCGGACCTTTGCCAATAAAGTCAGCATCGCCTACAAGCATCTTTCCTCGGTGGAGAGCACCTACGACAGTGCCGTCTCCTCGGTGGTCAGCGAGATGCGCAGCGTGCTGCGGGAGTATAACCAGCCCGAAACCGTGGCCGATCAGGCATGGAGCTACTATCAGTCTGCCAAGAGCAGCATGATCTCCAGCCTTGGCGGCTGATTCAGGGCAATCCCGCATAATTCTAAGTGCCGATACGGCGAGCGAGGTGCGGCAGATGCTAAGCCAAAAGCGCAGATAATACTTTGTGTATTATCGAGCATTTTGGCAACGCAGATGCCGTGCCGCAGCCGCCGGAACGGTGCTTAAGCCGTCAGGCGGGAATTGTGCGGGGTTGCCTCAGCCTAATAATGTTTCCACGAGGCCCTGTGCTGCCAGATATCCGGCGTACAGGGCCTCATTTAAGTTGTTGCCGTGCCCGCCGATCTCGATCAGCAGACTGCCGGTGGTCAGGTCCTGATTATAGAACCGGTAGCTGAACAGCACCGGGCGGGTAAGGCCGGGGTATTTTGCCTCCATGCTGCGCTCCCACGCAGCGGCAAAACGCAGGTTCTGCCGCCATGCGGGCAGCTGCACGCTGGTGCCGTTGTCGCACCCGCAGATGATCATCACCTGCGCCGCCTGCCGCCCGTCTATGCTGCACACCGGGGCGCAGCGGGTGCCGTTTTCCCGCTCGATGGCGTCCCGGTGGACGTCCAGCACCACCTTGATGCTGGGGTACTGCGCCAGATACTGCTGCACCACCGCCCGGCTGTTGGCGTAGCTGCCGGTGTAGCTGGGGTAGTCGTTCAGGGTCTCGTCGTGCAGGGTGCAGATGCCCGCCGCATTGAGGGTATCGGCCATCACCCGCCCCACCGCGCACATATTGATGCTGCGGTCGGTGCTGCGGGCACCGTCCCCGGGGGTGAACCACAGCCCGGCAGAAAGGCGGTAGTCCTCGGTGGCGTGGGTGTGCATGATGAGCACCTGCGGCGCGGCGCTGTCCTTTTCGATGGCAAAGGGCAGGGGCTGCGCCGCCTCGGCGGCGATGTCTGCCACCGTCTGCCGGGTGTTATTCTTGATGCTGCCCGCACCGCAGGGGATGTACTTTTCGCCGCTGCCCTGCCCGAACTGCTGCTCCGTCACCGTACCCGCATCGGCAGGGCGGGCTTCGTCCGGCTGCAGCGCCACAAAATACTGCTCCACCCCGGTCTGCACCGGGGCGGCGGCCTCCTGCGCCGGAGAAGGTGCAGATGCAGCCTCCGCCGCGCTTTCCGCAGACGATTCTGCTGCCCGGCTCTCCACGGCCTGCTGCCCCAGATGCAGCAAAGTCTGCGCAGCAGGCACCGGCGCTGCCAGAAAGGCCGCCAGCACCAGCGCGGCGCTGCGGGCAAAGATGCACAGCGCTGCAAACAGCACCGCAGCCTGCAAAAAGGGCACTGCCCTGCTCTGCCCCGCAGGCAGACGCCAAGGCTCTCTGCTGCGCATGGCAAGACCTCCTTTCTTCACCCCGTCAGCCAGCAGAGCTGCTGCACGGTAAGGCGGGGCTGCAAGGCGCGGTTGACGCTGCCCGCCAGCAGGGCCGCGCCGTGGGCGATGACGCTGTCCAGCGCCCGGGGCGTGACCACAAGGTCTGCGCCCTCCTGCGCCTGCATCAGGGTGGGGATGCCCGCCGCCACCACCGGCACGCCTAAGGTGTCCCGGGTCAGGTGGCGGGTGTGGTCGGCCTGTGCCGGGTAAAGCCCTGAGTCCGAAAACTGCACCGTGCGCCCCAGCCGCTGCCCCTCGGCGGAGCAGAGACTGTCCACGCAGACCACCGCCGCCGGGCGCAGCTGCCCCACCAGCGCCGCCGCCAGCTGCTGAAGCGAAAGCCCGGTGGCTGCCGCCACCCCGGGCGCAACGGCTGCCACCGGGCGCAGCCCCCGCACCGGCGGGGCAGTGCCAGCGCCCATGGTGACAAGGATGCGCTGCACCGTGCGCGGGCCAAGGGCGTCAGCGGTGATGCGGCGGTTGCCCACCCCCAGCACCAGCACCGGCCCTTCCGGCGGCAAAAGGGCCCGCAGCTCCCGGGCGCATACCTCGATGACGGCGGCATCCCGCTCGTCCAGCACGCTGACGCTGGGCATTTCCAGCGTGACATACCTGCCCCGGGGGCGGCTGAGCCCCTCGCGGGCGATCTCCACCCTTGTCACCGTGACCCCGCCGTGGCGGGCGGTGGCCAGCCGCACCCCTGCGGGCAGCGGTTGCGCCGCTGCTGAAAACAGCTCGTCGGCCATATCCGTAGTACGCATTTTCCACACTCTCCGTTCCTTTTTGGGGCAAAAGCCCGCTTTCTTGCCGGAAAGTATGGGAAAAATAAAACTTTTCCAAACAAAAATCAAAAAAACGCTTGCGCTGGTACGCGAAATATGGTATCATAGGGTGCGCTGTTATAGGTAGCCAAGGAGGTGGAACGAATGCCTAACATCAAATCTCAGAAGGACCGCGTCGTGCAGGCTGCTGCAGAGCAGGCTCACAACAAGGCCATTAAGACCAACCTGAAAACAGTCGTCAAGAAGGCAGACGCTGCCATCGATGCGAATGCCGCTGACAAGGACGCAACCGTCCTGGCTGCTGTTTCCGCGATCGACAAGGCTCGCGCTAAGGGTGTCATCAAGAAGAACACCGCCAGCCGCAAGATCAGCCGTATGGCAAAGCGTGCTAACAAGAACGCTTGATCGCGCAGTTTGATTGACGAACAAAACCTCTGTGCCGGGTAACCGGCACAGGGGTTTTTGTTTTTTTCGCTGTTATGTCCCGCACAGTGCGGCAAGGCTCTGCCGCTGTACCGGTTCCAGCAGCTGCTCCGGCGGCAACGGCTGCGGCGGCACCACCACCCACCACACCGCCCACGCGGCGGGCACGACTGCCGCCAGCATAAGCCCCGGGTACAAAAGTGCCGGCTCGTGCAGCCACGGGCTGCCCGGCGGCAGCACCAGCGCCGTGCACAGGCACAGCGCCGCCCACAGCTCCCACAATACGGTCTGTCCGCTGTGTTTCATGCGCCTCACCTCCGTTTTGCCCCCAGTTTACCAGCCGCCGGGCGCAAAATGTGGCGAAACAGCGCGGGCAAAACATCAGTTCTGGTCGTGGCTTTTGCCCACAAGACTGCATACCACGCCGCAGACAAGGCTTGCGGTGATGCCCGCAGAAGCAGCGGTCAGCCCGCCGGTCAGGATGCCGATGGCACCCTTTTCCGCCACGGCGGTGCGCACCCCCTTTGCCAGCAGATGCCCGAAGCCCAGCAGGGGCACGCTCGCCCCCGCACCGGCAAACTCTGCCAGCGGCGCATACAGCCCCACCGCCGAGAGCACCACTCCCGCCACCACATAGCCGGTCAGGATGCGGGCCGGGGTCAGCTTTGTCAGGTCGATGAACAGCTGCCCCACCGCGCAGATGGCGCCGCCTATTAAAAATGCCCACAGATAGTTCATTTCAGTTCTCCTTTTCCGGCGCGGTCAGCTCTACCAAATGCGCCACCGCCGGGATGCTCTCCTTCTGCAAAAAGGTGGTCTGGCTCATCAGCGCCCCAGTGGCGAGGAACAGCACCCGGCGGCTGCCGCGGCGCAGCAGTTTTGGCAGGATATGCGCGCAGAGCACGGCGGCGCAGCAGCCCGCGCCCGAGCCGCCGCTCTTTACCCGCTGCTCCTCGGCATCGTAAAGCAGACAGCCGCAGTCCGCGTGGTTTTTCAGCAGCAGACCCTCTGCTGCCAGCAGCTCCCGCAGCATCTGACTGCCCACCAGCCCAAGGTCGCCGGTGTAGATGCAGTCAAAATCCCGCAGTTCTGCATGGGTATCGGCAAGATAGTGCAGCAGGGTGGCAGCTGCTGCCGGTGCCATGGCTGCGCCCATATTGTTGATATCCTTGATGTTATAATCCTGCACCCGCCCAAGGGTGGCGGCGGCAACGCCCACCCCCTGCCCTGCCGGACGCAGCAGGCAGCACCCGGCGGCGGTGGCTGTCCACTGCGCTGTGGGGGTGCGCACCGCGCCGTAGCTCAGCGGGGTGCGGAACTGACGCTCTGCCGCGCAGAAATGGCTGGAGGTCATGGCCAGCAGGTTCTGCGCCGCCCCGCTGCTGCACAGCGCCGCGCCCAGCGCCAGCGCCTCCGCCATGGTGCTGCACGCTCCGAACAGCCCCGCAAAGGGCACGCCCAGCTCCCGCAGCGCATAGCCGGAAGCGGTGCACTGCGCCTGCAAGTCCCCTGCCAGCGCAAGGTCTACCCGCTCTGCGGGCAGAGACGCCTTTTGCAGGCAGAGCCGTGCCGCCCGCAGCTGCAGCTGCTTTTCGGCGGCCTCCCAGCTGCACTGTCCCAGCCGGTTGTCGGTGGTCAGTTCGTCAAAGCCCGCCGCCAGCGGACCATCGCTCTCTTTTTTGCCGCCCACCGCCGCCTGTGCGGCGATGACCGGCGGGGTGTGGAACAACAGGGTATCGCCCCGGCGCTCTGTCATAAAATTTTCTCCTTTTTTCTACAAAAAATGCCCCGGCACGTGCTATACTGGTGCTGCGGCGCTGCAATATCCGGCGGGGCTGTTCCGTATTATAAAGCAGAGGCCCCCAGCAGCCAGAGCACCGCGCCGTACACCACCGCCGCCAGCGTGCCGTACACGATGACCGGCCCGGCGATGAGGAACATCTTGGCGCCCGTGCCCGGCACCCGTCCCTCGGCCTTGAACTCGATGGCCGCACTGACCACCGCGTTGGCAAAGCCGGTGATGGGCACCAGCGACCCCGCCCCGGCCTTTGCCGCCAGTTTCTGGTACCAACCCAGCGTGGTCAGCACCGCCGAGAGCAAGATCAAAGTGCAGCTGGTCAGGGTGCCCGCCGCTTCGGCGTCCGCGCCCTGCCGCAGAAACAGCTGCCGCAGCCCCTCACCCAGCAGGCAGATGCCGCCGCCCACGCAGAACGCCCACAGGCAGTCTGCCAAAAGCGGTGAGTGCGGCCCCGCCTTCTGCACCCGGCGTGCGTATTCCTGCGCTGTCATCTTCATCTTCCCGCGCCCCCTTTTGCGGATAGTCTGCCCGGGGCGGCGGGTGCTTATCCTTTTTTGTGAAAGAAGGTAGGTTCCATGCGTTCTTCCCATCACCGTAACCATCACGCCCGCCGTCTGCTCTGCCTGACGGCGCTGGCCTGCTTTGTGGTAGGCGGCACCGCCTACGCCTGCACCCGCAAGGCTGCGGTGCCGCAGCTGCCGGAGCTGCCTGCCGAGAGCCTTGCGCAGCCCGCTGAGAACGGTGCGCAGCAGAGCCTCCTTACCGCCGCACAGGCGCAGGCACTGCTGGACGACCCCCGCATGATCCTTGTCAACCGCACCCACCGGATAACGGAGGACTACCCTGTCGAGACCAAGGAGTGCGGCTCGGCTACCGCCATCAACAAGACCTTGCAGACCGAAGCTGCCGATGCCTTTCTCTCCATGCAGACCGCTGCCGCCAAGGACGGCGTGGACGTGCGGATGCAGAGCGGCTACCGCAGCGTCAGCTACCAGAAAAAGCTGTACGACAACAAGACCCAGTACTACTGCAACAAGGGTCTGAGCGAAGCCGCCGCCCGGGAAAAGGCCGCTGCCATCGTAAACCCGCCGGGCTGCTCGGAGCACAACTGCGGCCTTGCCGCCGACCTGAACAGCCCGGAGCACACCACCCTTGACACCGGCTTTGCCGACACTGCCGCCTTCCGCTGGCTGTGCGAGAACGCAGAGCAGTATGGCTTTATCCTGCGCTACCCCAAGGAGGCGGAAAGCGTGACCGGCATCACCTACGAGCCGTGGCACTGGCGCTATGTGGGCCCGGAAAACGCCGCCCTGCTCAACCAGAGCGGCCTGTGTCTGGAGGACGCAGTAGCCGTTTTGCAGCGCATTGCCGCCGGGGAGGCCGTGACCGGTTAAAATCCGATGAAAACTGCCGGAAAACCCTGTGGGGTGCGTTGCAATTTACCTGCTGTTATGGTAAGATAAATACAGTCTGCCCGTGTGCGCGGCGCAGCCCCGCACCCCGACAAACGAATTCAACAAAAGAAGGAATATTTTATGATAAACCGCACAAAACTTTCTGTGATCGCCGTCAGCGCCGTGCTGGCTGTCGCCCTGACCGGCTGCGGCGGCAGCGCTTCTTCCGCGCCGTCCTCCGTGTCCAGCGCCTCCGCCTCTGCACCGGTCTCCGATGCAGCTTCTCCGGCGGCGGATACCACCGAAAACGGCACCGCCGATCTGGACAGCGCCGTGGAGACCCTGCTGGCTGCTGACCCCATCTCCAACCAGTTCGAGATCGCTGCCATGAACATCGAGTACGACTTCGGCCTGAAGGCGGAGGACGTAGCCGCCTACAAGGGCGTGAAGAGCAACGACAACGGCGATGCCGGCCTTGTGCTGGTGGTGGAAGCCGCTTCCGGCAAGGCACAGGACGTGGTGACCGCGCTGGAAAGCTACAAGCAGGATCAGGTGGCTTTCTACGGCAACTACGCCGAGTTTGCACAGGCACAGAGCAACGTGGAAAACGCCATCATCTCCTCCAAGGGCGACCGTGTGGTCATGGTGATCGCCTCCAACGAGTGCACCGCAGACCTGAACAGTGCTGTGGACAGCGCCCTGAACAGCTGAATCTGACCTTCTGAGCCGGTGCCATCTGCGGCATCGGCTTTTTTCAGTAGGAAAGCCCCTGATGCGGGGGATTTCTGCTGAAGATGCGCCCGCATCCGTCATGCCACCTTCCCCCGGCTGGGGGAAGGCTGAGTCTGTAATTCCGTGTAAAAAAGGAGGCTGACCCCTTGGTTTTCAGCACCATCATCTTCCTGTTTCGTTTTCTGCCCATCACGCTGGCGCTGTACTATCTTGCCCCCGCAAAACTGAAGAACACCGTGCTGTTTTTGTGCAGTCTGGTGTTCTACTGCTGGGGCGAGGTGCGCTTTTTCCCGGTCATGGTGGCGCTTATCCTCATCAACTATCTCAGCGGCCTTGCCATCGAACATTTTGATGCAAAGCCCGCGCTGCGCCGCTTTTTTCTGCTGGTGGCGCTCATTGGCAGCTTGGGGATGCTGTTCTACTTCAAATACGCAAACTTTGTGCTGCGCAGCGTGAATGCCCTGCTGGGCACCGCCTTTGCCGAAATTCAGGGCATTGGCACCCTGCCGCTGGGCATCAGCTTCTACACCTTCCAGACCCTTTCCTACTCCATCGATGTCTACCGCCGGGATGTAAAAGCCGAGCGCAATATCATCGACTTCGGCGCTTATGTGGTCATGTTCCCGCAGCTCATCGCAGGGCCTATCGTCAAGTACCGGGACGTCTCCGACCAGCTGCACGTCTACAAGCACCGCTATAACCTCAAGCAGATCGAAGAGGGCATGACTCTGTTCACCTTCGGTCTTGCCAAAAAGGTGCTGCTGGCAGACGCCGTGGGCGCATTGTGGACAGACATTATCGGGGTAGCCGACAGCCCCTCCACCACCTTTGTGGGTCTGGCAAACGCCTCCACCCCGCTGGTGTGGCTGGGCATCATCGCATACAGCTTACAGCTGTACTTCGATTTCTCCGGCTACTCCCTGATGGGCATCGGCATGGGTAAGATGCTGGGTTTCGACTTCCCCGCAAACTTCAACTATCCCTATATCTCCGCCTCTATCACCGAGTTCTGGCGGCGCTGGCACATGACCCTGTCCGGCTGGTTCCGCGAGTATGTGTATATCCCGCTGGGCGGCAACCGCAAGGGGCTCAAGCGGCAGATCTTGAACCTGTTCATCGTGGAGCTGCTCACCGGCATCTGGCACGGCGCGAACTGGAACTTTATCTGCTGGGGTCTTTACTACTTTGTGCTGCTGGCGGCTGAAAAGCTGTTCTTGCTGCCCTACCTGAAAAAGGGCAAGGTGTGGCCGCATTTCTACACCCTGTTCCTTGTGGTGGTAGGCTGGGCGATGTTCGTGGGCAACGACACCGGCGTGTCCTTCGGGCTGCTGTTCCAGAAGCTCTTCATCCCCTCCGGCGGGGTATCACCGCTGTATTTCCTGCGGAATTACGGCGTGCTGCTGGCGGTAAGCGTGGTGTGCTGCACCCCGCTGATCGAAAAGCTGTGGGATGTGCTGCGCAAGAACGTGGTCACCCGCTGCGCCGCCATCCTGACGCTGCTGGTGGTCTCCACCGCCTATGTGGTGGGCAGCACCAACAGCCCGTTCCTGTATTTTAACTTTTAAGGAGGCGGGAAGATGTCCAAACACGAGAAAAAGACCTCCTCCCTTTTGCACTACCCGGTGCTGGTGGTGTTCAGCCTGTTTTTCATCGGGCTGTTCACGCTGGATATGGTCACCCCGGATCGCAGCTACAGTGAGCTGGAAAATACCACCCTGAGCCAGCGCCCGGCGCTGACCCAGTTCACCGCCAAGGGGCTGAACAGCTACTTTACCGCCTACACCAAATACGTCAAGGATCAGGTGGCGGGGCGCGACCAGTGGATCAGCCTGCAGAGCGTGGTGGAGACCACCCTGCTGCAAAAGCAGCAGAACGGCGGCATCCTGCTGGGCAAGGAGCACATGATGTTCCCCCGCACCTACGGGCTGCTTTCCAGCGAGGAGCGCACCCTGCCCAAAAACACCGCAGCGCTTACCAGTCTGTGCCAGCGCTACCCGGGCAAGGTGAATGTGCTGCTGGCACCCGCCGCCAGCGATATCTATAAAGAAAACGTGCCCGCAAACGCTCCTTTGCTGGACGAGGACGGCTACCTTGACCAGCTTTCCGCTGCGGTGCAGGCGGCCGGCGGCAGCTTTGTGGACGTGCGCCAGATCCTTACTGCCCACAAGAGCGAGTATATTTATTACCGCACCGACCACCACTGGACGAGCCTTGGCGCCTACTACGCTTACAGCCAGCTGTGCCAGACCCTTGGCCTTACCCCCTTTGATACCGCCGCCCACACTGCGCTGACTGCCGACGGCTTTTACGGCACCCACTACGCCAAGGCGCGCACATGGAACGCCGTGCCGGACGTGATCACCTACTACGACCTTGCCAACACCCTGACGGTATGGAACGTGACGGCGGCAGGCCAGCCCACCGAGGGACAGGCCACCGGCCTGTACGACACAGAGAAGCTCTCCGTTTATGATAAATACGCCATGTTCCTGCACGGCAACAACGGTTTAAGCCGGGTGCAGGGCAACGGCAGCGGGCGCATCCTTGTCATCAAGGACAGCTACGCCAACTGCTTTGTACCCTACCTGACCGCCAACTACGCCGACATTGACGTGGTGGATTTCCGCAACTACAACTACGGCTTGGACAAGCTGATCGCCGATAACGGCTACGACCAGATCCTTGTGCTGTACAACTTTGACAGCTTCAAGAGCGACCCCTACCTCTACCGCGCCGGAGTACAGGGGTAAACAGCCAAAAACCTAAATTTTTGCAGTCTATTTTCACAAATTTATAGCCGCAATTTCATGCGTCTCGCCAGTTTTTGAACAAATGCACCAAAACCCCTTGATAAAATCCGACCACTGTTGTAGAATGACCATATAGAGAACAATGCTCTATCGGCAATTGGGTATAGACGCCGGGGGATCGGGATGCAATGCGGCATTTCCCTTTGACAAAGGAGTATTGATGATGAAAAATATGAATTATCCCGCAGATTATGCGGTACTTTCCAACGAAGAAATGACCTATACCACCGGCGGCGGCGCAGTGGATGATGCTGCCGGTCTCGCCACTACTGCCGCAACGGTCGTAGGTGCTGTGGTACTGGCTTCCAGCTACATCTGGGGCATCAAGCAGGCACGCACCTGGCTGCAGCAGGACGGCAACAAGGACGGCAACTTCTTTACCGTGATGGGCCGCGCCACCGATGCCATTGCCGCTGATATGGGCAAATCCGCCGGCAACTTTGTGCGGGATGCCGTTTCCACCACCATGGTGGTGGCGCTGGCTCCCCTGAGCGCCGTTCTGCTGATCGTGCGCTGACCTTTTTAATCAGATAAAACGGTGCGATTTTGGTGCACCGTTTTGGATAGCTTTGTTTCAAAAGGAGTGTTATTATGGAAAAAATGATGATGCCCGCGTACTACAATGTACTGTCCACTGAGGAAATGACCTACACCGAAGGCGGCGCCAATGCTACCATGTCTGAGGCTCTGCTGTGCTGGCTGATTCCCCCGTACGGCTGGTTCAAGGGTCTGACCGCTGTCCGCAATTATCGCCGTAAGAACCCCAACACTTGGACTGAGACCGGTCTGGATGCTCTGACTGCCGATATGGAGAAGAGCACTGCCAACGCCATCCGTGACATCGCCTGCACCGCTTACATGATCAGCTCCACCGCTACCGGTGTCGGCCTGATCATCAATGCAGCAGTCATCCTGCTCTGATCCATCTTATCTCATAAGACCGGCTCGGAGTACACCAAAGAACAAAGCAGGCGGAGGCGCTGCCCTTTCGGGCAGCGCCTCCGCTGTTTTTGTAGGGTTCACACGCAAAAAAACCGGCGGCACGCTCCGATGGAACGCGCCGCCGTTTGGCATTTTTATAATACAATCAACCCGGGTATCGTGCCTGTTTTTCAGCAAGCGGTATCTCCAAAAAATGGTTTTACTGTATTGGGCGAAAGCCCGCTGCGCTGTGCTTTCTCCTGTTCGTAGGTCACACGGGTCGCTTCCTCCACAAAGGCTCTTACCTCCGGCGTTGCCGTAGACCATGTAACATTGAAACGGCGACAAATCTGATAAAACGTGCGATAAAACGCCTCTCGTTCCGGGTCACGCTGGAAATACTCTTTTGCATCCATCGAAAACACCTCACTTCAAATACGTCACAAAGATATTCATAGCCGCCTCGCCAGACAGTTCATAACGCGGCGCTCCGCCAAAACTCGGCAGTGGGCACGCGCCATAATCCCGGATATAGTGTTCTGCCAATTCCGGAACCTTTGCTTCAAATGTGACCGTCCCGCCACATCCATGATCGATCGACAGCTTGATACCGTAGGCAATCAAAACCCGTCCGATTCCCTGATATCTTTTGGAATGACCAACAATTGTCGGGTTGCTTTCCGGCTGGCTTTCAATATAGGTGATGTGCACCATCACATCATTTTCCAGTATTTCATACGCTGCCAGTGCAACCAATTCGCCATCCGTTGTTTTTAACGCATACTTTTCAAAAGCATCCTTCTGGATATAGGCAGACATCCAACTCGTCTGCCATACAGGCTCTTTTTCCGTCTGTGCCGCATCTGCTTTTTTCATGCGTGTGATCCTCACACCTATTTTCTGTTCATCATCCGTTTTCAGAATAAACGGTATAAACCTTGCCATATAAACCTCTTTCCCAAATGCGACGTCCCGAATCATCAGTTATATTATACTCGATTCTGTGTAGCTTTTCAACAAAAACAAAAATCCCCTGAACTGCTGTTCCCGGCAGCTCAGGGGATTTCATACCTTATGCGTTGAACATATCCTTCAGCTTTTTGAAGAAGCCCTTACGCTTTTCGTAGTTTTCTTCTTTCAGCGTGCCCTCAAATTTCTTCAGGGCATCGCGCTGCGCCTTGTTCAGCTTTTTGGGGATCTCCACCTCGCACTTGACGTACATATCGCCGCGGCCACGGCCGTTCAGATACTGGATGCCCTTGCCGCGCAGGCGGAAGGTGGTGCCGCTCTGGGTGCCCTCGGGCACGGTGTACTCCACCTTGCCGTCAATGGAGGGCACGGTGACGCTGTCGCCCAGCACCGCCTGACTGTAAGTGATGGGCACGGTGACCCACACATCGTAGCCATCGCGCTGGAACACCTCGCTGGGGCGCACGGTGACCATGACGATGACGTCACCGGCGGGGCCGCCGTTGGTACCGGCATCGCCCATGCCGCGCAGTGCAAAGCTCTGGTCGTCGTCGATGCCCATG
>OGOD01000720.1_pt1 | contig 25884 bp, 19 predicted proteins | sample 1573631 | NCBI WGS metagenome assembly OGOD01 (sample SAMEA2581895, study PRJEB24529) | metagenome | biome: Human gut stool | place: China | collected 2011
TGACAGCTCGCTGGCAGGTTTATGAATGTAAGAAATGAAAGGCTGAACTGTTACGACAAAAATTCTGATTTAAGGTAAAAACATTGACAGTATAATCAGAGTAAAAACATGGATTGTAAGTGGATATATGGAGAATATAAGCAAAATAAAAACAGAGATTTATATGGAACTTGTTGAAAAAATGATTGATGGAGGGGAGTGCAGTGATGAAGAATTATATGAATTGATAGAGGAACGGGTATTTGAAAAAAGCCATAGTACATACATATCACAGAATAATAAGGAAATACTTGTCAGAGGAATTTTTAATTCAATACGCGGAATGGATGTACTTCAGGAACTTGTAGATAATCCTGATATTACTGAGATTATGGTGAACGGCTGCGATAATATTTTTATTGAAAAGAATGGCAGGATAAGCAGGTATCCGGAAAAGTTTGTAGATGTTAATAAACTTGAAGATGTTATCCAGCAGATAGTATCAAAGGTAAACAGGGTTGTGAATGAGACAAGTCCTATTGTAGATTTCAGGCTTGTTGACGGTTCAAGAGTGAATGTTGTACTGCCGCCTGTAAGCCTTAGCGGACCTGTTGTAACTATAAGAAAATTTCCGGAGAGTCCAATGACAATGGAGAAGCTTATAGAGATTGGTTCACTTACAAAAGATGCAGCGAGCTTTTTAGAAAAGCTTGTGAAAGCGGGATACAACATTTTTATAAGTGGAGGAACAGGCAGTGGCAAAACGACATTTTTAAATGCACTGTCAGATTATATTCCAAAAGATGAAAGGATAATCACGATAGAAGATGCGGCAGAGCTTCAGATAAGAAATATACAAAATCTTGTAAGGCTGGAAGTAAGAAATGCAAATGTTGAAGGCAAAAATGCGGTAACAATAAGAGATCTCTTAAAGTCATCGTTGAGGATGCGGCCTGATAGAATAATCTTGGGCGAGATAAGAGATGCTGCGGCATGTGAGTTGCTAAATATAATGAACACCGGTCATGACGGAAGTCTTTGCACTGGTCATGCAAACAGTTCAAAGGATATGCTTTCAAGAATGGAAACATTGGTATTGTCAGGAATGGATATACCGGTGATGGCAATAAGAAATCAAATAGCATCTGCACTTGACATAATAATCCATCTTGGGAGGATTCGTGATAAGACCAGAAAGGTTTTAGAGATAGCAGAGATTGTTGGCATGGAGGGGGACAGGATAAAGCTTCAGACTTTATTTGAGTTCGTTGAGGAAGGTGAGGATAAAGACGGGAGGGTGAAAGGAAGTTTATGCAGGAGAGAAAAGGGGCTTATCCACACGGAAAAGCTTCAAAGAGCCGGGATAGAGTTATAAATTTATTTGAATCAGATAAAACAAAGTTGATAAAATACTTTTTTTGTGGATTTGGAAAGATGTTTTTGGTATCAATGTTATTTTACAAGTCAGTTATCATATGTTTATTCATATCTGTTATATATGGGTGGCTTAATATAAAAGTTGAAATAAAAAGAAATAATGAACACTGGAAATGGAATGTAAATCTTGAATTTAAGGAAATGATGTTGAGTGTGTCGGCTGCTCTTTCAGCAGGTTATTCTATTGAAAATTCCATAAGGGAGTCAAGAAAAGACATAGAATTATTGTATGGGAAAAAATCGCTGCTTTTGCCTGAGGTAGACAGAATGATTTTATCAGTAGAAAACAGTATTCCTATAGAAAAGGCAATATCGGAGTTTGCATCAGAGTGTGATGTTGAGGATATAAAGTGCTTTTCGGATATATTTTGTATTGCACAGAAAACAGGTGGAAATATGGTTGAAATAGTTAAATCTACGGCAGATAAGATAAGCAGTAAGATAGAAGTCAATAGGGAGATAAAAACAATGATAGCGGCAAAAAAGATGGAAAGCAGGATAATGAATGTAGTACCGCTTTTGATAATCGTATATTTCTGGATAACCTCACCAGGTTTTTTGGATTGCCTTTATACGGTGGGTGGGCATATTTTTATGACAATATTGTTTTTGATATATATATTCGGCTGTATGCTCAGCAATAAGATAGCAAATATAAAAATTTAACGCTATCAGGGAAATGGCAGAGTGGATTGTGAATATCCGCCTGGCTGCAGATGGCAGGCTGCAGCATTGATTAGGACAAGATGTAAATCTACAAATAAGAAGGAGGGGTATGTTGAGGGATATTATTTTATTTGGTGTTAGTGTCGGAGTATTATGTTTATATTTTGCATTTCTGCTTTATGAATGGTTTTTAAATAAAAAGAAAATGCGGGCTGAAACTGATAAAACATATAATTTTATACTACCGGCGGCAAAAAGGATTTTAAGTATTTTGCAGAATAGACTTCATATGGAGTTAAAGGAAGAAATCTTAAAAAGATACAGAACATTGTATGTTGGGAAAAGTGATGATGATATAAAACGGGATTATTACATAAAACATATATCGGTATTTTTATATATGCTTGGAATATGTCAGGTATTGTTTTTTGTGACGTTGTTATCATGTCAGAATGACCGTGAACTGGTTTGCGGTTATTATATTGAGAAAAATGACATTGGTGGCGAACAAAAAGAGATAAAGGTAGAGACAAAAATAGGTGGGTTAGAAAAAGAATTAGATATAACATTACCAGAGAGAAAATATAGTGACGAGGAAATTAAGATAAAGTCAGAAAAGGTAAAAAAATATATTTATGCACATTATCTTGGAAAAAATAAATCCTCTGATAAAGTCTGTAAAAATCTGTATCTTATGAAAAAAGTTAAAGGAAGTATGTTTGTGGTGTCGTGGTTTTCTGATGATGAGAAAATCATATCGGAACAGGGAAAAGTATATGGCAGCAGGATAAGTAAGCCGCAGCAGGTCGGACTTACGGCTGTTATAAAATATGAGGCATTCAAGGAAAAACTAAGGTTTAATGTTATTGTAACTCCGGTGAAAAAAGGAAACGAGCAAAGTATATGGGACGAGTTAGATAAACTTCTTTCAGATGCTATGGAAAAAACAAAAAGTCTGAGATATTTTAAACTTCCTGAAAAAGTCGCAGGGAAAAAAATCAAATATGGCATAAATAGATATGAGCCTTTGTGGAAACTTACGGCAATTATGGCAGTTATGTTTATTGTTGTTCCATATTTACTTGAAAGCATGACAAAAAGTAAAGTGTCAGACAGGGAAAAGCAGTTAAAACTTGCATATCCTGAGATGATAGAAAAGTTTGTATTGCTGGTAAATGCAGGATTACCGGTAAAAAATGCGTGGATTCGTATAACGGAAACAGAGGGTGAGAAATCAAAAGCTAATAATTATACTGATAAAAATTATTTGAGTAAGAATTATCGGGATAATTATTATCTTATAGAAGAAATGCTTCTGACAAGAAGGCAGATGGAAAATGGACTTAGTGAAGAAAAGGCATATGAGCTGTTTGGGAGGAGGATAGGACTTTTAAGCTATATGAAGTTTTGCACATTACTTGTGCAAAATATGAAAAAAGGAACCGCAGACCTGATAAGGATTTTGGAGTATGAATCCGCAGATGTATTTAACGAGAGAAAGGAGAATGTCAAAATACTTGGAGAGGAAGCAGGAACAAAGCTTCTTCTTCCCATGATGATAATGATGGTGATAATATTTGCAATAATAATGTACGCTGCTTTTGCAGGTATGTAATGTACTATCGGAATCTTCTGAACGAAGAATTTTGAGATGAATTTTTGAGATACAATGACATTTTCGCAATACATACAAAGTATGTATGCGTACACGGTGTGTGCGACAAGAAAATGGAAACAGTATATTGGAAATCTAGCCGAAATGACTCGTTTTGAGGAGATGACGAGAGTACATTGTAGAGAAAGAGAGGAAAAAATTATGATAAGAAAGAACGATTTAAGAGATTTGATTTATGAGGAAGATGGAATAGGTGTGGTTGAGATTATTCTTATTCTTGTAGTGCTTATAATGCTGGTGGTTATATTTAGAAAACAGATAACGGGTATTGTAAGCAGTGCATTTTCAAATATAAATGAGGATTCGGAAACGATAAATGAAGATATTGAACTTGATGAATAAGAAAAAATTAACAGCACAGGGAAGCATAACCGTTTTTATGACCTTTATTTTTATGATTATATTAAGTCTTATACTTGCTATATTTGAAAATACAAGAATCATATCTTCAACAGGCTATATGAAAAATGCATCGCTGAGTGCAGAAAAGACCTTGTTTGGTGATTATAATCTGGAACTTTATAAGGAGTATGGCTTGTTTGGATATGGTGGTTATAATGGGCTTGATTACGATGATATGTGTCAGGAATTTAGGGAAATTGTTAAAAAAAATCTTTGCGTAAAGCCGGAAAATGCGTTATTGACATATACGGACATATATAAAATAAAAAATATAACTGTAAAGACTGAAAAAAGTCAGGGATTTAAAGATGGTGATAATTGGGATAGGCAGATAAAGGCGTGTCTTGTGAGCGATACTGTCGATGAAATTGCAGACAAGATAAAAAATAAACATTCTGAGGATGGTACATATGATGAAAAGGAAGTTTATAAAAAACTTGATGATGCAGACAGTTATGAAACGGGAAAATATAAGGAAAAATATGCTGATAAGAATGAAAAGGGGAGTGAGGAAAAGCAAGGAAAAACAGAGATTGAAAATTCGGATAAGGATGGAAATAAATCTGAGAAAAACGATAAAACAGAAGCCAAAAAGGATAAAGCCGATAAAAAAAGAAATGACATGGAAGATGCGGATATTGGAAACCCATTAGAAATGTTTAAGGAACTGGTACAGAATGGTTATCTTTCGCTGGTGTGTGATATTTCTGAAGTTTCAAATGAGAGCATAGAAAAAACACTTGTAGAAGATGGTTATGTCAGTGAAGAAAAAAAAGTTAAAGAAAATGTTTTATCAGAAAGAAGTAAAAAGAATAAAGCTGGAAAAAACGTTTTATTGGAAGGCAGTGAAACAAATAAAGTCAGAAAAAATGTTTTATTGAAAGGCGGTGGAGAGAATAAAGCTGGAAAAAATGTTTTATCGGAAGATGGAGAGAAGAAAATTTCAAAATCAAAAAAACATGAGAAAACAGAGGGTTATGAGAGTGCCGGTTCATTTTTAAAAAATATATTCTCAAACACTGATATGCAGGATACTGACTTTAAGGCTATAGGAAGCTGTGGAACAAATAAATTGTCAGAGATGATTTATGCGGAAAAGAAACTTACATCTTATGCAAAGAGTTCTGCAAGTGCAGTTGATTATGGTATGGAATATCTGATATGCGGAAAAGAAAACGAAAGGGATAATTTGACTGGAGTTATAAATAGGATAATTTCTATGCGTATGCTTATAAATTTTGCAATCATTTCAAAAGATGAAGTGATAAAAGCAAAAGCACTTGCCACAGCGACTGCAATAGCAGGAATAACAGGAATAGAGCCGGTCATAAAAGGGGTTCAGTATGCAATAATTGCAATCTTAGCATTTGAGGAGTCATGTATAGATACAGCAGCACTTCTTGACGGTAAAAAAATTCCACTGTTAAAAAATACAACTGATATAAAAATAAAATATGAAGAAATATGTACCGTATCAGGCAGTTTTTTTAGAGAGAAAGCACGGCAGTATCAAGAAAGTGATGGAAAGATAACAGCAAATTTTATAGATTACAGGGAATATCTTTTTGCATTTCTTGCGGTGGTTCCGGAAGAAAAAATAAAAAGCAGACTATTTGATATTATCCAACATGATTTGAGAACAAGATATAATGAGAGTTTTCGCATCCATGATTGTATAGTAGCAGCGGATTACAATATTACATATAGTATGAAATTTGCATTTCCGTTTTTATGGAATATGTATGGAAAGGATTTGAAGTATAAAAAATTTAGAAGGCAGGTGAGCGTTAGTCACAGATATGGATAAAAATATAAAAGCATCAATTACGGTTGAAGCATCATTTTGTGTTCCTATATTTTTTCTGGTGTTGTTTTCATTGTTGTATGAATTTAATATTCTATTTGGAATAAATGAAAATTATGCAAAATTGTATGATGCGGCAGACAGATATGCGATATACAGTCATGATACCAATGAAAATAATTCGGACAAAGCTGAATATTCATATGAAAAAATCAGAATGCTTACAGATAATATAGCTTCGTTTTTAAATGGTAAAAATATAATAAGCTGGACAGATAAAGGCGGATATAAGGTCTGTTATATGAAATACAAAAAGAAAGTTCCATTTGGAATGGCAGGGTTTGGACAGAACTTTTACCACCAGATGGTTGTGAGTGAGTATGCTGGAAAAAGTATGCTGACTGATGAAACGGCAGGGGATGAAGATGTTTATATAACGGAGACAGGCAAAGTCTATCATACACATTCTGACTGCACATATTTAAAGCCGAGTGTAAAGAGAGTTTTTGCAGATAAAATTGACGGGATGAGAAATCTTTCAGGAGGGAAATACAAAAGATGTGAGCATTGTTTAAAATACTCTAAAACTGTAGGGGCTTATATTTATATAACAGATTATGGAGACCGGTATCATATGTCAGGACATTGTTCAGGAATAAAAAGAAATATAAAAAAGGTAAAAAAATCAAAAGTAGGAGGAATGTCAGAGTGCAATAAATGTATGGAAAGGGGATAGATATATGGCAGTAACGATATTACTTGGATTATGTCTTGCTATATGTATGATAACGGATATTATAAAAAGAACGGTTGATATAAGAGTGCTGATATTATTTTTTTGTATGCTTATGATTTGTGGATTTATTGAAAAAAACATCAGTATTCATAATATTACAGCAGGTTTGTTTGCGGCTGCTTTATTTGCGGCATTATCTTTTGTTTCAAAAGGAGCAATCGGCATGGGAGATGCCTTGCTGTATTCATGTATTGTGTGTTTTGTGGGCATGGAAAAAGCTTTTTACATTATTTTTATGTCGGTGATGTTTGCGTTTTTTGCTGCATTATATCTTGTGATAGTTAAAAGAAAAGAAAAAAAATATGAAATACCGCTGGTACCGTTTATTTTTATGGCATATGTAAGCAGCTTTATGGTTTGACAGGGGGAGGGTTATTGGAAAAGATTGATTATAATAATAAAAATATGAGAAGTTATAAAAAATGTAAAGATGCAAATCAGAAAGAAGATATATCTGTTGAAAAATGTAAGGATGTAAATCAGAAAGAAGATACATCTGTTGAATATGAGGAGGTAGGCAAAAAAAGAAAAATGGTTAAAAAATATGATATATCAGGTAATTACACGGTTGAAGCTGCTTTTATTGTTCCAATGATACTGGGTATTGTCTTTGCAATCATGTATATGCTCTTTTTTCTGCATGATAAAGTGGTTTTGCAGGAAAATCTAAGGACAGTAGTGTTGAGTGCTGCACAGAATGAAAATGTATCTGGCAGGAATGTAGTTACTGAAAATTTAGCAGAAAAGATTGAGAAAGGTGCTGAGAGTTCGTTAGGAAAAAAGGTAAATACCGTAACAGGCTATAAAGAACAGGTATCAAAAAATTTAATAGTCCTAAAAGTCAAAAATGCGGATTGCAATGTTGGTATTAAGTATGTGACAGCTAAGGCAAATGCTGTTGCGAATATGAATATTCCCGTTATAGCATACTTTATGAAAAAGAAAAACAAAATCTGCTTAAAAACAAGATGCTTGAAATTGAAACCGGAAAGTATGCTTTGGAGAAAAAATACTAAGCAGTAAAAAGCTGCAAATGGCTTTTGGAGGTGAAAATAAAAATTATGGTTAAATATGAAAAAAAAGATGGTGCATTTGGTTCATATATTGTGTATGAGATTGATGATGTGGACAGTGAAACAGCAGAAAATGAAACGATAGAACTGAAAATGCTTAAAAATAACAAGATACCGGGAGTACTTACATATGACATTAGATATATGGATGATAAATTTTGTCTGTATTATGATATAAAAGATATGATTTCCATGAAAGATGCGATAAATATAAAAAGTGTTGGGTATAATGAGCTGTGTCGTATATATACTGCGGTTATACAGATTGCAAAAAGTTGTAAAAAATATCTTATATCATTTGATTCAATTATGTTTAAAATGGAGCTTATATATACTAAAAGAAAGTTCAGGGAGTTTGCTTTCTGTATTTTTCCGGACCATGATATATCATATAGAAAACAGTTGAAAGATATGACGGAAGAACTTATGAGGGCAGTAGAGCATGAGGACAGGGAGGGGGCGGAATTTATTTATGAATTATATGAAATTGTTTCAACAGATAGTTTTTTTATCGGTGACATTGAGGAGTTTGTAGATGAAAAAAAGAAAATTCATGATTTAAAGAATAGTGAGATATGTGAAGACAAAATATCTGTGGAAGATAAAGGCAGAAGAATACAGTCGGAGCAGACGAAAAAGGAACTTTCCGGTGAGTGCCGGAGAGAAAGAAATAACTGTAATGATAAAATTTATCAATCTGATATAATCGGTGTGGAGGAAAAAGTCTGTAAAGTTAATAAAACAGGTTCGTACAGAAAAGATTATAGCGATGGCAAAGTCCGTAAGGCAGGAAAAAGCCCTAAATATAGTAAGATTTTTAAAAATAGAAAGTCTTATCAAGACGGTGAAATCTGCATGACGGGCAAAGATTATCAAGTTGGCGAAGTCTGTCGGGATAGAAGTAAAAAATTCACGCTGGTGAGAGGAAATATAAAAGATGTGCTGGTGAGGGAGTTCGTTCCAAGAGCCATAGATATAAAGAAGTCTGTTTCGTTTGGCTGTGGAATGGAGGAGTGTGTGCATATAGGCAGGAGTGTAAAAAATGAAGTTGTATTTCCACAGAATTATATCAGCAGGATACACGCAGTACTTGAGGCAGATGAAAATTTTTTGTATGTTACCGATAAAGGTTCTTTAAACGGGACTTTTATAAATGGAAAAAAAATTGCCGCAAATGTAAAAACAAAGTGTAGTGTCAGGGATGAGATTACATTTGCGGATATATGTTTTATTGTTGTTTGAGTACACCAGGGTGCTGGAACTAAAAGACATTTTGAAATCAACTGATGCCGTGTATTGTTCCATTGCTGTCTGATTTTGTCACTTGCATAATACTACTTAAAAACAATAGATTTGTTGATATATTCTGTTTTAACTACAATATACGGATAACTCTTGGCTTTAGAAGTTGATTTTTGCTTAGGACCATATAATTCCGTGTCAAATACGATATAGTTATCTGAAAGATAAAGTTCATTGACGGTTATGCTGAAATCAGGTGAAAGCTGTTTGCCGTAGCCTTTTACTATATAGAGTTCTCCCTCACATGAAAAACTGAGTTCAAAGGCATTTTCTTTGCGTTCCCTTATCATTTTTCTGAGTTCCTGTGGGATTTCGCTACCAGTTACGACAGTGTAATCTATATCCCTAGTTTTTGGATAATCATCCTGTTTGCTGCATCCGCTAAACAAAAAAGTTGATGATAATGCGGCTGATAGGAGAAAAATATAAACTTGAATTCGGTGAAATGAGGTTTTGTTTCGATTGAACATAGGGCTGCCTCACTTTATTATATTAGTAAAATATTATGAATAAAAAATGCTTTTTATGTATATTTTTAAGGAAATAAGGTACAAAGAACCGAAAAAATTATCAAAAATCAGCGTCAGAAAGATATTATATGTTGTAATTGCTTTCGTTGATTTTTAGAGGACTGTGGTTTATAATAGTAAATATCAGACATAGTTGGCTGTGGAAGTAAAAGCAGGAGGATAGTAAATAGTATGAAAGAATTGAACAAGGTAGAGTTTAAAAAGGAAGTCGAGGATTATTTAAAAGTTTTATTTAGAAAATCTATCAATGAAGCTGATGATCAGCAGAAGTTTCAGGCTGTAGCATATGCAGTTAAGGATTTTATCGTAGATCAGTGGATGGCTACACACAGAACTTATGAGGAACAGGATGTTAAGACAGTTTATTATTTGTCAATGGAGTTCCTTACAGGTAGAGCTTTAGGAAACATTATCATTAACTTAAAAGGAAATCAGGCAATAAAAGATGCTATCGAAGAACTTGGTATGGATCTTGATGTGATCGAGGATCAGGAGCCGGATGCTGCACTTGGAAATGGTGGTCTTGGAAGACTTGCAGCTTGTTTCCTTGATTCGTTGTCAACACTTGGATATCCGGCATATGGATGTGGTATCCGTTATAAGTATGGAATGTTTAAGCAGGTTATTGAAAATGGTTATCAGCTTGAAAAGCCGGATGACTGGCTCAAATATGGAAATCCATTTGAAATTAAAAGACCTGAGTATGCAGTCGAGGTTAAGTTTGGCGGTTATGTTGCTATCCGCAAGGATGAGTGCGGCAGGGATAAGTTTGTTCAGGAGAATTATCAGTCAGTAAGAGCCGTTCCTTATGATCTTCCAATCGTTGGCTACAATAATAATGTTGTAAATACATTGAGAATTTGGGATGCAGAGCCTATTGATACATTCAATCTTGACTCATTTGATAAGGGGGATTATCAGAAAGCAGTTGAGCAGGAAAATCTTGCAAGAACTATCTGCGAGGTACTTTATCCAAATGATAACCATATGGCAGGTAAAGAGCTTAGATTAAAGCAGCAGTATTTCTTTGTATCTGCAAGTATTCAGCGTGCAGTTATGAAATATATGGAAAAGCATGATGATATTCGTAAAATTCATGAAAAAGTCGTATTCCAGTTAAATGATACACATCCTACAGTTACTGTTGCAGAGCTTATGCGTATCCTTATGGATGAGTATAATCTTTCATGGGATGAAGCATGGGATGTTACCACAAAGTCATGTGCATACACAAACCATACAATCATGTCAGAAGCACTTGAAAAATGGCCTTTAGAGCTGTTCTCAAGACTTCTTCCAAGAATTTATCAGATTATTGAAGAAATAAACAGAAGATTTGTACTTCAGATTCAGGCTGCATATCCTGATGATAACAGCAAGGTTGAGAAAATGGCTATCATTTATGACGGTCAGGTTAAGATGGCACATCTTGCAATAGCAGCAGGTTTTTCTGTTAATGGTGTTGCTAAACTACATACTGAGATTCTTAAACATCAGGAACTTAAAGATTTCTATGAGATGATGCCTGAGAAGTTCAACAATAAGACAAATGGTATCACGCAGAGAAGATTTTTACTTCATGGAAATCCGTTGCTTGCACAGTGGATTACAGATAAGATTGGTGATGACTGGATTACAAATCTTAAACATATCAATGAACTTTCTGTTTATGCTGATGATGAACTCAGCCAGAAAGAGTTTATGAATATCAAGTATAAGAATAAAGTAAGACTCGCAAAATATATCAAAGAGCATAATGGAATCGAAGTAGATCCTCGTTCTATCTTTGATGTGCAGGTAAAGCGTTTACATGAGTATAAGCGTCAGCTTTTAAATATTCTTCATGTAATGTACCTTTACAATAAATTAAAACAGAATCCGGGAATGGACTTCTATCCTAGAACATTTATATTCGGTGCAAAGGCATCGGCAGGATATATGAGAGCAAAATCAATCATTAAGCTTATCAACAGCGTTGGTGATGTTATCAATAATGATGCTTCAATCAATGGAAAGATTAAGGTTGTATTTATTGAGAACTACAGAGTATCAAATGCCGAGATTATCTTTGCGGCAGCAGATGTTTCAGAGCAGATTTCAACAGCAAGTAAAGAAGCATCAGGAACAGGAAACATGAAGTTTATGTTAAACGGTGCACTCACACTTGGTACGATGGATGGCGCAAATGTTGAGATAGTTGACGAAGTTGGCGAGGAAAATGCATTTATCTTCGGTCTTTCATCAGATGAGGTAATCGCATATGAGCACAACGGACAGTACAATCCAAGAGATATATACAATTCGGATGCAGACATCCGTGCCGTTCTTACACAGCTTGTAGACGGGACATACTCACAGGGCAATTTTGAAGAGTTTAGAGATATTTACAATTCACTTCTTGACGGACAGGGCGGCAGACCTGACATGTACTTTATCCTTAAAGATTTTAGATCATATGCAGAAGCCCAGGAAAGAGTTGAAGCAGCTTACAAGGATGAGAAGAAGTGGGCTCGTTCAGCTATGTTAAATACAGCAAAGAGCGGTAAATTCTCATCAGATAGAACTATTGAGGAGTATGCAAAAGAAATCTGGCATCTTGACAAAGTTAAAGTTGAGGTTACGGACGCAGACTAATTGTGAGTCTATATGAGTGCCGGCTGGTTCATTATAATGTGTAATAGCAAATTATTATAGAATGAGCAAGCTCTGATATTACCGATTATATTTTTGTAGCTGAACTGTTACACTCTAAATTGCATATATTAATGGGTTTAATAAAGACTTCAAAATGTGCAAAAGAGAATGTTACAAATCATCCCCCGTTTTACTGCGATAGCAGTAACGGGGGATTTTTTAAATGTATAGGAAAAAGCACATAACATAGTGTGATGCCGTTTTTTAAATTTTATCATTAGCTGCCGGTTAAACAAAATAACCGGATTTTACAGGACTACAGTGTAAGTGATTTTATGTTTTTTGACCGAATAGCTTCATTGTGGTAAAATTATCCATGTTGCATACAATAAATGCATGAAAGTGCATATTGCAGATTAGTAGGGAAAGGAAAATTTTATGAAAACAAAACAAATTATCAGCATCGTGATTACCGGAGTTGTGATAATAGCGGTTGGAATCACAGGTGTTGCATCAAATGTGATAGGTTCAAAACTTATTAAGCAAAACAAAACAGAAACAAGCAGTATAGTGAAAGATATGTTTTCGTCAGTTTCGGGAGATTCAAATATAGAGCTTCCGAATAAAGATTTTGTCGGTGTCATAAATATTGAGGGGGAAATCGGAGCTTCTTCATCTAACAGTCTTACATCAGACAGCACATACAATCATGACTTTTATTTAAAATATATTGAAAAGATGGAAAAGTCAGATAAAAATAAGGGAATACTTCTTTATGTTGACAGTCCGGGAGGAGCTGTTTATGAGAGTGATGAGATGTATCTTAAACTTATGGAATATAAAGAAAAGACAAAAAGACCGATATGGGCATATTTTGCATCACAGGCTTGCTCAGGCGGATATTATATCTCAATGGCGGCAGATAAGATTTATGCAAACAGGAATTGCTGGACGGGTTCTATCGGCGTTATAGTTTCACTTACAAATTGCAAGAAACTTTATGACAAACTTGGTATAAAAGAGATTGATATAACAAGCGGAAAAAATAAAGCTATGGGTTCACAGGGGCTTGAGCTTACAAAAGAACAGAGAGGTATCTTACAGTCACTTGTAGATGAAGCTTATGACCAGTTTGTGGGAATTGTTGCTGATGGCAGAAAGATGGATAAGTCGGCAGTAAAGAAAATAGCAGATGGTCGTATCTATTCAGCAAAGCAGGCAAAGGAAATAAATCTCGTGGATGAGGTTGGCTCTCTCAAAGACGAAAAGAAAGCATTTGCAAAAGAAGTAGGATTTTCGGAGGACATAACTTATTATACACCTGAAAAGGATTCATTATCAGGAATGTTTAGCAGTATATTTGGTGCAGTAAAAGACATTGTTCCTAAGTCAGATATTGATCTTGCAGAGGACATTGTTCAAAACAATGGAAATGGGGTGCTTAAATATTATGCAAAATAGACCGGATAATCGTATATATGCAGGCTTTTTTGTTCGTCTTGCAGCATATATAGTTGATACTGTAATTGTCTGGGCGGCTATGCTTATCGTCAGGATTCCCGTATGGGTCACAACGATTTCAAGTCCCGATAACTTTTTAGTAAAGGATTTTATCTTTCAATATTCTATCAAAGATATATTGTTTTACATTATGCAGGCGGCATACTTTGTCCTGCTCACATATTTTACGGGTTCAACGCTTGGAAAGAAACTTTTTCAGATAAGAGTGGTGAGTGCCGAAGATAGAAAAATGACATTTTTTGAAGTGACATTCAGAGAGACAGTAGGAAGATTTTTGTCTGCACTTATACTCTCGATAGGATATATCATGATTGCTATTGACAAGAAAAAAAGAGGACTTCACGATATTTTAAGTGATACAAATGTTGTATATTATCATGAGAAAAAGGTTTACACTCATGCGGATATACATTACAGAAACATGGTTGATGCAAATGTGCAGGCTGTGGCACAGCCACAGAATCCAAATTCATACGGAGAGGTAAATGCACAGTCACAAAGTCCAAATCCATACGAAAAAGTAAATGCACAGTCACAAAGTCCAAATCCATATGGAGAAGTGAATGTACAGCCGCAGAGTTCAAATCCATATGGAGAGGTAAATGTGCAGCCACAGAACCAAAATCCATATGAAAAAGTAAATACGCAGCCACAAAATCAGGATAATAAATCTGTATATTCAAATGATACGGATGATTTTGACAATACGAATAATGCTGAAGTATCATCGGAAAAAACGGTTCATCCACAGAATATGCCGAGTGGATATTTTGAGGAAGCTGACGATAAAGATGGAAAATAAAATCAGGTAAAAGTTTTATTTTAATAGGTCCCCACCCACCACTTATTGGTCTATGCAATAGAAGTGGTGAGTGGGGTCTTTTTTTCTAATTTCTAAATTCTGACAGTACTTTTAAAAGTTTGAAAATATCAACAGGCTTTGATAAATACTTGTTCATGCCGGCATTAAGACATTTTTCAATATCTTCTTTAAAGGCATTTGCAGTCATTGCTATGATAGGAATAGTATGAGCTTCGGAACTATTCATGTTTCTTATGGCGGTTGTTGCGTAAAGTCCGTTCATTACGGGCATTTGCATATCCATAAGTATCGCATCATAGGTATGCTTTTTAGAATTTTTAAGCATTTCAACACATATAGAACCGTCGGAGGCGTGTTCACAGGTTATGCCATGCATTTTCAAAAGTTCAGATATGACTTCGTAATTTAATTCATTGTCTTCCGCTATAAGCAGGTTCATTCCGGAGCAGATTTTTGAATAATATTCTATTGTCAAAGTTTCAGTGGCATTTTTTGAACGCTCCTTAAGATATGGAAGTTCCAATGTTACGGTGAAAGTAGTTCCTTTGCCGAGTTCGCTCTGAACATCTATGCTGCCGTTCATTATATCAGTGAGATATTTAACAATCGACAGACCAAGCCCATATCCGGGAACTTTATTTATTCTTGAATCAGTTTCACGCGTGAATTTTGAATACATATTTTCAATATATTCTTTTGACATACCGATGCCGGTGTCACTTACTTTAGCGATAAGCCGTATGTTTTTGCTGCCTGGTATTTCTTGTTGATACATTTCAAAAACAATACTTCCTCCGTCAGGAGTGTATTTTATGGCATTAGATAGTATATTTGTGTATATCTGCTTGATACGGAGTGGGTCGGCAAATAATTCACTATATAAAATATCATGTTTAAAACATTTGATGTCAAGGTCTTTACCAAGTTTTATCTGTTCCAATGATGGAGGAAATTCATCAAAAATTTCACAGATATTTATTTCCTTTGGTGTAATTTTCATCTGTCCGTTTTCTATTTTTGAAATATCGAGAACTTCATTGACAAGCTCTAATAAAAAGTTGCCTGAAAGTTTAATTTTTTCAAGACTGTATTTTACTTTGTCAGGTTCGGTTAAATGCGTTGCGGCTATATCTGTAAATCCCATAATTGCATTCATCGGTGTTCTTATGTCGTGTGCTATCTGTGATATAAATTCTGTTTTTGCAACATTTGCTTTGTTTGCTTCTTCAGCTATTGAAATCCAGCTTTGTTCACGGCGTTTGCTCGCACTTATTATCTGTGTGACATATAAAACATCCGTTACGGTATTTGCTTCGTTTCGTTTTCTTACTATAAATCTTGCAGTGTGCCAGTTATTGTCAGTAGTCAGGTACTCTGTTGCTATGGTTTCCTCATTTTCAAGGCGTTTTGCAAGTGTCGATATATCAAAGAACTGCAGCAGTCTGTCTTTGTATTCGGGAACAATAAATTCATTGCACAATTTGTTCATTTCATAGGATGCACAGCCTGTTTTTCCTGCAAGTCTATGGGAGCCGCTTTTTCCGGATATTTCTTTAAATGTATCTTTTTCCAAGTCTATAAGAAAAATTGTATAATATATCTGGCTTAGTGCAGATATAACTTCATTTTTAAGATTGGCTTCTGCAAGTGCCTGTTCAAGTTCAAACTGTTTTTTCTGCTCAATCGCCACAATGTCATCAATATGTCTGAAACCGAGTAAGAGTTTGTAGTCTGAAACAGTTAGTGAAATTCGTACAATGACAGTTTCAAAATACTGTTGCCTTAAAAGATTTGGTACGCTTCGATATCTGAATACCAATCGTTCTTTATTTTTTAGCTCATCTTTAAGATTTTGTATATCCATTGTTTTCTTAAAGAAATCAATACTTTCAGATGCTATATATTTTTCAGCGTAAATTTTAATTGTTTCAGTATAGTCGAGCGGTTTTGGATTTTCAACCGGAATGAAATTAGCGGCATTTGCAATTCTGTCAAGCTTGAGCAGTTCCAGAGTGTTTTTTTCAAGATCGACATAATACACGGAGGTATAGTCACGGCACAAAACATCAAGAAACTGTTTTTCTTTTTCAAGCTCAGATTTATTTTCATTTATAATGTCCTGACGCTGCATAAGGAGAAAATCCTTATCTATATTTTGCCATATACTGCCAAGATGCATACCTATCGTACGCATAAGCATCAGGTGGAAAGGCGAAATTGGAAAGGAAGGTGCATCAAGTCTGATATATCCGAGAAGGTTTCCGGCATATGATATAGGAAATGCAATAACAGAATTTATACCGGCATTAAGAAGTTTATTATTCTCATCAGTCATGGCAGTAGGACTGTCCTTAATATCTGTTTCGATGATTATCTGACGCGTGGACAAACGGCTGTGCCAGTCAGGGATTGTTTCTGCCGAAAATATGTCAGGCAGAGTATCAGATAAATGATAGCCGTTTTTCAAATACTTAAATTTAAGTTCATATATATTTTTGTTAAATAATTCAAAAATAAAAGCTGCACTGCTGTTTGTAACAGTGCAAAGCTGTTTGAAAATTGACTCTAAGAATGTTGCTCTGCTTTTGTCTGGTGTAAGATTTTCTAAGTTAATCAATTCATTGATTATCGAATTGTAAGTACTTTGAAAATTATTATTTTCGTTGTTATTATAAATATTTTCCATGTATGTGCTCATATATATTCTCCTTCATCCCCTCAATATATGTTTATTGTGTCATTGATATTCAATATATAAATTACAGATTGTCGTGTATTTAAATGTAAGTCAGTGATATAGTATGCCGGTGTTGTTTAAAAGTATTAAGTTAATTGTAGCATTAAAACAGATAAAGTAAAAGTGCTGAGTTCGGTGTTGTTGTGGTGCATGGATATTTTGTGGTTGACATTTGCAATTAACGGTGTTATTATTTCACATACGCAATATATAACAATGTTAAGTTTTGAAAAGGTTATATATTATGCAGTACATTATATTAAATATGATAAGTTTTTAAATGATGTTTTTTGCTGCCAACTGATTACATTACAGGTGTAAACATTATTATTTTTTTGATGAGGTGAGATGATGAATGATAAATTTGAGGAACTTTTTAAGGCTATGCATCAGTTTCATAAACTGAGGATTGGTGAGATGATGCCAAATGTCAGCGGTGCTGATTTTTGGGCGATGAACAATATTGTAAATAAGAGCGAAGATGGAAAGATAACCATTTCTGAACTTGCTAAAAAGACAAATGTACTTCCATCTGCAATATCGAGAACTATCAGAGGTCTTGAGGACAAAGGATATGTCGAAAGGACAATAAATAAAAATGACAGGAGAAATACTTATGTTGAGATGACTGACAGGGGAATAGAAGTTATGCAGGAAGTAAAAGAAACTATGCATAATTTCGGAGAAGCAGTTTTATCAAAACTTGATGAGGATGAACTTTCACAACTCGTAGCATATCTGAATAACATATATGATATTGCGAAAAAGGAGATTGAAATTAGAAAGATTAAGAAATAGATATGATGCGAAACTGATTGCAGGCTGTGAAGATTGTGTGGATATAGCAAAGAATACCGCCGGCACGCTTGCGCTATGTTGTCACTCGTAGCAGTACATAAGTCAGTAAAAGACACTGACTAAGTTCTGACGGTGACAAAAATGTCGGCTAACATTCTTTGTTATATCTCCACAATCAATTTAAAATTATGACAGTTTCATAAATGTCTATAAGAATTAGAAGATAGAAAGTAAAGAAAGGATAGAACAATGGGTAAAATTTTTAAAAATATGCTTCCTTACCGGAAAGCGGTTATTATTATCATTGCTTTGCTGTTTGTGCAGGCGTGGTGTGATCTGTCGCTTCCGTCTTACACATCGGATATTATCGATGTGGGTATTCAGAACAGCGGTGTTGAACATATTGTGCCTGAGAAACTTACAAAGAGTGAGTTTAAAGCGGCACAGTTTATCATGACGGATGATGAAGCTGATTTGTGGAAAGGTCTGTATAAAGCGGATGGAGAGTTTTATAAACTTAAGGATAAGTCATCTAAGGAGCTTGATGAAGCGGATGAAAAACTTACTTTGCCGCTTATCATGAATTATCAGATGAGCACTTTAGAGGTAAGCAGCTTCAAAAAGACGATTGCAAATCAGATGGGAAAGAAAGAGTCTGAACTTGAAAATGTAAGTGTCGAGCAGCTTGGCGAGTCACTCGGTGTGAAACTTAAGAGTTTCAAACAGGAAAAAGAGGATGATGACGGAAACAAAGTTAAGGTTGACTGTGTTGACGCAAGACCGTTTTTTGCCGGAATGATGCAGAGTGGCAAGATGGATAAAAAGAGCATTTTGTCTATGAGGGATAAGATGAGTGATACTATAGATGCAATGGGAAGTTCTCTTGTTAAATCAATGGGTGTTGCCTATGCGGTTTCCTGTGATAAGGCGGCAGGCATTGATGTTGACCATATCCAGAAATCATATCTTTTGTTTGCGGGACTAAAAATGCTTGGAATGGCACTTCTTATGGGTGTGGTGACAGTGCTCGTCGGTTTCTTTGCTTCGAGAGTCGGAGCAGGAATCGGTATGACACTCAGGGAAAAAGTATTTAAAAATGTTGTCGGATTTTCAAATGCCGAGATGGATAAGTTCTCAACTGCATCACTTATCACGAGAAGTACAAATGACATCCAGCAGATACAGATGGTATCGGTAATGCTCTTAAGAATGGTTGCATATGCACCTATTCTTGGAATCGGCGGTGTGTTAAAAGTTGTGCAGACGGGAGCAGGCATGGGATGGATAATCGTGCTTGCGATAGCTGTTATACTCGGATATGTCATGGTACTTATGTCTGCCGCTATGCCTAAGTTCAAACTTATGCAGAAGCTGGTCGATAATATCAACCTTGTTTCGAGAGAAATTCTTACCGGACTTTCAGTTATCCGTGCATTTGGCAGGGAGAAAAAAGAAGAAGAAAGATTTGACGAGGCAAATAAAGACCTAACAAAGACAATGCTTTTTACAAACAGGGTTATGACATTTATGATGCCGGGCATGATGATGATAATGAATATTCTTACAGTCGGCATTGTGTGGTTTGGTGCTAAAAAGATTGACGGTGGAAATATGCAGGTCGGTGCTATGACTGCATTTATAACATATGCGATGATGATAGTCATGTCATTCCTTATGCTTACGATGATGTCTATAATGCTCCCTCGTGCGGCTGTCGCAGCAGAGCGTATTGACGAGGTTGTCCGCACAGAATCTTCTATTAAAGATGCTGACGAGCCGGAAAAACTTACAAGCCATGACGGTGTAATATCATTTGAGCATGTAAACTTTAAATATCCGGGAGCAGAGGAAGATGTACTTCACGATATTGATTTTGTGGCAAGACCGGGGGAGACAACTGCTATCATAGGCAGTACGGGATGCGGCAAATCAACATTGGTAAATCTTATTCCGAGATTATACGATGTTTCGGATGGAAAGATATTGCTTGACGGAAAAGATATAAGAAATATTTCAATGTCAGATCTCAGGGAAGAAATCGGTTTTGTACCTCAGAAAGGAGTTCTTTTCTCAGGAACTATAGCTTCAAATCTCCGCTTTGGAAATGATGATGCAACTGATGAGGAGATAAAGAAAGCCGCCAGGATAGCACAGGCGACAGAGTTTATCGAGGCGAAAGATGATAAATACGAAAGCTCAATATCACAGGGTGGAAGTAATGTATCAGGAGGTCAGAAACAGCGTCTTGCGATAGCGAGAGCGATAGCCAAAAATCCAAAGATATTTATATTTGATGACAGTTTTTCAGCACTTGATTTAAAGACGGATGCAGCACTTAGAAAAGCGTTATCTGAAAATGTAAAGGACAGCACGGTTATCATTGTTGCACAGAGAATAAGCACAATATTACACGCAGAGCAGATACTTGTTCTCGATGACGGAAAAGTAGTCGGAAAGGGAACGCATGAACAGCTTCTTAAAAACTGTGATGTGTATCGTGAGATTGCAAAATCCCAGTTGTCTGCTAAAGAACTTGGCATGGATGAAAGTGAGGTGTCAGACAATGAGTAATGAGGAACAGTTTAAAAAGCCACAGCCACGCAGGAGAGGGCCTATGGGCAGAGGTATGCAGCCGGGCGAAAAGCCTAAGAATCTCAAAAAATCATTAAAAACACTTGTAAAATATATCGCAAAATATAAGGCAGGCATATTTGTCGTAATGTTTTGTGCGGCATGCTCAACCGTCTTTACCGTAGCAGGACCGAAGATATTAGGTGAAGCGACAACTGCATTATCTGAGGGTCTTATGGCAAAGATAAGCGGAACAGGAAGCATTGATTTTGATAAGATAGGACGCATACTTCTTATTGTGCTCGGTCTTTATCTTTGCAGTGCATTGTTTAGCTTTATTCAAGGCTGGATAATGACCGGCATCACGCAGAAAGTATGTTATAAACTTCGACAGGAAATATCAGAAAAGATAAACAGGATGCCGATGAAATATTTTGAGAGCCGCACTTACGGCGAGGTGTTATCACGAATTACAAATGATGTAGATACACTCGGACAGGGTCTTAACCAGAGCATAACAACGATAATCACATCCGTTGCAACACTTATCGGTGTCCTTGTAATGATGCTCAGTATCTCGCCGCTTATGACACTTATCGCACTTGTCATACTTCCTATATCACTTGCACTTATAAGTCTCGTGACAAAGAAATCACAAAAATTTTTCCGTGCACAGCAGGAATATCTCGGTCACATAAACGGTCAGGTCGAGGAAGTTTACGGCGGTCATCTTGTAATAAAAGCATTTAACCGTGAAAAAGATACTATAGAGGAATTTGAAAAAACAAACAAAATTTTATATGACTCAGCATGGAAATCGCAGTTTCTTTCAGGAATGATGCAGCCTATAATGATGTTTGTCGGAAACTTAGGCTATGCGTCAGTTGCACTTGCAGGTGGGATGCTCGCAATAAAAAATGTCATTACGATAGGTGATATACAGGCGTTTATCCAGTATGTAAAGAACTTCACACAGCCGATACAGCAGATAGCACAGGTAATAAACATGGTTCAGTCAATGTCTGCGGCATCGGAGAGAGTTTTTGAATTTCTTGACGAGGAGGAAGAACAGCAGATAGTAGAAAATCCTGCCGACATTTCAAAAGTAACAGGAGAGGTATCATTTGAAAATGTTCATTTCGGTTACAATCCTGAGCAGATAATCATTAACGATTTCAGTGCAAAGGTAAAACCGGGACAAAAGATAGCGATAGTAGGCCCTACCGGTGCAGGAAAGACAACTATGGTAAAACTTCTTATGCGTTTTTATGATGTAAACAACGGTGCGATAAAATTAAACGGCAGCAATATAAAAGATTTTAACAGGCGTGAACTCCGCGACGCATTTGGAATGGTGCTTCAGGACACCTGGCTTTTTAAAGGAACGATAATGGAAAATATCCGTTACGGAAGACTTGATGCGACAGACGAGGAAGTAATCGCAGCGGCAAAAGCGGCGAGAGCACATCACTTTATTCAGACACTTCCGGGCGGTTACCAGATGGAACTTAACGAAGATGCAAGCAATGTGTCACAGGGACAGAAGCAGCTTCTTACGATAGCGAGAGCAATTCTTGCGGACAATAAGATACTTATCCTTGATGAAGCAACCTCTTCGGTTGATACAAGAACCGAGATAGAGATACAGAAAGCTATGGATAATCTTATGAAAGGACGCACGAGTTTTGTCATTGCACACAGGCTTTCAACAATTCGTGATGCCGACCTTATACTTGTTATGAAAGACGGAGATATAATAGAGCAGGGAAATCACGATGAGCTTCTTGCAGCAAACGGATTTTATGCAAATCTTTATAATTCACAGTTTGAGGATGTTGTGGCGTAGAGAAAGTTATACAATGGCATTTTGGCTGCAACATGATATTTTTTACAGTTTGAGGATGTTGTGAAATAGAGAAGTAATCATACAGTCATATGGCAATTATATTTTAAACAATAATTTTGAATAAAAAAAAGAAATCTGTTAAGAATATTAACAGATACTATCAGACAACTTGATGGCATTGAGTTATTGTTCATTCGTATGCCTGACATTAGCTGTCAGGCATACGCCAATGAATGGGCTTTATAGGATTTCAGCCCCATGCATCGAAGATGCATTTTGAATGGACTGAAATCATTACTGGTCGCACTGCAAGGGTGAGCAGTAATGGCATTGAGGTGTCTGTTTTGTTTAAAAGTAATTGTTGCCGGTCGCACCGTAGGTGTGAACAATAACTAATGGAGGGATTGCCGTATGTATGATAAGAAAGAAAACAACTTTAAGAAAAAAGGGCTTTGCGTGTCATTATGTGCTGCACTTGTATGTGGTCTTGGAATAGGCGGGGTATATTACAAGATGAATAAAGCACCGCAGAGTGACGGGACAAAACTTTTTTCAGACTCATCGACAGGTACAAAATCAGCAGATACAAATGATAAAAAGGAAACATCGTCAGATAAAAAAGACAATGCAGCAGACAAAAATACGGAAAATAAAACAGTAGCGGCAGGTTCGGGTGCTGTAAAAAACATCAAAAAGAAAAATATTAAAAGTGCAAAAGAAAAATTAAACGATGCAAAGGCAGAAATTAAATCTGACAAAAACAATAATGATGTTTATGTAAAAAAAACAGCAGCTAAAACGGATGATAAAAAGAAAAGTACAGATACAAAACAGCATGATGGCAACATAAAAAAGAATAGAAACACAGATAAGAATAAAACGGTAAGCACAATGTCAAAGGATAATTCTCTTAAATTTGATGCAGAAAAGGGAATGATATGGCCTGTTGGAAGCGGCGAAAAGGACATAATCCTTAAATTTAGCAACAGCAATACGGTATATTTTAAGACACTTGCACAGTACAAAGTAAATCCTGCCGTCGTTATAGCGGCAAAAGCTGATGAAAAGGTAAAAGCTGCGGCAGCAGGTATTGTAAAAAGTATAAAGACAAGTGACGAAACAGGAACAACGGTAACCGTTGATATAGGAAACGGATATGAAGCTATATATGGTCAGCTTAAAAACTTAAATGTAAAGAACGGTCAGAAGATTGCCAAAGGTGATATAGTAGGTCATATAGCAAAACCTACGAAATATTATACAGAAGAAGGAACAAATCTTTATTTTGAAGTTAAAGAAAACGGAAAGAGCGTAGATCCTCTGTTGCTTTTGAAATAGATATTTTTTAGAAGACAAGCGGATATTCGTAACCTGCTCTGTTACTTCCTTGATAGAGTTAAATATAATTGATAACTGTTGTTACTGTACTTAGTGTACTGCCTGTTGATATTTTGCCAAATAACTTGTATAAATTTCCATCTGCTTCGTTGTCATCAATCGCCGTAGCCCACTACGACTCATTCTTCCGTCTTGCAGACTGAAAATTTATCCTGAGTTATTTAGCTAAAAGTCAGCAGGTCAGTACACTGGATAGATGTGTCAGTGACAGCAGTTTTTCTTTTCATAAATCCCAATATATCTTCTTCCGTAACTGATTTATCAAATTGAATCCAGAACATTGACATATTGGTTTGATTATGCCCTTGGCACGACATATAAGTTTTTAATCCACTGTCGTTAAAAAATTTCACCAGTGGGATAACTGCCGGATCTAGTCCCTCTTTCTCCCACTCTTCTATATCTATATTACTATCTTTCATAATTGACTTCTTATCTCCTATATTCTATACTATTTCTATCATTTTAAACGGGAGGTGTTATTATGTCAGAGTCCATGATGGAGTGTGCCTCATGCGGCAAGCCATTCTCAACAAGATTCCAAGAGCTTGACGAAAATGGAAATCCAATTTGTCCTACCTGCTTCCACCAAAAGCAGAATGATAAAGCCAAAGAAGAAAAACCAAAGCATTAAATCGAGTAGGAGGCGGTGACTAACCGCCGTCCTCTCACACCACCGTGCGTACCGTTCGGTACACGGCGGTTTCAATAGTTGACGTGCACGGACTGATAGGCTGTGGCTAAATCATAGAAGCCACCGTTTATCAGTCTCTCTTTTGTCATGGCTTTCTTAACTGTTGTCAGATTCGCACAATACCAGTGTCCTCTTCGGCAGTTTGCCGCCATATTCGCATAGTATTCGTGTACTCCCATCTTTATCAGATTTCTTTTCTTTGTTTTTGGAAGTTTCCACTGTTTCCATATACACATGCGTATTCTGTGGTAGAGCCATCCGTTGATCTCTTCGATGTTGTTCTTCATGCTTGCTATTCCGTAATAGTTCAGCCATCCTCTTGCATATATCTTGATTTTCTCAAGGCTTGGCTTGATTGACTGACATCGTTTACGGGAAGACAACTCTTTCAGTCTCGACTTAAACTTTCTCCATGACTTTGGATGAACGCGAACATAAATACCCGTTCCATTCCTTCCCAATGCAAAGCCTAGATACTTAAAATTTCGGATTGCAAACACACTGACAGTACGGCTTTTCTTTCTGTTGACTGTAAGTTTCAGTTTCTCTTCAAGGTATTTCGTACTGCTTTCCAGAAGTCTCTCCGATGCCCGTTTGCTCTTCGCAAGGAGCACGATGTCATCTGCATATCTGACGCATGGGACTCCTCTCTTCAAAAACTCCTGGTCAAACTCATTGAGATAGATATTCGCCAGTAGTGGGGATAGATTTCCTCCTTGTGGCGAACCTTCCTCTGTTTCCATGACTACTCCGTTCTCCATTACCCCGCTTTTCAGATATCGCTTAATCAACTGCACCACCCGTTCGTCCTTTACATTCTTGCGGAGTAAGTTAAGGAGAATTTCATGGTTCAGTGTGTCGAAGTATTTTGATAAATCTAAGGATACTGCATATGTGTATCCTTGTTCTGCATACTCTTTCACTTTTTGTATTGCGTCCTTCGCACTTCTGCCCGGACGATAGCCAAAGCTACCATCTGCAAACAGCGGTTCATAGATTGGCACTAACTCTTGCGTGATTGCCTGTTGGATTGTACGGTCTATCACCGTTGGTATACCAAGCTTTCGCACACCACCATCTGGTTTGGGAATCTCAACTCGTCTTACTGGAGACGGAGTATACTTTCCACGATAAATGCGGTCGGTTATCTCTTGTTGATGTTCCTTTAGATATGGAAGAGCCTCTTCAATGGTCATGC